>WNGJ01018549.1_pt1 | contig 11772 bp, 10 predicted proteins | sample 5400611 | NCBI WGS metagenome assembly WNGJ01 (sample SAMN13153375, study PRJNA577476) | soil metagenome | isolation source: 40 cm soil or saprolite under Garry oak tree replicate 1 | place: USA:California | collected 2016-06-15 | reverse complement strand
CACGCTGATCCACACGCGCTCGGGCAACTCCAAGTGGCTCAACGAGATCTCCCACACGAACCCGTTGTGGATTAATCCCGAGGACGCTCGCCGGCTCGGCGTGGCCACGGGCGATCTGCTCCGCGTGGAGACCGCCATCTGCTACTTCGTCGCTCGGGCGTGGGTGACCGAGGCGCTTCGGCCGGGGATCGTCGCCTGCTCGCATCACATCGGCCGCTGGCGGCTGCGTGAAGACCAGGGCGGCGAGCGATGGTCCACGGCGCTGGTGAGTCTCGAGCAGGTGGCGCGCGGTCAGTGGCGCATGCGCCAGGTCCACGGTGTCCGGCCGTTTGCCAGCGCCGATCCGGACTCGAGCCGCATCTGGTGGGAGGACGCGGGCGTCAACCAGAACCTGACGTTCCCGGTCCAGCCCGATCCGGTCTCCGGCCAGCACTGCTGGCACCAGAAGGTGCGCGTGACCCGGGCCGGCGCCGACGATCGCTACGGCGACGTGTTCGTCGACACCGACAAGTCGCACGAGATGTACCGGCGCTGGCTCGCGCTGGCGCGCCCGGCGCCCGGCCCCGGCAATCTGAGGCGGCCGCTCTGGCTGCCGCGAGCTTTCAAGCCCGCGACGTCGGCGTATATAATTCCTGAGCGATGAAGGATCATCCGATCACCCGTCGCCGGGCGCTCACGACGCTCGGCGCCCTCGGGCTTGCCGGCGCCAGCGGCCTCACGCTGCAGGCGCCACGGCGGGCGCACGCGCAGGCCCTCGGTCAGCACGAAACGGTCGACGAGGCCCTCAAGCGGATCTTCGGCGCGCGGCCGATGAAGGACGGCGGCGGCATCGTCAAGCTCGACCTGCCCTCGGTCAGCACGAAACGGTCGACGAGGCCCTCAAGCGGATCTTCGGCGCGCGGCCGATGAAGGACGGCGGCGGCATCGTCAAGCTCGACCTGCCCCTCATCGCCGAGAACGGCGCCGTCGTCCCGGTGTCGGTGGACGTGACGTCACCGATGACGCCGGCCAACCACGTGAAGACGATCTACGTCGTCGCCGACAAGAACCGGATCCCGGTCGTCTTTCGCGCCGCGCTGGGACCCGAAGCCGGCCAGGCGGCGGTCGGCGCCACCATCCGGCTCGGCGAGACCGGCGACGTACGCGCGATCGTCGAGCAGAGCGACGGGACGCTGCTCGCGGTGAAGCGCGAGGTCAAGGTGACCGTCGGCGGCTGCGGAGGCTGAGGTGTCGGACATCGGCAAGGTCCGCGTTCGCCTGCCCTCGTCGATCAAGCCGGGTGACGTCGTCCGCGTGCGCAGCCTGGTGATCCACCCCATGGAGCGGATCGAGCGCGACAGCAAGGGCAAGATCATCGACAAGAAGTACCTCTACATCAACCGTGTCGTCGCGACCTACCTGGGCAAGACGGTGGCGACCTTCGACACGACCCAGAGCGTGAGCGAGAACCCGACCTTCGTGTTCTCGTTTCGCGCCACCGATCCCGGGACGCTGACCATCACGTTCTACGACACCCACGGTGGCAAGTACGAAGGGACTGCTGACGTCAAGTTCGTTTGAGCCGGTGCGCCGGCTCGTCGTCCTCGCTCTGATCCTCGCCGGGTGCGCCACCGTCGCCGACAGCCCCGACTACTCGGCGCTGCCTCGCTGGACGACCCACGCGATTGCGCAGGCGCGCGGCGACGTGCGCGTGCTGCCCGACGGTCGCCGACAGGCCGTGCGTTACGAGGGCTGGCCGACGCAGGACTTCGGTCGCTTCCGCACCTACGCCTACGAGGACGCACGGCCCGACGTGCCGGTGTCGAAGGCGACACCACCGACGGGTGTGTCCGGTGACGCGAAGAAGGGCCGCGCGCTGTTCCTCTCGCGCGCCAAGGCCCCGTGCACCGGCTGTCACCTCGTGCCCGGCGCCGACGTGTGGCCCGCGGGAAACGTCGGCCCGGATCTGTCGGCGATCGGCGATCGTCGGTTGCCCGAGGCCTATCTCTATCAGCAGATCTGGGATCCGCGCGTCACGTTCCCCAACACGACGATGCCGCCGTGGGGCGCATCGGGAGCGTTCACGGCGGAGGAGATCGTCCACCTGGTGGCGTATCTGCAGACGCTCAAGGGGCCGATCCCGCCCGAGCAGGATGCCGAGCGCAATCCACTCACGCGGCGGCGGCCCACCGGATTCGGGGACAACCTCGATCCGACCAACAACCCGGCCGTGGTCCTGGCCGAGGACGCGGAGAAGCTCTGGAACGCGTCCGGGCCGAACGGACGCGCCTGCGCCAACTGTCACGACGGCGGCGCTGCGCGCGTGATGCACGGCGTGGCGACGCGCTATCCGAAGTTCGTCGCGGCGTACGGCCGCGTGATGAGCATCGAGGACTTCCTCACCGTCCACGGCCCCGAGCGAACCGGCCGGCCGCTCCTGGCCGAGAGCGAGGACAACGTCGATCTCGCGATGCTGATCAAGATGGCCTCGAACGGGATGCCGGTGCAGGTGGACGTGACGAGCGCCGAGGCGCGGGCGGCGCTGGCCCGGGGCAAGGCATCGTTCTACCGGCGCATCGGCGAGCGCAATCACTCGTGCGCCGACTGCCACACGCCCGAGCGCGGCGCCAACAAGTTCCTGGGCGGCCGGATGCTCGTCGACGTGACCGAGGGACTCACGCGCCACTTCCCGACGTGGCGCACCAGTCAGGGCGCCGCCTGGGACATGCGCCGGCGCTTCCAGTGGTGCATGACGCCGCTCGGCGCCAACATGCTGGCCGCCGACGCCATCGAGTACGCCGAGCTCGAGCTCTACCTGACGTCGTTCGACAACGGCAAGCCGATGAGCGTGCCGGGGATTCGGCACTGAAGTTGGCGTCACGGCCATTTTTTGAAATGGGCACGGGCACCCGGCGCCACGACATCGGTATTTTTGAAGAGGGTGCGGGCACCCGGGCTTCGCCACGCCCGCACCCCGCCGGAATAAGCCGCCGTGGTTCTTCACGCGCGCGATCAGAGTCGCGACTCTACGTGACGCTGTCTCGGCGGCCATAACCATGCAGGTCACGCGGCGCGACCTGCTCAAGCTCCTGGTCGTCGCCGGAAGCGCGGGGATCTCGCCGCGCCAGCTCGCGGCCGACGACGGCGGCCGGCACTTGCTGGAGTTCGAGCCGCTCGGCAACGTCACGCTGCTCCACATGACCGATCCTCACGCCACGCTGCTGCCCGTCTTCTACCGCGAGCCCGACACGCTGATCGGCATCGGCGCCGAGAAGAACCAGCCGCCGTTCGTCACCGGCCAGGCCGCGCTGCGCGCCTGGCGCCTGGCGCCGGGCACCCCCGAGGCGTACGCGTACACCTACCTCGACTTCGCCGAGCTCGCCGCGCGCTACGGCCGGCTCGGCGGCTACGCCCATCTCGCGACGCTGGTACGGCGCATCCGCGAGGAGCGGCCGGGACGGACGCTCCTGCTCGACGGCGGCGACACGCTCCAGGGCTCGGCGACCGCGCTGTGGAGCCGCGGCGAGGACATGGTCCGGGCCATGAACCTGCTCGGCGTCGAGGTGGCGACCGCCCACTGGGAGTTCATGTACGGCATCGAGCGTGTGCGCGAGCTGTTCGGCGACGCCGAGCGGCGCGGGCTCTTCGCGGGTGACTTCGTCGCCCAGAACGTCTCGGAGGCCGGCTTCGGCGATCGCATCTTCAAGCCCTACACGGTGCGTCACGTCGGCGGCGTGAACGTCGCGGTCATCGGCCAGGCCTTTCCTTACACGGTCGTGGCCCATCCCAAGCGGCTCGTCGGCGACCTCACGTTCGGCATCCGCGAGGACCAGGTGCAGGCGCTGATCGACGAGGCGCGCGACCGTGGCAAGGCCGACATCGTCGTCCTGCTCTCGCACAACGGCATCTCGGTCGATCTCAAGCTCGCCGCCCGGGTGACCGGTCTCGACGTCATCCTCGGCGGCCACACCCACGACGCGCTGGTCGAGCCGATCCGTGTGCGGCACACGCTCGTCGTGAACTCGGGCTCCCACGGGAAGTTCCTGAGTCGCCTCGACCTCGACGTCAGGAGCGGGCGAATCGTCGCGTCGCGGTATCGCCTCATTCCGGTGCTGACGCGTCTGCTGCCCGAAGATCCGGCCATGGCCCGGCTGATTCGCGAGGTGCGCAGCCCGCACGAGGCGAAGCTGACCGAGCGCCTGGCCGTCTCGGAATCGCTCCTCTATCGCCGCGGCAACTTCAACGGCCCGTTCGACGAGGTCATCCTCGATGCGCTCCTCAAGCGAGCCGACGCCGAGGTCGCCTTCTCGCCCGGCTTTCGCTGGGGCATCAGCGTCCTGCCCGGGCAGGCGATCACGCTCGAGGACGTCTACGCCCACACCGCGTTGACGTACGCCAACACCTGGACGCGTCAGATGACGGGCGCCGAGGTGCACCGCGTGATGGAAGACGTCGCCGACAACCTCTTTCACCCGGATCCGTACTACCGGCAGGGTGGCGACATGGTGCGGGTGGGCGGCGTCACCTACGCGATCAACCCCGGCAAGGCGATGGGCCGGCGCATCACCGACGTCCGCGTCGGCGGTCGGCCGCTCGATCCCGCGCGCCGCTACAAGGCGACGGGCTGGGCCAGTCTCGGCGAGGCCAGTGGGCCGCCGGCCTGGGACGTCGTGGCCGCGCATCTCCGCAGCGTCGGGCACCTCCGTCTCGAGCCGCGCCCGCGCGTTCGCGTCGTCTAGAATGCCAGCGTGAATCCGCTTGGGAGGAGGACCCGATGCTCGTCGCGCTGATCGCCGCCATCCTGGCCGCCGTCGCTCCCGCCGAGGCCGCTCATCTGACCGAGCAGCCGAAGAAGCACAAGGTCGTCTATCACCTCAACGAGCCGAGCGTGGACAAGGCGCGCTTCGTTCTCGGCAACATCCAGAACCACATCGACGGCGTCGGTGGCATGAAGAACGTCGAGGCCATCGAGCTCGTGGTCCACGGCCCCGCGCTGCGCAATTTCCTCACCAAGGACATGAACCCCGACATCAAGCGCGCCCTCGATGAGCTCAAGAGCCAGGGCGTCGGTTTCGAAGCCTGCGGCAACACGATGAAGGCGTTCAGCATCACGCTCGAGCAGTTGCCGCCTGGGACCAAGCCGCTCCCCCAGGGGGGCGTCGTCCGCGTGATGGAATTGCAGGAACAGGGCTACGTCTACATCCGTCCCTGAGCCGTGGATGAGCTCGACCTCGATCTCCTGATCCTGGGCGCCGGCGGCGCCGGCCTCTGCGCTGCGCTGCACGCCGCCGACGCGTCGCCACGCCTGCGCATCGGGATCGTCGTCAAGGGCTTGCTCGGCCGCGCCGGCTGCACGCGGATGGTCCAGGGCGGCTACAACGCCGTGCTCACTCCGCCCGATTCGCTCCAGGCGCATCTGCTCGACACGCTCAAGGGCGGCGGCTTCATCAACGATCAGGAGCTGGTGTGGACGCTGGTCACCGAAGCGCCCGGCCGCGTCCTCGAGCTCGAGTCGCGCTACGGCTGCCTCTTCGATCGGGGGACCGACGGCCACATCCACCAGAAGCCGTTCGCCGGCCAGACCCACGACCGCACGATTCACAAGGGCGATCTCACCGGCATCGAGATCATGAATCGCCTGAGCGAGCAGGTTGCCGTGCGAGCGAACGTGAGGGCGTTCGAGGAATGCCGCGCGATGGAGCTGGCGCTCGATCCGGACGGACGCTGCGCCGGCGCCCTCGTGCTCGACCAGCGCGCCGGCCGGTTCCTCGTGCTGCGCGCCCGCGCCACCCTGCTCGCGATGGGCGGCGGGCCGACGATGTATCGGATCTTCGCGTGCTCGGCCGACAAAGCCTCCGACGGCATCGCGCTCGCGTGGCGCGCGGGGCTGACGCTGCGGGACATGGAGATGATCCAGTTCCACCCGACCGGCCTCGTCATTCCCGGGTCGCTCATGACGGGCGCGCTCCTCGAAGAGGGGCTGCGCGGGGCCGGTGGTCATCTCAAGAACGGCCGCGACGAGCGCTTCATGGCCCGCTACGACGCCTCGCGCATGGAGCGCTCCACGCGCGATCTCGTCGCCCGCGCCTCCTTTCTCGAGATCCAGGCGGGCCGCGGCACGCCCAACGGTGGCGTGTGGATCGACGTCTCGCACCTCGGCGCCGACGTCGTCGAGAGGAGCTTCAGAGGCATGGTGAGACGCTGCCGTGACTTCGGCCGCGACCTGGCGCGCGGCCCGGTCGAGGTGGGGCCGACCGCCCACTTCATGATGGGCGGCGTCGTGATCGATCCGGCCTGTCGCACGAGCGTCGAGGGCCTCTTCGCGGCCGGTGAGGACACGGGCGGGGTTCATGGCGCCAACCGCCTGGGCGGCAACGGCGTGGCCGAGTCCACCGTGTTCGGTGGCATCGCCGGCGATGTGATGGCCGACGCGGTCGTCGACCTCTCCGAGCGGCGTCACGACGCCGGCGCTCTCGAGCGCGTCGTGCGCGCCGCCCAGGCGCCGCTCGGACGCACGGACGGCGATCTCTACGCGCTGCAGCGGCGGCTGCGCGACGTGATGTGGGTGCACGCGGGCCTCGTCCGCGACGCGAGCGGACTGACGGCGGCGCAGGGGGCGATCGAAGAGATCGGGCACCGGCTCGAGACCACGGGCGTGCCCGGCGGCCCGGTGCTCAATCTCGCCTGGCACGACTGGCTCAACGTGCACAGCCAGCTCACGGCCTCGCGCCTCATCATCGCCAGCGCGCTTCAGCGCACGGAAAGCCGCGGCGCTCACTGGCGAGACGACTTCCCGGCGCCCGGGCGCGAGCCTCTCTATTCCGTGCGGGCCCGCCGAAGCGGCGACGACCTGACCATCTGGCGCGAGCCGGTGGCCCTCACACGCGCGCGGCCAGACACCTCAGCACCGAGGCCCGAAGCGGTCGAGATCGGCGACTGAGGCGGTAAACTTCCGGGGTTTTCCCCTCTCCATATATATTGTCGGGCAGCCGGGAGGTGGCCTGTGCGGCGATGGATCCCGCGTTCGATCATCGCGGGCGTGATGCTCAGCGCGGCCGTCGGTTGCCAGAGCACCATGTCGGTCGAGGAGGCCAAGAAGGTCACGGCGTCCTTTCAGGGCGGCGCCTTCGTCCCGCCACCGCGGACGATCAGCGACATCACGGCGATCCTCGACCAGCAGAAGCGTGACGACCCCGACGGCGTGGCCAGGTCGAAAGCGCTCGCCGACCGGAAGCCACCCGAGACCACCAACGCCGCGACGCTCGCCGAGTTCTACTACCAGCGCGGCCTCGCCGCGCGCGACGTCGGGCGGACGAAGCAAGAGATCGCGGATCTCACCACGGCGATCGACTGGTCGCGGAAGGCGTCGGGACAGGGTGACGCCGAGTTCCAGGACATCATGTGGGAGCGCGCCGTTGCCGAGGTCGCCGGAGGGAGCTGGAGCCACGCGATCGACGATCTTCAGGCGTCGAGCGCGGCGACGCCCCGGGACCGCCGCGGCAACCTGATCCGCACGAACGCCATGCTGGCTCGCATCTACTGCCAGGCCGGAAATCTCGAGGCGGCGGAGGAGGCGGCTCGACGGCTCGCGGCGCTGCTCGACGACTCGCGGCACTGGCAGAACACCCGGCCGGAGTGGCGAGCGGGCTGGAGCGCCAACGGCGCGGACGTGCGCGCCCGTCTGGCCGAGGCGCGAGGCCGTCTCGACGAGGCGGAGGCGTTGTATCGCCAGGCCGTCGATGACTTGACCGCGGATCCGGTGGCGCGCAAACAAGCGGCGATCGATACGTACCGCGGGCGCCTCGCGCTCGTCCTCGTGCGCCAGGGGAGGATGCTCGAAGGGGAGAAGGAGGCGCGCGCGGCGCTCCTCAACTCCCTGGCTCGACGCGGCCGCTACTCGCTCCAGACGGCCAGCAACGTCCGCATGCTGGCCGGCGTCATCCTGGAACAGGGGCGCTACGCAGAGGCGGAAACGCTGGCCCGGGCGGCCATCGAGATCTACGCGAAGGTCGGCGCGGGCGATGATTCGCTGCCGCTCGCGTTTTCACGCAGCCAGCTCGGCAACACGCTGGTCGGGCAGAGCCGCTGGGCCGAGGCGCTCACCGTCTACGAGAGAGCCCAGGCCGCGCTCGCGTCGAGCGAAGCGTATTCCACGTACCTCGGCAATAACCTCGGCTACGGCGTCGCGCTCCTGCGCACCGGGCGGTCCGAGCAGGCGATCACGATCTTCGGCGCCGCGGTCGAGCGGAACCGGCGGCTCCTCGGCGTTCCCGTCCTGCTCGCGCGATCGGTGGACGCCGACGACGAGACGTCGAGCCGGCCCGCGCGCGATCAGCGGCTCGGCATGATCCTCGCGGCGTACATCGGGCTGCTCGCCGACGCTCGCGGCACCAGCCTCGAGCGTGACGCCGGCATCGACGCCGCGGCCGAGGCGTTCCGGCTGGCCGACGTCGCCCGTGGCCAGAGCGTGCAGCGTGCCCTCGACGCGGGCGCGGCCCGGGCGGCGGCGAAGACGCCGGCACTCGCCGATCTGGTGCGACGCGAGCAGGACGCGAAGAAGCAGGTCGGCGCGCTCCTTGGCGTTCTCGCCGAGGCCATGAGCCAGCCGACCGACCGACAGGACGCCGGCGCCATCGCCGCGCTCCGGACACAGATCGATACGCTCAGGCGGGCCCGCGTCAGTCTCCTCGAGCAGATCGACAAGGAGTTTCCCGCCTACGCCCAGCTCATCAATCCACCGCCGGCGACCGTGGAGCAGGCGCGCGCGGCGCTCCGGCCCGGGGAGTCGCTGATCGCGACCTTCGTGAGCGTCGACCGCACGTTCGTCTGGGCCGTGCCCACGAGCGGCAGCATCGCCTTCGCCGCGGCTTCACTCGGCCGCCGTGATCTCTCCACCGCCGTCACCACGCTGCGCAAGGCGCTCGAACCGAACGCGCGCACCGCCGGCGACATCCCGGCCTTCGACCTCGCCCTCGGTCACCGACTGTACGCGGCCTTGCTCGAGCCGGTCGCGTCCAGCTGGCAGGGCTCCGAGACGCTGCTCGTCGTCGGACACGGCCCGCTCGGACATCTGCCCTTCGCGCTTCTGCCGACGAAGGCGGTGCCGCTCGGCCGCGCAGAAGGCCTGCTGTTCGCCAACTATCGCAAGGTGCCCTGGCTGGCGCGCACTCACGCGGTGGCGGTGCTGCCATCGGTGACGTCGCTCGCCACGCTGCGCGCGCTGCCGGCCGGCGATCCCGCGCGGAGACCGTTCATCGGCTTCGGCGATCCCTGGTTCAGCCAGGAGCAGGCCCAGCGGGCCGCGCGCCGGGAGTCGACCGCGGTGGCCCTCGCCACCCGAGGTGTCCCGATCGCCCTTCGCAGCTCGCCGCGGATGGATGGCGCCGATTCGACGCAGCTCTCGATGCTGCCGCGCCTGCCCGAGACGGCCGACGAGATCAAGAGCATCGCGCTGGCCATGCGCGCCGATCTCACGCGTGACGTCTTCGTCGGCCCCGCCGCGAACGAGAAGAGCGTGAAGACGGCGGACCTCTCCGGCTATCGCGTGCTCGCCTTCGCGACCCACGGCCTCGTTCCCGGCGAGCTCGACGGCCTCACCCAACCGGCGCTCGCGCTCTCGGCTCCCGACGTCGCCAGCGTGGACGGCGACGCCCTGCTGACGATGGAAGAGATCCTCGGCCTGCGCCTCAACGCCGACTGGGTGGTGCTCTCGGCGTGCAACACGGCGAGCGGCAGCGGCACCGGCTCGGAGGCGATCTCCGGCCTCGGCCGCGCGTTCTTCTACGCGGGAGCGCGCGCGCTGCTCGTGAGCAACTGGCCGGTGGAGACGACGTCCGCCCGCGCGTTGACGACCGAGCTCTTCCGGCGTCAGATGGCCGATGCGGCGCTGTCGCGGGCTCAAGCCCTCCGCCAGACCATCACGTGGCTGATGGACGGCGAGGGCTACACGGACCCCCACACGAACAAGCTGGCGTTCAGCTACGCCCACCCGATCTTCTGGGCGCCGTTCACCTTCGTCGGCGACGGCGGGCGCTGAGGCGGAGACGGACACGTCACGCGAGACGAGCGAGAAGATCTTCCGGCGTGAGTGGACGACCGCCGAAGGCTGGCGCGACACGCGCGTCGGGATGTGGGCGTGGCTCATCCAGCGGGCGGCCGCGGTCCTGCTGCTGATCGTGATCGCGGCGCATCTGGTGAATCCGTTCCGGCGGGGGGTGCAGGCGACCCTGCTCGCGCTCGCGCTGCTCCACGGATTGCTGGGCGTGCGCTCGCTCGTGCTCGATTCCGGTGTGCCGCTCCGCTGGCACCGCGCGCTGTTCGCGGCGGCGCTGGCCCTCTCGGTGGTGCTCTTCGTCGTCGTCTGGACGTGGCGCTGGTACTAGGCGGTCACGCCGGACGCGACTCCAGCTCCATCAGGACCCGCCCGTGGAAGTGCACGCCCACCAGCAGGTGGCCGGCCTTCAGGAACGCGGGCAAGAGCTTCTGGGCGAGGTTGATGACGTCGATGCGCGCGTCGGGCGTGTCGGCCAGCGCGGCTTCGAGGTCGGCGAGGATCTCGACGAGGTTGAAGTGCGGCACCTCGAGCGTCTGGCAGTTGATGACGATGTGGGTCTTGCCCTTGCGGACTCCGGCCATCGCCCGCTCGCGATACTCGATGATCACCGTCTCGTCGGGCAAGCCGCTCCAGGTGATGAGGCCGACGCGGTCGGCATTGGGGATCACGAACGGCCGCTTGGGACAGCGGTGATGGTCCTTGCCTCTCACCGTGACGGCGGCGTCCTTCTGCTCGCCGAAGGGACAGGGCCCCTGCATGGTGCAGTAGTACCCCGTGTGCAGCGCCGCCGCGTACTCACAACGGGCCAGCTGCTGGGCCAGCATCGCGCGCGCCCGCTCGGATTCCTGCCGGCGCTGGGTGACCTCCAGGCGGATCGTCCGAAGGAGCTGACTGGGCGACCCGCTCGTGCTCACGCACTTCACGTTGGAGAGCCGGCCGAGGAGCTGGCGCGCCGTGTTGAAGTCCTCGTCGGCACAGAGCAGCAGCACGGTGCGACCCTCCAGCTCACGCTTGCACGCGTCGAAGAAGTCGAACACGGTCGGCTCGGCGGCGTCGATGAGGACGCACGACGGCGCCGCCGTTCTCAGCAGCGTCTTCACGCGCAACCAGTTCGACGGGTCGGCTGACGTGACTTCACCCAGGTACGGCACCACGTCCTTCAGCTTGTCCTTCAACGCCGACGGAAAGAGCAGGAAGGGGCCGAGCTCCGAGCCCAACACCTTGTCGACCGAGGACAGCAGCTCCGGCATGCCGAGCGGCTTCGAGAGGAAGCCGGCCACACCCAGATTGGTCGCGGTCTGGAGCGCGTCGATCGACGGGTAGGCGGTGAGCACGAGGATCTTGAGCTCGGGCCGCACGCGCCGGAGTCGCTCGATGACGTCGAGGCCATTCTCGCTGCCGAGCCTGAGGTCGCAGATGGCGAGATCCGCGTGGAGGGCTTGGGCTACCGCGCCCTCCCCGTTGGTCGCATAGCGCACCTGATGGCCCTGCTCGGCCAGAAACGCCGTCAGCGCTTCACAGATCGCCACCTCGTCGTCGACTATGCCGAGTCGAGCAGCACCAGCGCACTCAGCGCGAGGGGAACGACGAAGTGCTCGGCATTGGCGGCCGAGCCCAGCACGGTCTCGCTGAGGGTGAGCAACGCATAGGTAGCGGCCGCGGCGACGCCGGCCGTTGCATCCATCAGCCTTCGGCCGAGGAGGAACACCAGCGCGATCGACAGCGCGTTGGCGAACAGG
>WNGJ01012200.1_pt1 | contig 11773 bp, 10 predicted proteins | sample 5400611 | NCBI WGS metagenome assembly WNGJ01 (sample SAMN13153375, study PRJNA577476) | soil metagenome | isolation source: 40 cm soil or saprolite under Garry oak tree replicate 1 | place: USA:California | collected 2016-06-15 | reverse complement strand
GGCTTGAGTGCCGGACTAGCTCTACTCCTTCTTCTTTCTTCAGCCTGGACACTCGACGCACGAGCGGACGATGCTCCTGTCCACCGCGCGGCGCGACTCAGCTTTTTGCAGGGCGACGTGATCGTCGATCATCTGGATAACACTGCAGGCGATCCTGCCCAGATCAACATGCCAGTGGCCGAAGGTTCGCGCCTGACCACGGGCGAAAACGGTCAGGCCGAAGTGGAGTTTGAGGACGGCAGCGTCGTCCGGGTGACGCCCAACAGCTCTTTGGGATTAACCGCCCTGAGCATAGATCCGGCGGAGAACTTTCATACGCAGATGACAATCCTGCACGGGCTCATCTATGCCGAGCTGCGCGCTTCATCCAAGTACTTCTACGTCGTTGACGCGGGTGGAGAACTTGTCTCGCCGGTTGCGAATGCCAGGATCCGCATCAACCTTGATCAGCCGCCCGCAACGGTCTCGGTCTTTGATGGCACGGTGCAGGTTGAACACGCCAGCACACCTGAGGCAGACGGCTACAAGAAAGATGTGCGTGCAGGTGAGTCGCTGACTGGCGACGCCTCCGACAGCAGCCAGTATTCCGTGTCGCAGAACGTAGAACAGGATTCCTGGGACGAGTGGAACCGCGCGCGCGATCAAGCCCGAGCTGACGCAGCGTTAAACCGGACGACTGTGAGGGACCGCTTCGCAGGCGATCAGGGCTACGGGTGGTCCGATCTCGACGCCAACGGAAGCTGGTACGACGTTCCGGGTCAAGGCCAGATCTGGCAGCCTGTCGTGGCGCAGGACGCCGACTTCGATCCTTACGGGTATGGCAGCTGGGTAGCCTATCCCGGCGCAGGATATGTCTGGGCGTCGGGCTATGTGTGGGGCTGGACCCCCTTCCGCTGCGGCTGCTGGTCATACTGGAACGGCTTTGGGTGGGGATGGTCGCCGGGAGCCGTCTGCGGGCGAGCAGGAGGGGGCTTAGGAAGGGGCTCTGGCGGCGCAGTCTTTGCCGTGAACATCGTTCATCCGCCACTGAACTATCATGCTCCCACACGGCCCGTTCATGAACCCGGCATGCTTCATCCCATTCCGGTCGGCCGTCCTCCCCGGGAGCCAGCTAACGGGCTGCATCCCTCGCACGAGCCTCGTATGATCGCCGGTGTTCCCGTGGAACCGATACGGCCGGTTGGTAATGCAAGCACATCGAAGGAGCGCGGCCCCTCGAGTCTTGTTTTGCGGAATGACTTGGGCATCGAACACGTGAGTCGACAGCCGATATCAGGCGCAGCCGGTTCAGTTCCTGCTGCGACAGTTCGAAGCGACTCGCGCCCGACGACGTATCGGCCAGCGCCCCCGCCTGCTGCGTCTACTGGAGCAGAACAGCCAGGGAGACAGATGCGTCCATCGCCGCCGCCGCCGCAGAACTCGGGTTTTCCAGCGCAGAGCTCGGGCTATCCAGCACAGATACAAGGCCAGCAGCCCGCGTTACGTCCATACCAACCCCCGTATACGCCTCGTCCATCGCCTTCTCCTTCTCCGCCGCCAGCTTCTCGGCCAATGCCGCCGCCAGCTCCTCATACCACACCAACTGCTCCCGCCGTCTCACCAAAATAGCCAGTCGTAGCAACCAGGAGTGATTGCGCGGTTGCAGCTACTGAGGCGTAACGGCGGCAGCAGGAATTCCGGTTCTCGCCAAAGAGCGGTACAGCTCCGCCATTGGCTCCAACGCCAACGATTCCGCGCGAGCCTGTGCGGGAATGCTCGCCGGCCACGACGCGGAGAGCTCTTCGGCGGAATATCCGGCGGCGCGCAGGTTGTTTTGCAGCGTCTTTCGCTTTTGTGCAAAGCACTGCCGCAAAAAGTTGTTGAATCCCCCAGCATCGACGTCGAGCTCGGCAAACCGCGGCGCAAACTGCAACCGCAGCACGGTGGAGTAACGTGAAGAGGTTATCGACCTGTGCGTTCATCTGCGTAGTCGCCGAGAGCAGACCGTAGTCGCGAACGCCTGGAGCAGCAGCGACGCGGTCAGCCACCTCGCGCTGCATCATCAGTACGGCACGGGTGATCAGTCCTGCACTGCCTGCAGCAAAGAGCTGCAGCAGAATATCCGAGGTGATGTAGTACGGCAGATTCCCGATGACGTCAGCGGTTTCGCCGTTAGGCACAAGCGCTCGAAGGTCGGCTTTGAGAACGTCAGCTTCGATAATCTGTACCTGCGGCTGATCGCGAAATCGGAATGTCAGTTCGGCGGCCAGGGCCCGGTCGAGCTCCAGCGCAATCAGCCTGCGGCAGCGTCCGGCGAGTATCTCGGTGATCGCGCCGTGGCCAGGTCCAATCTCGATCACGGTCCGCTTGCTAATATCGCCAAGGGCATCCACGATGGCATGGCGGGCAGCATCATCCACAAGAAAGTTCTGGCCGAATTTTGGCTTACGTTTCATCTGCATCCGTGTGACTCGCCGCGTGCTCTTATAGACTAACGGTTTGATTGAAAAGAAAAAGGACGACAGAATGCATATCGTATTTGCAGCATCGGAGTGTGCTCCATGGGCCAAGACCGGCGGACTGGCAGATGTGGTGAGCGCGCTTCCACGTACCCTGGCCAGACTCGGCCACAAGGTCAGCGTATTTATTCCGTACTACCGGCAGGTCGCCAAGGCCGTGCCGAACCCTCCAGTCGTTCTTCCCAGCGTGACCATTCCGTTCCCCTCCTACAACCGCTTCGTCCGCGTCCTCAATGGTGGCGTCGATGCGGGAGTGCAGACATACTTCATCGACTGCCCCGAATTGTTCGATCGCGAAAGCCTCTACGCCACGCCCTCCGGCGACTACCCCGACAACGCAGAACGTTTCGGCCTGCTGAGCCGCGCGGTCATCGAAGCTTCGAAGATGATCGAGGTTCCCGATGTCTTCCATGTGCACGACTGGCAGACGGCAATGCTGGCTGTGCTGCTGCGCTCCACCTACTACTTCGACCCCGTCTTTCGTCACGTTCCGGCTGTGCTCACAATCCACAACGCGGGCTATCAAGGTTGGTTTCCGCCGCAGACGATGGAAAAATTGCTGTTGCCCTGGGACATGTTCACCTTCGATAAGCTGGAACACTACGACACGATGAACTTTCTCAAAGGTGGCATTGTTTACGCCGATGCCATCACGACCGTCAGCCGGAAATACGCCGAGGAGATCCAAACAGCCGAGTTTGGCAACGGCCTCGAAGATACCTTGCGGAAGCGCAGCGGCGATCTCTTCGGCATCCTGAATGGCGTCGACTACGACGAGTGGAACCCGGCGACCGATCCGCATATCGCGGCGCACTATTCTGCAGAAAACCTCGCAGGCAAGAAGGAATGCCGGCGCGACCTGCTGCACGCCTTTGGACTTGAAGGCGTCAGCGATGAAACGGCCGTGATTGGCATAGTCTCCCGCTTCGCGACACAGAAGGGCTTCGACTTCATCGTCGAAATCATGGATAAGCTGGTTGAAGAAGACATGGTGTTGACGATCCTCGGCAACAGCGAGGAGTACTACGAGCGTCTGTTGGTGGAGATGGCTAGCCGTCACCCAGCGAAGGTGCGGGTGCAGGTGAAGTTCGACAATGTGATGGCGCACAAGATCGAAGCTGGCGCCGACATATTCCTGATGCCTTCACGCTACGAGCCCGGCGGGCTCAACCAGATCTACAGCTTGAAGTACGGCACCATCCCTGTTGTTCGCGCTACCGGTGGCCTCGACGACACCATCGATGAGCAGCCCAACGGCGGTGGAAACGGCTTCAAGTTCTGGGGCTATAACCCGTGGGCGTTACTGGATGCTATACATCGCGCGCTGAATACCTTCCGTAATAAGAAAGAGTGGACGGAGATGATGAAACGCGCCATGGCGCAGGACTTTTCCTGGGACAAGCCTGCAGCCGAGTATGTAAGGGTGTACGAGCGGGTCATTCAGAATCGTAGCTAAGTTCTATTCATAGTATCTGCGGCTTCTGAACCGTTCATTAATTTTGAATCCATTATATGCATATACATCTAATGAATTATGACAAAGTCGCTCACCCCATCGCTCCCTTGCATGTGTGCCAGTTTTCGCCGTGCATCGCGGGCACTTACTCAGCTCTACGAGGAGGCGCTGCGTCCGGTTGGGCTACGGGCCACGCAGTTCACCGTTCTGCAAACGCTCTCCCTTGCCGGTGAAGTTACCCAGGGAGAACTGGCGCAGATTCTGGCGATGGATAGCACTACGCTTACACGGACGCTCAACATTATGGGCCGCCATGGCTGGATAGCGAAGAAGCGTGGCGAGGACCGCAGGGAGTGGCGAATGCGACTGTCTAAAGCCGGCGAGGCCGAGTTCAAACAAGCATTGCCCCACTGGGAAAGGGCGCAAACACGGTTACGCCTGCAGCTCGGAGAGGAACTCTCGGACAACCTTATGAAGCTCACTCAAAAAGTAACCAACGCACTCGACTAAGGAGAATCATTGTGAAAAACGCAAAGTATGCAAAGCTCACGACTGGTCTAATCTTCGTCTGGTTCCTCTTTTCTCTTACCGCTTCGGCCCTGCATATCTTCAGGACCGCCCCGGACCAACCGCCGCTTCCAGTTGGACTGGCGGTATTGATTCCCATCGTTATCTTCGTGATATGGTCTGCCGTCTCGCAACCATTTCGGCAGTTTCTGCTGTCTTTGAACCCAAGCACGTTGACCTTTGTGCAAGCATGGCGGATCGCAGGCTTTGTTTTCCTCGTGTTGTATACCTACAACATCTTGCCGGGTCAGTTGGCGCTGCCCGCAGGCTGGGGAGATATCGCCATAGGAGCCACCGCGCCGCTCGTCGCATTGAAACTTACCAATCCCAACCACCGGAAGGGTTTTATTGTCTGGCAGCTGCTTGGAATTACAGATCTGGTCAATGCAGTCGGCATGGGCGTGGCTGCCCGCTTCATCAATCCGCACGGGATCGCGACCAGCGCCATGACGGTGCTTCCAATGAGCTTGATTCCGACCTTCGCCGTACCGCTGTTTATGATCCTGCACTTCATTTGCATCGCGCAGGCTCGTCAGTGGCAGGAGCAGACTTATCCGCGTGTTGCGGAGCCGCTGCAATCATCTGGTCTGTGAGCTTTCGCGCGGGGTCAGGGAGGCCGACCTTCTTTGCAGCAGGTAGTGCACCGGAATGCCGAGCAGGATGATGGCGGTTCCAACCAGCGAATTTCGCGGCTGATCTGCAAACGAAAACACCAGAAGGACCGCCGCTGCCAGGATGAAGAGTGCTGGCAGCACCGGATAACCCCAGATGCTGTAGGGGCGCGTCGCATCTGGTTCGCGGTGGCGGAAGACAAAGATCGTGCTGGCGGTGAGCGCGTAGAAGAGCCACTCGCTGAAGATGGCAAGTGAGAAGAGCGCCTGGAATCTTCCGATCGCGAGCAGCAGCAATGTGCTTAGGACGGCCTGGAGAATGAGCGCGTTTGAAGGTGTTTGAAACCGTGAATTGACATACGCCAGCTGATTGAAGAAGAGGCCATCGCGCGCGGCCGCGAATGGCACTCGCGCTCCCGATAGGGACGATCCGACGAACGTGGCGCAGATGCTTACGGCCATGCCGATGGACACCAGCGTTGTTCCCCATTGTCCCGCGACCACCCGCATTGCGTCTGCCGCGGGCCGGTCTGCCATCGCAATCGTTGCTGCAGGCAAAATATATTGAATAGCCGCGTTGGTCAGCATGTAGAGCGCGCCCACAATGGCAACGCCGCCCACCAGCGCCAGCGGCATACTGCGCTGCGGCCGCTCCACCTCGCCCGCCATGGTCACGACGTCGCTCCACCCGTCATAGGCCCATAGTGCGGCGACCAGCGCGATCATGAAGCCATAGAAGCCGCCGCGCGCTCCCGCGAACTCAGTGGCGAAGTTGTGCCATGACCCATGATGCCCAGCCGCTCCAAAGCAGAAGCCCGCAATCACAACGATCAGCAAGCCCTTCAGCCACGTCAGCAAAAGCTGCACATTCGCGGACTTTCTTGTTCCGATGATATTCAGACCCGCGATCAGCCACGTCACCGCGATCGCAAAGATCTGTCCCCACAATAAATGCGCGAAGGCCGGCCGCGCGAAGAATCCGAAGATGGCGAAGGTCCCCAGAACCCGCGCCAGCCCGGCCGCGATGGTCGCCAGAGATGCTGGTTTGGCAACCGTAATCTGCGTCCACATATAAAGGAAGCCGGCAAGGTCTCCATAGGCCTCGCGCAAAAAAGCGTACTCGCCTCCGTATCGCGGTCGCGCAGCTGCTATCTCCGCATAGGTCATGGCACCGAAGAGCGAGAGCAACCCGCCAACAATCCACACCGCGTAGACCGCGCGCGATGAGCCCACCGCAGCCATCATCTCCCGCGGCACCAGAAAGATGCCGCTGCCGATGATGATGCCCACAACAATAGAGGTCGCGTGAGATGCGTTCAGAACGCGTGGGAGTTCAGACCTGGGTTTCTGCATCGGTTTCCGGAGAGTAGCATACCGTTGCAGGTAGTTCGCAATGACGAAATACGCAGACAACCGCCGCGACCGACCCGTTTGTAAAATAGAAACGTGAATGACTGGAGTTGAAGCATGGACTGGACGCCCGGCGAACTAAGCAGCGATATCGAAGACAGACGAGGCTCTTCCGGCGGCGGTGGAGGCTTTGGAGGCGGTGGTCTCGGTATTGTCGGCTTCCTCGTTCTTCTCGTTATCAGCCTGGTGACCGGGCGCAACTACATCGGCAGCTATCTGTCTGGAGGCGGCGCTGTCTCATCGCAAAGATCGCAGAACGTAGCCCCCGATGGACGCCCGTACTCTGCATCACCCGCCGAAGACCGCTCCGCGCATCTTGTCTCATGGACGCTCGATGACGTGCAGAAAACATGGGCAACACTCTTGCCGGAGCAGACGGGGAAAGAGTATCGGCGCGCCAAGCTTGTGCTTTTTCGCGACTACACACAATCCGGCTGCGGTGCCGCCCAGTCACAGACAGGGCCGTTTTATTGCCCTGCGGATGAGAAGGTTTACATCGACCTGAGCTTCTGGGATGAACTCAGGCGCCTCGGCGGCAGCAATGCGGACTTTGCGCAGGCTTATGTTGTCGCGCACGAGCTTGGTCACCATGTGCAGGATATTCTCGGAATCGAACAGAAGGTTCGGCACCTCTCCGGCCAGGATCCGTCGCAGAGAAACTCTCTCTCAGTCGATCTCGAACTGCAGGCGGACTGCCTCGCAGGCGTATGGGCGCACAGCACGGAGCAGCGTCAAATTATTCACGACGCCGATATTGCAGCCGGCCTGAAGACGGCGGCCGCCGTCGGCGATGATCATCTGCAGCGAATGGAGCGTGGAACAGTAAGCCCGGAGAGCTTCACGCACGGCTCCTCTGCACAGCGCGTCGGCTGGTTCAAACAGGGCCTCGAGCAGGGAACCGTCGCAGCGTGCAATACCTTCAAGACAGGTGGCGCAGTTCCTTCCTCCGGCGACTACAACCAACAATAATCGAGCGCCGGAATAAACCGACTAACGAAGTATTGGCAGAACGTCGGAGTTTGTAGTTTCGGCTTTGAAGTAGTTGCGGATCTTCTCGGCTGTTGCAGCGTTCACAACGGCGGTAAGCGCGTCGGGCGGAGCATGCTTGATCCCGCGCACACTCCCGAAGTGTTCAATCAAACGCTGTCGTGTCCTTGGCCCGACGCCCGGTATCGATAGCAACTCACTATCGCGGTCGCGCATCTGCCGCCGCTTGCGATGATAAGTCACCGCAAAACGGTGACTCTCGTCGCGAATCTTCTGCATCAGGTGGAGCACGGGAGATCGCCGATCAAGCACCACCGGCTCGTTCTCCTGTCCATAGACGTAGATGATCTCCTCGCGCTTTGCAATGGACGCGAGTGGTTGCAGCGTGACGCCAATCTCCTCGAGCGCCGAGTAGGCCGCGTGCAGCTGACCGAGTCCGCCGTCGATCAGGATGAGAGAAGGGAACGGTTTCTTGTCCTCCTGCAGCCGTTTGTAACGGCGCTGGATCACCTCGCGCATACTCGCGAAGTCATCGACGCCAGTGACGGTCTTCACTTGAAACTTGCGGTAGTCGGACTTCTTCATCGCGCCGTCCTCCCACACCACCATGGAGGCGACAGTCTCTGCGCCCTGGATATGCGAGATATCGAAGCATTCAATCCGGCGCGGCAGCTCTTCCAGCGTCAGTGCATCCTGCAGGGCCCCCTGAATCGCCTTCATTCCCGGCTGCAGTACGCGGAAGCGCTGGTCATAAGACTGCTTTGCGTTCTGGCACACGAGATCGACCAGCGAACGCTTTTCGCCGCGCTGCGGTGCCAGAATCTCAACGCGCCTGCCCGTCCGCTCCGTCAATATCTCTGCCAGTAGCGCCCGATCGGGAAACTCCACCGGCACGAGAATCGATCGCGGCACGTAGCTCTGGTCGAGGTAAATCTGCTTCAACAGCGCAGAGAAGAACGCCGCCGGGCTGAACGCAGCACCAGGCTCCGATACCGCCGTGTGTTGAACAACCGGGATGCCCTCTCCGATCTCCGGCGCCGGCGCCGCAGGGTCAGGCTCCATGCGAGCGATCGCTTCCAACTCGTCCGTCTCGGCTACCACCTCGGTCAACGTATCCAGTAACGACTCCGGCAGATCCTCCCAGAAGAGGTCCCGGCGGTCAACGATCTTGCCGCTGCGCATGTGAAACAGGTTCACCGCCAGCATCTCGTTCTCGTAGTGATAGCCGAAGACGTCCGCATCTTCGTTGTCCGTCGTCGCCATACGCTGCTTGTCCTGCATCTGGTGCACGGTAACGATCTGGTCGCGGAGCCGGGCTGCGAGCTCAAACTGTTCCGCCTCCGCCGCTGCTTCCATGCGCTGCGTCAACGAATGTTCCAACTCACTCGGACGCCCTTCCAGGAAGAGCTGCACGTCGTGGATTGTCTGCCGATAGCTCTCCGGCGTCGTCAATCCCTCTAGGCAAGGTCCCAGACAGCGTTTGATGTAGTACTGCAGGCAGGCGCGCGGATGGTAGCGCGACAGATCGACCTTGCAGCTCGGAATCAGAAAACTCCGGTGGATCAGGTCGACCAGGCGGTAGGCCAGGTTGCCGGGAAAATATGGTCCGTAGTAGGCGCTCCCGTCTTTCCGCAGTCGTCGTGTCACAAAGACCTTGGGATAGCGGTCGTTCATCGTTAGCTTGATGTACGGATAGGTCTTGTCATCGCGCAACAGGATGTTGAAGCGCGGCTTTTTCTGCTTGATCAGGTTGTTTTCGAGCGCCAGCGCCTCATGCTCGTTCGCGACCATGATGTACTCCACATCGACGGCTTCGCGCATCAGTGAGTCGGTCTTCGCGTTGACCTGCGACGCCTCCAGAAAGTAGGAACGTACCCGGGCGCGAAGGTTCTTCGCCTTCCCGACGTAGATCACCACGCCCTCCGCATTTTTGTAGAGGTAGCACCCAGGTTGGGTGGGAAGCGTCCGGATTTTCTGGTGAAGATCCATGCTATGAATCAGTGCCTGTGTCTTGAGTGTAAGCGTCAAATCCTGCGTGCAATGTGCACACATTTGCTCAGAAGATTTGACGCGCTATCCCATCAAAAGTTCCCGATTGCGACCACGCGTCGTCCCGCTGAATCCAGCTGTTTTTCCGATAAATTGCTGTAAATAAGTGTGTTATCATGGAAATTTCTTTGGCAAGCCGATTGCTGTAAGAATTCCGTTGCAGTACTTCCTCCAGGAGAGTGAATCCATGAGCTCGACCAGTCAATACGATACAAAAATAAAGTCTGCCTGCACCGTCGCTTTAGCCAGTGCCTTCGTCATTGTCTTCACGGTCGGTTGCTCGACCAAAAACTACGTTCGCTCCCAGACCGCCCCGATCATCCAGCAGACCAACGACCTCGACACCAAAACCGCCGCCGACCATCGCAACATTCAGGATACCGACGAGCGAGCCAAAACCGGAATTGCCGGAGCTCAGAGCGCGGCGAGCACGGCCGACCAGCATGCGCTTGCCGCCGGGCAATCCGCCGATGCTGCGAATCATGCCGCGCAGGAGGCTTACAACCGGGTCGACAGCCTCAGCGGAGTCGTCGCCAATCTGGATAACTACAAGCAGCTTTCCGATGTAAGCGTCACCTTCGGTTTCGATAAATATGTCCTCACGGCCGCCGACAAAAAGCAGCTCGACGACATGGCGGCAAATCTGAGCAACGCGCGCGGCTACATTCTTGAACTGACTGGTGGAACAGACTCGGTGGGAGATGCCAACTACAACTATCAGCTCAGCCAACGCCGGGCCGACGCCGTTGCCAACTACCTGCAGAGCAAGTACAACATCCCGCCGCACAAGTTTTACCTGGTTGGGATCGGTAAAGATCAGCAGGTAGCAAGCGACAGCACAGCTGCCGGCCGGGCCAAGAATCGTCGTGTCGATATCAAGCTGTTGTCCAACATGGGCGACCAGAAGTCCACCACGGCTTCAAGCGGCCCGAATGGCCAGCAGTAAACGGCCTCTCTTAATTCCGAAAGCTTCGTACGACAACCCGCAACACAACCCCCCCTAATGTAACGCGTCCGGTATGCTGCCGACGCGTTACATCTTCTCCCTCTTGACGCGGCAGGGCAGCACAGCTATCACCCTGCCAGCTCATCCGCGCTTAAGTTTTGAGCTTCCGGTAGACGATTGCCAGCAGCGCGGACGCGGCGATCACCCACGCGAATTGATACCAGTAGAAAAACGGAAAGCCCCACAGAGTTGGCGTCGAGCGCGCGTAGATCTGTGGAAAACAGAGCGCGAGGTAAGGCAGTATAAGGAGCAGCACCCATCCGCTCCTGCGTTGTGTCGGTTTGGCTTTCGCCGGAGGCTGAGACACCATATGCTGCAAAGCATAATCGATTTACGTTCCATCCGGGAAGCCGATGTTATCGGGTAAAGTTGAAGGCATGGCTACACCAATACCGCAGAGTCCTCAGTTGGAAGCTGCCGCTTCACTCGCCGAATCCATAGCGATCATGGCGCGTCTGCGTGGGCCGGACGGCTGCCCCTGGGACCGCGAACAGACCTTCGACTCCATCAAGCGCCTGGCCCGACCTGAAGGATGAGCTTGGCGATCTGCTGCTGCAAGTGCTCTTCTACGCCCAGATGGCCTCCGAGGCCGGCTATTTCACCCTGCAGGACGTTGCCACGAACCTGAACGCGAAACTTATTCGCCGCCACCCCCATATCTTTGCCGGAGCCGAGGTTGCGGACTCAGATGCCGTCCTCCGTAACTGGGAGCAGATCAAGCAATCCGAGAAGAGAGCGTCTACAGGCCTGCAATCGTCCGGCCCGCCGCCGTCGATGCTGGACGATATTCCCCGCGCCATGCCGGCCGTCCTGGAGGCAAGCAAACTTGGTTCCCGTGCCGCGAAGGTCGGCTTCGACTGGCCGAACGCGGAGGGACTCTTCGACAAGCTCCAGGAGGAGATCAGCGAGCTGAAGGCCGAGTTGACGCCGTCGTCAGAGCGCCAGTCCAAAGCGGCCATCGAAGCGGAGTTCGGCGACCTCCTCTTCACCGCCGTCAATCTTGCCAGACACCTCAAGGTCGACCCGGAATCGGCTCTGCGTGCCACGAACGCAAAGTTCCGCCGCCGCTTCGCTGCCATGGAGTCTGCTGCGGGCAGTGCGGACGCTCTGGCGGCCTCCACGCCGTCGGCGCTCGACATCCTATGGAATCAGGCGAAGAACGCCGTCAGCGAGCCACCAAGTCCATGAA
>WNGJ01015008.1_pt1 | contig 11774 bp, 12 predicted proteins | sample 5400611 | NCBI WGS metagenome assembly WNGJ01 (sample SAMN13153375, study PRJNA577476) | soil metagenome | isolation source: 40 cm soil or saprolite under Garry oak tree replicate 1 | place: USA:California | collected 2016-06-15 | reverse complement strand
GCAGCGGGCCGAAGCTTCTTCAGGTGCCACCGAACCAGCGCGTTGGTGTCGAGCAGCAGCCTCACTCGGATTCGCCGGTAAACAACCGCAAGACTTCGGGCGGCAGCGGCGCGTCGAAGTCGTCGGCGATCCAGCCCCTCCCCTTCCCCAGTCCGTACTTGCGCAGGTGACGGGTGTCTTTGGGCGCGAGCGGGACCAGGCGGGCCTTGGGCTTCCCGGACTTGGCGATGATGATTTCACGCCCCTGGGCGGCCTGCTCGACCAGCTCGGAAAGATGGGTCTTTGCCTCGTACAGGCTCACGGGCTCTCGCACGCGATCGGTTTTCTTGCGACGACGCATCGGACCACCCCTGGCGTCCTGAACTCGAAGGGTAATGCATTTGACCAAATTGGTCAAGCTCACCCGTCCGTCACCGCTCCGAGGCTCGAGCTCGACACCAGCTTCGCATACTTCGCCAACACCCCTGACGTGTACATCGGCTCGCGCGGCCTCCAGCTCGCCCGGCGCCGGGCCAGCTCCGCGTCCGGCACGTCGAGCTCGAGCCGGCGCCGCTCCGCGTCGATCGTTATCCGATCTCCCTCCTGAATCAGCGCGATGGGGCCGCCGACGGCTGCCTCCGGCGCGACGTGGCCGACCACCAGGCCGTAGGTCCCACCGGAGAACCGTCCATCGGTGATGAGCCCCACGGCGTCGCCCAGCCCCGCACCGATGATCGCGGACGTGGGCGAGAGCATCTCGCGCATCCCCGGGCCGCCCTTCGGCCCCTCGTAGCGAATCACGATCACGTCGCCGCGCTGCACGCCTCCCTTGAGAATCGCGTCGAGGCACGCCTCCTCGGAGTCGAATATCCGAGCCGGGCCGGTCATCTTGAGCGCCTTCACCCCGGTGACCTTGGCGACGCCCCCGTCCGGGGCGAGGTTGCCGCGCAGGATCGTGAGGTGGCCTTGGGGGTAGAGCGGCCGCTCCCAGGGTCGAATCACCTCTTGATCCCGCCGCGGCGAGTCCGGAACGCCTTGCAGCACCTCGGCGATCGTCCGGCCGGTGATCGAGAGCGCGTCGCCGTGCAGCACACCCCGGGAGAGCAAGATTTTCATGACCTGCGGGATCCCGCCGGCGCAGTGCAGATCCGTGGTGACGAACCGGCCCGAGGGCTTCAGGTCGCACAGCACCGGGACCCGCGAGCGGATGGTCTCGAAGTCGTCGAGCGCGAGCGGCACGCCGGCCGCGCGGGCGATGGCGAGGAGATGCAGCACGGCGTTGGTCGAGCCACCGATCGCCATTGTCACGGCGATCGCATTCTCGAACGCCTGGCGCGTCAGGATCTGACGCGGCCGCAAGTCCCGGCCGATCGCCTCGACCAGTGCCGCAGCCGACTGCGACGCGTTGTCGGCCTTCTCCGTGTCCTCGGCAGCCATCGTCGACGAATAGGGCAGGCTCATCCCCATCGCCTCGATCACCGAGGACATCGTGTTCGCTGTGAACATCCCACCACAGGAGCCCGCCCCCGGGCAGGCGCGTCGCTCGACCTCGAGCAGCTCGGCGGCGTCGATCTTGCCGGCGCTGAATTCGCCGACCGCTTCGAACGCGCTCACGACCGTCAGATCGCGACCGGCGTAGCGGCCCGGCTTGATCGTCCCGCCGTACACGAACACCGCCGGGATGTTCATGCGCGCAATGGCGATCAGCGCCCCCGGCATGTTCTTGTCGCACCCGCCGACCGCGAGCACACCATCCATGCACTGGGCGCTGCACACGGTCTCGATCGAGTCGGCGATCACCTCGCGGGAGACGAGCGAGTACTTCATCCCCTCGGTCCCCATGGAGATCCCGTCGCTCACGGTGATCGTGCCGAATAGCTGCGGCATCACGCCGAGGGTCCGCAAAGTGGATTCGGCGCGTCGCGCCAACAGGTCGAGCCCGAGGTTGCACGGGGTGAGGGTGCTGTACGCGTTGGCGACGCCCACGATCGGCTTGGCGAAGTCTTCGTCGCCGAAGCCCACCGCGCGGAGCATGGCGCGGTTGGGGGAGCGCCGAGCGCCTTGGGTGATCGTGCGGCTGCGGAGGGTCATTCGAGTGCGGAGTGCGGAGTGGGGAGTGCGGAGTTTGCGGGCGTGCCTTCACTCCGCACTCCGCACTCCGCATTCCGCATTAGGTTGGCGATCCGCTCCCCCATCTCCCGCGTGCCGAGGCCGGGCTCACCGGGCTCCGCGATATCCCGCGTTCTCGCCCCCGCAGCGAGCGCCGTGCCGATCGCCTGCTCCACTGCATTCGCCGCCGCCGGGAGCCCGAGCCCATGGCGCAGCAGCAGCGCCGCGCAGGCGATGGCGCCGATCGGGTTCGCAATCCCCTGCCCCGCGATGTCGGGCGCCGACCCGTGCACCGGCTCGAACAACCCCGCTCCCGCCCCGAGCGACGCCGAGGGGAGCAGGCCCAGCGCCCCGGTGAGCACCGCCGCTTCGTCGCTCAAAATGTCGCCGAACATGTTCTCGGTGAGGATCACGTCGAACGCGCTTGGATCGGTGACGAGGCGCATGGCGGCGTGATCGACGTACAGGTGCTCCAGCCGAACGTCCGGGTACTCGTGGCCGATGGTCGTGACCGTGTCACGCCACAGCTGGGAGACCTCGAGCACATTCGCCTTGTCCACCGACGTGACGAGCCGGCGGCGGCCCTGCGCGGCCTCGAAGGCGACGCGCGCCACGCGCGCTATCTCCGCGGTCGTGTAGACCAAAGTGTTGACGGCGCGGGACCCGTCTCTCCCGCGCGGCTCACCGTAATACAACCCGCCGGTTAGCTCCCGTACGATCAGCACGTCGACGCCGTGCAACCGTTCCGCCTTGAGGGGCGAGCGGTCGGTCAAGGGGGGGAAGACGGCGACCGGGCGCAGGTTGGCGTACACGCCGAGCAGAGCCCGCAGCGCCAGCAGGCCGGTCTCCGGTTTCAGGTGGCGGGGCGCGCGATCGAGCGCGGGATCGCCCACCGCGCCGAGCAGCACCGCGTCGGCACGGTGGACGGCCGCGCGCGTCTCGTCCGGCAGCGGATCGCCCGCCGCCGCTACGCCGGCGGCGCCGACCGGAAAATGCGGCGTCGTGAGCTGTATCCCGAAACGCGTCCCTGCCGCGCGCAGCACGCGCTCGGCCTCCGCGGTCACCTCCGGGCCGATGCCGTCGCCCGGCAGTACCGCGATCGTATAGCCCCTCACGATCCCTCCCCGAAAGGCGGAACGCGGAAGTCGGAACGCGGAACAGACGTCCACCCATCAGTTCCGCGTTCCACGTTCCGCGTTCCGCGTTCGAAAGCCGCGATTGCGCCTTCCACCAGCAGCGTGCGTCCGATCTCGTCGAGTCCGCGGAGTAGCATCTCCTTGCGGTAGGTCTCGATCGGGAACGCGGCCGCGAAGCCGCGGCCATCGGCCACCCGCTGCGTCTCGAGATCGATCGACAGGCGGTAGTCCCCCCCAGCCGCTGCGTGGCGGCGCAGCAGCTCGCTGATCTCCTCAGGCCTCAGGCGCACGGCCAGCACGCCGTTCTGACAGCAGTTCGCGTAGAAGATATCTGCGAACGATGGGGCGAGGATCGCGCGGAAGCCGTACTCGCGCAACGCCCACACCGCATGCTCCCGCGACGAGCCGCATCCGAAGTTCGCGCCGGTGAGGAGGATCGTCGCGCCCTGTGACTCGGGCTGGTTGAGCTCGAACTCCGGATTCGGGCTGCCGTCGGGCCGAAAGCGCCAGTCGTAGAAGAGGGCCGGGCCGAAGCCGGTGCGCTCCACCCGCTTCAGGAACTGCTTGGGAATGATCTGATCGGTGTCGACGTCGGCGCGCGGCAGCGAGGCCACACTGCCGGTGTGACGCACAAAGGGCTCGATCACGGCGCGGCGAGCTCCTCCTCCCTCTCCCACGCCCATTCCCGCACGTCGACGAGCCGGCCGGCGACCGCGGCGGCCGCGGCCATCGGCGGGCTCATCAGATGGGTGCGACCGCCGCGCCCCTGGCGCCCTTCGAAGTTGCGGTTGGACGTGGAGGCGCAGCGCTCGCCGGACTGGAGGATATCAGCGTTCATCCCCAGGCACATCGAGCACCCGGCGTTGCGCCATTCGAACCCCGCCTCACGGAACACGCGGTCCAGCCCCTCGCGCTCGGCCTGGGCCCGCACCTGCTGCGATCCCGGGACCACCAGCGCGCGCACGCCGGAGGCCACGCGCCGGCCCCGCACTACGCGGGCGGCGGCGCGGAGGTCCTCGATCCGCGCGTTGGTGCAGGAGCCCAGGAACACCCGGTCGATCGGCAGACCCGCGAGAGCGGTGCCCGGCGCGAGCCCCATGTACTCGAGCGCGCGGGCGGCGGCGCGCCGCTCGTCGTCGGACGGAAAACCGGCGGGATCGGGCACCGAGCCGGTGATGTCGGTGACCATGCCGGGGCTCGTTCCCCACGTCACCTGGGGCGCGACGGCGACCGCATCCAGCATGACGCTGCTGTCGTAGGTGGCGCCCGGGTCGGTGCGGAGCTCGTGCCACGTTTCCACCGCACGCGTCCAGGCCGCTCCGGCCGGAGCCCGGGGCCGACCGGCTAGATACGCGAAGGTCGTCTCGTCCGGGGCGATCATGCCCGCCCGCGCGCCCGCCTCGATCGACATGTTGCACACCGTCATCCGCTCTTCCATCGTGAGCGCGCGGATCGCGTCCCCGGTGTACTCGATGACGTGCCCGGTCGCGCCGGCCGTCCCGATCCGGCCGATCAGGGCGAGGATGAGATCCTTGGCGGTGACGCCGGGCGGGGGAGCGCCGCTGATGCGCGCCTCCATCGTCTGCGGCTTGGACCACACCAGGCACTGGGTCGCCAGGACGTGCTCGACCTCGCTCGTGCCGATCCCGAGGGCCAGCGCCCCGAAGGCTCCGTGCGTCGACGTGTGCGAGTCGCCGCACACGATGACCATCCCCGGCTGGGTGAGACCCAGCTCGGGGCCGATCACGTGCACGATGCCCTGGTTAGGGGACTGCAGATCGAACAGCTCCACCCCGAAGTCGCGCACGTTCTCGGCCAACGCGTCCAGCTGCCGCGCGGCCACCGGGTCCTCGATCGGGAGCGCGCGGTCGCCCGTCGGCACGTTGTGATCCACCGTCGCGACCGTGAGCTCCGGCCGGCGCACGCGCCGCCCGGCCTGCCGCAAGCCCGCGAAGGCCTGGGGCGAGGTGACCTCGTGCACGAGGTGCAGGTCCACGTATAGCAACGCCGGTCCCTCGGGGAATCGGTAGACGACGTGCGCGTCCCACACCTTCTCGAAGAGGGTGCGAGGCGTCATGCCCTGAGGGGCTTGGGCTTTGGGGGCTCGGGCCTCGGGACTCGGGGCTCGGGGGTCGTCTGTCCTTTCCGAGTCCCGAGCCCCGAACCCCGAGCCCCTTCTTCCGTCCACGGCATCATGGCACGCAACCGGGCGCCGATCCGTTCGATGGGATGGTCGGCCTCGGCCCGGCGCAGTGCCTGGAAGCGCACCGCGCCGCCGCGGCACTCGCCGATCCACTCGCGCGCGAAGCTCCCGGACTGGATGTCCGCCAGCATGCGACGCATGGCAGCCCGCACTTCATCCGTGACGATCCTGGGGCCGCGCGTGTAGTCGCCGTATTCGGCCGTGTCGCTGATCGAGCGCCGCATGAACCCCATCCCACCGCGATACATCAGGTCCACGATCAGCTTCAGCTCGTGCAGACACTCGAAGTAGGCGATCTCGGGCGCGTAGCCCGCCTCCGTGAGCGTCTCGAAGCCGGCCTGGACCAACGCAGTCACGCCGCCGCACAACACCGCCTGCTCTCCGAACAGATCAGTCTCGGTCTCCTCCCGGAACGACGTTTCGAGCACGCCTGCGCGGGTGCAGCCGATCCCCGCGGCGTAGGCGAGGGCGTCGTCGAGCGCGTGACCGCTCGCGTCCCGCTGGACCGCCACCAGCGCCGGCACGCCACGGCCCGCCTGGTACTCGCTCCGCACCATGTGGCCGGGCGACTTAGGCGCGATCATCGCGACGTCGACGGTGGGCGGGGGCACGATCTCCCCGAAATGGATGTTGAAGCCGTGCGCGAACAGCAGCGTCTTGCCGCGGCCGAGCGCGTCGGCGACGCCCGCCTCGTACACGGCTCGCGCCTCCTGGTCGGGGACGAGCATCATCACGACGTCGGCGGCGGCCGCCGCGTCGGCGACCGGCCGCACCTCCAGCTTCTCCGATCGGGCCCGCTCCCACGATGCGCCGCCCGGGCGCAGCCCCACGATCACGCGCACCCCGCTGTCGCGCAGGTTGAGCGAGTGCGCGTGGCCCTGGCTGCCGTATCCGATGACGGCGACCACGCGGTCCCGCAGCCGGGCCGGGTCGGCGTCCGCGTCGTAGAAGACGCGCACTCCTGACGGACTCATGGTTGCACCTCCGTAGTGGAATCTTCGGTCGCGACCAGCACGACGTCGCGCACGCCTATGATCTTGTGAATCTGCTGCACGACTCGACCGGCGGTGGCGGCGTCGGCCTTCAGCACGAACGTCAGCTCCGATACGCCCGCGGTGCCGCTGGGCTTGAGCGCGAGGCACTCGATCGGGACGTTGCGCCGGCGGAGCACGCCGACCGCGCGGTTCAAGGTGAGCAGCCCGTCTTCGAGCAGCACCGCCACGTTGTGCGAGGCCGGCATTGGAGGGACGCTCAGTCGCCGGCCGCCGTGGCCGGCTCCGCCTCGATCGGCTCGGAGAGCGAGCCGCCGGGGGGAATCATCGGATACACGTTCGCCTCCTGCTCGATCACGAACTCGACCAGCGCCGGCCCCGGGTGGTCGTTGGCTTGCGCGACGACATCCCACAGCTCCGCTGCCTGCTTCACCCGCCACCCGGGGATACCGTAGGCCTCGGCGAGCTTGATGTAGTCGGGGCTCCAGATGGGGGTGCACGAGTAGCGCTTGCCGTGGAAGAACTGCTGCCACTGGCGCACCATCCCGAGATACCCGTTGTTGAACACCGCCATCTTCACGGGCAGCTTCTCCTGCACCATGGTCGCGATCTCCGCCATGTTCATCTGGAAGCCCCCGTCGCCCGAGATGGCCCACACCGTTTCACCCGGGCGCGCCAAGTGCACGCCCATGGCAGCGGGGACCGCGAACCCCATGGTGCCGAGACCGCCCGACGTGATGTGCGTGTTGGGCCGCCGGTACGGATAGAGCTTGGCGACCCACATCTGGTGCTGCCCCACGTCCGTCACGATGGTGCACCGCCCGCCCGTCGCCTCGTAAAGCGAAGCGAGAATCGTCTCGGGCGCCAGGTCGCCGCGGAACGCCGCCGGCCGCGGCCGCGTGAACTCGCGGATCTCCTCGAGCCAGCGCTCGCACGTCCGCGAGCTTACCTCCGCGGCGAGCCGGCGCGTGACTTCGCGAGCGTCGCCCACGATCCCCACCGCGACGGGGACGTTCTTCCCGATCTCCGCGCGGTCCAAGTCGATGTGCACGATGCGCGCGCGGGGGGCGAACCCGGCGGTGTTTCCGGTGACGCGGTCGTCGAACCGCAGCCCGATGCCGACGATCAGGTCGGCGTGCTGGATGGCGCGGTTCACCCGCACCTCGCCGTGCATCCCCGGCATGCCGAGGAAGAGCGGGTGGCCTTCGGGGAACCCGCTGATGCCGAGCAGCGTGGTGATCACCGGGATGCCGGTCTTTTCGGCGAGGGCCCGTACTTCAGGGTAGGCGCTGCTGAGAATCACGCCGTGCCCGATCATCAGCAACGGGCGCTCCGCGGCGGCGATGAGCCGGGCGGCCTCGCGGACTCCGTCCTCGAGCGAGGGCGTCATGCCCGGTCCGGTGGCCGGGGGCTCCCGCAGCGACTGCGTCTTTTTGTCGCGCAGGGAGCCCCCGGCCATCGGACCGGGCGTGAAGGCGGTCTTCTGGTTCTGCACGTCCTTGGGCACGTCGATCAAGACCGGGCCGGGCCGCCCCTCCCGCGCGATCGCCAGCGCCTCGGCCACGACCCCCGCCAGCTCGGCGACGTCCTGCACCAGGTAATTCTGCTTCGTGATCGGCAGCGTCATGCCGATGATGTCGGTCTCCTGGAAGGCGTCGCGCCCGATCATGGCGCGAGGCACCTGGCCGGTGATCGCCACGGATACCCAAAGATCACCTCGACCCCGGCCTCGACCAGACTGCGGCAGAGGATCTGGGCGCCCGTGAGTGTTTCCGTCATCGGCTCAGACTCCCCAGAGATAGATGGCGTTGAGCGAGCGGTCCTCGAGCTCGTCGGCGTAGCTCGCCTTGTTGAGGGCGTGCACGACCGCGCGGGCGCTCGCTTCGACGATGTCGGTCGACGCGCCGTGGCCCGACAGCGACTTCCCCGCCACGCGGACCTGCACCAGCACCTGGCCCAGGCTGTCGCCGCCCGGTGTGACCGACTGGATCGCGAGGTTCAACACCTCGATGCGGCGCTCGACGACCGCGCCGATCGCGGCGATGGCCGCGGCGATCGGTCCGTTGCCGGTGGCCGCCGCGCTGCGCTCGCCGGGCCACGGGCCGGTGAGCCGCACCTGCGCAGCGGCGGGCGCCGAGCCACACGTCACCTCCAGGTGCGCGAGCCCGTAAACCTCGGGCGCGTCGTGAAAGCGGCCGTGCAGCAGCGCCAGGAGATCTTCGTCGAGCACCTCGCGCTTGCGGTCCGCCAGGGCCGTGAACTCGTCGTACAGCTTGCCGAGCGTCGCCTCGTCGAGCTCGTAGCCGAGCTCCTGGTAGCGCCGCTCCAGCGCGTGCCGGCCGGAGTGTTTCCCCAGCACCAGCGTGGAGCGGGGCACGCCCACCTCCTCCGGCCGGATGATTTCGTAGGTGAGGCCGTTCTGGAGCAGGCCGTGCTGGTGGATGCCCGCCTCGTGGGCGAAGGCGTTGCGGCCGACGACGGCCTTGTTCGGCTGGGGGAACACGCCGATCACGTGCGACAGCAGCTGGCTGGTGCGGAAGATCTCCTTCGGGTTCACCCCGCACTTGAACGCCACCGCGTGCGAGCGCACCCGGCCCGCCATGACGATCTCCTCCAGCGCGGCGTTGCCGGCACGCTCGCCGATACCGTTGATGGTACACTCCACCTGGCCGGCGCCGGCCTCGATCGCAGCGAGCGAGTTGGCCACGGCCAGGCCGAGATCGTCGTGGCAGTGGGCGCTGAACACCGCCCGGTCGCTGGTCGGCACCCGCTCGCGCACGGCGCGGAACATCGCCCCGTACTCGTCGGGCAGTGCGTAGCCCACCGTGTCGGGAAGGTTGATGGTCGTCGCCCCCGCCGCGATGGCGGCCTCGACCACGCGGCACAGGAATTCCAGATCGGTGCGCGTCGCGTCCTCGGCCGAGAACTCGACATCGTCGGTGTAGCGCCGGGCGCGGCGGATCGCCGCCTCGGCGCGGGCGACGCAGTCCTCGCGGCTGATCTTGAGCTTGTGCTCGAGGTGCAGGTCCGATGTGGCGATGAAGACATGGACGCGCGACCGCGCGGCGGGCCGCAATGCCTCCCCGGCCAGATCGATGTCGCGGTCGTGGCACCGCGCCAGCGCCGCCACGGCGGAGCGCCGCACCGTTTCGGCCACGGCGCGCACCGCCTGCTGATCGCCCTGGGACGCGCTGGGGAACCCGGCTTCGATGACGTCCACGCCCAGCGCGTCGAGCTGGCCGGCGAGGCGCAGCTTCGCCTCCGGCGTCATGGAATTGCCCGGCGCTTGTTCGCCGTCCCGCAGCGTGGTATCGAAGATGATGACGTCTCTCGCCATAGCAGCCGCTCCGTTCCCTTTCCCGATCAACGAGGTGACAACAAAAAGCCGCGGGCCTGTCGGGGTCCGCGGCGGTGGTGCTGCCCTGCTCTAGTCGCTTAGCTGCTCATGTCATCGATGCGCGCGCGCCGCTGGCCCCCTGCTGAGCAAGAATGCTCAGCAGCAGGACGATCAGCAGCACCAGCACGAGCGCGAACGGCATCACGAGTATGTCTGTCCGGATGTGGGTCGTCGCCAGCTAGGTTACCCCCGCGGGCCCGGAGTTGTCAAGACTCCCCCCACCAGCGGCATCACCTCGGCGGCGAACCGCTCCATCTCCTCGTGTTGCGGGCTGAACTGGAGCAGCAGCAGGTCGACGCCGGCCCGCTCGAATTCCGCGATGCGCTCGGCGACCTGCTCCGGCGTCCCCACCAGGCCCGCCTTGAGCCCACGGTTCGAGACCGAGTAGTCCTCGAGGCTGACCCGCTGCTCGAGCTGCGTGTTGGCGATCCACTCCTGGTAGTTGGCGTAGCCCGCCGCGCTCCGCCGCACGTCCGTGATCCGCGCCACCTCACGGTGGGCAGCGGCCTCGGTCGACCGGCACACGACATACGCCGCCACCCCGAACTTGAGGGGCGGAAGCGGCCACCGGTCGCGCCGCGCTCGCAGGTCCGCGACCTTGGGCGCGATCCGCTCTGGGGGATCGCCATGCATCAGGTACGCGTCGCACGCGCTGGCGATGAGGTCTTTCGCGGCTTCCGACTCGCCACCGGCGTACAGGGTGGGCCGCGGCCGGGACACGGGCTTCGGCTCGAGGATCGCTTGCTCCACGCGATAGTACTTCCCCGCGAAACTGAACCGCGCCTCGTCGGCCCACCATGACGACACGACGTTCAGCGTGACGCGTCCCCCGCTGATCTGGTCGATGTTGGCCGCCTGTTTGGCGGCGAGCGCCGGCGGATGAAACGTCGGCCGCACGGCGATCATCAACTCGAGCCGCTCGGTGACCGCCGCCAGCGCCGCCGTGGTCGTCCAGGCATCGAGCGAGGGCGCCTCCGGTCCCTTGATGTCGTTCAGGTTGAGCTCGGCGATGAGCGTCACGTCGAAGCCGAGCTGCTCGCTGCGCCGCGCCAGCCGGCTGACGTAGTCCCAGCTCGCCTCCATTCCCTCGTCGGGCACGTTGCGAAGCCAGCCGCCGAACACCGGGAGCCAATAGCCGAAGCGCATCGTCACTCCGCCTCGCGCTCGAGGTAGTCGACGAGCCGCGTGAAGGGATCGAACCCCACCACGCGCGGCGCGTCGGCCACGAAGTTCGAGAGCGCGTTGATGTCGTAGTAGTAACGCCGCCCGTCGCGCGCGTCGATCAGGTACTCGACGCCACCCACGTCGATGTGCGCCGCCTGCATGATGCACTCGACCTGGTCCACGATCTCGGGCGCCGGCTCGTAGCCCTCCACGCGCAGGTTGTTCTTCGGCGCGTCCACCGGGCAGGCCGCTCGCACCAGCTCGGCACCCGCGACGGTCTGGCACACGTCCGCGGGGCAGAGGTTGAAGCTGTCGCCCGGCGTGTAGATCCGGATGGCGTACAGGTAGCGCCCGCCGAGCACTTCCACGCGCACGATGCGCTGCGCGTCGGCCGGGATGTACTCCTGTACGAGCGCCGTGTGATCGATCCCGAGATCCAGCGCACCGGCGAGCGCCGCCTGCTCGAGCTCGACCGGCGCTGCGAACAGCCGCACGCCCGCCCCCGACCCCCCGATGTTGGGCTTCACGACTACCGGAAAGCGGAGTCCTTGCGCCGCATCGACCGCCTGCGCCGCGTGGTTGATCACGCGCGCGCGGGGGTACGGCAGGCCGACGTGATGGAGCAATGACAGCTGCAACGCCTTCGAGGTCTCGGTGACGTAGGCGTCGTAGCCGTTGATCACGCGCACGCCGTGGCGCTTCAGGTACGCCAGGTAGTGCAGCGTGTAGAAGATCGCGTTCCCGTGCCCGCGCAGATACGCCGACGGGCTCATGCGGTTGAAGACGAGCGAGTA
>WNGJ01019497.1_pt1 | contig 11775 bp, 12 predicted proteins | sample 5400611 | NCBI WGS metagenome assembly WNGJ01 (sample SAMN13153375, study PRJNA577476) | soil metagenome | isolation source: 40 cm soil or saprolite under Garry oak tree replicate 1 | place: USA:California | collected 2016-06-15 | reverse complement strand
CTGAGCTACTCCTGACTGCCGTCGTCCAGCCAGGACGCGACGCGACGACGTCACCACCGATAATTGCGCGCTTTGCCAGGATATGTGCCACGAGGCCCTGCGCCTTCAGCAGGTGGCCTCTGCCACGTAACCTGACGTGACATCATTAAGAACCTCGATACGTATCGGAGGGATAATGCGGCTTTCCCCGCGACTTCCTGATGAACGCTTTCTCGTCTTAACTTGCCACGTTCCCCTACGTACAAAGCGCCTGCCTGGCGGACCCATGCAATTTTCTGAGCAACGGCAGCGCCCACCCGCTTGAGCGGATCGTCGACCTCGACGCCAGTCGAGTAGTCGTCCATCAAGAAGCTGATGATCGTCGCCTCGCGGGCGGCAAATTACCCCCATTTGGAAACGAAAGCGGCGCTGACGCCTCTGTATTTTCTGAATAAAAAGTAAAGAGCATTTGCAACTACACTAAAGAACACCACTAAGAGCAATAATTCCAAGGAAGACACAATCACGAAATGAAGTGGCTAAACCACTTCCCGCTTTCTTTTATCGTTCTTTGTTGATTATGTACATAATCGACAAAAATGAGGCCGAACCTTTCTTTGTATCCGGCCCTCCATTCAAAATTATCCATGAGAGACCAGACAAAATATCCCTCAATTGGTAATCCTTCTTTCAGAGCTTTTTGCACGGCTTTCAGGTGCTCTTGCAAATAACGGATTCTTCGATAATCTTGAACGCTCCCGTCAGGGCTCATAGTATCATGAAACGAAGCTCCGTTTTCAGTGACGACGAGTGAAGGAATATTGGGAATCTCCGTATGGATGCGTTTTAAAATATCATATAATCCCTGGGGATAAATATTCCATCCGATCTCATTTATTTCTCCTCTGCCATTCGGAAAAATACGCGGCCATGAAATAGAAAAGCGATAGGCACTTACTCCCAATTTTTTCATGAGTTCGATATCTTCCCGCCATCTGTGATAATGATCGCATGCCATATCCGGTTTGGCGTTATCTTGTATGAACCCCGGCCTTTCTTCCGCATATTTTTCCCATACGGTTCTACCTCGTCCGTCTTCTGAGATCGCGCCCTCTATTTGAAGAGCAGATGTGGCCACTCCAAACAGAAAATTTCTTTTGAATGCGAAACTGTCTAATTCGACACCTTCTATGTTAGGAGAAAATTGTCCTCTTTCCATATGTGCCATTGTAGCACGCGGTCAGGGGAGTTTCTAACCCATGATTGCAACAAAAGTAGACCTCAAAGTGGCGTCAGAGTTAGGGGGTATAGCTCGGCTGCGGTTACGGTTGATATTTTTGGGCATATGTTGCCAGATTGGCAATTCCTCTTCTCAGCTTCATCTCAGTTTTTTCACAGGTCCAACTCAGAAAGATAGGAGATACTATGTTTAGTGAGTCAGTCGCTTCTCTAACTACTACCACTCGATCTGATTCACATGAAAACGGCTGGGCTAATCTCCCACCCCCTTATTAGCCTGGCCATACTCGCTCTCTCCCTTTTTTATTGATAATGATGTAGAATATGTGTGTTGACGTTGAGGTTCAGTAGTTCTTGACGCAGCTTGATGTTGCTAATGAGAGCGAGCGGGTATGCTCTTTGTGGCGCGTGTCACTGTCTTGGATGACCATATATGAGGGAAGGAGATACATATGAGCAGCCAGGAGCCGCCATCTGAACAACCAAAAGAAGAGCCGCCATCTGAACAGCAACCAGGAGAAGAGCGTGGGATACATGATGATCTACGTGAGCGGCCACAATCCGAATTTGCAGCACCGCAGACGCCGCCTCCAGGGTATCCACCACAGGGGTATCCTCCGCCGCCACAGGGATATGTAGCACCGCAAGGATACCCTCCACAACAAGGATATGCACCACCGCAAGGATATCCTCCACAACAGGGATACTATGCAGGGCCAGTAGTAGCCCCACGCAGGCGCAGAAGCCCGTGGTTAGGCTGTTTGATTGCATTCATCATCATCCTGTTGCTCTGTTCAGGGTTAACTCTCGTTGGAACGGTTCTCGGATTTGGTCTCGGTGTCGGAGGGGCCTTTAGAAACAGTATGGTCGAGCCAGCGCAGACATTCACAGTTGGTGCAAGCCCGGCGCTCATGCTCACCAGCGATGCAGGCTCTGTTACAGTCAATAAAGGAAGCTCGAGTAGCATTGTCGTCCAGGCGACAAAGTATGCCAGCTTCGGTGGAAACTTCAATGATGTACAGATCAATTACAACCAGAGCGGCAGCACTGTGAACGTGACTGTTCATAGATCAGGGACGTTCAATTTCTTCAATGCAACGAGTGTTGATTTCACGATCTCTGTTCCGCCTACCTCTGACCTGCAAATAACCACGAATGCGGGCAGCATTACTGTGAGAGGCGTCAGTGGGAAAATGTCGTTGTTGAGCAATGCTGGCACCATCAAGGCAACCCAGGCTTCGTTGACCGGGGGTTCGACTATCAGGACGAACGCAGGCAGTATCAACTTCACTGGCGCCATCGACACAAGCGGAACGTATGACTTCGAGACCAATGCGGGGTCAATCGATATTACCCTGCCAGCAACGTCCAACTTCCACTTGAACGCCACAACCGACGCTGGCTCGATCAATACAAGCTTCCCGGTGACCGTGAGCAAATCCGGCGCCGGCGCTACAGCTAATGGTGATGTAGGTACCTCACCCCAGGCGACGTTGACGCTGAAGACCAATGCTGGATCAATCAGTCTGAAGAGAAGTTGAGTCGCTCAGACATGAAAGGCGCTTGAGTGAAGAGACCGAACAACATACCCATAAAAAAAGCTGGCATATCCATCTTCCTTCAAATCATGGGCAAGGCGCTAGTTCTGGTTCTTGCCCTAGTCATCGTTTCCTGCGCAGGCGCATCTATTGCCACGCACAGCACGCCAACTCCTCCGCAGATTTCGCCTACCAGCGGACCTATTGAAGAAACTGCCGCCCCTGGCTCAGTCAAGGTGAATGTCACGCTTGTCGAATTTAGGATCCACTCCTCGGTGACGGTCTTTCATGCCGGAATAACCTATTACTTCGTCATAGCGAATCGCGGGCACGACTTTCACGAGTTCATGATTATGCCCGATAAGCCAGATGGGACTCCACTCTCGCCCGATGAGCAGTATAAGAAGATGCTGATTGAGCTTGAACCCATCATGCCTGGTACAACATGGACTACTAATTTCACATTCCCAACCACAGGGAAATACGAGATAGCCTGCCAGATGGGCAGGCACTATCAAGCAGGCATGAGACTCCCTATAATAGTTAACAAATAAGGTGAGCAACATTGGACGGGAATAGGGAGAATTCAGCTTGTGTTCCAAAAGAGAGGAAACTACTCTTTTGTGGGCCTTTGGGCGCGATAATAGCATTGAACAAAATAATCTGGACCTCCGTAGGGGCCGATTTATCGCGCCCACCGCCGATTTATCGGCCCTCAGTGGATGTGATGATGTCCGCATGAATAAGTTAAAGTACATAATCGGCCCCTACGGCTGACCGAATTCATTTCTTAATATGCATCAAGCTAGATTAGGTAGTAGCGGACTGAGAATGCACTCTACACGAAAGGGGATCTCACGTCACGTATTTTGATAAGGAAAGAAACGACAATGAATGAACTTCGTATTGCTGTACTTGGCGGGGGCAACATCGGTGGGACGCTAGGCCGGAAATGGGCAGGCGCCGGGCACAAGGTAGCCTTTGGAGTCACCAATCCCGAAGGCGCGAAGGGGCAGGCGCTGCGGGCCGAACTGGGTAACAACGTGACGATCGGCTCGACAGCTGGCGCACTTGCGGCAGGTGACGCGGTCGTAATGGCTATCCCAGGCACCGCTATGGACGCGACTATCAGCACCTACGCTGCGCAACTCGACAGCAAGATTATCATCGACGCAGCGAACAGGATGGGAGGCGGCCCGATGAACAGCCTGGCCACTTTCCAGGCCCACACCCCACACGCACGTGTTTTCCGAGCATTCAACACGCTCGGCTGGGAAAACTTTGCCGATCCTGTGTTTGACGGCATCCAGGCTGACCTCTTCTACTGCGGCCCTGATGGTGATGCCCGCGAGGTGGTTGAACAACTGATCACAGACGTTGGCTTACGTCCTATGCGGTTGGGCGACGTAGAGCAGGTGGGGCTGGTGGACTCTATTGGGTCGCTCTGGTTCGCGCTGGCCCTTGGACAGGGTATGGGGCGGCACCTGGCGTTCAAGGTCCTCACCAGGTAGACTTTGCAAATGCTTTTTCACTTTGCTCTCCTCTATCCTAAATGCCATATTAGGAAATAAAGGCTACTACCGTCGTTGTTTTACTATAGAGAAGAATAGCTCGCGTCTTATGCAAACGATTGGCATTACCCATTCCAGTGCCTCGCAATCTCTTGACGATTATTGTATAGTATAAGAGCACATATCGAACGTTTGTATCAATATTTTCAATATTTATGAGAAACCCACAAGTAGCGGCCAGAAGATTTCTCGTATGACTTGTGGTGATGGGTGGTTCAGTTTTATGCCCCAGGACAAAATTATCATTCGTGGCGCCCGCGAACATAACCTGAAAAATATCGATGTTACTATTCCACGTGACAAATTAGTAGTAATCACAGGACTTTCCGGCTCAGGCAAGAGTAGTCTGGCTTTTGATACGATTTTTGCCGAGGGGCAACGCCGCTATGTCGAGTCATTGTCGGCCTATGCGCGGCAATTTCTTGACAAAATGGAGAAGCCTGATGTCGATCATATCGATGGCCTCTCACCTGCTATCTCTATCGACCAGAAAGGTACCTCGCATAACCCGCGTTCGACTGTCGGCACTGTTACTGAGATTTACGACTATATGCGTCTGCTGTATGCGCGTGTTGGTCACCCGCACTGCCCTAAGTGTGGACGCGAGGTCAGCCAGCAAACGGTCCAGCAGATTGTAGACGCAGTTCTGAATTTGCCTGAAGGCTCGCGTATCTTGCTGCTGGCACCCCTTGTAACAGGGCGTAAGGGCGAATACAAAAGTATCTTCGAAGAGATGCGCCGTACCGGCTATGTGCGCGTGCGTGTCGATGGTAAGATCTATGATTTAAGTGACGAGATCGACCTTGATAAGCAGAAAAAACACACCATAGAAGTGGTCGTTGATCGCCTCGTGATACGTAAGGGTCAGAAAGGGCGTAATGATGGGCGCAATGAATTGGGGCGCGATAAATCTGGCCCCTACAGGGAGGTGGCCGAGCGTCCAGAGCTGTATGATGTCAATGCTGAGCGAGAGGAGCAGATCGACTTTTCATTCAGGCAGCGTGTGACGGATTCGCTGGAGACGACGCTGAAGCTTGGCAATGGTGTCGTGCTGGTTTCGATAGTCGATGGGGAGGAGATCCTGTTTTCTGAGAACTTTGCCTGTGTCTATGACGGCATCAGTCTACCGGAAATTGCGCCGCGCACCTTTAGCTTTAACAGCCCGCACGGCGCGTGTCCTACCTGTACTGGTCTGGGAACGCTGCAAGTGATCGATCCTGAGCTGATTGTGACGCATCCTGAACTAAGCCTGGCCGAGGGAGCGATTGTGCCATGGAGCAAGGTGATCAACGGCAGCCAGTGGCATGCCTCGATCCTGGAAGCGCTGGCGCAAGAATATAATTTCAGCCTGCACACTCCCTGGCGCAGCCTGACGGATGATCAACGCGAGAAGGTGCTTTATGGTACGCCTGAGCAGTTGGCAATTCGCTATACGCCTCAGCATGGGCGTACACGTACTTATACCGTTAACTTCGAAGGGGTTATTCCAGGTCTTGATCGACGTTATAAGCAGACTGATAGCGAGGGTGTTCGCGAAGAAATTGAAGGCTACATGTCTGCGCGTGTCTGCCCCGATTGCCGTGGCGCTCGACTCAAACCGGAGGCGCTAGGGGTCACCGTCGGCGGACGCAACATTGTACAGGTCACGCGACTCTCGATAGTGATGGCGCAGCGCTTCTTCCAGGAACTAGAGGATAGCGAGACACAAATGGTTAGCCAGAGCGCGATACATCTGGCCCCTACGGGTAATGGGAATGGCAAGAAGAAGTATGGCAATGGCGCTCCCGGAGTGCCCGATCCATTGACGCCAATTGATCCTGAAGGGCCGCTGGTTGAAGTGACACTCACAGAGCGAGAGCGCTTTATAGCTCGCCAGGTACTTAAAGAGATCCGGTCGCGCCTGCAATTCCTGGTGGATGTGGGCCTTGATTACCTGAGCCTGGACCGCGCAGCGGCCACTCTTGCTGGGGGCGAGGCGCAACGCATTCGCCTGGCAACACAGATCGGCTCCGGGCTCATGGGTGTACTCTATATACTCGATGAACCAAGTATCGGCTTACACCAGCGCGATAATGCGCGCCTGATCAGGACGCTGCAGCGTTTGCGTGACCTTGGTAACACCTTGCTGGTGGTCGAGCACGATGAAGATACCATGCGTGCCGCCGATTACATTATTGATATTGGCCGGGGCGCTGGCGAGCACGGTGGGAGAGTTGTGGCGGAAGGCACATACAAAGATATCATTGCCAATACGAATTCGCTCACCGGAGATTACCTTGCCAGGCGCAAGCGTATTGCTCTGCCCACGATGCGTCGCGAAGGCAATGGACGGTGCTTGCATATTACAGGCGCGCGAGAAAATAATCTCAAAAATGTTTCGGTGGATATCCCCTTGGGGAAATTCGTAGTGATAACAGGTGTCTCCGGTTCCGGCAAGAGTACGCTGATCACTGATATCCTGTACCGGAAGCTGGCTCATGCCTTGTATCGCGCTCATGACAAGCCGGGAGCACACGATGCCATCGAGGGCATAGAGTTTCTTGACAAGGTCATCGATATTGATCAATCGCCAATAGGGCGCACGCCGCGCTCCAATCCCGCCACCTACACCAATGCTTTCACGGGCATCCGCGAACTCTTTGCGCAGGTACCGGAGTCACGCATTCGTGGCTATCTGCCCGGCCGCTTCTCGTTTAATGTCAAAGGTGGTCGTTGCGAAGCCTGTAAGGGTGAGGGAATTGTCAAAATAGAGATGAACTTCCTGCCCGACGTGTATGTACCGTGTGAAGTATGTAAGGGCAAACGCTACAATCGCGAGGCGCTGGAGATTCACTACAAAGGCAAGACCATCGCCGACGTCTTGGATATGACAGTGGAAGAAGCCACGGGCTTTTTCGCAAATGTACCCTCCATCTATAATAAGATGAAAACCCTGAACGATGTCGGTCTGGGTTATATGCGCCTGGGGCAACCGGCCACTACACTTTCTGGTGGCGAGGCGCAGCGAGTCAAGCTGGCGACGGAACTTGCACGCCGGGCCACCGGCCGCACGATGTATATCCTTGACGAACCAACAACCGGGCTGCACTTTGCCGACGTGGATCGTCTCCTTGAGGTCTTGCAACGTCTCGTCGATGCGGGTAATTCGATCGTGGTGATCGAGCACAACATGGAAGTGATTAAGTGCGCCGATTGGATTATCGATTTGGGGCCAGAAGGTGGCGATGCGGGTGGTGAGGTTATTGCGCAGGGAACACCAGAAGATGTCGCCGAGAATGAGCAGTCGTTTACCGGTTACTTCCTGAAGCGCATGTTTACTGAAGAAGCGGCGTTTGCGAATACTCGTCAGTCGAGTGAGATCGTGGCGGGGTAGCCTGGTCCTGGTATGCAGATGGTTCTTCTCGCGTATTCTCTGGAGTTGTATTCTGCGGATTTTGCTCATTACCTTCATTTGGCGATGGCTCGGGACCGCCGAGTTTGATTGGCACACCACGCAGGCGCTGGCGATAATCAACCCAAATAATTAACCCGAACATTGTGAGTATCACCAGTATAATACCGATAAATTTGTAGAAGTGTGCTGCATGTATACCTGAGAAACTGAGCGCGAGCAAACCAAAAATCATAGCTACCCCATAGAACAGGTAACAGATTTGTTTGACGCTCAGTCCCATTGCCATCAGTCGATGGTGAAGGTGTGTCTTATCATAATGCACAGGCGATTGACCGCGTCGAATACGATTCATGATGACGACGGCTACGTCAAGGATAGGCACACCAAGCACCATCAAGGCAAGCGCAAGCTTGGCTCCTCCCATAATCGAAAGAACTGCCAGCGCAAGGCCTAAAAACATCGAGCCGGTATCTCCCATGAAAATTTTCGCCGGATTCCAGTTGTGGGGCAGAAAACCAAAGACGGCACCCGTGAAAATGGCGGAGAGGACTGCAATACTATACTGGCGCAGAATGAAGCTGATCAGTGTGATGAAGAGCGCAGTAATACCTACAACGCCGGTTGCCAACCCATCCATCCCGTCGATCCAGTTAACGGTATTCATCATGCCAACTGTCCAAAACCAGGTAAGCAAAATGGCGGGAATAGCCGCAAGGGCGATGTCGCTGTTCTGTATAACCAGAAGCAGTGTAGGTTCACGATACCATGGCAAGTTGGGATTGAAATGTTCAACGCCAAAGGGATTATTGAACGTGAAAAGCAGAATACCATGAAACGTCCCATCTATCCATGGGCCAAGAATGATAATAACGGCTATCGTCTGGGCAAAGAGTTTAGGCCAGGGACCAAGCCCCAATATATCATCGTATGCATGCACAAGCACCATGAGTGCTCCAGCAGCAATCAGCAACCAGTAAATTGTGAGTTCGTTGGCATGGGCGTTGAGGTTTGGGCCAGGGGTATAAAAGAGCAATGATGCAATGGCGAAGGCCAGGAACATGGCGACTCCGCCTAATCGGGGTACGGCTTTCGTATGGACTCTGCGCGCGGCTGGTTTGTCGAGCCATCCTACCCTGTAACAGAACGCTTTGACGAAAAAGGTGAGTATAAAGGCAAGTACAAAAGCAGATACGCCGCCGATCAACAACGTGATTGCGTCGGGAAGATCAATGGGAATAAGCAATAGCAGTCTCATATGGACGATACTTGCCTCGAGCATTACAATTCTCCTTACAACTGTAGATTAGCGCATTCCTTACTTCTTGTCAAAGAAGGCCAACCATGAGTTCACCAGGAAGGATGGAGGGCCACCTGTCACCCTGAGCTGTCTGCTTTCTACTCTATACGAATGAGAGTGTTACCTGTAACAAACGGTCCCAACCAGCATAGTCTTTTGTGAATGCTATTTTTGCTTGCGGCCAGATCTCATGCAACAGGGAAGTCAGCGCTTCGCGCTGGCGATACCCTATCTCCAGGAACACAACTGCTCCTTCTGCCAGCTTCTGTGAGTGCTGCAATTCCATAAAAAAACGTCGTAAGAGATCCAGTCCTTGAGGGCCACTGAAGAGTGCGAGATGTGGTTCGTAAGCGCGAACGCCGGGAGCAAGTTCATCCAACTCATCTGTTCCTACGTAAGGCAGGTTGGCCGTGAGTATGTCGATGGGTTCGGGCAAGGGAGCCAGGAGATCGCCATGCAGGAGGCGCACGCGTTGTTCAACATGGTGCCGCAGGCAATTGAGGTACGCCACATCGAGCGCACCGGGAGAGATATCGCTGGCATACAGGTATGGGAGGTGCGGCTCTTGCACGGCTAAGGTCACAGGTATAATGCCGCTACCTGTGCCGATATCGGCCACAACCGGCGTGTGTCCTGCTTCAAGCATTTGGCGGCAGGCGTTGAGTGCGGCTTCGACCAGCAATTCCGTTTCTGGGCGAGGAATTAATACGCGCTTATCAACAAGAAAATCAAGCCCATAGAATTCTTTATGTCCGGTCAGATATGCGACTGGCTCACCTCGCGAACGTCGCTGTATGAATGTGAGAAATTGTTGCTCCTGCGCTGGGGTAAGTATGCGTTCAGGATAGGTATAGAGAACGGCGCGTTCGACTTGCAGCGTATGACTCAATAAGGCCTGGGCGTCCAGGCGAGCATTCGTCTGGCCTGCCTGGGTGAGGGTAAGTGCGCCTTGCTCTAATGCCTGGTGAATGGTGGTCATTGTTTACAGTGGTTGGCGTCCAGCAAAGCCTGCATCGAGGAAATGCCAGTAGTTGATACGGTCTTCGCCTAAGTGCCAGCACAGGTAGACTACGCGGCCATTGCGCAGGCTGAGAAAATCGATTAACCCAATGGTAGGGTCTTTCAATTCACAGCCAAAGCCGCTTACTTCTTCGATCAGTTCTTGCAAAGCCTGGATATGTTCCGCCAGTTCTTTCTGCAACCTGGTGATATGTTGGTGCAGGTGGTGGCCGTTACCCATTGCCAGCGCATGGAGGGCGCCAAGTTCCTCTTCGCTCTGCTGCATAACCTTGCGGCGCTCTTGAATTTTAAGGAGCACGACGGATATCTGGGGCAATAATGCTTCAGCTTCTTCGCGGGTAAAGTAATGGGCCATGCGTTTCCTCCCTTTCAGCGCACTGGCTTAACTTTCATTCGCTGGCCGAATCATAACATGTTCCGCCTCGTTTGCATAGTAGGGGCCCGATTTATCGCGCCCCTCCCCGATTTATCGCGCCCCTCCCCGATTTATCGCGCCCCTCCCCGATTTATCGGCCCCCGCTCCATTTCCCGAAACCAATAAAACACTGGTCATTAGCGTACACCTGGTGACCCAGGGGTCATAGTCATCTTGCTTTCTCCAACCTTCTTCTGGTACATTTCGTATAAACAGTATCGCCCATGGGCATTCACCTGCCGGACGCAGGACTGGGAAAAAAAGAGAGCATGAATCCACAACTTGATTTTGAAAAGCGCTATCGACTTGTGCGTGAAGTCATTGAGACGATCGTCCTCACAGCTTTAATGTTTCTGGTGATCCGTTTTGCCGTGCAGAACTTCAATATTGAAGGACACAGCATGGAACCCAATCTGCATGATCAGGAACTGATCCTCGTAGATAAGTGGACCTATCTCTTTCGTTCTCCTGCCCGTGGCGACGTGATTGTCTTTATGGCTCCCCCCCAACCTTCTCAGGACTACATCAAGCGTGTGATTGGTGTACCAGGCGATGTTATTACCATACAAAATACGACGGTGATTGTAGATGGCGTGAAATTGAAAGAGTCCTACATTGATCCCAACAATCAGGGGAACATGTTTGACTATAAACATATCTCCAATATGGTCGTACCCCCTGACGACTTTTTTGTGCTGGGTGACAATCGCAAGGGTAGTTCTGATTCGCGGGATTGGGGTTTTGTGCCAGAACAGAACATCATTGGGCGCGCTGCTCTTGTCTACTGGCCGTTACAGCAGGACAACGATGGATTTTTGCCCAATGTTTCTGCGGTTTTTGCCAATATTCATCAAAATAGCAGCGCTTTTGCCCTCTTGAGTGACGGATTTATTGACGCGAGCCCGGTTCTGCTGCTGGCAGCGCCAATTATTTTGCTCGTATTAGTGCGTAACAAAAGAAAACAAAGCTCAGCAAAAAAATAGCGATCAACATGAACGCTATTTGGCGCATATTTTTGAATAATACTAGAAATCGCTCCACCGCCGATTGATCGCCCCTCGCTGCATTTCCCACCATTATGATTCTTAACACCATCACCCGAACCTCCGTAGGGGCCGATTATGCACATTGACAAATGAATCCGGACATTCGTATGGGTGCCAACCCTGGCATCCTGAGCGCCCCCTTGTCATGCTGAGCGCAGCGAAGCATCTCGCGGCCCAGCGCGCCAGCCCCTTCACGGAGTTTACCCTGAGCGAAGCGAATGGGCTCAGAGCTTGCCCTGAACGAAGTGAATGGGGTGACACTCGGGGGAACCAGCA
>WNGJ01007263.1_pt1 | contig 11776 bp, 12 predicted proteins | sample 5400611 | NCBI WGS metagenome assembly WNGJ01 (sample SAMN13153375, study PRJNA577476) | soil metagenome | isolation source: 40 cm soil or saprolite under Garry oak tree replicate 1 | place: USA:California | collected 2016-06-15 | reverse complement strand
CGGACTTGATTGCTCCAGTGCCGCCATTAAACTGGCTGCGGGTTCCCTCGTGTGAGGACAACTCAGTGTTTGAATGACACTTATTCATAAGTGCGGGTGAGCTTAAACCACTTGCCCGCACTCTTTACATGTCATCTAATCGCTCGAGCCAACCGCTGGCCGTCGCGATGCGCACACTTGATTTTATGAAACAGTTCTCGATGTTTGCCGCGCTCGCTCTCGCCAGCGGTGGCTCAGCTCCGTCTCGCTAGGCAAAGACATCCTACCGAATGGAGCTCGCCCTTAAGCAGCTATCAGAGTGCCCGGAGCACCTTGAAACCGTCGGGCTCTGGATCCACAACGAGTGGTGGAGCAAGCGATACGACTCGCCTGAGATTGTCCTCAGTTGGCTCCGCATGCACAAAAAATTGGATGCTGTTCCGTATAGCGTCGTCGCCTTGGCCGAGGGAGAACCAGTTGGAAGTTGCTGCGTGATCGAGAACGACTGCATCCATCGCCCGCAATATGCGCCCTGGGTCGCTGCAGTTTATGTCAAGCCGGAGTTTCGCCGACGAGGGATCGCTTCAAAAATCCTACATGAGGCAGCATCAATCGCTGCACGAGCAGGCGTAAAATGCCTCTTTATCGACTGTCTCGCTGTCACGGCGCCAGTGTATGAAAAGAACGGTTGGGCAATACATGAGCGCGAAGTGGGAGATAAAGAGTCCGTCGTTATGCTACGAGAAATTGATTCCATCTAACCAGTCGCTGGAGCCCCTCTATGAGGGTTGTCAATCGTTGGGGTTCCGATCATTAGCTTTCACATGACTTCAACATTAACTTTCCCGGCAAAGCTCGCTCTCGCCAGCGGCGGCTCAGCTCTTCCCCGCCAGGGCACACGTTCTTACGAGGTCATATGAAGAAAGGTTCTCTTCCGCCGTTAACCGCCAATCTCGCGTCCAAGATTGTCGGCATTTGGATGCTTAAATCGCGAGAGGATGTGGACGCTGAGGGGCAAATCCTGATCGACCCTTTTTTGGGCCGAGATCCGATTGGCATACTTTGCTTTGGGCCAAGTCATTTTGCAGCGCAGTTCATGAAACGCGATCGATCTGACGAGGAGAACGTGCCACAACGAGCCCAAGCTAAGAATAACACTGCCGGTGTTAACGGATACGATGCTTACTTCGGCTCTTACAGTGCAGACGAAACCGCAGGCACTCTCGCGACACATCTTGAAGGTTCAATTTCGGCTGTCAACATCGGCAAAACATATATCAGAGAGGTGCGTGTGGTGGACAACGAACTCATTATCCAGCTGAAAACCACTGCCGTTGACGGTACAGCTATAACGCGAACAAATACTTTCTCCCGTATTGGCTAGACACAGCAGTGCACAACCCCTAACCGCGCGATTCAGCCAACCGCTGGGTGGCGTACGGCCTCACTTTCCAACCGATGAACCCAAAGGCCTCATTGCGAAATAAGTTTAGTGTGATTGCCATGATACCCTGCCATGGCTTATCTTTTTCTCGTTAGAGCTGCGTATGAAACTACTCTTGGCGGTATTAGCACTAGTCAGCGCGGGCGCAGCCGCTGCTGCTGATTGCCCGAAGGCCGCAGATTGCGCACGTACATTCTACTCCGAGCACTATTCCTTTTATGCCGACGCATCAGATCGTGTCTTGCAGTTCACCACGCCAGAGTTTGGAGCGCTGCTCAAGAGAGAATGGGCATACTCGCAGGGAGAGATCGGGCATCTGGATTACGACCCCTGGCTAGGGGGCCAGGACGGAGAAATTGGCAAGCCGGTTCGCTTCTCCGTCGAAACGGAGTCGCCGGATACGGCGATTGTCTCCATGTCATATCCGTTCGTGCTTGATTCCAAGCACCCGCCCGAACGGCACACGGTGCACTTGGTGTTGCGAAAGCGAGAACACGAGTGCTGGCAGCTTCAAGATTTTATCACTCCGCGCGGCGACTCGCTGTCATACATGTACTCACTTCCGCAGCCCTGACCAATCGCTCCAACCATCTGCCACCCGCTGCGCGTTCAGCTTTTTTATGACTAAAACCGGTTCAGAGATTATCAGCCTCGTTTGGTAGCCGCGGCTGAGCTCTTTGACTCATGATCTTCCCAGCTCATTCGCCCTCTCGGGCTCTCCCGTCCATCTCGCGGATTCCCAATCTGCTCGGTTCTCGTTAGGCCAGCGGCAACGCTAAGCGTCGTTGCTTGCCATGACACTCAGACACAGGGCGACACGATGGCAAACAATGATTGTCGCGTAACGATTCACATGGCGGCGAGCCTCGACGGCTTCATTGCTCGAAAGGACGGGCGCGTCGACTGGCTTGAAACCTCAGACTGCTACGTCATGGGGTCGCGAACGTATGAGACCGCGTTGAGTTTTGTAGCTAAAGGATTGGGATGGCCGTACGGCGACAAACCCACATTCGTCCTCAGTAGTCGCGAGCTGCCGCGGATCCGCGATACCGTCCAGTTCTACTCAGGCGATCTTGCGCAGTTCGTCAATGGGCGCCTTCGGCCCGTGTTCCGTACCATCTGGTTTGTGGGAGGCGGTCCAGTTTCCGGCGAATGCCTTCGTCTCGGACTTGCCGACGAAATTCGTTATTCGATCCTGCCGATCTTGATAGGCGATGGGATACCGTTTTTCGAAAAGCTCGGCAGAGACATCGCCCTCCATCTGGCCGAGGTCAAAGCCTACAAGAGTGGGATGGTGAGCTTCGTTACGAGGTGCGGGGGTGATCGCAGCGTTGGTGAAGGTGCCCGAAACCCAGATACTGTGAAACATTCTCCCGATGGAAAACGCTGATTTTACGGGGCGCGTCGCCATCGTCACCGGTGCGTGGCGCGGGCTCGGACGGGCGGCCGCGGCGCGTCTGCACGAGCGCGGCGCCTCGGTCGCGGTGAACGTCCGCGACTGCGAACGCGCCGAGGCGCTGGCGAAGGAAATCGGCGAGCGCACCTTGGCGGTGCCGGGCGACGTCGCCGCGGAAGGCGTTCCCGACGAGATCGCGCGCCGCACGCTCGAACGTTTTGGACGCATCGATATTCTCGTTAACAATGCCGCGCTTCCGCTGTCGACACGCTTCCCCGATCTCACCGCCGAGGAGTGGCGCAGAGTGATCGAAGTCAACCTCACCGCGCCGTTCTTGATGACGAAAGCCGTTCTTCCGGCGATGCGCGCTCAGCACTACGGCCGCATCATTAATATCTCGTCCTCGGCTGGCCGAATGGTGAGCACGCTCGGCGGCGCGCACTACACGTCGTCGAAGGCCGGACTCCTTGGATTGACGCGCGCAGCCGCGAAGGAGCTCGGCAAGTTTGGCATCACGGTGAACGCCGTCTGCCCCGGCATGATCGATACCGAGCTGACGCGCGAACATGCCTCGGATGAGTTGCTCGAACGTCTCGCCGCGAGCTATCCCGTGCCGCGCCTCGGCACCGCGCTCGAAGTCGCCGATTTGATTTGCTTCGCCGCCTCGGAAGCCGCCGGTTACATCACGGGTGCATCCCTGGACATCAACGGCGGCGACTTGATGATGTGACCTATGTTGTTCCCCAACGGGGCTGGTTTTCGCAGGCGCGTATGTGTAACAGGCAAGAGAGCCGACCGCATCGAGTGAACGCCAGCAATTTTGCTACAACACCTTGCCGTGGTTTATCTCTTTCGCGTTAGAAACTACAGCTGCACCTGTTTGGTAAGATTGATCGGAGGAATGAATATGCGGACTCTCACAATCAACTGGCTTGCATGGGCAATAATGTTCGTATGCCTTGGCCTCGCTCAGAAGACAGATGCTGACGAGGCGTTGACCGCGCGCAATAAAGCCCTTGTGCGCGACTTCTATACAACCGTCCTCATTGACCGGCACATCGACGCGGCCCCGCAGTTTCTGCGAGCCGATTATATCCAGCACAACCCGAATGTGCCGACTGGACTAAAAGGCTTCATGGATACGTTTCGCGAACGTTTCGCTCAAAAGCTCCCGGCTGATTACAAGCGCGAGTTGCTAAACGTTGTCGGTGAAAACGACATGGTCGTCATCTATGTGCGCCAGACGTGGACCGGGCGTGACGGAAAGCACAATCAGGCACTTGGCTTTGACATGTTTCGAGTCCAGGACGGCAAAATTGCCGAACATTGGGATGCCGACTAATCCCCTGAAACCATACGCGCGCCGTACAAAGTCGTCTCGCCGATCGGGAACGATATTGGAAACGGATCGTTACCGAAATTTTTTAACTTACCGGTAGCGGATTTCCGAAAATCTGAGAAGGGTTACCGCCAAAATTATGAAAACAATTACGCTTCAGCCGTTTGTTCTTTGTCTAGCCGTTCTTGCAGTTGCTGCGCCGGTCTTCGCACAAAACGATTTGAACCTGCCTGATGTAAGCCAGGCTGCCGAGGTCAAACAACGCATCGCGCTGACGGACATCACGCTTAATTACCATCGGCCATTGGTGAACGGACGGAAAATTTGGGGCGGCCTCGTGCCGTACGGCAAAGTCTGGCGCGCGGGTGCGAATGAAAATACCACGATCGAATTCAGTGATCCGGTTTCGGTGGAGGGAAAACCGTTGGCCAAAGGAACCTATGGCCTGCACATGATTCCGAATCAGGATTCGTGGACGGTGATTTTTTCGAAAACCAACACCGGATGGGGAAGCTACAGCTACGATCAGAAAGAGGACGCTTTGCGTGTGGATGTGAAACCGAAACCTCTCGCTGAGCAGAAAGAGGCGCTTGAATTCGACTTCGAAGATTTGAAGCCGACTTCTACGGCCGTGACGCTGAAGTGGGAGAAGTTGGGCGTTCCTTTCACTGTCTCCGTCAACGATGCCGACCAGACGCTGCAGAACATCCGGGCGCAATTGAAGGGGCGCGGTCAGTTTACCTGGCAAGCTTTGGACGAAGGGGCGCAATTTTGTTTAACCAGAAAAATTAATCTGGATGAAGCGCTGCGCTGGGCCGATGCCTCAATTCAGAATGAGGAAAGATTCGATAATCTCAGCACCAAAGCCGATATCCTGAGAGCTTTGAATCGTCCGGATGAAGCGAAAACCGTCTGGAACCAAGCCCTCAAAATTGCCAAGGCGCCGCAACTTTACACGTATGGTCGCCAGTTACAGAATCAGAAGAAGGGTGCTGAAGCGATGGACATTTTCAAAGAAGTCGCCAAACGTTTTCCGCAGGGAGTTTATGGAAGTTTGGCTCAAGCCCGCATCAAGTCTGCAGCAGGCGATTTCGCTGGAGCAGCCACCGACGCAAAGCAGGCACAAGCCGAGGCTCCAACCGACGCGCAGAAGCAGAGCATCCAGGCGCTGATTACCCGGCTCGACGCGAAGCAGGATATCAACAAATAGCGCGGGGCTTTCTCGGACCGGGACGATAGCCTCGATGAGACGCTCATCGAAAAGCGCGCGGTTGGGCGTAATGTGCCACAGCATCGCGCGATCGGCGGTCAAAGACTGCCGCTACAGAAAACGCTCTTGGCGAGCAGCCATCGTCGTGGCGTTCTTCGCCGTCGCGGGCATGGCGAATTCCGCCGAGACGCCGCCGTTGTTGTCTCCAGAGCAGATGGATGCGAGCGAGATTCAACTCGCACTGCAAAAGCTGAACGTGCTTGGCCGCGTTCTTTACATCGCGGCGCATCCCGATGATGAAAACACAAATCTGATGTCGTTCTGGGCGAACGGCTCGCTTTACGACAGCGCTTATCTTTCGGTTACCCGTGGGGATGGCGGCCAAAATTTGCTCGGACCCGAACTGGGCGAACGCCTTGGCGTTATTCGAACAGAGGAATTGCTCGATGCGCGACGCATCGACCACGGCAGGCAATTCTTCACGCGGGCGATCGATTTCGGGTTTTCGAAGACAGCTGACGAAACGCTGCGCATCTGGGATCACGACAAAATTCTTGCTGACGTCGTGTGGGTCGTCCGGAATTTCCGGCCGGACGTAATGGTAACGCGCTTCAGCCCCGAGGATGAAAAGACGCACGGCCATCACACGGCGTCAGCGATTCTGGCGACTGAAGCCTTCTCAGCAGCAGCCGACCCGAAGCGTTTTCCAGACCAACTGGCTTTCGTGAAGCCATGGCAAGCTACGCGACTGGTTTGGAACACGTCGCCGTTTTTCTTTACCAACCGCAACCTTCCTTTCGATCCGACGGGTTTGACCGTTTTAGAAGCCGGCGGTTACAACTCGCTTCTCGGCAAAGCGTACACAGAAATCGCAGCGGCCAGTATAAGCATGCACAAAAGCCAGGGCGTGGGCGGCCTTCCACGACGCGGTGCGCGAAAAGAATATTTCAAACCCTTGAAAGGTCAGCCGATGACGAGCTCGCTTTTCGAAGGCGTGGACACGAGCTGGTCGCGCCTGGCGAATTCCGAATCGATTGCCGCGGAAATTGGTCAGATTATTTCGAAGTTCAATCCGGCCGATCCCGCTGCGTCTGTGCCTGAGTTGCTCAATTTACGGAAGGCGATGAGTGGGATTCAGGATGTATCCTGGATCGCGGAGAAAAAAGCAGACTTGGATAAGATCGTCGCCGCATGTCTCGGCTTGCATGTAGAAGCGTCCACAGCGACTGAAACGTTCGCACCTGGGCAAACCGCAGCGATAAAGGTCGAAGCAATTAATCGCTCGCACGTTCCAGTTACACTGCAAGAAGTACGATTTCCCAACACTGGCGAGTCAAATAAAATCGATGCCACACTTCTATCGAACGAACTCGTTACGAAGGATCTGTCATGCAGAATTCCCGATGATGCACCGTATTCGCAGCCGTACTGGCTTCGTAAACCGCGTACGCTTGGCACCTTCACTGTCGACGATCAAAAGCTTATTGGTCTACCCGAGAATCCCCCTGCTCTTCCGGTCGAGATAGTTCTGCAAGTAAACGGACAGGAACTGCGGTACATCGTGGACACACAGTACCGCACAGCTGATGCCGTTGCGGGCGAACTGCCAAGGCCATTGGTGATTACGCCTCCGGCGTTCGTAAACGTTCTGGACAGCGTGATCGTATTCCCCACGAATCAGCCCAAACCTGTTTCAGTGCGCGTCACGGGGGCCACTGGTCCCGTGAAAGGAGAACTCAAATTGGCCACGCCGCAGGGCTGGGAAGTTTCTCCTGCGTCTATTCCCGTGGATTTGAAAGCAGCCAATTCCGAGATGGTGGCCACGTTTAGCGTTAAACCACCGAATCAAAATAGCGAAGGAACATTACGGGCAATCGTTTCGATCGATGGCCGCGATTATTCACTCGAGCGGGTGCGCATTTCTTATCCGCACATCGGCGTGCAGATGCTAATGCCACCAGCGGAAGCGAAACTAGTTCGCGCGGATATTCGCAAGAAAGGCGAGCACATTGGTTACATTCCCGGAGCCGGCGATGACGTTCCAGAAAGCCTGAGACAAATCGGCTATTCTGTGAAGATGTTGAGCGAACCCGAGATCACGGCGAAAAATCTGACGCAGTTTTCTGCCGTCGTGCTAGGCATTCGCGCGTATAACACGCAGGACCGAATTTCCAACTGGTTGCCGGAATTATTTGCCTACGTGAAAAATGGCGGACTTGCCATCGCGCAGTACAACACGCTCGCGGATCTCAAGACCAATCAACTGGGGCCGTATCCATTGGAGATTTCACGGGACCGGGTCACTGACGAAAATGCACAGGTGCGTGTCCTGGCGCCGAATCATCCGCTCATGAACGTCCCAAACAAAATCACGCCGAAGGATTTCGACGGATGGGTCCAGGAACGCGGACTTTATTTTCCTAACAAGTGGGACCCTGCCTGGACACCGATCCTGTCGTGCAACGATCCAAAGGAAAAGCCGCTCGATGGGGGGCTCCTGGTCGTGAAATCAGGCAAAGGTTTCTTTATCTACACCAGCTATTCCTGGTTTCGGCAGTTACCGGCAGGAGTCCCGGGAGCGTATCGCTTGTTCGCGAACATGCTGTCGCTGGAAAAATGAGCACAAGCGATTCCAAGCCGAATCCGCGTTCCTGGCGTAAAGCATATAGCCTGACGCTTTCTCTGTTTGCAGTGGAGGTAGTGCTCCTCTACCTCTTTACTCTCCGGTTCTCGTGAACCGGTTGGATTATCTTGTCCTCATCGCCACGATTCTGGCGATCCCACTTTACGGTCTTTGGCGAACGCGGGGCAGCGCCTCGTTAGGCCAATATCTGAAAGGCGACACAAGTATACGGTGGGCCACGATAGGATTGTCGGTACTCGCGACGCAGGCTGGACCAATCACGTTCCTTTCGATGCCCGGCCAGGCTTATGAAAGCGGCATCGGTTTTATCCAGAACTATTTTGGGCAACCGCTCGCGCTCATTGTTGTCTGCGCAGTGTTCGTTCCGATCTATCAGCGACTAAAAGTTTACACGGCATATCAGTACCTCGGCGAACGCTTTGATCGGAAAACGCGGTTACTAGGCGCATTCCTATTTCTCGTGCAACGAGGCATCGCTGCCGGAATCACAATCTACGCACCCGCCATTGTTCTCTCCGCGTTGCTGGGGTGGCGCTTGAACCTGACCATCTGGCTGGCAGGCGGACTTGTCGTTATCTACACGGTCCTGGGAGGAACGAAGGTTGTAAGCATCACTCAACGCTACCAGATGATTGTAATTTTTGTCGGCATGGCGATCGCTTTTGCCGTCGCGGTTTACCGGCTCTCGCCCGATCTGTCTTTTGAAAACACGCTATCGGTGGCAGGCAAAATGGGAAAACTCGAGGCAGTATCTTTCTCCCTCGATCCGCACAAGCGATATACGTTCTGGTCGGGTCTGATCGGCGGATTTTTTCTGGCGCTGTCATATTTCGGAGCGGACCAATCGCAGGTGCAACGATATCTCGCGGGAGGCTCGCTCAAAGAGAGTCGTCTCGGTTTGCTTTTCAATGCCGTGGTTAAAGTGCCACTGCAATTTTCCATTCTGCTACTCGGCGCGATTGTTTTCATGTTTTACCAATTCGAAAAGCCGCCGGTTTATTTCAATCAACCTGCGTACGAGCGTGCGTTGGAGAACGGCTATGCGGCTCCGTTGAGCGCATTGCAGAGGCAATTCGATGAGGTCTTCGCACAAAAACGCGCAGCGATTCGCACTGTTTCCACCGCGTCGTCGAGCGAGCGCGATGCGGCGATGAACAAGCTCCGCGAACTGGACGCGCAGGCGCACGCGGTACGTGATAGAACCAAGGCTGTTCTCGTGCAAGCGGGCGTCGATCCCAAGAGCAAGGAATCCGATTACGTGTTTATTACTTTTATTCTTCAACAGATGCCACACGGCGTTGTCGGATTACTCATCGCAGTGATTTTGTGCGCGACCATGTCAGCAACGGCAGCAGCGCTGAATGCTCTCGGCTCCACCACGGCCGTCGACTTTTATCGTCCTTTGATACGCCCCAACGCCAGCGACCATCATTATGTAGTGGCGGCGCAAGCGCTGACAGCGGCGTGGGGTTTGATCGCAATCGGCGTAGCGTCTTTCGCCAGTTTGGTCGAGAACCTGATCGAAGCAGGCAACATTCTGGGCTCCGTTTTCTATGGCAGTATCCTCGGTCTCTTTCTGGCGGCGTTCTTTATTCGTCGCGTTACCGGATCCGCGGTGTTTTTCGCGGCGCTCTTTGCGCAAAGCCTGGTGTTCGTTCTGTTCGCTACAACGAACATCGGTTACCTGTGGTACAACTTTATTGGATGCGCGGCCGTATTGATCGTCGCGCCGATCCTGCAGCATACTGTGTTTCGCAACGCGGAAGCTTCCGCTGTGGTATGACGCTCGTTCTTAGCCATGCATCAACCCATTATTTGTTTCGGCCAGCAACCGTGCGGATTTTTTCCCAAGCGATATTTGCTCGCCAAGATTCTCACCGCTCGACGTCTCCAGAAGGAAATCGGCGGAGAGATCGTTTTTTTCTATCACGACAGCGATCATGACCCGCGCGAGACGATTACGATTTTGCGAGACCGGCACACCAACGGGGAAACGGCCTTAAATTTCCAGTTCGAGAATCGCATTCAAAAGCAGTTTTCACCGCTCTACGCGAAACGCGTCCTTCCGGAATGGCACGAGAAAACTGCGCGCCAACTTCCGCGTTATGTCGGCCGGTCTCTGGTCGGTTATTTCAAGGAGACGAAGCCTTCGAATGTCGCCGGTTTCTGTCTCGAGATGTACACGCGAATGGGCCTGCTCGACGGAATTCGGGTGGAGCGATCGAGCGCACCCGACTTCAGAGCGCGTGCTGTGGCCGTCTCAGATTATTTCGTCGATCAGCGCTATGAAGGCGAGATTGTTCGCGCACGGGTTCGCGATGGGAAATTGCTGCTGCACAAAGGAGGCCATCGGTTTCTGGAGATTCCCGGAGAAGAATTTGGTCCGAAGCAAATCAGCCCGACGCGCGACACGCGTTTCTCCTGGATGCAATCAGTCATTCGATGCACTCACTACGTTTCCGGTGCGAGCGAGCAGCATTACATTAACAAGGCGGATGCTCCCGAGGTGAAATTCGTCAGGCGCGACGACATTTCCGAATCCGACAAAGCTTACACCGAACTGGCATGAATTCGCGACCCCTCAAAATTGGGATCGCCTGTTTTCCGCTGATCGGTGGAAGCGGGATTTTGGCGACAGCTCTGGGATCAGAATTGGCGCGGCGTGGTCATGAGGTTTATTTTTTTAGTTACGCCCAACCCGTTCGGCTGGACCTGCCGCAGGATAATCTTCATTTCCATCGAGTCGATGTTGCGCAAAACCCCTTGTTCCCTTCTCCCGACTACACTCTGCCGCTCGCGGTGAAAATGGCGGAGGTAGCGCGCGCTCAGCAGCTCGATGTCTTTCATGTTCATTATGCGGTGCCGCATGCACTCGCGGCGTGTTTAGCCTCGCAGATGTTAGGCCCATCCGCTCCGCGCATCGTCACCACGTTGCATGGAACCGATACTACTCTGCTCGGGCAGGACCCGGATTACCGCATGGCTATCGAACATGCCCTTGTTCATTCCGATGCGGTGACAGCAGTCTCAGAAAGTCTTCGGAATCAAACACAGGAAATCTTTCGATTGAAACGTCCAATTAAAGTCATTCCGAATTTCTTTACTCCGAATAAACCAAAGAGAAGCCGCGAGGAGGTTCGACGCGATCTCGGGTTAACTGACGAATTTCTCGTGCTGCACATGTCGAGTTTGCGGTCTGTGAAACGAATCGATCTCCTTCTGAAGACGATTGCCAAGGTGAAAAGCCGGGAGCGCGTTCGGTTGTTCATTCTGGCGGGAGGCCCTTTTGATCCTTACGAGCCATTGCTCGATCAATTGGGAATCCGGGATGTTGTGATTGTTCGACAAAACACAGCTGTGGTGGACGAGTATTTGCAGGCCGCGGATGCCGGACTCTACACGTCCGAATACGAAAGTTTCGGTCTAAGTATTCTTGAAACCATGTTTTACGGAAAACCTGTCGTCGCCTTCGGTGTCGGTGGCATTCCCGAAGTCATCGGCGATTCTTGTCCGTTATATCCTTTCGGCGATACAGCCGCGGCTGCCGCTGCGTTGGACGGGTTGATTGAATCTCCGGCTCAGGTGCGAGAACTCGGCGAACGAAGTCGCCTTCGCACAATCGAAAAGTTCTCAGCAGATCGGATTCTGCCCCAGTATGAAGCGCTCTACCGCCGTGTAATCTCCCGCAAACTGCACCGTGCAGGACTTGAACCTGCAACCCAGTGATTAAGAGTCACTTGCTCTGCCAATTGAGCTAACGGTGC
>WNGJ01008857.1_pt1 | contig 11778 bp, 13 predicted proteins | sample 5400611 | NCBI WGS metagenome assembly WNGJ01 (sample SAMN13153375, study PRJNA577476) | soil metagenome | isolation source: 40 cm soil or saprolite under Garry oak tree replicate 1 | place: USA:California | collected 2016-06-15 | reverse complement strand
ATTGGACAGCCGGTGTTTCCGGATCGTTCTCTGTCGGGGGTTAAGATGGTAGCGGGAGAGGGACTCGAACCCCCGACCCCAGGATTATGATTCCCGTGCTCTAACCAGCTGAGCTACCCCGCCACGGCGTCCGCGATGCGCGGCGAACGCGCGGCATATAAGAAACAGCGCCAAGTCCTGTCAAGCAACACCGGCCGTCCGGCTAACTTATTGCGACGCGCGGCTTATTTCGGCCGGAGGCTGGGGTCGCCGCCGGGGCTGCCGGGCGGCGGGATCACCGGCGTGGTGCCGGCATCGGGGGTCGGCGCGCGGATCTCCGGATCGACGCCCGACGGCGGACACAATACGCCGTCGGATCGCGCGAGCTTGTCGCCAAGCTGTTCGTTGGACTGGCCGACGGTCGAACCTTCCGGCGCGGTGGAGCCTTTCGGCGGCATCGGCGCGCAATTCGCCGATCGCGCGGGCGCAGGTGGCGCGGTCTGCTGCGACGGGGTTGCGCGTGTCGGCGGCTGTTGCGCGCCGGCCGCGCCGAACCACGCCGTCAGCGCGCAGGTCAGCAACAATGCGGTTTTGATCGCAGCTACGTTCGCAGGTTTCTCGCTCATGCTGACAGAACGAACGCCGCGCGCGGATGTTCCGCGAAAAACGTCAGGATTTGCGGTAGCGGATCAGCGAAAAATGCCCCATTGGGGGCATCGCGCGGCGTTCGGCAAGGGTGACGCCGCCATGTCTTTCCGCCCACTTCACAAGGCGCTCCCACGGGAACTCCGGGCGCCAGCCGAGCCTGCGCGCCAGCGGCGCGAACGCGAGCTCGAAGGCGCGGCGCGGGCCGTTTTCGGCGCCGATATGATTGACCAGAATGAGCTCGCCGCCCACTTTCAGCACACGGATGAAATCGTCGAGCGTGGCTTCGGGATCGGGCACCGCGGTGATGACATATTGCGCCACCACCGCGTCGAACGAGGAATCGGCGAACGCCAGATTCTTCGCGTCCATCACCGCGAGCGTCTCGACATTGGTCAGACCGAGCGCACGCACGCGTTGCTGGGCCTTGCGCAGCATCGGCTCGGAAATATCGACGCCGCACAACCGGGTCGAGCGCGCGTAATCCGACAGCGACAGTCCGGTGCCGACGCCGACGTCGAGGATCCGTCCGCCGATCCTGTCGGCTTCCGCTATCGTCGATTGGCGGCCGTGATCGAAAACCCTGCCGAAGACCAGATCGTAAACCGGTGCCCAGCGCTCATACGCCTTTGCGACCCCGGCGCGGTCGATATCGGACGTCATGCCCCTCTTGCCCTGGTTTTCTTGCCTGGTTTTCTTGCCTGGTTTTCTTGCCTGGTTTTCTTGCCTGATGTCTTATCCGCGCATCGCCTCGGCCAGCGACCGCGACGCCGTCGCGACGCCTGCGTTCCTTGCGACCGCGCTCTGGATGAAGCCGCCGCCCTGCACGCGCGCCTGCCCTGACGGCGCATCGTAGAACACGCAGGCCTGCCCTGGGGAAACGCCCTCCTCGCCGGCAACGAGTTCGACGTCATAATGCCCGTCGCCGCCGCGCAGCCAGGCCGGCTGCGGCGCGCGGGTCGAGCGTACCCGCACGAACACCTCAAGCCCACTGCCCACCGCGCGATCGAGGACGCCGTCGCCGATCCAGTTGACGTCGCGAAGCCGGATGCAGTCCATCCGCAAGGCTTCGCGCGGGCCGACCACGACGCGGCGCGTCGCGGCCTCGAGCCGCACGACATAGAGCGGCGAGCCCGAAGCGATCCCGAGCCCCTTGCGCTGGCCGACGGTGAAATGCGCGATACCGTGATGGGTGCCGAGCACGCGGCCATCGAGACCTGTGATCTCGCCGGGCTCCATCGCATTCGGCCGCAGCCGGCTGATGATGTCGGTATAGCGCCCGGTCGGCACGAAGCAGATGTCCTGGCTGTCATGCTTGTCGGCGACCGTGAGATCGAAGCGCCGCGCCAGTTCGCGCACTTGCGGCTTGGTCATGTCGCCAAGCGGAAAGCGCAAATGATCGAGCTGCTCGCGCGTGGTCGCAAACAGGAAATAGCTCTGGTCGCGCTCGGCATCGGCCGCGCACATCAGCGCGCGCGATCCATCGCCGAGGCGCCGCGAGGCGACGTAATGGCCGGTCGCCAGCACGGACGCGCCGAGTTCGCGTGCGGTCGCGAGCAGGTCGCGGAACTTGATGGCGCGGTTGCACTCGATGCACGGCACCGGCGTCTCGCCGGAGGCATAGCTCGCGGCGAATGTGTCGATCACCGATTCCCGGAAGCGGTCTTCATAGTCGAGCACATAGTGCGGAATCCCGATCCGTTCCGCGACATTGCGCGCGTCGTGGATATCCTGACCGGCGCAGCAGGCGCCCTTGCGATGGGTCGCCGCACCATGATCGTAGAGTTGCAGCGTGATGCCGACGACGTCGTAGCCTTCGGACTTCAAAAGCGCAGCCGTCACCGAGGAATCGACGCCGCCGGACATGGCGACGACGACCCTGGTATCCTGCGGCCGGCCTTCGAGATCGAGACTGTTGAGCATGGTTTAAGTCACTGATGCGATCGCGGGCGCCATCCAACGCCTGGCCCGCGATCAGGAAACCAAATTTGCGACGAGGAGCCGCTTTCGAGTTTGGCTCTCGGGCGGTTCCGAAAAAGCGCCGTCGGCCTGATCGGAAACGGGTGAAGCTGCTCTTTAATATAGGCCTGATTCCCGTCAGGCAATCGGAACACCCGGTTTTGCGGCAGCCAGACGGCAAATCTTGCCGCCAGGCAGAAAAGGGGCCTGTCCCGGCGTCCCCGCAATTTCCCGGATACCCTCTCAAGACATTGAAAAATATGGATATTTCTTGCGCGTCCCGGTGGCCCGCTCCTTGCTAACGCTCTAGGGCATGATCCGGAAAACTGGATACCGGTTTTCCGAAAGGATCATGCTCAAACAAAAAGAGAGAGCGAGATGACGTTTCGAAGAAAAGTCATCACGCTCTAGCCGAGTTGTCATCGCGAGGGGCCACCGTGTTCAGTGTCACGTCAGATGTCGCAGCGAGCGCGCCCTATTCCAGCGCGCCGGCAAAGCCCGCTGGCCGCGACCCATCGCAGGCCAGCGACAGCTTCGCCGCGCTGGTCGACAGCAACACCGCGCCCGACCCTTCCAGCACGCCGGCCCCGACGCCGGATCTGCCACCCTCGCAGCGACCGGCCAGGGATACGGCACTGGACAGATCGTCCCGTGACACGACGGCGGCTGCCGACCCGACGCCGCCCGGTCGTGACGATCCTCCCGCCAAAAGCGGGCCGTCCGGAAGCACCGATACCGCGGATTCCGGCGCCAAAACCGGCGCCTCGAAGCAAGGCGGCTCCAAATCGGCCACATCGAAGGCGAGCGACGGCAAATCAACCGACAAATCAAGCGACAAGACAGCGGCCGACGATGCGTCCGCCACCGACACGGGCACCGCAGCGCAGCAAGCCGCGACAGCCCCGATCACGTTCAATCCGGTCGCGACCGCGATACCCGGCGGTGCCGATCCCACGAATGCGCCCGCCGCTTCGGCCGCGGCCGACAGTTCCAACGGCTCGCTTGTGATCGCCGCGGCGGCCGTCGCCGCGGGCACGCCGACAGCGGCAGCCGCGGGTGCGAGCGCGACGCCGCCGCAGGGCGGTTTCGGCCCGCCGGCCGCTGCTGCCAATACAACTGACCAAGCCGCAACCGCGAAGATCGCGGGTCAAACGACCGCGGCCGACGCCGCCGCGAAGCAACCGGCGACAGCCACGACGCCCGCGGCCGACGCCGGTGATGTCGCGCTGGATGCGGCGGTGACCGCGCAAGGCGCGGGCACAGCGAAGCCCGGCACAAGCCTGAAGCCTCAAGCCGCGCCGACCACGAAGGGTTCGGCAACATCGAAAACGTCCAACGGCACGTCCGAAACACCCGACCCCTCGGCAACCGCCACGACGGAGCCCGGCCACGGCAAGACCGCGCCGCAGCCACCCGCGACGGGGCAGGAGGATGCCGGCAACGTGTCCGGCGATGCGGCGAGATCACCCGGCGCAGCATCGCCGTCGACCGCAAATTCGTCGTCGCACGAGCACTCTTCGACCCTCGCCACCACGCAAGCCTCGTCCGCACCGGTTGACGCGAGCGCGCTGGCCGCGGCGGCGATGTCGCACCAGCCTTCCTCCTTGACGCCTGCCGCCGCGCCAGGACCCATGAATGTAACGTCGGCGACCAGTGCGCCGGTGCCGGTGAGCGGGCTTGCGATTGAGATCGCGGCCTCCGTGCAGCGCGGCGCGACGCGCTTCGAGGTCCGGCTCGATCCCGCCGATCTCGGCCGCATCGATGTCCGCATCGATGTCGATCGCAACGGCCAGGTCACCTCGCATTTGACGGTCGAGAAGCCGGAAACCCTGTCGATGTTGCGGCAGGACGCGCCTCAACTGCAACAAGCGCTGAACGACGCCGGCTTGAAGACCGGCAATGGCGGCTTGCAATTCAGCCTGCGCGACCAGTCCTCGTCGGGCCAGAACAACAGCAACAACAACCAGCCCGGCACGCCCGCGCAGCGGCTGATCGTCAGCGAGGACGAGACTGTTAGCCCGCAAATCGTCGGGCGCTCCTACGGCCGCATGTCCGGATCGACCGGCGGCGTCGACATCAGGGTTTAACGGAGACGGATATGGCGACGACAGCTGCAATCACGGCAAGCCCGGTCGTTTCCGGGACGACGTCCTCGTCCGCCTCCTCATCAAGCTCGACGTCCAGCTTGAGTTCGAGCACCGGCAGCACGCTGGCTGGAAACTTCCAGACCTTCCTGTCGCTCTTGACGACGCAATTGCAGAACCAGAACCCGCTCGATCCGCTGGACACCAATCAGTTCACCCAGCAGCTCGTCGAGTTCGCATCCGTCGAGCAGCAGCTCAAGACCAATGATCAACTGAGTGCGCTGGTCGCGCTGCAGCAAACCACGCAAGCGACGCAGGCGCTCGGCTTCGTCGGCAAGACAGCCGTCGTCGACGGCAACACCACGGCCCTTTCGAATTCGTCGGCGACTTGGCAACTGAATGTCCCGTCGAGTTCCGCCGTGAACATCACCATCGCCAACAGCAAAGGGCAAACCGTCTTCACGGGCAGCTATTCGGCGAATGCCGGCGACAATCAGCCTTTCACCTGGAACGGCCAGGGCAACGACGGCACGCAATGGCCGGACGGCCTCTACACGCTCACGGCCACGGCCGCCGACAGCTCGGGCAATCCGGTCGCCATCTCGACCCAGGTCGGAGGCACGGTCAGTTCCGTCGATCTCACCCAGACGCCGCCACTATTGATGATCAACGGCCAGAGCTACACCGTCAGCCAGGTCAAGAGCATCGGCGTCTAGAGCATGATCCGGAAAAGTGGTACCGGTTTTCCCTCGCGACAAACGCGGAACGCGTTTGCGCGGAGATCATGCTCAAACAAAAAGATAGAACGGGATGACGATTCGAAGAAAAGTCATCGCGCTCTAAAGCTACGCGTTGGCGCGGAAATCATGCGCAAACAAGAGTCTGGCGGCACCATTCGCGGCTAAAAACCTGAGAAAGCAGCTTAAGAACTTAACAAACAAGCTTAACAAAGAATTAATTATCGTAGTCCGATGCCGCTCGCCGCCCCGGCGCTCGGCGTGCTGCAAGCATTTTCCAAAGGAGAATCTTATTGAAGCCGTATGCTTAGGCAAATTTTAAGCCGCGACGCGTACGTTGTTACGGTGAGTTCAGTGGTTAAGAGTTTGTGAGTACGCCATGACAGAACCCCATCGCCCGAGGGTGAAATACGTCATCGGGCCTGACGGCAGCCCACTAACAATCGCCGATCTGCCCGCGCCGGGGACCAAACGTTGGGTCATTCGCCGTAAGGCTGAAGTCGTCGCCGCCGTGCGCGGAGGCCTGCTTTCCCTCGAAGAGGCTTGCAGCCGCTATACGCTGACAGTCGACGAGTTCCTTTCCTGGCAGTTCTCGATCGATCAACACGGTCTTGCGGGCCTGCGCACCACCCGCATTCAGCAATATCGCCAGTAGACGCATATCGCCATATTTGAAAAAAATCGGCCTCATTTCGTGAGGACGATTTTTTTCATGTTCAGCTTATCCCTACCCCTTAACCTCCGTTAACCATATCGAAACCTTCCCATAGGCAATAATTGCCCACTCGGCTGGTTGGTGCCGAATCTCTGGGGCGGTTGGTGTGCAAGGTCTCGTAGATTTCCTGAAGGGTTTGGGCGCTGCCCGGCTGATGGCGATGATCGCGGTCTCCGCCGCGCTGATCGGCTTCTTTGCGTTTGTCATCATGCGCGTCACCACGCCGCAGATGACCACGTTGTTCACCGATCTCAGCATGGAGGACTCCTCCAGCATCATCAAGGACCTTGAACGCCAGGGGATTCCCTTCGAAATGCGCAACGAGGGCAGCGTCATCCTGGTGCCCAAGGACAAGGTGACGCGGCTGCGCATGAAGCTCGCCGAAGGCGGCCTGCCGAAGGGCGGCGGCGTCGGCTACGAAATCTTCGACAAATCCGACGCGCTGGGCACCACGAGCTTCGTGCAGAACATCAATCATCTGCGTGCGCTGGAGGGTGAACTCGCCCGCACCATCCGCGGCATCGACCGCATCCAGGCCGCGCGGGTCCATCTGGTCTTGCCCGAGCGGCCGCTGTTTTCGCGCGAGACGCCGGAACCTTCGGCCTCGATCGTGGTGCGGGTGCGCGGAACGCTGGAACCGCAACAGATCAACGCCATTCGCCATCTGGTCGCCTCCTCCGTCAACGGCTTGAAGCCGCAACGGGTATCGATCGTGGATGAGGCCGGTCAATTGCTCGCGGACGGCGCCGCCAGCGACGCCGATCAGGCGGTCGGCGACGAGCGCCGCGCCGGCTTCGAGAAGCGGATGCGCAAGCAGGTCGAGGACATCGTGTCGTCGGTGGTCGGACAGGGCCGCGCCCGCGTCCAGCTCTCGGCGGACTTCGACTTTAACCGGATCACCCAGACCTCGGACAAGTTCGACCCCGAAGGCCGCGTGCTGCGATCGAGCCAGACCCGGGAAGAATCCTCGGCGACCGCGGACAACAACGGCCAAGTCACCGTCAACAACGAATTGCCGGGCAACCAGCAGAACACCAACGCGGCCGTGGCGCGCGATCAGAGCAAGAAGAGCGAGGAAACCAGCAACTACGAGATATCCCGCACCACCAAGACCGAGGTGACCGAAGCCGGCCGGGTCAACCGGATTTCCGTCGCCGTGCTGGTCGACGGCAGCTACGGCAAGAACGAGAAGGGCGAACTGGTCTATAAGGAGCGCGGCAAGGACGAGCTCGACCGCATCGCAGCGCTGGTGCGCTCGGCGATCGGCTTCGACCAGAAGCGCGGCGACCAGGTCGAGGTCGTGAACCTTAAGTTCGCAGAAGCGCCCGCGGTGCCCGCGATCTCCGAGCCGACCGGCCTGCTCGGCATGGTGCAGTTCACCAAGGACGACGTCATGTACATCATCGAACTTGGCGTCATGATGCTGCTCGGCCTCGTGGTGATGTTCATGGTGGTGCGGCCGATGGTCAAGAAGATCCTCGCCGCCGAGGAAATCGCCGCGCTGACCGGTCGTTCGCTGCCCGCGCTCGAAGACGCCAGCGCGAGACCCGGACCCACGGGCCAGGCGTTGGTTCCCGGCTCCGCGGCCGCCCAATGGCTCGACGTCGCCCAGGTTCAGGGCCAGGTCCACGCGCAGTCAGTGCATCGCGTGGGCGAACTCGCCGAACGCAACCCGAATGAAACCGCCGCCATTGTTCGCCAATGGCTGAGCGAAACCCCCGCTTGATCTGAGCTTCGCGATCTGAAATGGCAGCACCAAACGCAAACTCGAACGACATTACCCAAGTCCTTGCCAGCCTGGCCCCCCGCCAGGCCGGCAGGGCGAAGTCGGAGATTCCCGGCCCGCAGCGCGCGGCGATGCTGATGCTGGCGCTCGGCGAACAATATGGCGGCAAGATCTGGTCGCTGCTCGACGACGACGAGGTGCGCGAATTGTCGCTGGTGATGTCGACGCTCGGCACCGTCGAAGCCGACAGGGTGGAGGACATGCTGCTCGAGTTCGTGTCGCGGATGTCGGCGTCCGGCGCGCTGATGGGTAATTTCGACGCGACCGAGCGGCTGTTGCAGCAATATTTGCCGCCGGACCGGGTCACGGGCATCATGGACGAAATCCGCGGCCCCGCCGGCCGCAACATGTGGGAGAAGCTCTCCAACGTCCAGGAGGAGGTGCTCGCCAACTATCTGAAGAACGAATATCCGCAGACCATCGCGGTCGTCTTGTCGAAGCTGAAGCCTGAACATGCCGCGCGCGTGCTCGCGATCCTACCCGAAGACATGGCGCTCGACGTCGTCGGCCGCATGCTGAAGATGGAAGCGGTTCAAAAGGAAGTCATCGAACGGGTCGAGCAGACGCTGCGCGTCGAGTTCATGTCGAACCTGTCACAGACCCGCCGCCGCGACGCCCACGAGGTGATGGCGGAAATCTTCAACAATTTCGACCGCCAGACCGAAACCCGCTTCATCACCGCGCTGGAAGAGGAAAACCGCGAGGCCGCCGAGCGCATCAAGGCGCTGATGTTCACCTTCGACGACCTCATCAAGCTCGATTCCGCTTCCGCCCAGACGCTGATGCGCCACGTCGACAAGGACAAGCTCGGCGTCGCGCTAAAGAGCGCCAATGAAGAGGTCAAGGGCTTCTTCATGGGTAACATGTCATCGCGCGCCGGCAAGATGCTGATGGATGACATGGCGGCGATGGGACCGGTGCGCCTGCGCGACGTCGACGAGGCGCAGGCGTTGCTCGTCAACCTCGCCAAGGATCTCGCCGCCAAGGGCGAGATCACGCTAACCAAGAACCGCGCCGACGACGAGCTGGTGTACTGATGGCAGCACCCGCGAAATTCCTGTTCGATACGGACTTCTCCGCGCCGGACAGATCGCGCGAGCGGGCGGCGACCGCCGCCGAAGTCGCGCAGAAAGTCGCCGCGGCGGAGGCGCGCGCCTATCGCGACGGCTTCGACGCTGGCCAGCGCGAAGCCAAGGCCGAGAGCGACCGCCGCGGCGCGCTGGCGCTCGAAGAGATCAAGATCGCCATGCAGGCCATCGCGTCGCGATATGCCGGCATTGAAACGCGGATGGAAACCGAGGCCGTCGACGTCGCGGTGGCAGTCGCGCGAAAACTCTGCAGCGCATTGATCGCCGCCGAGCCGCTCGGCGAGATCACCGGGCTGGTTGCCGACTGTTTCTCGCATCTCGTCGCAACGCCCCATCTCGTCGTCCGCATCAACGATCAGCTCTATGACGCAGCCCACCAGCGGATCGAGCATCTGGCAAAGGCGAGCGGATTCCAGGGGCGCCTCGTCGTGCTCGCCGAGCCCGAGATCGCAACCGGCGACTGCAGGATCGAATGGGCCGATGGCGGCGTGGTGCTCGAACGCGCGGCCATCGAAGCCAAGATCGAAGAACTTGTCGGACGCTACGTCGCGTCCAGGAAGGGAGGGGCTTAAATCATGAGCGACACCGACACACAGGTTCCGCTTCCCGACCTCAACGCGGCGGACGCGCCGCCGGTCAACGACCTGGCCTATAACGACGACGATCAGGCCGCGCGCATTGCCGCCGACCTGGAGGCGGTGTTCGACGTGCCCGTGCAGGTCTCGGCCGTGCTCGGCCGCTCGAAGATGGACGTCGGCGAGCTCCTGAAGCTCGGTCCCGGCACAGTCCTCGAACTCGACCGCCGCGTCGGCGAGGCCATCGACATCTATGTCAACAACCGCCTGGTCGCCCGCGGCGAGGTGGTTTTGGTGGAAGACAAGCTCGGCGTAACCATGACGGAAATTATCAAGCAGGAACGTACCTGAAGGTGATCATTTTTCGCGCCCGGACGGCGCACAGACAATTGGGAGATTGACATGCGGCTTCTCATCGTCGGCACCTTGAAGGGCCAGCTCACCGCGGCCACCAGGATCGCGATGGACAACGGCGCGACCGTGACCCATGCCGAAGACCACGAACAGGCGATGCGGGTGCTGCGTGGCGGCAAGGGCGCGGACCTGCTTCTGGTCGATGTCGCTCTCGACATTCGCGACCTGGTGATGCGGCTCGAGGCCGAGCATATTCACGTGCCGATCGTCGCCTGCGGCATCACCAGCGATGCCCGCGCCGCGGTCGCCGCGATCCATGCCGGCGCCAAGGAATACATCCCGCTGCCGCCCGACCCGGAATTGATCGCGGCGGTGCTCGCAGCCGTCGCCAACGATTCGCGCGACCTGGTCTATCGCGACGACGCGATGGCCAAGGTGATCAAGCTGGCGCAGCAGATCACCGGTACAGCTCGCGTCGCGACCACGCGCTGGCCAGAATCAACTGCGCCGCCATCCCATCCGGTCTGCTGGAAAGCGAATTGTTCGGGCACGAGAAGGGCGCGTTCACCGGCGCGGTGGCGCGGCGCATCGGCAAGTTCGAGGAAGCGACCGGCGGCACGCTGCTGCTCGACGAAATCTCGGAAATGGACGTGCGGCTGCAATCGAAACTGCTGCGCGCCATCCAGGAGCGCGTGATCGACCGCGTCGGCGGCACCCGCCCGGTGCCGGTCGACATCCGCATCATCGCGACCTCGAACCGCAACCTCGCCGACGCCGTGCGCGAAGGCTCGTTCCGCGAAGACCTGTTGTTCCGGCTCAACGTCGTGAACCTGAAAATTCCGCCGCTGCGCGAGCGTCCGGCCGATATTCTCGAACTGGCGCAGCATTTCGCGAAAAAATATGCCGAGGCCAACGGCATGCCGCTCCGCACCGTGTCGACGGATGCCAAGCGCGTGCTGACGACCAATCGCTGGCCGGGCAACGTCCGCGAATTGGAAAATACCATTCATCGCGCGGTCCTGATGGCGCAGGGTGACGAAATCGGCGCGGACGCCATTCTGACGCCGGACGGCGCCCGGCTCGACGTCACCAAGACGCAGCCCGCGGTGGCTCACGCGACGCTTGCCGCCGAGCAGGTGACGCGCGCCCTCGTCGGGCGCACGGTCGCCGACGTCGAACGCGACCTCATTCTGGAGACGCTCAAGCATTGCCTGGGCAACCGCACGCATGCGGCCAACATCCTCGGCATCTCGATCCGCACGCTGCGCAACAAGCTGAACGAATATGCCGACGGCGGCGTGCCGATCCCGCCGCCGGGCACAGGCGAATATCAGCGCGCGGCGACGGTGGGGTGAACACCGGACTGCAGCCCGTCATTCCGAGCAGCTAAGTAGGTGGGCAAAGCGCCTTTGCCCACCTACCAAATATTGCCCGATCAATGACGTCATTCCGGGGCGCGAGCAAAGCGAGCGAACCTGGAATCTCGAGATTCCGGGTTCGATGCGGAGCCTGTCATCGGGCCGGCCAACAGGCCGGACCCGTTGGCATCGCCCCGGAATGACTCTGTCAAGACTCACGAATAATTCGGCGCGTCGGGCTTGCGGAAAATATGGATGGGATCGCCGGGCACAAGATCGGGCCCCCTGAACGCCGCATAGGCGTAGAGCGCGAGGTACAGAATCGCCAGCGCGCTGACCGCGTAAAAAGCCCAGATGGCGATACGTTTCATCGGGATGGCTTTTAGAGGGGCTGCCGGCAAAAGGCCAGTCCGGTGGAACCCGCTTTGCCGCGAATCGACGTCAAGCCCTGCGCGTGCCCCGCGCCGCGGGCAGGCTCACTTCGGCGAGCCTTATCGC
>WNGJ01046477.1_pt1 | contig 11780 bp, 10 predicted proteins | sample 5400611 | NCBI WGS metagenome assembly WNGJ01 (sample SAMN13153375, study PRJNA577476) | soil metagenome | isolation source: 40 cm soil or saprolite under Garry oak tree replicate 1 | place: USA:California | collected 2016-06-15 | reverse complement strand
TCGGTGCTGAGGAAGAAGTTCAGGCCCGCGATCCGGTCGCCGGAGATCTCCACCACCTGCAGCGCCCACGGCTCATACCCGCCGTTGGGGTCGGGCTTGTAGTGCCCGAACGCCGGGCAGCCGTTGGCCGCCTTCGCGATGAGCCGGGAGCCGCGGCAGCCGGCACCCGGCCCGAGCATGAACCGGCCGATGTCGGCGGCGCCGCGCATCCACATCGCGAACGGAGGCATCGACTGCACCGCGTCGTCGTGCAGCAGTGTGACCAGCCGGTCGACGTCGTAGCGCTCGAACGCGTCCACGTAACGAGCCAGCAGGTCGCGCTGGCCGGCGCCGACCGTCGCCGGCGACGCGCCGGTGTCGATCGACGACATGGTGGCCCGGGCCCGCTGCAGCGAGCTGTTGACCGCCGCCACGCTGGTGCCCAGCAGCTCGGCCGCCTCGGCCGCCTGCCAGCGGAGCACCTCGCACAGGATCAGGCTCGCCCGCTGCCGCGCGGGCAGGTGCTGCAGGGCGGCGACGAAGGCGAGCCGGATGCTGTCCCGGGCCTCGGCCACCTCCGCCGGGTCGGCTTCGGGCGGGAGCACCCGCTCGTCGGCGATCGGCGATACCCAGCTGCCCTCGGGCAGCACCCCCTCCAGCGACGACTCCACCGGCGGCCTCGATGGGCCAAGCTCCATCGGCCGGGCCCGCCGCTGGCGGCCCCGCAGCATGTCCAGGCACACGTTGGTGGCGATCCGGTACAGCCACGACCGGACACTGGAGCGTCCCTCGAACCGCTCCCCGGCCCGCCAGGCCCGCACCATCGTCTCCTGCACCGCGTCCTCGGCGTCGAAGCCCGAGCCGAGCATCCGGTAACAGTAGGCGGTGAGCTCTCGCCGGTGACCCTCCAGGTCCTCAGGAGCGAGTGTGTCGGAGTGGACAGTCATACTTCCGCATGCTACGGCGAGCCTCGGACAGAACGTGCCACAGAGGGGTACCTAGCGGCCCGCTGCCGGGTTCATAGACTCGGTAAGCAGGAGGTTCACCCGATGGGCCTCGTGGCGCTGTGTTGAGGCGCCCCGCCCGGGCTAAGCCCCGGCGAGCCAGCAACCTGCCGTCATGACCGTACGCGGCTGCAGATACATCCCTCCGTAGCGAAGGGCTGACCGGTGGAGCTGATCCTCGAGGACGCCGTCATCGTCACCATGGCCGGGGACGCCGGCCCCGCCGGCTGCATGCTGGTCCGGGATGGCCGGATCGCCGCCGTCGGCTCCGCCGGCCAGATCCGGGCGGCGGCATCCCCCGGCGCCCGGGTGGTCCGGCTGGATGGCGCGACCGTCGTCCCCGGGCTGATCGACGCGCACTGCCACGTCTCCAACGTCGGCTACCTGGCCGCCGGCGCCGACTGCAGCCAGCCGTCCGCGCCGGGAATCCCGGAGATCCAGGCGCGCCTGCGGGAAGCGGCCGGCCGGACGCCGGCCGGTTCGTGGGTGACCGGGAGCGGCTACGTGGAATACAAGCTCCGCGAGGGCCGGCACCCGACGCGCGCGGACCTCGACGAGGCCGTGCCGGACCGCCCCGCGGTGCTGTACCACACGTCGCTGCACGCCTGCGTGCTCAACACGGCAGCCCTGCGGGAGGCCGGATTCGAGGACCGGCAGCCGGACCCTCCCGGCGGCGCCTTCGGCCGCGACAGCCAGGGCCGGCTCGACGGCGTGGTGTTCGAAGGCCCCATGTTCGCGCTGTTCGAGCGCAACCTCCGGCACGACATCACCCGTATGGACGCCGCCCAGCGCGCCGCTCTGGTCGAGAGCGCGGGACGGTACTTCGCCGAGCTCGGCGTGACCTCGGCCTGTGATGCGGATATGCGCCGCGACACGCTCGCCGCCTTCGCCGAGGCGGACGAGGCCGGCGTCCTCCGGCCGCGGATCTACGGGCTGGTCGTCCACGAGGAGGTGGACTGGCTGGTGGCGTCCGGCCTGCGGGGCCGCCGCTCCGACCGGCTGGCCGCCGAGGCCGTGAAGATCTGGTCCGACGGCGGGATGAGCAGCCGGACCGCGGCGATCCACGGCACCTACCCGGTCCCGCCGTACGGCTCGGGCATCTTGTTCTTCGGCCTCGCCGAGCTGACCGGGATGGTCCGCGAACTCGATGCCCAGGGATTCCAGGTCTGCATCCACTCGCAGGGAGACCGGGCGATCGAGACCGTGCTCGACGCGTACGCCACGGTCCTGGCCGGCGCCCCGGGCAACCCCCGCCGGCACCGCATCGAGCACGGCGGCGCGATGTACCCGCCGATGATCGCCCGGGCCGCGGAACTGGGGATCGTGGTGGTGAGCCAGCCCGGGTTCTTCTCCACCCTGGGCGACGGGTTCGCGGAGGCGTTTCCCGACAGCAGCGACCAGCTGTACCCCTTCGCGTCCTGGCGCCGCGCGGGCATCGCCGTCGCCGGCTCGTCCGACGCCCCGGTCATCACCGCCGACCCGCTGCTGGGCATCCGGGACGCCATCTTGCGCCGCACCGGCGAAGGCCGCGTGCTGGGCCCCGGGGAACGCCTCCCGGCCCGGGACGCGCTCGCCATCTACACCCGGGGGGCGGCGTTCGCCATGCACCGCGAGAACGAGATCGGCTCGCTCGAACCGGGCAAGCTCGCGGACTTCACGGTTCTCGACGCCAGCCCGCTCGATACCGAGCCCGAGCGGATCGGCGGCATCGGCGTCCTGGCCACGGTCATCGGCGGGACGCCCGTCTACCAATCCGGGACCCTCTTCCCCGGCTGACCGCCCGGCCGCGGCCGCTCGCTACCGTGGGGGCCATGGAAGCGGACAGCGGCCCGCCCGGGCCGGGCCGTCCGGCCGACCCGGCGGCGGCGCTGGCCGAACGGCTGTTTCGGGACGTGACCGGGGCGCTTGAGCTGTTCACCGTGTACCTGGGCGACCGGCTGGGCCTGTACCGGGCGCTCGACGCCGAGGGCCCCGCGACCTCGGCCGAACTGGCCACGCGGACCGGCACCGCCGAGCGGTACATCCGGGAGTGGCTGGAGCATCACGCGGCGAGCGGACTGCTGGAGGTCGACGACCCGGCGGCGGCCCCGCTGAGCCGCCGGTACCGGCTGCCACCGGCGCATGTGCCCGTCCTGGCCGACCCGGACGACGTCCGCTACCGGGCGTTCAGCGGTGTCGAGATCGTCCGCGCCGGGCGGTGGCTGCCGCAGCTGGTGGAGGCGTTCCGCACCGGGGACGCGCCGCCTGCGCTGCCCTGGGCCCCGGAGGGCAGGGCCGATAACCACCGGGCGATCTTCCTCAACCTGCTGGGCACGCAGTGGCTGCCCGCCATCGCGGACGTGCACGACCGGCTGAGCCGCGAGCCGCCCGCCCGGGTGGCCGACCTGGCGTGCGGCCCAGGCTGGTCCAGCATCGCGATGGCGCGGGCCTACCCGCTGATCAGGGTCGAGGGCTACGACCTGGACCCGGACGTGATCGCCGCCGCCCGGCGCAACGCCGAGCAGGCCGGCCTGGCCGGCCGCGTCAATTTCGCCGTCACCGATGCCTCCGGCCCGGGCATGACCGGCCGGTTCGACCTGGTGACGATCTTCGAAGCGCTGCATGACATGTCCCGCCCGGTGGACGCGCTGCGGGCGGCGCGCGGCATGCTCGGCCGGCCGGGCTCGGTAATCATCGCCGACGAGCTGGTCGAGGACGAATTCACCGCCCCTGCCTGCCCGCCGCCATGGGTGACCCCCGCACGGCGGCCACCGGGGCCGTGATGCGCGCCGCCACGCTGCGCCGCTACGCCCAGGAAGCCGGCTTCCGCGGCGTCGAGGTCCTCCCGCTGGAGACGCCGGCCTGGCGTTTCTACCGGCTGACCCCGTGACCCTCTGCCGGCTGACCTCGTGACCCTCTGCCGGCCGACCCCTTGACCCCGGTGGCAGGGTTGAAGAGGGCGGATGCGGGGAGGGGGACGATCATGACTTCGGACCGGGACACGCTGGCGCCGCTGGAGCAGGCCCTCGATCAGACCGCCGCCGTCATCGCGGCGATCCCGGCCAGCCAGTCCGGGCTGCCGACGCCCTGCCCCGACTGGGACGTGCGGGCGCTCGTCCGCCACCTGATCGGGCAGGACATGCGCAACTTCCTGGTGTCCGCCCGCGGCGAGACCGTTGACCGGCAGGCCCCAGCGGACGAGCTCGGCGAGGACTGGGCGGCGGATTTCCGGGACCGCGCCGGGCGGCTGCTGGCGGTGTGGCGGGCGGCCGACCTCGGTCAGCCGGTCGCCATGCCGGGCGGAGGGGAGGCGCCGCTGGGCGGCCGCGCCGATCAGCAGATCGCCGAGCTGGCTATGCACGGCTGGGACCTGGTCAAGGCCACCGGTCAGCGGGCCGACCTCGACCCCGCCGTGGCCGAGCACGCGCTCGACTGGTCGCACCGGATGCTCCGGCCCGAGTCCCGCGGGCCGGATAAGGCATTCGGGCCCGAGGTGCCCGTCAGCCCGGACGCGCCGCCCTACGACCGGCTGGCGGGATGGTTCGGCCGCGACCCCGGCTGGGCACCGGCGGGGCAGCCGTCCTGAGCGCCGCTCAGCGGCCGGCGGTGGCGAGGACCTCGTCGAGGGTCTGCAGGAGCAGGTCGGCGTGCTCGCGCTGGAAGACGAGGGGTGGCCGGATCTTCAGCACGTTCCCGGCCGGGCCGGTCGTGCTGATCAGTATCCCCCGTTCGCGCATCGTTTCGGTCACCCGGCCGGCGCGGCCCGCCGCGGGCTCGCGCTCCTCATCGACCAGCTCGACGCCGAGCAGCAGGCCCTCGCCCCGGACGTCCCCGATGACCGGGTGGCGCCCGGCGAGCGCCTCCAGGCCCTGGCGCAGGTAGGAGCCGGTCTCCGCCGCGCTGGCCACCAGGCCCTCATCCTCGATGACGGCGAGGACGGCGAGCGCGGCCGCGCAGGCGACCGGGTTGCCGCCGAACGTGCTGAACAGCTCGACCTCCTCGGGCACCGCCGCCAGCAGCTGGGACCGGACCACCAGGGCGGCGACCGGGAAGCCGTTGCCCATCGGCTTGCCCATCACCACCATGTCGGGCTCGATCCCCGACGGCTGGAAGCTCCACAGGCCGGTCCCGTAGCGGCCGTGACCGGCCTGGACCTCGTCGGCTATCAGCACGCCGCCCAGCGCCCGCGCCCGCCGGGCCGCTTCGGCCAGGTAGGCGGGCGGGGGGACCAGGATGCCGTCGGCGGTGAAGGCCGGGTCCAGGTAGATCGCGGCGAAGCCGTGGCCGCCGAGCGCCTGGGCGGCGTCGCCGATGTGGGTTGCGTACCGCTCCGCCCAGCCTTCCGTTTCCCGCCGGTAGGCACCGCGGTACCCGTCGGGCGCGGGGACGGTGGCTACGTGGCCGGGCAGTTCGCCCTTGGCCCACTCCTCCGGGGACAGGGCGTGCGTGGCCTCGGTCAGCCCGTGGTAGGCGTTGGCGCTGACCACCGCGCCCGACCGCCCGGTGGCCGCGCGGGCGATCCGCCAGGCGAGGTCGTTGGCCTCGCTGCCGGAGTTCACCACCAGGACGGCGTCGAGCGCGGGCGGCAGGGTGGCCTTGAGCCGTTCCGCCAGCTCGACGATCGCCTCGTGCAGGTAGCGGCTGTGGGTCGCCAGCAGCCGCTGCTGTTCCGCCACCGCCCGCACCACCCGGGGGTGGCCGTGGCCGACCACCGGCACGTTGTTGTAGCAGTCGAGGTACCGCCGGTCGTCCGGGTCGAACAGCCACACGCCCTCGCCGCGGACCAGGTGCACCGGATGCTCATAGAACAGCGGCGACCGGGGCAGCGCCCGCCGCCGCCGCTCCAGCAGGGCACCGGTCCCGGAGTGGCGGTAGGGCAGCCCACGGCAGGCGTCCCGGAACCGGCGCGCCACGGCGTCGAACCCCATCGCCTCGATGGCGTCGAGGAAGGCGCGGGCCCCGGGCTCGCTGCTCGTCAGGTACGCCGCGTTGTCCGGGTAGAGCCCGCCGTGCCAGGCGGCGACCGTCACCTCGGCGGCGAGCCTGGCCGCTACCAGGTCCGCCAGCAGCGCGGCCTCCTCGTCCTCCAGCGGCGTCACCGACACATAGCCGCCGATCATCGCCTCGGCCGCGTCGATCGCGTCGTCGCGGCCGTGCAGCACGTCCGCCACGGACACCGCGAGGTCGCAGACCAGCGGCGCGTGGGTCATGTCGCCGAAGTCCACGATCCCGCTGACCCGCAGGTCGTCGTCGAGCAGCACGTTGTCCAGGCTCATGTCGCCGTGGATCACCTGTGCGCGCAGGCCCGGCAGGACCGGCGCTACCCGGGTCTCGAACCGGCCCAGCACCCGCTCCACCTGGGCCCGGCGCGCGGCGTCGGGGAGGTGGTCCAGCAGCGGGCGGAGCCCGAGCACGCGGCTGATGTCCCACAGGATCTCGTAGTCGGCCGCGGGGTGGAAAAACCCCCGCAGCGCCCGCCCCAGCCGGGCCGTGGTCTGCCCGAAGGACCAGATCGCCTGGGTGGTGAGCGCCGTGTTCGCGGTCACCCGCCCGGGCAGGAACGTGAACAGCCGCACCGGGTAGTTCCGGCCGTCGGGCCCGCGCACCTCGGCCCAGGACTCCCCCACCGTGTCCGGCAGGACCCGCATCACCGGCAGGCCCGGATCCACCCGCTCGATGTGGCGGAGCGCGGCGGCCTGCATCTCCACGATGGACAGGCCGTCCGCCGGGTTGGAGATCTTGAACAGGAGCCGCCGCCCGTCGGCGGTGTCCACCCGCAGATTCTGGTCACGTTCGCCCGCGAGGGGGGCCAGGGACGCTATCTTGCGGCCCACAGGGTGGGCTACCACGCGGCTGCGGGCCGGGCGGACCTGCGATCCACGCCCGATTAAGATCGGACAATGCCCATGCCAGCGGCGTTCGACCTGTCAAGCCGGGTCGCCGTGGTCACCGGGGCGAGCAGTCCCGGCGGCATCGGTTTCGCCACCGCCGGGCTCCTCGCGCAGCTCGGCGCCGCGGTGATGATCAGCGCCACCACCGGCCGGATCGAGGCCAGGGCCGGTGAGTTGCGCGCGGCCGGCTTCGACGCGGCCGGCTTCATCGGCGACCTCACCGGCGAGGACGCCGCGTCTGCCCTGGTGACGGCCGCGGTGGACCGGTGGGGGCGGCTGGACATCGTGGTCAACAACGCCGGCATGACCTCCGCCGCCAACCCGGTGTGCGTTCCTGGTCACCAGGGCGGCGCTGCCCGCCATGACCGCCCACGGCTGGGGCCGGGTAGTCATGGTGGCCAGCCTGACCGGCCCGGTGATGGCGATCCGCGCGGACGTCGGCTACGCCGCCGCCAAGGCGGGCATGATCGGCCTCACCCGGGCGATCGCCGTCGACACGGCCGCGGACGGGATCACCGTCAACGCGGTCGCCCCGGGCTGGATCTCGTCCGGGTCGCAGCTTCCGGAGGAAGACGACCATGGGCGGGCCACCCCGGCCGGCCGGAGCGGCACGACCGAGGAGGTCGCCGCCGCCGTCGCCTGGCTGGCCAGCCCCGGCGCCTCCTACATCACCGGGCAGTACCTGGTGGTGGACGGCGGCAACTCCATCGCCGAGCAGCGCGCCGCACCAGCGTGACCGGCTCCTGCCGGCATTAGACCGAAGCGCTGCCATGCGAAGCACGCTGCGCGGATACTGGGCGCATGGCTAACGACACTGCACAGGACCAGGCCATCTACCAGGCGCTGATGGCGGCCGACGAAGCCGCAGCGGCCCTTCAGGCACACCTTGTCGAGGAACACGGGGCTGATCCGGATCGCGCCGCCGACCAGGACTCCTCGACCAACTCGCTCAAGCTCCTGCGGCAGGCTCGCGAACGTCTGGGAGAAGGCTTGCGAGCCGTCGAGGCCGGCAGCATGGCGGGGTCTGACGAGATCTCCCTGCGCAATAACTGACCGAGGCCGCCCACAGAGTTCTGTAAGGGCGGTCTCCAGTCGCGGGCGGTGAGGCGGCGACGACCACCTGCGAGGTGGCGGGCTCCCGGGCCAGGTCGACGCCGCCGTCACGGGATCACATGCGATGCCACCTGAGGCTCACCGGGCGCTGCCGGGCCAGCCCGGATCTCGCCGCCGAGCAGGACCCCTCGGCCAGCTCGCTCAAGCTCCTGCGTCAGGCGCGCGAACGCCCTCGGAGAGGGGCTGCGCGCCGTCGAGGCCCCGGCCATCGCGGAGTCCGACGACATCTCGCTGCGGAACAGCTGACCCCGCTGAAGACGCCGGAGGCCGCCCTTACCGATTCGGGTAAGGGCGGCCTCCGGGCGGCTGCGCTCAGGCCGCGACCGGCGCCCGCACGGTGGCGGGCTCCAGGGCCAGCTCGAGCACCTCCCGGACGTCGCTGACCGGGTGGATCTCCAGCTGCTCCCGCACGCCCTCGGGCACGTCCTCCAGGTCGGGCTCGTTGCGCTTGGGGATCAGCACCGTGGTGATCCCGGCCCGGTGCGCGGCGAGCAGCTTCTGCTTCACCCCGCCGATCGGGAGCACCCGGCCGGTCAGCGAGACCTCGCCGGTCATGGCGACGTCGCTGCGGACCAGCCGGCCGGACAGGAGCGAGGCCAGCGCGGTGGTCATGGTGACCCCGGCGCTCGGCCCGTCCTTGGGCACGGCGCCCGCCGGCACGTGCACGTGCACGCCCCGGTCCTTCAGGGTGCCGACCGGCAGCTCCAGCTCCGCGCCGTGCGAGCGCAGGTAGGACAGCGCGATCTGCGCCGACTCCTTCATCACGTCGCCCAGCTGGCCGGTGAGCCGGACACCGGTGTCACCGGTCTCCTTGTCGGCCAGCGACGCCTCGATGAACAGCACATCACCGCCGGTACCGGTGACCGCCAGCCCGGTCGCCACGCCGGGGACCGCAGTCCGTTCGGCCGACTCCGGGGTGAACCGCGGGTGCCCGATGTATCCGTGCAGGTCATCCGCGCCGACCGTGACCGGGAGCTCCGCCTCACTGGAAGCGAGCCGGGCCGCGATCTTCCGCAGCACCCGGGCGATGCTCCGCTCCAGCGCGCGCACGCCCGCCTCGCGGGTGTACTCGGTGGCCAGGCGGCGCAGCGCGTCGTCGGTCAGGTTCACGTCGGCGGCGTCCAGCCCGGCCCTCTCCAGCTGCCGTGGCAGCAGGTGGCCGCGGGCGATCGTCACCTTCTCGTCCTCGGTGTAGCCGTCCAGCGAGATCGGCTCCATCCGGTCGAGCAGCGGCTCGGGTATCGCCTCGGCGATGTTGGCCGTCGCGATGAACAGCACGTCGGACAGGTCCAGCTCGACCTCGAGGTAGTGGTCGCGGAACGTGTGGTTCTGCGCCGGGTCCAGCACCTCGAGCAGCGCGGCGGTCGGGTCACCCCGGTAGTCGGTGCCGAGCTTGTCCACCTCGTCCAGCAGGATCACCGGGTTCATGGAGCCCGCCTCGCGGATGGCCCGCACGATCCGGCCGGGCAGCGCACCGACGTAGGTGCGCCGGTGACCGCGGATCTCGGCCTCGTCCCGGACGCCGCCGAGCGCCACCCGGGCGAACTTACGGCCCATGGCCCGGGCCACCGACTCGCCCAGCGAGGTCTTGCCGACACCAGGCGGGCCGGTCAGCGCCAGCACCGCACCGCTGCGGCGGCCGCCGACCAGGGCCAGGCCCTTGTCCGAGCGGCGCTTGCGGACCGCCAGGTACTCGATGATCCGGTCCTTGACGTCGTCGAGCCCGGCGTGGTCCGCGTCGAGGATCGCGCGCGCGGCGGCGATGTCATAGGCGTCGTCGGTCCGGGTGTTCCACGGGATCTCCAGCACCGTGTCCAGCCAGGTGCGGATCCATCCGACCTCCGGCGACTGGTCGGAGGTGCGCTCCAGCTTGGCCGCCTCCTTGAGCGCCGCCTCCTCCACCTTCTCCGGCAGGTCGGCGGCCTCGATCCGGGCCCGGTAGTCCTCTTCCTCGGTGTCCGCGTCGCCCGGCTTGCCGTTGAGCTCGGCCAGCTCCTTGCGGATGGCGGCGAGCTGCTGGCGGAGCAGGAACTCGCGCTGCTGCTTCTCCATGCCCTCGCGGACGTCGTTCTGGATGGTCTCCGCGACGTCCAGCTCGGCGATGTGGTCACGCGCCCAGCCGACCAGCTTCTCCAGCCGCTGCTCGGGGTCGACGGTCTCCAGCAGCTCGTTGCGCTGCTCCAGGCTGAGGTAGCCGGCGTACCCGGCGCTGTCGGCCAGCGCCGACGGGTCGCTGAGCCGCTGAAGGACGTCCACCAGCTGCCACGCCCCGCGCTTCTGCAGGATCGTGGCGGCCAGCCCACGGTATTCACGGGCCAGTTCCTGCGCCCGCGGACCGCCCGGCGGCTCCTCCAGGACCGTGCCCTCGACCCACAGCGCGGCACCCGGGCCGGTGGTGCCGACGCCGATCCGCACCCGGGACAGGCCACGGACGACCGCGGCGTGCTCGCCGCTGGGCAGCCGGCCAACCTGCTCCACCGCGGCCAGCGTGCCCACCGGGGCGTACTTACCGCCGAGCCTGGGCACCAGCAGGACCTGCGGCCCGTTCTCGTTGCTTTCAGGCGCCTCTGCTGACATCTGAGCCGCCTCGATCGATGCCCGCGCCTCGGAGCTGGAGATATCCAGCGGCACCACCATGGTGGGCAGGACGACGGTGTCGTCCAGCGGCAGCACGGGCAGCGAAAGCTTTGTGCTCATGTGGGTTCACTTCCTGAACTCAGTAGGTTGTTAGTTCAACAACCAGCGCCCGGGATTGTTTCTTGCTGGCGTTCGCCATCAGCGGACGCCGCCCGGGGCGGCCGGTGAGGTCACCGGGTCGCGCTGACCGTTCGCCCGCACCGCGGCGGACCGCAACGCAAGCGGAGCAGCCGCGGCGTCAAACTAATGCCATGTCACACGGACACGGGCCTTACTACCGGCGTGATCTCGCGCTGGCGCATCACCTGGGTTACGGCTTCCACGCCGAGGCCTGCGCGCCGGGGATCCTGGCGCTGCTGGAGCCGGTGCTGGCGCGTGGCGGGCTGGTGCTGGAGCTGGGCTGCGGCAGCGGCCTGCTCACCCGCGAGCTCGTCGGCGCCGGGCACCGCGTCATCGCCACCGACGCGTCCCCGGCGATGCTCGACCTGGCCCGTGGCCACGTCACCGATGCGGACGACATCCGCCGGCTCACCCTGCCGGATGACCCGCTGCCACCGGCCGACGCGGTGGTCTCGGTCGGCCACGTGCTCAGCTACCTGCCCGGCGCGGACGCCATCACCGCCGCGCTCACCGCGATCGCCCGGGCGCTGCGGCCCGGGGGGCTGTTCGCGATCGACCTCTGCGACCTGTCCTACGGCCAGAACCGCCGCGGCTCCCCGCCGCTGGGCCGGGCCGGCGAGGACTGGGCAATCATCACCGCGACCTCCCTGCCGGCGCCGGACCGCTTCATCTGCCAGATCACCGTGTTCATGCGCAACGACGACGGCTCCTGGCGCCGTGACGACGAGCGGCATGACAACGTGCTGATCGACACCGCCCGCGTGCCGGGGCTCCTGGCCGGCGAGGGCGTCGAGGTGAGCGTCACCTCCGCGTTCGGCGCCGAGCAGCTGCCCACCGGGCTGGCCGTGCTCATCGGCCGCCGCGCCCCCTGACCGCCGCTCCGGTCACGCCGCCCGTGGCGGCGGCAAGGGGCCGGGGCATGCCTCATCGCGCGGCGGTCCCCGGGCTGATCGAGAGGAAACGCTCGATCATCAGGTTCACCTGCTCGGGTACCTCAAGCTGGAGGAAGTGACCTGCCCCGACGGTCTGGCCGAGGGTGATCGCCGGGTTGACCTCC
>WNGJ01036076.1_pt1 | contig 11780 bp, 11 predicted proteins | sample 5400611 | NCBI WGS metagenome assembly WNGJ01 (sample SAMN13153375, study PRJNA577476) | soil metagenome | isolation source: 40 cm soil or saprolite under Garry oak tree replicate 1 | place: USA:California | collected 2016-06-15 | reverse complement strand
TCACCATCGGTGTGCTCGGTCCCGCGACAGCAGTCGCACGCGCCCCGGTGGTCCTGAGCGGTGGTGGCACAGGAACGTTCGACGGCATCCATCCGGGCTCGCAGTTCGGGATGGGCGTCGTCTTCCGCGGCGCGACCGTCCAGGGACACTTCAACTGCGTGATGGCCGGCAGATCCGCCGTCACCGGCCTCCGACTGATGAAGGTCGGAGGTCCGGTCACAGCCGGTTCCGTCGACCCGGCCGCGGGCACGGCGACCTTCAGCGGCACAGGGACGCTGCACATGAACAACAAGAAGTCACAGGTTGCGTTCATCGTCAACCTGACGCGCGGAGGGCCGCGAGTCGGGACGCTGCAACTGACGATTAACGGCCCGCCGGTTGGGTCGCTCCCGCTGAAGGTGGAGCACGTCGCGACCGGACAGATCTCCATTCACTAGAGCGGTCTCGACGAGAACCACAAAGGAGGGAATCGAATGAGACGGAAACCGCTTGCAGGACTCGGGGGGCTGACGCTGGCGGTCGCCTTGATCGCGCTTGCGTTGCTGGTCGGTGGTGCGGCCGGCGGACACGGCAAGGGCAAGGGGCATAGCAACAGCAACGCCTCGAGCAACCACGGCCGGATTGGCTTCCATTTCCTCGTCGCGGATCAAGTAGCGGGCACGACCGATCGAATGATCATCCAGGGCGACGGCAGCTTCAACCGGAACCAGGCGAGTGGCGGCGGAACCTTCGACCACTTCCAAGCAGTCGGGAGTCCACCGCTTCCGATCGTTGCAACCGGGACTTGGAAGGCGGGGGACGTCGTCAGCTGGACGCCTGGCACGAGCCACGGCGTGTTCGAAGGCGGAACCCTCGTCATCCACGCGACGGTCAAGCCGAACGGACAGCCGGCGATCAAGAACGTGCTGATCGAGATCGACTGCAACCTCGGCCCGGCCGGGTTCACCACCGGCAAGCCGGAAGGCGTCGTCGTGACGGTTCCGGGCACACCAGCTGTCGTCTTTACGCCCACGAACCCGACGACCGGTGTGACGGTCTTCAGCCTGACGAAGGGGCACAAGCACTAGGAGAATGTTCCTAGGAAGCTCTGCGAGCGCCGCGGCGGGTCATCATCCGCGGCGCTCGCTTCTCGAAGAGTTCTCGTCGGCGAGGCGCGGCACGGTTGAGCCGGGTCTCGCGGGGGCGCAGGCCAAGATGAAGGAGGACGAGGTGGAGGGGCGGATCTCCCGGCGGCGGTTTCTGCAAGCGACGGGCGCGGGCGGCGCGGTGCTGCTTGTGCCCTCGTGGGCTCGGGCGGCCGTGCTGCCCCCGGCTGCGAACCCGCGGGAAGACAGCATCGTCGTGCTCTGGAACCGGGCGCTGCTCCAGGGCGTGCGCGAGTCGAAGCTCGGGCCGCCCATGATCGCGCGCGCGCTCGCGGTCGCACACACGGCTGCCTACGACGCCTGGGCTGCCTACGACCGCGTCGCGGTCGGCACAGGCCTCGGCGGCGCCCTGCGACAGCCCCCGGCGAAGCGCACGCTCCCGAACAAGTCCGAGGCGATCAGCTTCGCGACCTATCGGGCCGGCATCGACCTCTTCCCCGGCAGCAAGGCGACCGCCTTCGACCCGCTGATGACGAAGCTCGGCTACGACCCTTCCAAAAGCTCGGACGCAGCGGCGATCGGGATCGCGGCGGCGCAGGCGGTGCTCGAGTTCCGCCATCGCGACGGCTCGAACCAGCTCGGCGACGAGCCCGGCGGCAAGCCCGGCGTTCCCTACTCGGACTACACGGGCTTCAAGTCCGTGAATCTGCCGATGAACATGACGGTGCCGTTCGAGTTGTCGACGGTCGTCGACGTCAACCAGTGGCAGCCGATGCAGTACTTCGACGGCTCCGGGAAGTTCGTCACGCAAGAGTTCGTCGGCGCGCAGTGGCAACACGTGATCCCGTTCGCCACGGCCTCCGCCGGTCAGCTTCGCTCTCGAACCGGGCCGCTCACGACCAGCTCGCCCGCGTTCTTACCGCAGCACCAAGCGCTCGTCGACCTGAGCGCGAATCTGACGGACACGCAGAAGATGATCGCCGAGTACTGGGCGGACGGCCCACGCTCGGAGCTTCCGCCCGGCCACTGGGATCTCTTCGCGCAGTTCGTCGCGCGCCGCGACCGCCATGGCGCCGAGGAGCACGGGGTCGACCTTGACGTCAAGCTCTTCTTCGCGCTCACGAATGCGATCTTCGATGCCGGCATCGTCGCCTGGGACCAGAAGTGCGCGTTTGTGGGCTGCAGACCCACGACGACGATCCGCGTCCTGTTCTACGGCAAGCCGATCCGCTCGTGGGCGGGCCCCGGACTGGGCACGCGGACGATCGCCGGCCGGACGTGGTTGCCGTTTCAGCCAGCGACCTTCCCGACGCCGCCCTTCCCCGGCTACACGTCCGGGCACAGCAACTTCAGCGCCGCCGGCGCCGAGATCCTCAGGCTGTTCACCGGAAGCGACCAGTTCGGCGCGGCCGTCACACTCGCGGCGGGAAGTTCGCGGGCGGAGCCCGGTATCACTCCCACGGACGACGTGACGCTGTCCTGGAAGACGTTCTCGGACGCCGCCGAGCAGGCGGGGATTTCGCGCCGCTACGGCGGCATCCACATCGAGGAAGACGACCTTCCCGGACGCGCAACCGGACGAATCTGCGGCCGGCAGGCCTGGGCGAAAGCTCAGGCCTACTTCAAGGGTACTGTCTAACCTCGAAAGGTCAGTCTCCTCCTGACGCCGGTGCACCGCTCATGACCCGTGCCGAGCCGTGGGCCGAGTAGACAGAAACCGGAGCGCCCGTGAGTCTCGTACTACCTCCGTAACCCGATCACGGAGGTGGCTGCATGCTGCGCAAGATCTTCCTAGGGTGCGCGCTGACGCTTTTCGTCCTCGCTGTCGCTGCTGGCGCCTACGCCTCGTTGACGAGCGGCGGCCCGAGGATGGGCCCACAAATCAGGATCACACGGCCGGCCTTCCACGGCTACTACGACGGCCACAAAGTCACGTACCTGAACACGGACGTTTCGGTCAAGGGGGACGCGACGATGATGCACATCAACTACGCGCCCGGGCTCAAGACCGTGCCGTTGAGCTCGGCGCCCGAGATCTACCTCGTCCAGGGCAAGGCGGCGACCGGACAGCTTGCCGTCTTTGGCTCGGAGCCCGGCGAGAAGGACTACTCCCCCGTCTGGAAAGAGACGATCCTGACCTGGAAGGCGAGTGCGAAGCCGGTCTTGATCAAGAGCGACACGCAGATCAACCAGCTCGAGAAAAAGGGTGGGCTGAGCGAGCGCTCGACGTCGGTCAGGCTTAACTGTCCGATCGTCAAGGTCGGGTCGTGACCAGGTAATCCCGACATGGGGCGAGCTTCACCTGATGCGCGGCTCAGCGTTCTCTGCTCGGGCAAAAACCTTTGCCAAAACTTTTGTCCGTCTCAGCTCACCCGAGCCGATCTCAAGTGATCTGGTAGGTCAGAACATGCCGTAAAGAAAGTTGTCTGACTTAACAACGCACGTCTCATAACCCGGAGGTCGCAGGTTCAAATCCTGCCCCCGCTACTGCGAAAGGCCCTGGAAACGGGGCCAAGCTGTTGCCTGTCCGGGTGCCGCACGCGTCGCACTTCCCGCAGTCGGCGACACGGCTTTATGTCGTCCTTCATACGGAAGACGACAGAACCGGGGAAGAGAAACCGATCGCCGTTCGACGGGTTCAGTCGGAATTCGTGTTCTTGATGGTGTAGACGGGTGAACAGTTGCTCGGCGGCGCGATTACCGACCCATACGGGCCCTCATTCAACGAGCGGCCTCGGAACCAGAGCGTGACGTCGGTTCCGGGTTCGACGTCGGCACCGGCCACCGGGTCTTGGTCGACTATCGTGCCGACGGTCGCGCCCTTCGCCGCCGGCCACGTCGCGTTCTCCGTGGCGATCGAGCAGAGGTCCGACGCGGCGAGCGTCGAAAGGGCCTTCCTCGTCGTCTCGCCCCGCACGTCGGGCATCTTCACTCTGGATCCGTGGCTACTCCGGTGCGAGTGGGCGCTACAGCCCGCGCAGACGATCACGAGCACGACTATTGGCCCCAAACGGCTCACGAACCGACCGTACGCGGTTTCGACGCTGCCGACGTCCCTCGTTCGGGGCAGAGCTCCGGCGACTCGTTCGCGGCGTCGACCGCTTCGCTTCTGTCGCCATTGAGTCAGAAAGCGACGCTGTCGCGCCTTCCGCAGCAGCGACATCGGGGCCTCATCCCTCGGATGAGATACTCGCTGGGTTTCGGCTGGGTGGCGGGAGTCTTATTTCCACACAGACCAGGTCACGCGCAAGACTGTGCCAGTGCAACCGGAAACGCAGTATGCGAGGAGCGGGGAAGTCCACATCGCATACCAGGTGGTCGGCGAAGGAAAGCTCGACCTCGTCTGGATCCCGAGCCTCGCCCACCACGTCGAGCTGAGCTGGGAGAACCCGCCGGTTGCGCGCTTCCTCGTCCGCATAGCGGAACTCGGGCGGTTAGTCGTATTCGACAAGCGCGGCACGGGCATGTCCGACCGCGTCTCCAGCGATACGACGCTGGAGACGCGCATGGACGACATCCGGGCGGTGATGGACGCCGCCGGTTCGGAGCGGGCCGTCGTTTGCGCTCTCGGCGAGGGCGGTCCGCTCGCCATGCTCTTCGCCGCCACCTATCCGGAGCGCACGGACGGGCTCGTGCTGATCAACTCCTCGCCTCGCCTGGTGCGCTCGGCCGAGTTCCCGTGGCTTCCCTCCCGCGGCGAGCAGGAGCAGAACATCGAAAAGATGGTGCGTGAGTGGGGGAGTCCGGCCCAGCGAGAGCTGCTGGCGATGGGTAATCCCGACATGGCCGAGGACGAGCGGCTGGCGTTCGCGCGCGCCCTTCGCCTGAGCGTCAGCCCCGGCGCCTTGCGCGATTACATGCGTATGAACCTCGACGTCGACGTCGGAGGCGTGCTCGGGTCGATCCGGGTACCGACGCTCGTCCTGCACCGCACGGAGTTGGTGAGGCTCGACATTCGCGGCGAGATCGAGCGGTTCTGCGCCGAGATCCGATCCGGAGAGTGGGAAGAGCTCGAGCCCGATCGGATGCTGGCGACCGTACTGTTCACGGACATCGTCGGCTCGACCCAGAAGATGGCCGAGCTTGGCGACGGCCGCTGGCGCGAGCTTCTGCACGAGCACCACACTGCCGTCCGCCGGCAGCTTGCGCGCTTCCGCGGGGTTGAGATGGATACGGCCGGCGACGGCTTCTTCGCCCGCTTCGACGGGCCGGCGCGCGGGATCCGCGGTGCACAGGCCATCGCGGAAGCTGTGCGTCAGCTCGGCATCGAAGTCCGCGCCGGCCTACATACGGGCGAGTGCGAGCTCGCCGAGGGCAAGGTCGCGGGCATCGCCGTCTCGATCGGGGCGCGGATCGCCGCCAAGGCGCAGCCGGGAGAAGTGCTCGTTTCGGGCACCGTCAGGGATCTCGTCGCGGGCTCGGGGATCAGCTTCGAGGACCGTGGAGCGCACCAACTGAAGGGGATCCCTGGGGAGTGGCAGCTGTACGCGGTTGCCCGCCAGGGCTGAGTCAAAGAGGCAAGAGTCGCCCACCGGCCGCCAGACCGTCGCCGTTCCATCAATAGGCGACGCTGCTCTTATCGCCCTTGATAGGGAAGGCGACAAACACAAGGCAACGACAAGAAACCGGTCCGCCGCCAACGAGGTTAAGACGGCAAGCCGGTTCGCCCGCCCTCCTTTTGCCCAGACGTGAGGGAAGGGTTACTTCGCCTTGCCGTGCGCGGCGCGAGCGGCGGTGAGGATCTTCCGAGCCTTCGCCTCATCGCCCTTCTCGACGCGCCAGCGCGAGACGCGGGACATGTCAAGGGGCGATGCGTTACCAGCCGCGACAGCAGTCTCGGACGGCACGCGGACGGCGGGCTTGAGCCCAGTCACCTTGAGCTCCTTCGGCAGGTTCTCGATCACCGCGTGGTCGCCCTTGCGAGCTGCGACCTGCGCGTAGGCCTTTCCGTCGTCGTCGAGGAGGCGGACGTAGTCCCCATTCGCGACCTTCGAGTGCGGGGCGAGCCGCTGGCTTGCAATCACGAACGCGCCTGCCGGCTGGGGCGAGGCCGTCTACTGCGTGAGAGCGTGAGCTCTCTGTCCGAGCGTGCCGTGTCTGACTGACGGAGCGTCTCAGCTGCCGCCTTCCCTATCTAAGGCGACATGAGGCCGGCGGGCTGTGCGACTTGCTCGATAGAACCTAAGCTCAGTCGGTGAGACGCAGGCATTCGATCTGCCTCGCGATGTGTCTACTTGGCTTCTTCCTCGCGGGATGCAGCTCGTCAGGTCACCGGGCCGCGAGCGATACAGCGAGCACTCGCGATACGACGACTCGTGCCAGTAGCACTGCCGAGTTCGGCCGACCGAGCAACCGAGCAGCACGGATCGCCGTCCTCCGATACATGCGCGCGTTAGACAAGCGCCGGCCGTCGTGGGTCGAATGCGATCAGGTCCCGAGCGAGCCGAAAGTAACGAGCTGCACGGTTTCTTGGGCGCACAAGAACTGCAACGGGTATGACGTACGACAAGGCGCCACGGGCTCAATCGTCGTAAGCCAATCGTCGGTCGTGCTTTGCGTCTCGGTTAGCCAACGCTGGCGCTCGGGCCACGCGACGGCATATGCGCATGAGCAACGAATTGACCTGCACAAGGTGAAGTGGGCGAACGCAATGCTGCCAGGCTCGGTCTGTGGAGTTCCGTACCCAATTCGCCTCCACAATCACGTAGCCGTCGCTGTATCGCACCGATGGGGAAAGCGTTGGCGGTCAGCGTCGTGGCCAGACTGGCCTCGCGTCACAGTCGACGCTGGGTGGGACCACGTGGTGTATGGGGATCTCGATGGCGACCGTCACGACGAGGCCGCACTGGTCGTCGGCTGCAGCAACGGAGGCGGTACGGCCGACGGTTTTCTCGCATACTCGCAGGTGATCTTTACCGCAGCTAGGAAGTCGTCTCGCGTGATAGCTGTCGTCACGCCTCAACAACGAACAAGTCCAAGAGTCCTTCCAACGCTCCTGCAGGTTTCGATTCGTCGGAACAGGGTCATTACGCACGAGTTTTGGTACGGCGTGAATGACGGCACCTGTTGCCCTTCCGGGCGATCGACTACTACGTGGCGATACGCCAACGGGACGCTCAGGCCGGCAGGAACATTGGTCCTAAAGAGGCCGCAGTAGGTCGGTCCTCTGCTGGCTGTGTCGCCTTCTGACTCTAAGGCGACACGGTGTCCAGAATTGTCGAACGTCAAGAGCCTGGCCGCTCGCGCTCCTCCCCGGAACCTGTCCGCGGCCCTACCCGTCGACTCGCACGACGAGGTACCCCCTCACGAATCGCGTCCGGAACGCCAGCCTCCAACAACCCGCGCTTGGTGGGCGAAGCGTGCTCGGAAAGACGTGCTGATCGGGATCGGGAGATCCAGCCTCCGCGAACCTCTGCGTGAACGCACCGCCGGGCGGAGCAAGACGCCGGCCGTGAATGACCAGGGAGGCTCCCACGCGGTACGAGCTGGGCAGGAACCACGGGATCTTCTGCGTCAACCCCGTTGCGCGATCTCGAAAAGCCCCGACCCGAAGCCTGAAGCGGCCATCGACGACGTCATACGGCGGACTGACGAAACCTGTGAACGGGCCTGCACGAACCCGATCCCCGTCCACCGGCGCTGCGAGACACCTGAGCTTCGCCTCGAAAACGATTACCCGGCTGTAGCCCGGGCCGTCGATCTGGTAGCCGTAGCAGCCGCCGGTCCGCAAGCGCGTCGTTGATGGATGGCCCCCCGCTCCTTCGATCCTTAGTTCATCCGGCGGGAGAAACGGGCCGACGAGCCCAAATCGAACAGCTCCGTACAAGGACGCCCCGGGATAATCGAACTCCAGGACGGCGTGATCGGGCTCCGGATTTCGCCCGAAGACGGGATACGCAGGCCCAGGGCCGTATCCCTTTCCGACACCGTACGACCGGAAATCGAAACTCGTGTCCGGCGGGCTCGCGGGACACAGGCTCCCGGGTGCGATGTGGGGAATGTGGAGCGGCCTGTGCAACTGTGTCCAGCCATCGCGTGACGTCGAAGAGGCGGCGCCTGCCAGGCCGCAGGCGACTCCTGCGCCGATCAAGAGCGTCAGCGCACGCCTCATACGCTGAAGCCTAGTCTCCCCGTTCTTTTCCCGTCGTTTTCCAGGTCTTCTGCGATGGGGTGGCCGGACGCGTGGCTTCGCGGGCCACCGTTATCCCGGCGGGAAGCCGATGCGAAGTCGAAGACGGGTGGCCCTAGTGTCGCCTTTCGTATGAAGGGCGACATGGGAAGCCCAAGCCTCGAATTCCGCCGATCGCCCGAGTGCTCCCGTTTCCGCTCACATCGAGGTTGACGCTGGACGGCCACCAGGCCGATCGTGCTCGGCTCCGTAGAGGACGTCCTCGGCGATCCCGATCTTCCGTTCTTCCGAGTCGACTCGGAAGCCCTGGCATCGGCGCAGCCAGTACGCCGCCTGCTCGCCTTGCGCCGGCATCGGCTCCTCAGCCGTCGTGGTGCCGATCCTCGTCCAACGCTCCATATACGGCTGAATCGCTGGGACGAGTCCGTTTCCAAGCGGCACTCGTCTTGGACGTTCGCTCGGGTGTCGTCTTCCGGCTCTTCTACGACAAAGGCAGCTCCGGCGACACCTGCTTGATCACGAGAGGTGCGGGCGCGAGCGGCAATCGTCCCGGCTTGCGATAGGGAGCCGTGCGCCGCCGCGTCCCCGGCACTAGGGCGCTCTTGGCGGGCCTTTCTCGACCTGTCAGACTCAAATGGCCCACGACCGGTCGAAAACAATCCGCGGCGCGATAGAGGCGTATGTTCGGGGCTACACCCAGTTTTTGGCTTGTCCGTGGTTACGTGGCGGCCGTCGAGCGTTTTCGGGAGCAGGCGGCGATCGGATCAGACAGCGCTCGTGAGGTCTACCCGCCACTCTTTGAGGCCCTGAACTGGGCTCACTCGCTCTGGGACACCTGGTTCCGACTCGTCGAGCCGCAGGACCGCCATCTCGACGGCCTTCGCTACGTCCGCGACCGCTGTCATCACCAGCTGGCAGCTGCGATTTACCCCGATCCGGCAGCACCAGGCGGCTGGCGTTGGTCTGGCAGCGCTCATCTTCCGCCCGAGGATGTCGGTCGCGGCCACGACCGGGAGGGCGCAAAGAACTACAGCGACCTCCTCGAACAAAGGCCGGTCCTCGAGACACTCGAGATCGTGGAGAGACATTTCCGCTCGATCGTCCCCGATCACGAGTTGTAAGCGGCCTCGGTGCGGAAGGCTCGACCGCCAGAAGCCGCGTAAGGAGTTGATGAAGGGCGCAAGGCTCCCCGTGCTGGCGGCGTCTAGTAAGAAGCGGCCAAGGCTGTGCGCCGGGGGAGAGGAGTTCGGCGTACACGAAGGACGCGCTCGCCTTGCGGCCGGGCAGAGCGCGTCCTGTCCCTGACCGCAGGTCTTCGACGGTAGCAAGCTTCAGGCAGCGGGGAGCGGGGCGCCCGCAGAGGCGGCTCCCGCCCGCCACCGAAGGCCTGCTGCCGCAATGCAGGCCGTGTATCGCGGTTTCTATCTCGCATTGCGAGGCGCGTCAATAGACAAGCCAAGAGCGGGGGTCGGCTCGACGCCGCAAGTGCGGGAGAGGCGACAAGCCGGCTCCTATCCTGGGCTGCATGGCTCAGAAACCGTCCCGTCTCGCCTACGCGTCCAGAAGGGAAACCGCGCGGCGTCTCGCCGGACCTTTGACGAGCACGTTCGGCCCGAACTTCGTCTCGTGCACGTTGGCCATCTCGCCTTCGTCGCGGTCTCCGAGCTTGAGCGCTGGCGGCTCCGGGGGTTCGATCCCAGTGGCTGTGCGGGTTGAGCGCATGCTCGGGTAGCCCTTTCGACGGGTCCGTTTTGACCAAAACGGGCGAGTGCTGGCATCGTGGCAGGCGTCGCACTTCCCGCAGTCTGCGACAGGTCGGGTGCGCGCGGAGTGTCCGGTGTTAGCGCGCGGTGCGGGCCAGTAAGCGCGGGCGTGGAGGGTGGCGGCGCACAGAGACAGCCCATTCCCGCGAAATCAAACCGACAAAATGGGCTATTCCAAGGCCCGCTCAACCCACACCTGTGGAGTCACAACAGCCCAAACGACCTAAACAGCCCAATCTGGTCGCTGCATCGCTGCGGCCGCTCCGCCCTTCGCCGGGTCGGAAACGGCGGAGACGAGTACGTACTTGTCTGCGGTGGTTTTGGTGTGAGAACGGCCCAGGACGGCTCAGAGAGAAACGAGCCTCTCGGGGTTAGGGTCGAGGCTGAGTCGGTGCTTCACATGCTCCTGTCGGCAGAGCGCGCAGAAGCCGAGGATGATCTCGTCGCCAAAGTCGTAGTACGGCGGGTGCTCGCAGCCGGCGTACCTGACGAGTTTGACGTGCAGCAATTCCTCCGGGGTCAGACCGCGCCCGCGCGTGTATCCAGCCTCCATCAACGCGAGCCCCACGAATCTCTCCTCTATCCGAAGTACTTGCGCGATCTCGGCGTCGTTCAACCCTTTCTCGGCCAGCTCAACACATTCGTATTCGTCAACGACGAGAAGATTGTCGTCGTGTTCCATTCGTCTCACCCTTCTTGTAGAAGGTGCCCCGAGGGCCACTCAAAGCCCCGCGGGCTGACACACCAAAGAGAGAGTCCGTTTTACCTCCGGCCCGTCCCTGACGCAACGGTGTTGATAGGCCCGTTATGCGCAGCCGACTTCCCGTGTTGTGCAGGCACAACGGAACGACCGTTCCCGCACTGACGGGGCGGAACTGTGGAGAGATTCCCCGCTCGTAGCGGCAAGTGGGTGACGAATTCCCCAGCCGGTGGATGCAGCTGGGGAAACGACGCCGCCCAGGGGCGAGCTTGGCGGCGGCCGAGTGCGAGGATCAGGGCGCCCGCGATGTCATCCTGGCGGCTAGCGTCTAGTGATGCCTCGTCGCAGTTTGCGGGAACTGCGACGGGCGTCTGCGAGCGCACGCTCCCGCGGTGCCATTCACTCACATCTTCGGTCGCTGGTTGGGAGGCTTCAATCCGGCGACTGGTACGGGGTCACCCCTCCACTGTCGTTCTGTCCCTCTCTCACAAGGCGACACTGAGAGCGGGCAGACACGAGCCGGAGAGGCCGGTTGCTGCCGGCCTCTCCGGCTGTTTGTCTAGTAGTTGCCGGACGCAGTGGCGACGTCCTGCTGGTGGACCGGCGTCGGTACGAACTCGAGGCCGTACCACCAGACGACGTTCTGGACGTTGTTGGTGTCAGTCCAGAAGGCGTGGAAGGTGTTGCCGGTGCCGACCGCAAGGTCGGTGTAGTCGCCGATGAAGCCGCCTCCGAAGTGATAGCGGGTGTTGATCGGATGCGTCGAGACGATGTTCGACGTGCCCGTTGACAGATCGGCGACCGCGTAGTCCAGCCGGGCGTTGTGGATGTAGGGCCCGAGCGCGGTGCAGTTGATCCGCCCCTCCGGCGGAGGCGGCCCCGCGGCGCACGTCTGCCAGGGCGAGACGACGTCGGCGGCGTAGGCGGACATGTACACGCGTCCGCTCTGCGAGATCGCCACCGCCGGCCAGAACGTATCGACGCGACGTGCCCCCGGCGCGTTCAGCGTGGAGCCGTCCGGCTGCGTCACCGGGTAGCCGATCGCCGTCCGGGTCGAGGCGTCGAGCGCCGGGAAGATCGGCGTGGGCGTCGCCCAGCTCGTT
>WNGJ01008566.1_pt1 | contig 11782 bp, 6 predicted proteins | sample 5400611 | NCBI WGS metagenome assembly WNGJ01 (sample SAMN13153375, study PRJNA577476) | soil metagenome | isolation source: 40 cm soil or saprolite under Garry oak tree replicate 1 | place: USA:California | collected 2016-06-15 | reverse complement strand
GGATACTTGCGCGCCAGCATCCGAAAGCCTTCCTGTACCCTTCGATGAAAATCTTCGGCTTCAGCATCGAAGCGAGTTCGTTCTTCACGCCGACCACTCACATCGTCGGTTCGTTGATGAACCTGCGATGGATCGAGATCGAGCAGGATGGTCAGATCAGGTTTGATGCCCCGCGTCGCCAGCAGAGACAGCTGCTCAATCAATTCTACTCCAACACCCCGCGCATATCCCTGATAAGCGATGCTGGCATCGAAGCAGCGATCGGTAATCACCAGTTTTCCCTCGTCCAGCGCGGGGATAACCAGTACAGCAAAATGCTGGGCGCGGTCAGCTTGAAAGAGGAAGGCTTCCGCCAGGGGAGTGATTGCCAGTTCGGGGCGATTGAGCACCAGGTGACGTATCTCCACTCCAAGGGGCGTACCTCCCGGTTCGCGCGTGCGCACATACGCTATACCCTGGGATTGCAGCCAGCGCTCCAACAGCTCCATCTGCGTGGTCTTACCAGCGCCGTCCAGCCCCTCAAATGAGATCAATCGGCCTCTGCTCACGCCCTACTTCCCCCTGTCGGTACGGTAGACATCGTAATCCCAATCGAAATAGGGCTTGGGCAGCATATCTTCGGGCGTCCACTCTTGATTGGCTTTGCCGTACTTGCCATGATATTCTTTGAGGGTCTCACCCACATACTCGAAGGTAAGCTGGCAGATACGGAAGCCAACGGGCACCCAGATGGTGGTCTGTGTGTGATTGCTGATTTCCATCGTCCAGCGACTGATATAGCCGACATCGCCAACGCCCGCGCAGCGGCACACCGATAAACCTGAGCGCGCCACGGTGCTGCGTGAATACATCTTCGCCAGGTAGCCGTTATGCCCTCCGATCACCTCTATAGTGTGAGCCAGGATGGTCGTGCCGGGGCGGATGGCGATTTTGCCATCCATTGCCTCGCGCGGTTGCCCCCAGTAGCGGCGAATATCGTGCGGGTTATCCAGGTGAATCGTATCGACATTCATATCACCTTGAAAATACCATTTACCCAGGCGGCAATCGTAGGAATTGGTTCCTAGCTGGCGCTCGTCAAATGGCTCGATGATGATATTGCCGTTATGCAACTCTTCCACAATGCGTTTATCGGATAATAACATGCCGGACTGCTCTCCTTCGGATGGGTCATTGAGCCAGGGCGACCGCGAGGGTCGCCCTGGTCTATTCCCTGTAATTCTTATAACGTATTATCTTCCTCATCTGAACGATATTCAAGGGGCAGGGCGCGTACAGCGTCAATCTCCACCCAGATACGCTGTGCTAAGAGGCGTGCCTCGTCTTCGTCAACCAGGGCCTGCTGGAATGGGAAGAAGGCTCTATCGCTGCTGTGGCGGTGAATCCAACGGCTGATAATGTTGATCTGATCGACTTCCGCCTTCCCTACGATACTCGGCGGCTCCCCCATCGAGGCGGCGGCGGCAAGCAGGCTGCGCACTGCTAGTTTGGTGGCCTCCGGTTCATGCGGAATACAGCGTTGCTCAACCAGCCGTCCATGCCGGATCAGAAATAGTTCGTTACATCCTGGGCGAGCCGAGGGATAGATAATAAACAGGTTGTTGGCTTCCACCGCGCCCGTGATTAACTGCTGACCAATCAGTACCTCGTCGGCGCTGCGAATCGTATCGCGCAGCCAGGCGGCGCGTTCAAAATTCAACTGCTGCGAGGCTTCCAACATCTGGCGGCGCAGGCGGTCCAGCAAATCCTCGCGCTCGCCGCCGAGAAATGCGCAGACCTCCTCAATTGTCCTGCCATAGTCCTCGACGCCGCTGGCATCCACTCCACCTCTACAGGGACCGGGACAGCGATTGAGGTGCAGGCGCAGGCAGGGGTCAGATGGCCTGGCCTGGGGTGGCAAGCCTTTGGTGCAGGTGCGAATGGGAAACACTTTTTGCACCAGTTCAATCGTCAGATCGACAATGCGACGACTGCGGAAAGGGCCGAAGTAGCGGGACCCGTCGGCTGCCACTTCTCGCGTGGCATAGACGCGCGGGAACGGATGCTGGATATCGATCTTGATAAAGGGGTAGAGTTCGTAGTTACGCAGTTGCACATTATAGGCGGGCTGCAACTCCTTGATCAGTTGCGATTCGACCAGCAGCGCTTCCAGTTCAGAGCCAAGCACGCGCGTCTCGATCTCTTTGACGTTCTGCAACAGCCCATCCATTTTGCGCGTGTAGCCAAGTGGCTGGCTGTAGTAGGATGCAAGTCGATCTTTCAGGCACTTAGCCTTGCCAACATAGATCACCTGTCCATTAACATCCTTCATCAGGTACACGCCTGGCTGCGCAGGAAAATCACGCTTCCACGCCGGATTCAGGAATAGATTTCCGGTTGGGCGCAGTGTCACCGACTGCGCTGAGATTCTGCCGTCCGCGCGTATCTGCTCGATCTGCCTGGTCGTCGCAGCCTGCGTGATGTCGCCGTTCCAGGCGACAGGCAATTGCAGGCGACAACGCAGGTGCCCCAGCGTTGAAATACCCTGTTCCTGCGCCAGCGCGAGCAGTTTGATAAAGACGGCAGCCGTCACCCTGGCATCTCCCAGGGCGCGGTGGCGGTTAGCAGCAGGTATTTTGAGATGCTCGGCGACCTTGTCAAGCTTGAAACGGCGCAAGCCGGGGAGAAAACGGCGCGCCAGTGGAATAGTATCCAGGCCATCGATGGGGAAGTCATAGCCCAGCAGCCGCGCTTCATACCCCAGGAAGCCGATATCAAAGCCGATATTATGCCCGACAAGAATTGCGCCATCGATGAAATGCAGAAAGTCAGGCAGGATTTCAGCGGCTTTGGGGGCCGTATTCACCATATCCTGCATTATGCCCGTGAACTGCACAATAAAGGCCGGTAATCTCGTCCCGGGGTTGAGCAGGCTTTGAAATGAGCCGATGACTTCGCCCCCCTTGATACGAATTCCAGCCACTTCGATGACGCGATGCGAACCTGGGCGCAGGCCCGTCGTTTCCGTATCGAGCACCACAAATTCAACCTCGGTAAGCGTTCGATGCGTGCTGCGCCACGCGCTAAGCGCCCATGATTGCTCTTCGTCCTGTTCAAATATTTCAAATAAGGAGGAACTGCTTAACGCTTTGCGCAACAGGGTCAGCCAGATAGGATTTTTCGCCGTGCTGGTGCCCTCGGTGACGCCAAACAAGTGCTGCAACAGCAGTCCTTCCGCTACGGGTTGCCCAATGCTCTCGAGTAGTTCGTGCGCGCGCCGCAGCAAAACACCCTGCTGCGCGCTGGCTTCCACCTGTGTCATGACAAATAAGCTCCCCCTGATCTGCTGGTTTAGATCATGCGTACCAGGAGTATACCATATTGCTCATCAATCGGGGAATAGCTCATTCTCCGTTTTTCCAGATATTGTGTCTTGTTCGAGTCTTTGCACATATGCTACACTGGTGATGAACTAACCGTACATTAGCTATTTACCTGCGACAAATAGGCCGATCGAAGCAGAAGGAGAGATTTATGGCAGGGGCTGATCGGGTAGGTCAACAGCTTGGAAACTACCGTTTGTTACGACTGCTGGGGCGCGGCGGCTTTGCCGAGGTCTATTTAGGAGAGCATGTCTATCTCAAAAGTTATGCTGCGCTGAAGGTACTCCACACGGTACTTCGAGACGAGGAACAGGCAGGCTTTTTGAAGGAGGCGCAGACACTGGTTCGCCTCACGCATCCGCATATCGTGCGCTTGTTCGATTTTGCGATACAGGATGGCACCCCATTTCTGGTCATGGAGTACGCGCCCAACGAAACGCTACGCCAACGCCATCCCGCCGGTTCGCGGCTTCCACTGGATGCTATTATTCCATATGTCCAGCAGGTAGCTTCGGCTCTCCACTACGCGCACGATCAACATCTGATCCATCGTGATCTCAAGCCGGAAAATATGCTTCTGAATACTCGCGATGAAGTTCTGCTCAGTGATTTTGGCCTGGCGCTGCTCGTGCCACCCAGCCATCCATACAGCACGCACGAAGTTGCCCGGCAAGTGGCAGGTACATCGGCCTACCTTGCCCCAGAACAGTTACAAGGTCAACCCCGACCTGCCAGCGACCAGTATGCGCTCGGCATCGTCGTGTACGAGTGGCTTTGTGGAACGCTGCCATTTTTTGGAACCCCTATCGAAATCGCTGCGCAGCACCTCAGTATGCCGCCTCGACCATTGCGCGAGTTCGTACCGGACCTTGCGCCCGCCATCGAAGCAGTCGTACTTCAAGCATTAGAGAAAGAACCGCAAAAGCGCTTTAACGATGTGCAGGATTTTGCGGCTGCGCTTAAACAGGTGTACCAGGATAACGTAATGCATCCTGGTATTCCAGATTTTTCCTCACAACATGAATCTACTCCGGCTCAACAGCCAGAAGATATGCTGGAAAGTATTCAGCAACCTCAGCCTCTATGGAAGATGCCTGCGTTCTTCACATCCTTTATAGGACGAGAACATGAGGTAGCTGCTATCCGCGGGCTGCTTCAATCCTCGGAGGTCCGCTTGTTGACACTGCTGGGTCCCGGAGGGATCGGCAAGACCCGCCTGAGTTTGCAAGTTGCGACGGAAATGCGCAATTTCTTCCCCGATGGTGTCTGCTTCATTCCCCTGGCCGCGATCTCTGACCCCGAACTGGTGATTCCCACTATTGCTAAGGAACTGGATGTCCGCGAAGTGGGCGAGCAAACTACTAGCGAGCGGCTGAAGCTGGCGCTGCGCGATAAAAATCTGCTGCTGGTGCTGGACAATTTCGAGCAAATCGCAGCGGCGGCCCCGCAAATTGAGGAACTCCTCGTTGCCTGTCTTACCCTCAAATTGCTCGTCACGAGCCGTGGGGTGCTACATGTGCAGGGCGAACAGGAGTTTCCCGTCTCGTCACTGGCGCTGCCCAACCTGGCACAGCTTCCAGAGGATGAATCCCTTGTCCAGTTCGCGGCGGTCGCACTTTTTGTGCAGCGCGCTCGCGCGGTACTGCCCTCTTTCCGTATCGACTCGACCAACGCGCGCACGATTGCTGAGATCTGCGTGAGCCTGGATGGGTTACCCCTGGCGATTGAACTGGCGGCTGCCCGCACGAAGCTGTTACCCCCGCGGGCTTTACTAGCGCGACTCTCACAGCGGCTGCAGGTACTCACCGGCGGCTCTCGCACGCTGCCAGAACGCCAGCAAACGCTGCGCAGTACATGCAAATGGAGTTACGATCTTTTGGATGCCCGCGAGCAGCGCTTGTTCCGGCGCCTCGCGGTCTTTGTCCGTGGCTGGACCTTGGAAGCTCTGGAAGCTGTCTGCTACTATGACAGCGACAATGAGCAGAAATTCGCCCTGGAAGAGGTCGCCTCTCTACTCGATAAGAGCCTGCTGCATCGAGTCGAGAAGGATGGAGAGGAAGCCCGCCTCCTGATGCTGTTGACGATACGTGAATATGGGCTGGAATGCCTGGCGGCTAGTGGCGAGTTGGAGGCGGCCCGACGCGCCCACGGCCTTTACTATCTAGCCCTGGCGGAGGAAGCCGACAAGGAGCGAGAAGGCTCCCCACAAGCAGTATGGCTAGCCCGCCTGGAGTCGGGACATGAGAACCTCCGCGCCGCGCTGAACTGGTTCCTGGAGGGCAGAGATGCGGAATCTGCCCTGCGTTTAAGCGGTGCGTTATGGTGGTTCTGGTCGTTGCGTGGCTATTCGATTGAAGGACTTTCATGGCTGAACAGGGCGCTTGCCAGCAGTGAAGGGGTTCCGACGTGGGTGCGGGCGAAAGCGCTTCGTGGTGCGGGGATGCTGGCCCTCAACCTGGACAACTATGTTTCAAGTGAGGCGATGTTGAAAGAGAGCCTTGAACTACACAGGGAAATTGGAGACAAGCATGGCATGGCTGCTGCTATCCATTCATTGGGACTGATAGCCTGGTGGAGGGAAGAGTATGCCGACGCGTGTGCGCTAGGGGAAGAGATGTTAGCGCTTTCTCGAGAGATAACCGATAAGGGAGGCATGGCTGATGCCCTGCTCATCTTATCGCATATCGCCTTTGCACAAGGCGAGTATGCCAGAGCGTGTGCGCAGGCGGAAGAGAGTTTAACGCTGTTTCGAAACCTGGACGATACATGGGGGCGCGCGTATGCCTCCATCCAACTGGCGCGGGTCGTCTTTGCTCAGGGCGATATGGCCAGAGCACGCCTACTGGTAGAGGAGTGCCTGGCCACATCGAGAGCATTGGGATATAAGCGTGGGTTGGCTGAAGCGCACAGCCAGTCAGGACTATATGCCCTCCATCTCGGAGATGCTGTTCTGGCGCGCTCGCTGCTGGAGGAGAGTCTGGCCACTTTTAGAGAGGTGGGTGATCGCAGGAATGAAGCGAAGTCCCTCTTCCATCTCGCTAAAGTGATGGCTTTCCAGGGTGACGGCATGGCGGCGCACGCTTTCTACAAGGAGAGCCTTACAATTGCCAGAGAACTGAATTATAAGGATTTAGTCGCCTCGTGCCTGGAAGGGGTGGCCGAGGTGGTTTTAGCACAGGGACAGCCCGCAAGGGCCACTTCGATATTGGGGGCAGCAGAGGGCCTCCGCGAGGCTATCGGGGCACACATATTACCAATTTTTCGTGCTACCTACGATCGTACGATAGCTGCGGCGCGCAACCAGCTCGGAGAGAAAGCATTTACGGCGGCATGGGAGCAGGGGCGAAAGATGGCGGTGGAGCAGACACCTGGAATGCTGGAAGAAGCTCAAGAGGCTGAAGTGCCTACTGCTGAGGCACGGCAGACCCTGGCGGTAAAGTCCCCATCACCGCCACGCTATCCCGATAACCTGACGGCACGAGAGGTGGAGGTGCTGCGCTTGATTGCACAGGGGTTGACCGATCACCAGATCGCCGAGTATCTGGTGGTCAGTTCGCGCACGGTGAACTCCCATCTTACCTCCATCTACAGGAAGATTCAGGTCTCATCACGCAGCTCCGCCACACGCTATGCAATCGACCACCACCTTGTCCAGGGCCTCTGAACATTGACAGTTGCATTCGAGTTAGGTATATTTTATCGGTGAGCATTGGCAGTATTGTGATTGGTATATCAAGTGATACCCTTCGTAGAACGAAAAACTAGTTTTGAACGGAGGTAAGTCATGTTTAAGCGTCTGTTCGCTCTGTTAGCCATCCTGGGCGTCGCGATCGCGGTCGTTGTTGGGCGCAAGCGTTCACAGGTGTCCGCCCCTGTAACCGATGAATTCCGGCATCCTGACCGCTCGGTATCATGGTTGGCTGCCATTGATTCGCTGGTTGACCGAAAGGTCGGCTGGTATCGCCTGCCGCTCCCGCTCGGCATCCAGGTGTTGGATGGTGTGCGAAGCTTCATGCGCGCGAAGAACCTCTATGATACCTCTACCTTACCGACTATTCCACAGCCACAACCGCAGCCGCAGGGCGTGTCCTACCTCACCGCGCGCACAGCCGACGGCACCTTCAACGATTTGCAGTATCCCTCGATGGGAAGCGCCGGCACCCGCTTCGGACACCTCTTCCCGCTTGAGAATGCCTATCCCGAGCCGGAGCCGGCCATCCTGGAGCCCAGCCCACGCATCGTGAGCCGTGAACTCCTCGGTCGCAGTAGCTTTGTGCCGGCGGAATCGCTCAACGTACTGGCGGCCGCGTGGCTTCAGTTCATGATCCGCGATTGGTTAAGCCATGGGACGAGCCCGAAAGAAAATCCCTGGCTCATACCACTGGCTCCCGATGACGATTGGTGGCAGCGCCCCATGCAGATCATGCGCACTCCTGCCGATCCGACGCGCCCGCCAGGTTCGGATAATGCACCGCCAACTCATGTCAACACCGAGACTCATTGGTGGGATGGATCGCAAATTTACGGCAGCAATGCCCAGGTGCAGAAGCAAATACGCTCAGGGCAGGACGGTAAGCTCCTTTTCACTCCTGGGGGCCTGCCGCCAGACGCCCTACTGGCCCAAATGGCAGAGCAACCCGGCTGGTGGATTGGCCTGGCAATGATGTCCATACTGTTCGCCCTGGAACACAATGCGATCTGTGATCGCCTCAAGGCTGAGTTTCCAACCTGGTCCGACGACGACCTGTTCGACCGGGCCAGGCTTATCAACGTGGGATTGATGGCAAAAATTCATACCGTCGAGTGGACTCCTGCGATTATCAGTCATCCCACAACACAGACCGCGATGCGCGACGAATGGTGGGGGCTGCAGGGCGAGCGGCTGTCGAACCTCTTTGGTCGTTTCTCTGACAACGAAGTCATCAGCGGAACCCCTGGCTCCCCGACGAATCACTTCACTGCTCCCTATTCTCACACTGAAGAGTTCGTCGCGGTGTACCGCATGCACCCGCTCATTCCCGACGACTACAGCTTCCGCTCAGCAGCCGACGACCACCTCCTCGAGGAGCGCCAGTTCAACGAGGTGACGGATCGCAGCGCCAATGCGCTATTGGAGCGGATCACTCTGGCCGATCTCTTCTACTCCTTTGGTATATCCAATCCGGGCGCGCTCACCCTTCACAACTATCCTCGCTTCCTCCAGGAGTTCAAGCGCCCGGATGGCATCGTGATTGACCTCGCGGCCACTGACATATTGCGCATGCGGGAACTTGGCGTCCCCCGCTACAACCAGTTCCGCCGCCTAATCCATCTCGATCCGGTGCGGAGCTTCGAGGAGCTGGTACCGGCCGAGCACCCGGAGTGGGCCGAGGAAATTCGGCGCCTCTATAACAACGACATAGAGCGCGTCGATCTAATGGTGGGTCTCTTTGCGGAGCCCAAGCCGCAGGGTTTCGGCTTCAGCAACACGGCGTTCCATGTCTTCATCCTTACAGCGCCACGCCGTTTGAAGAGCGACCGGTTCTTCACGAACGATTTCACGCCAGAGATCTACACACGGACTGGCCTTGACTGGATCGCCAACAATAGCATGGCCACAGTCTTACTGCGGCATTTCCCCAGCCTCCGCCCGGCATTGCGAGGTCGCACCAACGCGTTCGTACCCTGGGCGAGGACCCCTGCCTGACTTTTGCCATAAATCGTACGCTCAAAGGTTGAAGGATAAGCGTCTTGATCGGTATGCCATGTTGCACGATCGTCACTGCAACTAATGAAGGAGGGATCTATGACAAATTATGCGGCATCTACGCAATATGGCAGAGGTTGGAAGGAAGTCTACTCCGGGGGAAGTCCAGAGGCGGAAGCCAGGCTGTTTGCGACATTCACTGAACAAATCAAGCGCGTGCAGGCGCAGATCAAGGAGCGCGAGCACGCCCCTTTCATCCGGCGCGCTTTTCATGCGAAGATACACGCCGGTATTACCTATCACGTTGGCATTGCTGACGCGGAGTTTCACATCCTGCCGGATATACCTGAAGACCTGCGGATAGGTATCTTCCAGCCGTCGGCAACCTATCAAGCAACCGTCCGCTTTTCGAATGCATCTGGAGCCATTCAACCGGATGCAACGCCAGATCTGCGCGGAGTTGCGCTTCGGGTGGCCACGGACCAGGGAAATTTCCATGACTTCCTCATGACCGATGCCCCTGCCTCACATGCGCGTGATGCCCGGCAATTCATGGTCGCGGCCGAGGCCATGGCCAGCCGGTGGAAGATCATAAGCTTGCTCAAGCTGCTCGCCGGCCTGGGCTTAGGAGAGACATGGCGCATGATTCAAGCGCTCATGAAGGAGTCTCGCAAGATTGACAGCCTGGCGACCGACCAATTCTGGAGCCGTGCCCCTTACAGGTTCGGGCCGTACGCCGTGAAGTTCACACTGCAGCCATCTGAGAGCGCATCGGAAGGTTCAGCCGCGTTGGGCGAGAACTACCTCAAGGAAGACTTCATCGAGCGGCTCCTGAGGAGGCCCATCACGTTTGACTTCAAGGTGCAGCGATACGTGGACGAAGTAAAGACACCCATCGAGGATGGGACAGTTGAGTGGAAAGAGTCGGATGCTCCGTTCGAGGCGATTGCCCAACTCGTTATTCCACAACAAGACCTGCGTACAGCCAGTGCGAGGGAAACGGAGATGCTGGTTGACAACCTCGATTTCAATCCCTGGAATACAACGGAGGAGTTTCGCCCCCTCGGTAATCTCAATCGAGCCCGTCGGACTGTGTATCAAGCCAGCGCGGATTACCGGGCAGGAAGGTCAGACCAGCCAGCGAGTCCCCTTAGTACTCGATTGAGCAAGATGTTCTGGATTGCGCTGTTAACCGTCCTGCTCAGTGCAGGATTTATCTATCTTAACAAGCGGCGCGGGAAGTCCCGTCTTCTTACACAGAGTGCTCAACCCGCAATCTCTTTGAGCAACGCAGCGAGTGGTCGAACAAAATCAATCTCGTTGTCCCAGTAGTTGTGCGCCTGCAAGCCACCACCAGTGCTATTCGTTATATTGTCTACAACCCTATCCTTTATCTCTAAATTGGAGATTATACCTGTATTGGGATCAAGCGCCTTAAAGAGGCCTGTCAGGTCGGTGGGAGGAGTTCCACGCTGCCAGCAAGCTACCGGGGCCAGGGGATCTCCTACCGGGTCTTGCTCGTCGTAGAAATTGATCCACCGGCCAATCCTGGGGATCGTTGCCAGGTGTTGACCCCAGGTAAAGAAATCTATGTTTCCCTCGACATCATCCCGGCAGGCCAGGCGCAGGATGGCATCAAGGACGAAGCTGCGCACGCGTTCGCGCATCTCGTTATGACACACATATCCAGCCACATCATCTTCGAGCTGCTGGAACATATCAGGGGAAGCGGGCTGCTGCTGAACCGTTCTGCTCTTTTTGAAGCCGGGATCTTGACGAGGCTGTAAGCTTGATTCTGATGTTTGATTCTCAACAGGGTGGTGAGGTAGGAACGGCTGCAAATCCGTATAGATCATGTGCAACAGTCCTTCGAAGGTAGCGTAATGTCCAGCATTGGCAAAGAGCATGGCACTGGCAATCGCAGCGGCTCCTAACTGGACACCCTGGTCTTCTAACTGCGAGTAGACCAGCGCGAGATGAGCAATCCGTCCATGACCATCGCCCAGGGGTGCCGCCGCGACATCGACTTGACTTCGATGTTGTTCATCCCAGGTGCCCAGGCGGCGTAACCCGCCTTCGCGACAGTGAGAATCGGGAGGCCAGACGCTCTGCACGTAAATTGGGCCGTTTTCTCCCGGACGGCTTCTTTGTCGTAGTGGATCATCTCCGAGGATGGTTGGATCTAAGTACCGCCTCAAATGCTCGTGCAGCGCATCAGCGTACCCAGGCGCATCAGCATATCCAGGGACACCAATAAGTGGAGGCTGTTCAAAACCAACTCCGTGAATAGTAACAAGACATATAACGCTCATGAGGTTTGCCTCCGTAAAAAACTAGCGAAGCTTTTCTTCCTTAGATGGATTTTCAATTCACTCTTTACTAACAATATAGCCAGACAATAGTATGCTCTCTGTATGGTAGACGAGGCCAACTGAGTTTTTTTCGGTATGTGTTTCAGGGAATAAAGGGGCACAACAAGGTGAGCCAAATGGTAGGAACCAGCATAGATTATATGAACCAGCAGCAATTAACCACCGTTGGCATCCTCATCTTCGACGATGTCGAAGTACTCGACTTCTGCGGCCCATTCGAGGTTTTTTCGGTGGCCCGCCCACCTGGAGAAAACAGCGACGATGCCCGACTCTTCCATGTCATCACCATCGCTGAAGAAGACAAGATCATCAGATGCCGTGGAGGGCTGCTGGTGAAACCTCATTATACGATTGACAATCAC
>WNGJ01007256.1_pt1 | contig 11782 bp, 7 predicted proteins | sample 5400611 | NCBI WGS metagenome assembly WNGJ01 (sample SAMN13153375, study PRJNA577476) | soil metagenome | isolation source: 40 cm soil or saprolite under Garry oak tree replicate 1 | place: USA:California | collected 2016-06-15 | reverse complement strand
TGAGAACCGTCTCGATTTTCCAGGCTTCACTTCAGCCAGCCCTTACCAGGGTTTCAATACTGGACAAACGACTTTCAACCAAAATGTACTCGTTAGCCTCACTCATACTTTCTCACCGCGTTTGGCATCTGAAACCAAACTGGTTTTCAACCGCTTGAGTGTTCAAGATCCGCTCAACGGGGCGCCGAGTCCGACGCTCTACTTCTTCCCTGGCACTGGGGCCCAGATCGGCAATGACCAGATTGCCTTACCTGGCTATTTGCCTTTCACACCGGGTAATGGCTTGCCATTTGGTGGACCACAGAACCTGGGCCAGGCATACGAAGATCTCAGCTTCACGACTGGGAAACACACATTCCGTTTTGGCGGCAACTACGTGTACATCCAGGACAACCGCGTCTTCGGCGCCTATGCAACGGCAGTTGAGAGTCTTGGAAATCAAGGCAGCTACTCCGATGCGTTAGGCAACTTTGTGCAGGGGCAGATGCGCCAGTTTCAGGGAGCTATCGATCCTCAAGGGAAGTTTCCCGGACAGGCGGTAACCTTGCCCGTGGGTCCGCCTGCTTTTGATCGCAGTAATCGTTACAACGAATTTGCTGCTTACATCAATGACTCGTACCGCATGAACCCGCGATTAACTTTGAATGTCGGTTTGCGATACGAATACTACGGCGTACAACACAACAAGAATCAGAAGCTTGATTCCAACTTCTATTTTGGACAGGGCGCAAACCTCTTCGAGCAGATTCGCAACGGCAGCGTTCAACTTGCGCCCGACAGTTCGCTGGGCAGCCTGTGGAAACCCGACAAGAATAACTTCGCACCTCGCGTGGGATTCGCATGGGACGTGTTTGGCGATGGGAAGACAAGTGTGCGCGGAGGTTATGGCATTGCTTACGAGCGAAATTTTGGCAACGTTACATTCAACGTGATCCAGAATCCGCCCAGTTACACAGTGCTTTCGATCATTTCGCAGCGGGACATTGCAGGCTTTACGCCAATAACGCTCAGTAACTCCGGCCCGCTGGCTGGAAGTTCCGGCAGCAAAATTATTCCGGCCGCAAGTCTGCGCTTTGTCAGAAACGACATCGTCAATGCTTATGCTCACTTCTGGAGCGGTGCATTCGAGCGTGAGCTTTCCAAAGGCACGGTAGCCTCCGTTGAATACTCCGGCTCAGCGGGAAGAAAGCTTTACAGTATTGAAAATCTCAACCGGTCCGGTTCAGGGCTTGTCTATCTGGGAAGCCGCTCGACGAATCCATTCACTGGTGTGACTTTCGACCGGTTGAATGGTCAATACACCAACATCAATACGCGCGGCAACAACGGGATGTCCAACTACAACGCGTTGATCGCCTCGCTCCAAAGCAACGATCTATTGAAGCTGGGGTTGCAGTTGACCGCGCGGTATACCTATGCGGTCGCCAAAGACAATCTAAGTTCGACCTTTAGTGACTCACCGGGTAACACCAATCTGGGTCTGACAGATCCCTTCAATCCGAAATACGACTACGGTTACGCAGACTTTGATGTGCGCCATCACCTGAGTCTCAGCTACAACTGGGAGATTCCCTTGTTCAAGGAAACCCGGGGCCTTGCCCGCCAAGCGCTGACCGGTTGGAGCTTCACGGGCATATTCAATGCGCGGACAGGTTTTCCGTTCACAGTATTTGACTGCACCAACGCGGTAACCACTTGCAACCGCATCGTGCCGGTAGACGCGTCGGGTAATCCGGTGCAAATCAGATTCAGTGGATCCGGCAATCCAGCGCCTGTAGCTGGCGCGCCAAATCTGTTCAATTACATCGACCTCAGTAACGTAGTTCCGGGCGCCTTTGCCAATCCCATCACTGGCACATCAGAAGTGGGACCATTTCCGACAAACTCACCCCACCGAAACGCGTTTCGCGGACCCGGTTTCTGGAACTTCGACGCCGGTCTTTACAAGACGTTCAGGGTCAATGAAAGATACCGCGTGCAATTCAGGGGCGAGTTCTTTAATCTTTTCAATCACTCGAACCTGTTCGCGGCGATTAATCAGAACGATGTCAGTTCGTTCAGTTTCATCGGCGGAGTTAGAGGAGTAAACACGCAGCTTAATCCGTCGGTGCTGGCTGCGCGGGAGGAACGCCGCAATGTGCAACTAGCAGTCAAGTTCATCTTCTAGTGGATTGACTACAAAAATCCTGGGAGGCGGAGATGAGACACGGGGACGAGGAGAGGCGGGAGGTCCGTCGCGAACTCATCTCCGTGTCTCTCTTTTTTGCTCTCCGCTTGGTCCTTGCCGCAACACTGCTGGTTATCGGCTGCGCTGCGCTCACCCACGGCCAATCGGATCCGGGTATCGACACCGATGTAGGTAATCCAGGATTGGGAGGTAGGAACACAATCCAGGGTCAGATCTACTATCCCTCCGGCCGACCTCTCGATAAAAGAGTCACCATTCGAATGACAAGTGTAAGAGGAGGTGCTTCAGCTACGATGTCGAACGACAATGGCTCGTTCGTCTTCCGCCGCCTCACTGATGGAACTTATCACCTGACAATCGATGCTGGTAGGGAGTATGAGATTACGGACGAGAAAGTCGACGTCATTGATACTGGCACAAGACGTCTCGGCCAGACGATGACTGTTAGCATTCAACTTCGTCCGAGGACCGCGCCTATCAACGACGCTCACACATTGGATGCTTCGCTAGCAAACGTTCCAGACGTCGCGCGAGAGTTGTACACACAGGCGCTTGTCGCTGCGCGAGCAAACGATCACAAGAAGGCTATAGAACAGTTGACGAAGGCGCTCGCGCTTTATTCGAACTTTGCAGTCGCCTGGAATGAGTTGGGAGTTCAGAATATGGAGCTAGGCCGTTATAAAGAAGCGACTGAAGCACTTCGCGCAGCCTTGAAACTCGTCCCCGATGCTCTTAGCACGAGGCTAAACTATGGCTTCGTGCTTCTGCAGCAGAAGATCTATCCTTCCGCTGAGTCGGAATTTCGTCTGGTGATTCAGAAGAATGATTCGCTCGCGCTGGCTCATCTCTACCGGGGCCGTGCCTTACTGGGCTTGTTCCGCGATGATGAGGGCGAAAGGGAGTTGCGCCGCGCGCTCGAGCTCGGCGGTGCGGAAGTTAACCTCGCACATCGCTACCTCGGTGCTCTGGATAGCGAACGTGGTGATAAGGCGCGGGCAATTTCCGAGCTGGAAACATATTTGCGCCTGGAACCGAAGGCCAAGGACGCCGCACAAATTCGAGAGATCATCAAAGGATTGAGCCCCAAACAAAAATGAGCCGGAGGACCCCATTGAACCAAAGCATTCAACCTCAGCTGAGAGGTCACTGAGGTTGGGTGATTTATGGTTGGTAAAGTGCCATTAAGGGTTGAAAGGGGGCCTTCGTTACCTGAAAGTTACTGAACGTGAGTCGCCATTGTTTGCGGCCCAGAAGCCGATTCGCCACTGACTGAGGCCACTTTGTCACAAACTTTGGCTAGCAAACGACAGCTTGAGACAAACTGGTTCGTTGAGTTACCTCCAGCGCTAATCTCCCGGAAGACAGTCGCGTCATGACTTTAAGTTGCAACCTTCCTCCGAGGCTCTCGTTTAAATAGTTGGCAGTTAATGATGACGATCACGGACGACACACTTGATTCCGCTGAAGCCTCGTCGAGCGTCGCACGGCTTCTGAAGCTTTGGTGGTTCCGGCTCGCACTGATCTGGGGCGCATGGACGCTCGTTGGGCTCTTTTTTACGAGCCAGATTTTTGTCCAAACGGCCTACATGGAGAAGCGACCCTTGCTTGGCCGAGTGCTGTTCATGCAGATGTCGATCTGTTATCTCTGGGCGCTGGCGACTCCGTTGGTTTTGTGGCTCGCTCGACGTTTTCGGATTGAGCGGCAAAACTGGCGCAGCCGAATTCTGTTCCACGCATTTGGAGGGGTGGCGCTAGTGGGACTGATGTCCGCCATCCACTTCTTGATATTCATGCCATTCATGGGCCGCCCCTCAGACATCACAGCGTTCAGAGATTTTCAATACGTATTTTTTAATCTCGACAGGCAGCTTTGTATCTATTGGCTTTTGCTGTTGATGAGTCACGTAATCAACTATTACAACAGCTACAGAAAGGGTCGATTGCAGGCGGAGCGGCTGCGTACCGAGCTCGTGCAGTCACAACTCGAAGCGTTAAAGATGCAGCTGCACCCGCATTTTCTCTTTAACACACTTCATTCAATTTCGGCGTTGCTAAATAAAGATGTCCCCGCGGCGCGCAGCATGATTACTCGCCTGGGCGATTTCCTCCGGCTGACCCTCGAAAATGCCGGGACACAGGAAGTCACACTGCAGCAGGAGATGGAGTTTTTGAATGGTTACCTGGAGATTGAGCGTGTCCGCTTTCGGGATCGGTTAACTACGCTGGTTAACGTCGATCCCCGGATGCTTGACGTCCCGGTGCCAAACTTGATTCTTCAACCAATTGTGGAAAATGCAATGCGTCATGCTATCGCGACCCGCTCCGGTTTTGGACGAATTGAGATAACGGCAGGTCCGCGAAACGGCGCGCTACGCATAGAAGTAAAAGACAATGGACCTGGCCTACAGGTTGATCAGGATGGAATCCACTTGAGAAAGGGCCTTGGCCTCGCAAATACGAGGGCGCGCCTCGAACGCCTGTACGGTGCCGACCACTTGCTCGAGCTGACGAATGATCCGGACGGAGGCCTTATCGTTATTCTCGAAATTCCCACAGAAAGAAATCCCTCGACTATCCTGTCTTAGATCCCCAGATTAACTACGTTTCTTACACCCCGAAGAAACCGCGGAGGTACCGCGAGCATCAAAGGTGCACTTAGCCAATCCCGTTATTTGGAAAAGAAGCGAGATCATGAAAGAGGAGTGGGGGGGTGAAGAAAGAAACATTTGTTTCCACCGTCGCGTACCTCTTTTAGCTGGAAGGCATTTCGATAGCGTTTATTGCCACAAATCGATCAATCACGGTGTTCACTCATTAAGCATGGGTGTCTGCCAGGAATCCGGTCCATGACATAAACAGCTGAAAGTGGTGATTGAATGACAGGCGCAAAGTGTATCCGAGCGTTAGTCATTGATGACGAACCATTAGCACGCGAGATGATTCGCGAGATGCTTGAAGGCGATCCGCAGGTCGAGATCATAGCTGAGTGTGGAAATGGTCGCGCTGCGGTCGAGGCCATTAACTCGACAATCCCGGATCTGATCTTCCTGGATATCCAAATGCCGGAGATGGGTGGTTTTGAGGTGCTTGAGTCATTGCACGAGCACAAGCCTTACGTCATCTTTGTTACTGCCTACGATCAGTATGCCGTCCGTGCCTTTGAGGTGCATGCTCTCGATTACCTGCTCAAACCTTACGATCAGGAGCGTTTTACAACTGCGTGGCAACTGGCCAAAGCGAGAATTCTGGAGAAACAAACGAGCCAACGGGACCAGCATATACTCGCTTTGCTCGAAGAGTTAAAGGCTGGCCCGCGATACCTCGAGCGGCTGGTCGTGAAAACGGAAGGACGCGTCTTTTTCGTTGATATCGATGAGCTCAACTATATCGAGGCGGAAGGCAATTACGTCCGCGTTCACAGCGGCGGGAAGTCGCATCTCCTGCGCGAGACAATCAGTGGTCTTGAGTCACAGCTCGACCCAAAAAAGTTTCTGCGCATCCACCGCTCAGCGATCGTGAAGATTGACAGAATCAAGGAACTCCAGCCGTGGTTTCATGGCGAATATCACGTAATTTTGGAGAATGGCAAGCAGTTGACTCTTAGCCGGAACTACCGCGCAAATCTGCAGGAGGCTGTGGGAAAGCAACTTTAAAAAAGAGATTTAATCCATTTCTCTGGCCGCTCTATCACCCCGCATGGCCTTCTCATCACAAATCCGCGGTCTTTTTCTACGTCATTTCGTATCTTGCGAATCGTCGGCCGTTGTAACTCCGTAGTGAGATCCGACATCTAACACTAACGATCCAGGGCCGTAAAACTATTCGAGCGTGCATTCAATAGAAAACGGACCAAGATTATGCGGCACCCCAGACGCGAATCGATCACCATCCCATTCAGGAGGTATGACATGAGCAGCGCAGCAACATGGGGTAGGAACGACATCTCGACAGCGGAGCTTTCCGCACCGATACCAGAAGCAGCTTTGGACTACAGACTCAAAGAGCTGAAAGAGGTAGCCCGCACCCTCTTGCGAGAGATCGAATCTCTTAGCACCACACAGCCCGATCACCAGGGAGAGGGCGTCCGCCTCTATGATGAGGTGCAACGATTTGAAACCGCCTTGATTCGTCACGCACTGGGTAGAACTGGGGGAAGCCAGACGCGCGCGGCGAAGTTGCTCGGGGTGAAGCTCACGACGCTCAATAGCAAGATTAAGCGCTATAAGATTGCACGCTTTGGCGACGAGTCGGGCAGCGAAAACCATTTCCACAATCAAGAGAGCGCGGCCTAACTACCAAAGGGCAGGTCGAATTCAACGTCGGACTTCAATACTGGAAATAGACCAGTACTAAATATTCTTGTTCAGACTGTCAATGACATGATAAAGTTCGCGTCGCATTCAGCACCGGGCTAGTTCAAGCTTCTCCTCACATTGTTTCGCATGCATAGGTCCTAACGAGAAGCAGAGTTCAGCCGTCTGCAAAACTTTATTGCGCCAGCTTACTCGCGCTGCCCCGGGCGATGACTTCACCATTGTTTCGAGGAGACAAAAATGAAACGCGATACCTCACATCGTCTCAGCTTCACATTCTCTCAACTTGCTTTAGTGCTGCTGTTTCTCTTCACTTGGACAATTGAAGGCCAAGCACAGGATCTCGACAACGTTACGCTGAGTGGCCGAGTTCTGGATCAAAACGCCGCAGTGATTCCACGAGCCCAAGTTCAAGCGACGCTAATTAAGATCGGCACAACTCGCGCAACAGTCAGCGACGCCGCAGGTCGTTACCGGCTCATTCAGTTAGAGCCTGGAACCTATGTCATCCGCGTCTCCTTCAGCGGATTTGCAGCACAGGAGTTCCAAAACATCACGGCCGTCGCCGGACAGAATGTTCAGCTTAACGTCACTCTTTACCCACTTGATGTGAAGGTTGATCCGTTGACCATAACCGCGCGCGACAGGCCCTTGGTTGATTCGACGCGAACTGTGGTCGGTGGCACTGTGACAGCGCGTGAAGCCGAGGTGCTGCCCCTCGCCAGCCGTTCGGTTTTGGACCTTATCTTTACGCTGCCCGGTATAACCGAAGAACCACTTTCTACGCGCGACCTTGCTGAAGATCGCAATATGACTTCAGCCACAACGCCCGAAGAGGCCGGCATATTTTCCCTTTCCGGGGCGCCGGCATATTCCAACAACATCACTATCGACGGTTTGGACGACAACGACGATCGCGCGGCGCGCGAACGCTTTCAACCTTCCATTGAAGCCGTCGAAGAAGTTCAGATCATCACCAATCAATTTTCCGCGGAGTACGGCAGGGCCTCTGGTGGTCGTATCAATCTGCGCACCCGCGCAGGGTCGAAAGATTTCCACGGTCGCGGGTTCTATTTCTTCCGCGACGAAGCGCTTAACGCCAACACCTTCCGCAACAATTCACTCGGGCTTTCACGGCTACCGCTACAAGAACACGATGGCGGTTTTACTTTTAGCGGACCGCTGGGAATTCCGGCTTATAAACGAAGCAGTAGTGTCGTCTTCTTCGTTTCATACGAGCGGGATAAGGTCCTCGACAGTGCGCTCATCGACACCTTGGTTCCTGTGGAACAGAACAAGGCATTTCCCCTGCCGTCGCCTACAACCCTCCTTGGTCGGCGCTTGGAAAAAGCTAATGCACCTGCGTTGGCGGCTGATGTAGCCCCTTTTTTCTCCTCGATCAGCACTCCACTCAGAAACACCAGGTTGACTGCGCGTGTGGATTGGCAGTTTAGTCAAACTCACAACGCTTCGGCTGTATATCAAATGGGTAGGTTCCTCAATCTACGCCAGTTTGGCGGTGGGAATCGACTGGTTGATGCTTTTCAGGGCAAGACACGCAATTCAGACGCGATCTCGTATTCTGACAACTATGTGTTCTCCGCGCAGTTGGTGAATCAAGCCCGCATGCAATTTTCACGTTTGGCGCCGGCCGTCCAAACGCATCGCGCCGGGAAGCCGGTCGTGTTAATTACGCTCAATGACATTCTATCGGCTGATGATCCAGCGAGCCGTTCGGGAACGCTCGTTGCCGGGTCGTCGACTTCAGGCGCCAGCGATCGGCGCGAGGATCGAATGCAATTACAGGACGTGCTCTCGTTCTTACAAGGCACTCACTATCTCAAACTGGGTGTGGACTTCCAGCACGTGCGGTCCACGTTCATTGACCTTTCGGACGCGACCGGAACCTTCAACTTTGCGAGCGCCGGGGATTTCATTGCTGGCGTGCCAAATCGTTTTCGGCAAAACTTCCAGACAGTTTCGACGCAAAGGAATGCCTATCTTGGTTTCTTCGTTCAAGATGATTGGCAGCTGATGCCCAAGCTGCTTTTCAGCTACGGAATACGTTATGAGCGCGAGACAATCGTTCGGGACGCAAACAACTTTGGACCACGATTCTCGCTTGCTTATAATCCGCTAAAGTCCGGCAAGCTGGTCCTGCGTTTTGGGGCCGGCATCTTCTACAACCGCGCTTTGCTACGCACCATCGATGACTTCACACTGGGAACTCAACAGCTTTTCTTTGACACAAACACTGTGATGGATCCACTGACTGGAAAACTGATGACCGCCGATCAGCGCCGCACTTTCATCGCGACAAATCTACACTTTCCGTCGACGCTAACGTCCGACTCCACCCTCGTAAAACAATTTGCGGTACTGAATACAAATTTTTCCCGCAGGCTCGATCCCACCCTGCGCATTCCTGAGAGCTATCAGGCAAACTTCGGCGCTGAGCGGTACATCGGCCGAGGATTTTCGCTTGAGGCAAACTTCACGCTAAATCGCGGTCTGCATTTGTGGCGGGAATTTAACGCAAACGCTCCTGTCCTGCCTTCAGGTTACCGAAACTTTTCCGCTTTTCTGGCTTCTCGTGACTTCTCCAACTTTGCTAATGCGCCAACCGGTGCGCGCCCGCTCTACAACGTCGGAAATGCAGGCGAGCTCGTAAGGTTTGTTTATGCTACGTCAAACCTCGCAAACGTAAATGCGGTTAGTCGAGTTGTGGAGTTTGGTGTTCCGGTTTCTGTAATCAATCTCAATAGCTCCAGCTCAACTACATCGTTGGAAGTAGCTCTCGCCGCACTCAACAATCTCAGACCCGATCCGTCGCGCGCAGAAGTCGAACAACTAGTTTCGGCCGGCAACAGCTTCTATCGAGGGCTCACGCTCGAAGTGCGCAAACGGTTTAGCGAAAACGAGAAACACGCTGGTTTTTCTTTTCGCGCTGCTTACACGCTTTCGAGTTTGAGAGACGATGGCATCGTGAATACATCAGACGCGCTAGTGCCGGGAGATTTCCACGCCGAAAGAGCGCGCAGCCTGCTTGACCGGCGTCATCGTTTTGTCTTTTCGGGGACCTTTAATATGCCGTGTTATCTCGGCAATCTGCGCTTTTCGCCAGTGTGGCGCATAGCTTCGGGAGCGCCTTTCAATATCTCAATTGGCGGCACCGATCGTAATCTTGATGATCTGGGAAACGATAGACCAAACTTTTACGGCGACACGAGTTTGCTTCGCTGGCGTGCTCCCGGGCAAATGATGGATTCGGCAATCTTGGCAGCACTCGCCTTACCAACTATCGGTCAGTCAGGAAACTTGCCACGTAACGCTGGACGCGGGCCAGGATTGTTTCTGTTGGATATGAATGTCACTCGTGAGTTTCGGATCAGTGAAAGAGTGCGTTTACGACCCGTAATTGAGTTTGACAACATACTTAATAAGACAGTTTTCAGCTTCGGCACAGAGTTCATCAACTTTAGCGCGCTCTCGCCGGCTGCCTCGCAGGAACAGCGCCAGGCATTCCTCGATTCGTTCCTGGTGGCCACGCACACGCTACGTCAGCGGCAGATTAGAGTTGGGTTACGGTTGGATTTTTGAGCCACAGATGAACACCGATATTCACAGATTTAAGCATGGTGAAATTACTCAGAAGGTAATTGGTGTCTTCTTCGATGTCTTCAATGAACTGGGACACGGCTTTTTGGAATCCGTCTACGAAAAGTCTTTGGAGCTTGCACTGAACGCTATCGGCATCAACGTTCGCAGAAAAATCGAAATCCCCGTTTGGTTTCGCAGGAGTCAGGTCGGTGATTTCGAGGCGGACATGCTGGTAGAGGGTTGCGTGCTGTTAGAACTAAAGGCAGTGCGGCGTTTAGATTCTTCGCACGAAGCTCAGTTACTGAATTACCTTCGTGCGACCGACATTGAAGTAGGGCTACTACTTAACTTTGGCCTGAAACCGGAATTCAAGAGGATGATATTCGATAATGCCCGTAAATCAATCGGAGGTGAAATAGATCACGCGCTCAAGCCACAGATGAGCACGGATGGACACGGATAATTAGCGTGAAATAGGTCAGTAGATCAATTCCTGTTTTCTTGCGATATCGTTGATTGGTTAGAAAAACCGGAACTCCAAACCGTCGATTCTTAATGGTTGCTGATTAATCCGTGTCGATCCGTGTCTATCTGTGGCTGTGTTAAACTTCATTCCTGCTCCCGGGTTTAGAAAAATGCCCCTGTCGGACTCAAAAACTGAACACCTCAATGATGTCGAAGCAGCCCTGCTCGACGCTGAACTGTTCTTGAAATACAAAGCTCCGGAGCGGGCGATCAAGCGGCTACGAACAGCCCTTGAAAAGAATCCGCGCTCAGTTCCTCTGCGCGAACGGCTACGCGAAGTTTGCGGAACCTACAGACACACCGAAGAAGCAGCTCGCCAATCTCTGGCTCTGGCGAGTCTTTACATCGAGCGAGAAGAGTTTGACTCTGCCTACGATCGTCTGCTTGAAGCGAAGCAATTGGATGGACGCATAAATATCGCCGGCGGCCTCGAAGCAATTCGTAGAGCGCGACGACCTGACCTGAAACCGGCACCGAAGGCGGAAGCAACTTTCGACCGTCGTCACTTTACGCTTGCCGGCGACTTGGGTGCTGTGAGTATTTTCGATGCCATCCAGGTAATTGAGAATGCGAAGCTAACCGGAGAGTTGGTACTGGCTGGTGAGGCGCAGAGTGGCCGCGTGTTATTCAACGAAGGACAAATCGTGGATGCCGATTCTGCGGGAGCAACCGGCCCCCGTGGTTTTCAACACGTGGTAGAGATAACCAGCGGCACATTTGAATTTCAAAAATCCCCGCGGCAGTTTCCAGTTAGAATCAAAGCCGCAAGCAATACGAATCTCATTCTCGACGTCTTGAGCCAGCTGGACGAAAAGAAGCAATAGTCTCTTTCTTTCCGAGCAAGGACTCGTGAATGTGCTTCAGTTGAGACTAATCGATTAACACCCGCGTATTCAGCGCTTCAGCTTTTTCAATCGCTGTCAATAATCTTAGAAACTGCAGATAGTTTCTGCTGCGTGTCGTCAGGCGGGAAATTTCTGATTGACTCAACTCGCTGCGCAGAAGGAGATCGAGAAAGTCGTAGTAGTCAGCGGTGGCCTCGAAGGGAAACTCCCGCGTGTACGACGTTGCTTCGTTATCATCAGAACGAAAGCCTGCCAGTAGATCGAAGACGTTGTCGGTGGTAAGTCGTGCCGCGTCGCGCGTAAGTACGATT
>WNGJ01021398.1_pt1 | contig 11784 bp, 9 predicted proteins | sample 5400611 | NCBI WGS metagenome assembly WNGJ01 (sample SAMN13153375, study PRJNA577476) | soil metagenome | isolation source: 40 cm soil or saprolite under Garry oak tree replicate 1 | place: USA:California | collected 2016-06-15 | reverse complement strand
CAACCCGCGACGGATGAGCGCGCTCGGCTTCAACGTGACCGCACACCGGGTGGCGGCCTACGCGGTGGCGGGCGTCATCGCGGCGATCGGGGGCGTCCTGATGGTCTGGTACAACGGCCTGGTCTCGCCCGGCTCGGTGGGCACCGGCTGGCTGATCAACATCCTGATCATCGCGGTGCTGGGCGGCATGCGGCATCCGATCGGGGCGTTCATCGGAGCCATCGTGTTCGTGCTGCTGCAGAACTTCGCGGTCGACCTGGTCGGCCGGGAGCGTTTCAACCTGCTGATCGGCGGGGTCTTCCTGGTCATCGTGCTGTTCTCGCCGGACGGCCTGCTCGGCTGGTGGGCGCAGGCTCGGCCGTATCTGAAGATGCAGTTCAACCGCGGCCCCGGCGCCGCACCAACCCAGAGGAGGAGACAATGACGTCACTCACGGGACGGCTGTTGTGGACGGCGGTGGGGGCGGCGGTCGCCGTCGTCGTCGTCGGGGGCGCGACCGCCCAGGCGCCGGCGGTCAAGATCGGGCTGCTCGCCACCCTCGAGGGTCCGTTCGCCGCCGGCGGCCAGGATGGCATGCGCGGAGCCGAGCTCGCGGTGAAGGCGCGCGGCGGCGTGGTGGCGGGCCGGAAGATCGAGATCATCAAGGCGTCGTCGGACGCCAAGCCGGACGTCGCGGTCAACGCGACCCGCAAGCTGGTGGAGCAGGACAAGGTCGACATCATGGTCGGCCCGCTCTCCGGCTCCGAGGGCATCGCGGTCAAGAACTACTCGAAGACGCAGCCGGGGATCACGTTCATCAACGGCTCGTCGGGCGCGCAGGCCACCACCCTCCAGGATCCCTCGCCCAACTTCTTCCGCTTCAACACCGAGGGCGCGCAGTGGATGGTGGGCCTGGGCGACTACGCGTACAAGACCAAGAACTACAAGAAGATGGCGCTGATCGCGGAAGACTACGCCTTCCCGTACTCGCAGGTGCAGGGCTTCATGACCGAGTACTGCAAGGCGGGCGGGCGCGTCACCCACAAGGCCTGGGTGCCGCTCGGCGGCAAGGACTATTCATCAGTTATCGCCAAGCTCCCCGGTGACGTCGACGCCCTGCTGGTGGTCCTCGGCGGCGCCGACGCGGTGAACTTCCTCACCCAGTACGAGCAGGCGGGTGGGAACAAGCCGATGGTCGGCGGATCGATCACGGTGGATCAGACGGTGCTGAACTTCAAGGGCAAGCGGCGCGAGTCGCTGCTCGGCACCCCGTCGGCCGGTCCCATGGCCGACAGCTACGAGGGGGCGGAGTGGAAGAAGTTCGTGGCCGACTACAAGGAGAGCTTCAAGGACGGCTTCCCGAGCCCGTCGCTCTTCGCCTACGTCTACTACATCAACATGAAGGCGGCCCTCGATGGGCTCGACGCGGTGAAGGGAGACCTGTCCGGAGGCCAGGCCAAGTATCGCGAGGCCCTCAGGACCCTGAAGCTGAAGACCCCGACCGGCGAGGTGGTCCTGGACGAGAACCGCCAGGCCATCGGCACCACCTTCGTCACCGAGGTCGCCAAGGCCGCCGACGGCGGCTTCTACAACAAGGTCGTCAAGGTGGTGCCGAACGTCAACCAGCGTCTCGGCATGAGCAAGGCCGAGTTCGACAAGGTCGGTCTCGGCTCCCGCGACGTCCCGAACTGCCCGTGACAAACGCGATCGCTTCGGGTGACGCCCTCGTGCTCGAGGGCGTCACCCGGACGTTCGGCGCGCTCCGCGCGATCGAGGACGTCTCGCTCTCGGTCGCGGCGGGCGAGCGCCGCGCGCTCATCGGCGCCAACGGCGCCGGCAAGACCACCCTGTTCAACGCCATCACCGGCGATTTTCCGCCCACCGCCGGGCGGGTCCGCTTCTTCGGCGAGGACGTGACCGCGATGCCGCCCCACGAGCGCATCCGCATGGGCCTGCGCCGCACGTACCAGTCCTCCCTCCTGTTCCGGGATCTCACCGTCCGCGACAACCTGTTCCTGGCCGTGCGCGGCGTGGCGCGCGGGCGCTACGCCTTCCGGCGCCCGCGCGCCGCGCACCCTTCGCGCCCGGCGACGGAGGAACTGCTCCACCGCGTGCGGCTCGAGGCGGTCGCCGACCAGCTCGTGTCGTCGCTGGCGCACGGCCAGCAGCGTCAGCTCGAGATCGGCATGGCCCTGGCGGGCGCGCCCCGCTTCATCCTGTTCGACGAGCCGGCGGCCGGGCTCTCCCCGGGCGAGCGGCGCGAGCTGGTCGCCCTGCTGGGCGCCTTGCCCGCCCACATGAGCTTCATCATCATCGAGCACGATCTGGACGTCGCGCTGCGCGTCGTCGAGCGGGTCACCGTGATGCACAACGGCCACGTGCTGAAGCACGGCACGCCGGCCGAGATCGAGGGCGACCCCGACGTGCAGGCGATCTACATCGGCGGGGGGCGCCGCTGATGCGCTGGTTCTCGCGTCCGCGCCGAGCGCGTCCGCCCGGCGCCATCCTGACCGTCGAGAAGCTCGACGTGTACTACGGTCGCGCGCACGCGCTCCAGGAAGTCTCGCTCCGCCTCGATCACGGCGTGACCGCGGTGGTGGGCCGGAACGGCATGGGCAAGACCACGCTGTGCAACGCGATCACCGGGCTCGTGCCGGCCTCGGGCAGCGTGCGGCTCTGCGGCGAGGAGATCCTCGGGCTGCCGCCCAACGCGATCACCGACCGCGGAATCGGCTACGTCCCGCAGGGCCGGCGCGTCTGGCCCTCGCTCACGGTGGACGAGCATCTGCGCCTGGCGTTGCGCGACCGGTCGGGCCCCTGGACGGTGGCGCGGGTGTACCAGACCTTCCCGCGGCTCGCGGAACGGAAGGGCAACGGGGGCGCCGAGCTCTCCGGCGGAGAGCAGCAGATGCTGGCGATCGCGCGGGCGCTCCTCTTCAATCCGATCCTCCTCGTGATGGATGAGCCGACCGAGGGGCTGGCGCCCGTGATCGTGCAGCAGGTGACCGAGATGCTGAAGCGCCTGGCCGCCGACGGCTCCATCTCGGTGCTGCTGATCGAGCAGAACCTGGGCGTGGCGATCGAGGCGGCCGACACCGTGGACGTGATGGTCAACGGCCGTATCGCGCGGTCGATGCCGTCGGCCGAGCTGGCCGCCGACCGCGATCTCCAGCAGCGCCTCCTCGGCGTCAAGGTGGGTGGCGACGAGGGAGAGGGGGAAGAGTCGCCGGAGGACCCGGGGGCGGTGGCCCCGCCGGACACCGTCACCGTCTACACGGTGCGGCGCGCGGGCGACGAGACGGCGGCGGCGCCCGCCCCGGATCCCGAGCCGCCCGCCGAGCGGGCGGTGCGGGGGTTCACACGCTGGAACGCGGCGGATCCGCGGAGCGCGCCGCGCGACCGGTTGCTCGACGGCCGCGCGGACCCGGGCGCCCCGGTGCCGTCGTTCGACGAGGTGGCCGCGACCCTGGCCGAAGGCCGCTCCGCGGGACGGGCGATGGAGTTCCCGGTGGCCGCCACCGTCGGGCGCGCGGCCTACGTGGCCGGCACCTTCGACACCAAGGGGCGCGAGCTGTTCTTCCTCCGGAACTGCCTGGACAAGCTCGGGCTGCGCACCGTCACGGTGGACCTGGCGACGTCGGGCAGGCCGTCGCCCGCCATGATCCACCCGCGGGAGGTCGCCCGACACCATCCGAAGGGCGAGCGCGCCGTCTTCACCGGCGACCGGGGCTCGGCGGTGAGCGAGATGGCGGTGGCCTTCGAGCAGTTCGTGGCGCGGCGGCGAGACCTGGGCGGCCTCATCTCGGCGGGCGGCTCCGGGGGCACCGCGCTGGCCACCCTCGCCATGCGCGGCCTGCCCATCGGCGTGCCCAAGGTCATGGTGTCCACGGTGGCCTCCGGCGACGTGAAGCCCTACGTCGGACCGTCCGACATCTGCATGATGTACTCGGTCACCGACGTGGCGGGCATCAACCGCATCTCGGAGCGCGTGCTCGCGAACGCGGCGCACGCCCTCGCGGGCATGATCGGCTACCGGCGCACCCCGGACCGCGACTCGAGCGTCAAGCCGGCGATCGGCCTCACCCAGTTCGGGGTGACCACCCCGTGCGTGCAGGCGGTCACCAAGGCGCTCGAGGAGCGCTACGACTGCCTCGTGTTCCACGCCACCGGGACCGGCGGCCAGTCCATGGAGAAACTCGTGGACTCGGGCCTGCTGATCGGCGTGATCGACGTCACGACCACCGAGATCGCGGACGAGATCGTGGGCGGGGTCCTCTCCGCCGGCCCCGACCGCCTGGATTCGATCATCCGTACGCGGCTGCCCTACGTCGGCTCGTGCGGCGCGCTCGACATGGCCAACTTCTGGGCGATGGACACCGTGCCCGCCCAGTTCCGCAGCCGCAATCTCTACCGGCACAACCCGAACGTTACCCTGATGCGCACCACCCCGGACGAGTGCGGCCGCATCGGCCGCTTCATCGTCGACAAGCTCAACCGGATGGAGGGTCCGGTGCGGTTCCTCATCCCCGAGGGCGGCGTCTCCCTGATCGACGCGGCGGGCAAGCCGTTCTGGGATCCCGCCGCCGATCGGGCGCTCTTCGACGCGATCGCGTCCGGGTTCCGGGTCGGACCTCGCCGGAAGCTCGTCCGGCTGCCGCACAACATCAACGACCAGGCCTTCTGCGACGCGCTGGTGGGCGCCTTCGACGAGGTCGTCGGCGAGCCCAGCCTGGTCCGGCCTCAGGTGAGGTGAGCCCCCCATGCCCCGGATCTCCCGTCAGGATTGCCTCAAGAAGTTCCGGGCCATGATCCGGCGCGGCGAGCCGATCATCGGCGGCGGCGCCGGGACCGGGCTCTCCGCCAAGTGCGAGGAGGCGGGCGGCATCGACCTGATCGTGATCTACAACTCGGGCCGGTATCGCATGGCCGGCCGGGGGTCCCTGGCCGGGCTCATGGCCTACGGCAACGCCAACGACATCGTGGTGGACATGGCCCGCGAGGTGCTCCCGGTGGTCAAGCGGACGCCGGTGCTCGCCGGGGTCAACGGCACCGACCCGTTCATGATCACCGACGACTTCCTGCGGCGGCTGATCGAGCTCGGCTTCTCGGGGGTGCAGAACTTCCCCACCGTCGGCCTCTTCGACGGGACCATCCGCGCCCAGCTCGAGGAGACCGGCATGGGCTACGGGCTCGAGGTCGAGATGATCCGCGCGGCCCACGAGCGCGACCTGCTCACCACCCCCTACGTGTTCTCGGAGCAGAACGCGGTGGACATGGCCAAGGCGGGCGCCGACATCGTCGTCTGCCACCTGGGTCTCACCGCGGGCGGCGCCATCGGCGCCGAGACCGCGCTCAAGCTCCGCGACTGCGTGCCGCTGGTCGATGCCTGGGCGACGGCGGCCCGGTCGGTGAACAAGGACGTCATCGTGCTGTGCCACGGCGGGCCGATCGCCCGGCTCGTCGACGCGCGCTACATCCTCAAGCATTGCCGGCAGTGCCATGGCTTCTACGGTGCCTCCAGCATGGAGCGGCTGCCGACCGAGGTGGCGCTGACCGAGACGACCAGAAAGTTCAAGCAGATCCGGCGGTGAGAGACTTGCAGCAAGCAGAAACAGCCGACGACGAATAGCCCACGACTCAATCGGGATGAACAGGGTGGTGGGGGGCTTGGGGGAGGAGCGGCGCCGCTCCCCCCCAACTAGAACAAGCAGTTCAGGAGGCTTTTCATGACTGGAGCACAGTTTGGATCGGCGATCCTCGGGCTCGTGGTCGCGGCGATCGTGGTCGCGATCGTGGTGTGGCTGATGAACTGGCTGTACCTGCGCTCCTCGAAGGAGCGCGCCTTCGTGCGCACCGGCCTCGGCGGCCAGAAGGTGGTGATGAACGGCGGGGCCTTCGTGCTGCCGATCGTCCACGAGGTGGTGCCGGTCAACATGAACACGCTGCGGCTCGAGGTGTCGCGGGGGCGGGACAAGGCCCTGATCACCAAGGATCGCATGCGGGTGGACGTGGTCTCCGAGTTCTACGTGCGCGTGCAGGCGGGCCCGGACGCCATCGCCTCCGCGGCCCAGACCCTGGGCCAACGCACCCTGGAGCCGGAGACGCTGAAGGAGCTGGTCGAAGGCAAGTTCGTGGATGCGCTCCGCACGGTGGCCGCCGAGATGACCATGGAGGAGCTGCACGAGAAGCGGGGCGAGTACGTCAAGCGGGTGAAGGGCGTGGTGGCGGCCGACCTCCTGCAGAACGGACTCGAGCTGGAGGCGGTCTCGCTCACCCAGCTCGACCAGACCGGCATGGAATTCTTCAACCCATCCAACGCCTTCGACGCGGAGGGTCTGACCCGGCTCACCGAGCAGATCGAGCGGCGCAAGAAGATCCGCAACGACATCGAGCAGGACACCATGATCCAGGTGCGCAACAAAAATCTAGAGACCGAGCGCCAGGCGCTCGACATCGACCGCGAGCTGGAGTACGCCCGGCTGGCCCAGGAGCGCGAGCTCGAGATGCGGCGCGCCGCCCAGCGGGCGGACGTGGCCCGCCAGCGCGCCGAGAAGGAGCAGGAGGCCGAGCGGGCCCAGATCGGGGCGCGGGAGGCGGTCGACCGCGCGCGCATCTCCTCGGAGCGGGCGGTGGAGGAGGAGCGGATCGTCAAGGAGAGCGAGGTGCAGCAGCTCGAGATCGGGCGGCGGCAGGCGGTCGAGCTGGCCGAGCAGCAGCGGGCCATCGCGGTGGCCGAGCAGTCGAAGGCGCAGTCGGCGGGCGGAGGCCGAGGCGTTCGCCGATTCCGAGCGCGTGCGGGCGATGGCCGCGCGCATCCGCAACGAGGTGGAGGCGGAGGGGACCCGGCTGATGAACGAGGCCCAGAACCTCCTGTCTCCGGAGGCGCGCCTGTCCGCGATGCGCATCCGGCTGATCGACAAGCTGGAGGGCATCATCCGCGAGTCGGTCAAGCCGATGGAGCGCATCGAGGGCATCAAGATTCTACAAGTGGACGGCCTCGGCGGGGGCGGGGGCGGCCGCGGGGATGGGCGCGACGGCGGCGGTGGTGGAAACCTCGCCGACAGCGTGGTGAACTCGGCGCTCCGGTTCCGGGCGCAGGCGCCGCTGGTGGACCAGCTCCTGCGCGAGATCGGGGTGGATTCGGGCGACGTCGGCAAGGCGGCCCGCGGTCTGCTCGACCGCAGCCAGAGCGCGGCGCTGCCGCGGCCCGGCGAACCGGCCTCGGATCCCGTCGAGTAGAAACGTGATCCGGGTCTACGTGTCGAGCGTGATCGACGCGCCCGCGGACGCGGTGTGGGCGCAGATCCGCGACTTCAACGGCCTGCCCAAGTGGACGCCGTTCGTGGCCGACTCGCGCATCGAAGGCGGGATGGCGCCCGACACGGTGGGCTGCGTGCGCAACTTCCGCCTCCGGGACGGCGGGGTCATCCGCGAGCAGCTCCTGACCCTCTCCGACTACGACTTCCAGTGCACGTACTCGATCCTGGAGTCTCCGATGAGCGTGGACAACTACGTCGCCACCCTGAAGCTCACCCCGGTGACGGACGGGGGCCGCACGTTCGCGGAATGGTCGGCCGAGTTCGACTGCGCCCCGGAGCGCGAAGGCGAGCTGGCCCAGCAGATCGGACAGGGCGTCTTCCAGGCCGGCTTCGATTCGCTGAAGACCATGCTCCGCCGCTAGAGCGCGATGATCCGGGTCACCCGCTCCGCGGTCATCGACGCGCCGATCGAGCGGGTGTGGGCGGTGCTGCGCGACTTCAACAGCCACACCGCGTGGCACCCGGTGGTGGCCGAGTCCGAGATCGAAGGCGGGGAGCCCTCCGACCAGATCGGCTGCGTGCGCCGGTTCACGCTGCGCGACGGCGGCCGCATCCGCGAGCAGCTCCTGGCGCTCTCGGACCGGGACCACGTTTCGACCTACTGCATCCTCGACGCGAGCGTCCCCCTCCGTCGGTACGTAGCCACGCTGCAGCTGAAGCGGGTGACCGATGGGGAGCGCACCTTCTGGCACTGGCAGTCCACCTTCGACGCGCCGCCCGGTCGCGAGCGCGAGCTGGCCGACATGGTCGGCACCGGGGTCTACGAGGGCGGCTTCGAGGGTCTGCGCGCATACCTGCGGCGCGCCCGCCCGGCGCCGGCTCGCGCCACCGCGTCCGGGCGCGCGGTCGCGGCCGGAACGCCCATGCCGGCGCAGGGCGTGGTGGTCTCCGCCTTCGGCGGCCCCGAGGTGCTGCGTCACCAGACGCTGCCCGCGCGATCGCCCGGCCCCGGCGAGGTGCGCATCCGGCAGACCGCGGTCGGCGTCAACTACATCGACGTCTACGTGCGGAGCGGCGTCTATCGCATGATCGAGCCGCCGGCGGTACCCGGGATGGAGGCCGCCGGCGTGGTGGTGGACGTGGGCGCGGGCGTCGCGCACCTGCTGCCCGGCGACCGCATCGCGTATGCCTGCGCGCCGCCCGGCGCCTATGTGAGCGCTCGCACGATGCCGGCCGCCCAGGTGGTGGTGCTCCCGGACGACGTGGAGGAGGAGACGGCGGCCGCGCTGATGCTGAAGGGCATGACCGCCGCCTACCTGCTGCACCGCACGCATCGCGTGCGGACGGGGGAGACGGTCCTGGTGCACGCCGCCGCGGGCGGCGTCGGGCTCTTCCTGTGCCAGTGGGCGCGGGCCCTGGGCGCGCGGGTGATCGGCACCGTCTCGAGCGAGGACAAGGCTCGGCTCGCGCGCGCGAACGGGTGCGATCTGCCGCTGGTGGGCCGCGACTATCGGTTCGCGGCCGCGGTGCGGGACGCCACCAATGGCCGCGGCGCCGACGTCATCTACGACGGCCTCGGGCGGGCCGCGATGGCCGAGAACCTGGAGGCGCTCGCCCTCTGCGGCCACTGGGTGAGCTATGGGCAGGCGAGCGGTACGCTACCGCCCGTCGACCCGAAGACCCTGGCCGCCAAGTCGGTGACGCTGAGCTGCCCGGTGCTGTTCCACTACACCGCGGAGCGCACGGCGCTGAACGAGATCGCACAGCAGACCTTCGAGGCGCTCCGCGCGCGGGTGATCCGGGTCGAAGTACGCCACCGCTACCCTCTCGCCTCGGCAGCGGAGGCGCATCGCGATCTCGAAGACCGCCGTACGACCGGCCCGCTGCTCCTGCTGCCGTAGGCTGATCAGCCGAGCAGCCTCTTGTAGGTCCCTTCCTCGAAGCCGACGATCAGCGTGCGACCTTTGCGTAACGTGGGCGCGCGCAGGTTGCCCGTCGGGCCCAGCAGCAGACCCAGGAGGGTGGCGCGGTCGGGCTTGGCCTTCTTGAGGTCCACGTGCTCCACTTTCTTGCCCTTCGCCACGTACAGCGCGTCCACGCCGTCGAGGACGCCCAGCGCGGCCGCGCCCTTGATGGTGGCCTTCTTGGCGTCGGTCTGCTCGCTCACGCTGACCTTGTGCTTGGCAAGGAACCCTTGCGTCTTGGCGCAGGTCATTCAGCCGTTGCGGTGATAGCTCCAGTCGACTTTGGCCATGGGATCTCTCCTTAGTGGGTATAGCGGCGCGCGTACTGAGCGACGCACGCCGCCTCGAGGGCGGCCGGATCGCGCGGGGCCGCGCCGAAGCGCTCCACCGAGATCGGCGCGAGATCGGGATCGCTCTTGCCGTCCACGATCAGATCGGCCAGCGCGCGGCCGGCGGCGGGCGAGAGGCTCAGCCCCCCGACGCAGCAGCCCGAGGCCACGAAGAGCCCGTCGAGCCCCGGCACCCGCCCCAGGATCGGCCGGCCGTCGGGCGTCATGGTGGGAGCGCCGCCACGATGGACCACGATCTTCGCGTCGCGCAGGGCCGGGAAGTGCGCGGCGACCTCGTCGACCAGCCCGCGCAGCACGCCCAGGTCCAGCTCGAGGGCGGCGATCTGGAAGCCCGCCGGCAGCCCCTCGCGGCCGAGCACGCGCGGGGCGTCCTCGTAGCCGCCGAACATCAGCCCGCCCTGCTCGTAACGCACGTACACGCTCGCCTCGACGAGCCGCACGATGGGCTGGAGCGGCTCGACGCCCGGGATGGCCTCGGTGATGAAGAGCTGGTGGCGCACCGGGATCAGCGGCAGCGCGATGCCGGCGCCCGCGGCCACCCGCGCGGTCCAGCCGCCCGCTGCGTCCACCACCACCGGCGCGTGGATCGGCCCGCGCGGCGTCGTCACCCCGGTGGCGCGCCCGCCCTCGCTCAGCAGGCCCTGCACCGCGGTGAAGGGGAGCAGGCGCGCGCCGAGCTCGCCCGCTCGCGTGGCGAAGCCGATCGCGACCCGCGCCGGGTCCACCCACCCGTCGCTCGGGACGTGCAGGATGCGCCGCGCGGCCCCCGGCTTGAAGTGCGGCGCCAGCCGCTCGGCCTCCGCCGCGTCGATCAGGCGCGCCTCGATCCCGAGGGCGGCAGCGGTCTCCTGGGCGATCCGCACCCGCTCCACGCCTCCGTCGGTGTAGGCCGCACGCAGGCTGCCCGAGCGGTGGAAGTCCACCGAGCGGCCCATCTCGCTCTCGAACCGCTCGAGGGCCTCGCACGCCTCGTGGCGGAGCCGCGCCATGGTGGGCATGGTGTCGGCCTTGCTGGTGAGGCCGGCCGCGCGCGGGGAGGTCTGCGAGCCGAGCGCGTGCTGGTCCACGAGCGCGACCTTGAGCCCGCGCCGGGTGAGGTGATACGCGGTGCTCGACCCGAAGGCGCCGGAGCCGATGACGACCGCGTCGGCGGTGGAGGCGTTGGTGGCCGCGGGCCCGGCGGCCATGTCAGGCGAGCCTCGAGCCGTGCGCGGTTTCCTCATCGGTCACCGGGCGGCGGCCGCGCAGGAAGTCGAAGTCGACGCCCTCGTCGGCCTGCAGGACGTGGTCGAGGAACATGCGCAGGTAGCCGCTGGTGACCCCGTCCGGACGCGGCGTCCACGCCGCCCGCCGCCGCGCGATCTCCTCGTCGGGCACTCGCAGGGTCAGGCGGCGCTTGGGCACGTGCAGCTCGATCTCGTCGCCGTTCTGCACCAGCGCCAGCGGCCCGCCCACCGCCGACTCCGGGGTCACGTGGAGCACCACCGTGCCGTAGGAAGTGCCGCTCATCCGCGCGTCCGAGATGCGCACCATGTCCTTCACCCCCGCGCGCAGGAGCCGCGCCGGCACCGGCGCCGCGCCCCACTCCGGCATGCCCGGGCCGCCCTTGGGGCCCGCCTGCTTGAGCACCAGCACCGAGTTCTCGTCGATCGGCAGGGCCGGGTCGTCGATCCGCCGCTCGAGATCGCGATGATCCTCGAAGACCACCGCGCGCCCGCGGTGGATCATCAGATGCGGTGAGGCGGCCGACTGCTTCAGCACCGCGCCGCCGGGACAGAGGTTGCCGGTGAGGATGACCGTCCCTCCCTCGGGCTGGAGCGGCAACGACAGGGGGCGGATGACGTCGGTGTCGTGGCACGGCGCTCCCGCGACGTTTTCCCCCAGGGTCCGGCCGGTCACGGTGAGGGTCTGGGCGTGCAGCATCGGCAGCATCTCGCGCAGCACCGCCGGCACCCCGCCCGCGTAGTAGAAGTCCTCCATCAGGTACTTGCCGGAGGGGCGCACGTTGGCGAGCAGCGGCGTGCTGCGGGAGAGCTCGTCGAAGCGCCGGAGCGGCAGCGGCACCTCGGCGCGCCCCGCGAGGGCGACCAGATGCACGATCGCGTTCGTGGAGCCGCCGAGGGCCATGTCGGCGCGGATCGCGTTGTCGAACGCGGCCGCGGTCAGGATCTCGGAGGGCTTGGGCCCGCGGGCCAGCGCCATCTCCACCGCGCGCCGGCCCGACATCTCGGC
>WNGJ01012727.1_pt1 | contig 11784 bp, 9 predicted proteins | sample 5400611 | NCBI WGS metagenome assembly WNGJ01 (sample SAMN13153375, study PRJNA577476) | soil metagenome | isolation source: 40 cm soil or saprolite under Garry oak tree replicate 1 | place: USA:California | collected 2016-06-15 | reverse complement strand
GGCCGCAGTTTTACTTCCGGACGACGGACGTGACGGGGAGTGTCGAGCTCCCGGCGGGTGTCGAGATGGTGATGCCGGGGGACAACACGAAGATGACGATCGAGCTGATCACGCCGATCGCGATGGAAGAGCAGCTGCGCTTCGCAATCCGTGAGGGTGGGCGGACCGTGGGTGCTGGTGTGGTCACCAAAATCTTGAAGTAATTGCGGATGGGCGATTGCGGATTGCGGATTGGTTGATCCAACCGTTCGAATCCGCAATCCGCAGTCCGAAATCCGCAATCGAGGTATAGATGCCGCGCGAAAACATCATTATGGAATGCACGGTGTGCAAAAGCCGGAACTACTTCACCACGAAGAACCGGCGGAAGCATCCTGAGCGGGCGGAATGGAAGAAATACTGCCCGCGGTGCAACAAGCAGCAGGCGCATAAGGAATCGAAGTAGTGGCAACAGAAGTGCTGACGGGCGGGGGGGGCCCGCAGCTTCAGCCGGGGCGCGGCCGCATCGGTCGGTTTGTGCAGTTCCTGCGCGACGTGCGCAACGAGCTGCGCAAAGTCACATGGCCGACTTTTGACGAGCTCAAAAAAGCCACGACCGTGATCGTCATCTTCGTCACGATCCTGGGGCTCGCGATTGGGTTGATGGATTCGTTCTTTCAGTGGCTGTTCGTCTCGCTCGTCGCGAGAATGTTCTGATGCCCTCCCCGGAGCTGCGCTGGTACGCGATTCAGACGACCGCCGGGCATGAGAACAAGGTGCGCAACTTGATCGCGCGCCGCATCGGCGAGGATACGCGGCCCGAGACGGAGAAGCCGATCCGTCAGGCCTTGGTCCCCACGGAGGCGCAGGTGGAGATCAAGAACGGCAAGAAGGTGAACGTCGAGCGCAAGAAATATCCGGGATATGTGCTCGTGGAGATGGACCTGAATCAGGAGACCATCCACACGATCAACGGCATCCAGGGCGTGATCAAGTTCGTGGGGACCGGCCGGCTGCCGATGGCGCTGCGGCCCGAAGAAGTCAATCGGCTGCTGGGCGTCGAAGAGGCGATCAAGGAAGAAGAGCCCGCCGAGGCCATTCCGTTCCTCGTGGGCCAGGTCGTGGAGATCACGGAAGGGCCGTTCTCGGATTTCAGCGGGACGGTGCAGGAAGTGCTGCCGGACAAGGGAAAAGTCCGGGTGTCGGTCGCGCTGTTCGGGCGTCCGACGTCCGTGGAGCTGGATTATTTGCAGTTGAAGGCTCACTGACCACGGGATACGTGGGAGTCCGCGCGAGCGGACGCTAATAGAGGAACCGATGGCCAAACCAGTTACCGCAATCGTCAAGCTGCAGGTGCCGGCCGGGCAGGCGACGCCCGCGCCGCCCGTGGGTACGGCGCTCGGCCCCCACGGCGTGAACATCATGGACTTCGTAAAGCAGTTCAACGCGAAGACCGGGTCCCAGGCCGGCATGGTCACGCCGGTCGTGGTCACGATCTATAAGGATCGCACGTTCACGTTTGTGACCAAGACGCCGCCTGCCTCGGTCTTGCTCAAGAAGGAAGCGGGCATCGAGAAGGGCTCGGCGACCTCCAACCGCGAGAAGGTGGGGAAGGTCACGCGCGCCCAGCTCAAGAAGATCGCCGAGATCAAGATGCAGGACTTGAACGCGACCGATCTCGAAGGCGCGATCAACATGATCGCGGGTACGGCGCGCTCCATGGGCCTGACGGTGGAGGGCTGATGCGCACGCGCGGCAAGAAGTACCGAGCTGCCGTGGGCACGATCGAGCCGCGCAAGCTGTACGCGCCGCCGGCCGCCGTCGAACAGGTGAAGAACACGGCGTTCGCGAAGTTCGACGAATCGGTCGACGTGGCGGTGCGGCTGGGCGTCGATCCCAAGCACGCCGACCAGATCGTGCGCGGCACCGTCTCGCTGCCGCATGGCACGGGGAAGACGATCCGCGTGCTCGTCATCGCGCAGGGAGAGAAAATCAAAGAGGCGGAAGCAGCCGGCGCCGACTTCGTGGGGCTGGAGTACATCGCGAAGATCAAGGAAGGCTGGCTCGACACCGACGTCATCGTCGCGACGCCCGACGTCATGGGTCAGCTCGGCGCCCTCGGTAAAGTGCTCGGCCCGCGCGGGCTGATGCCGAATCCGAAGGCGGGGACCGTCACGATGGACGTGACGAAGGCGGTGAAGGAGCTGAAGGCGGGCAAGATCGAGTTCCGCGTCGACAAGAGCGGCATCGTGCACGCCGCGGTCGGCAAGAAATCGTTCTCGAGCGCGCAGCTTGCCGAGAACCTGCAGGCGTTCATGGACGCGATCGTGAAGGCGAAGCCTTCGGCGGCCAAAGGGCATTACATCCGTTCGGTGACGGTGTCGAGCACGATGGGGCCGGGCGTGCGCGTCGATCCGGCGGGGTACCATCAATGAACCGCACCAAAGCGCAGAAACAGGAGATGGTCGCGGCGCTGGCGACGCAGGTCGCCACGTCGCCGACGATCTACGTCACCGATTTCACGGGCCTCGACGTGGCCCATATCACGGATCTGCGCCGCCGCCTGCGGGCGGTGGGCGTCGAGTATGTGGTCGTCAAGAACACGCTCGCACGCCGCGCGCTGACCGAGAAGCAGCTGAAGGACGGCGGTCTTGAATCATTCCTCGCCGGTCCGACGGCGCTGGTGCTCGCCGGCGCGGATCCGGTCGGCGCGGCGAAGGTGCTGACCGACTTCGCCAAGGAGTTCGAGAAACCCGCGATCAAGGTCGGACTGGTCGAAGGCAAGCCGGTCACGCAGGCGCAGGTGAAGTCGCTGGCGGCGTTGCCTGCGAAGGCGCAGCTGCTGGCGCAGGTGGGTGGAGCCCTTCAGGCGCCCATGGCGGGATTCCTGGGAGTGCTGAATGCAGTGTTCTATGCGCTGGTGGGTGCCCTCGAGGCTCTAAAAACTAAACGGGCGGGAGAACAGTAATGGCGACGCAAACGATGAGTAAGGACGATATCCTCGAAGCCATCGGCAACATGTCGGTGTTCGAGCTGGCGGAGCTGATCGAAGCGTTCAAGTCGAAGTTCGGCGTGACGATCGCGGCTCCGGCAGCGGCACCCGCGGGTGGGGGGGCTGGCGGCGCAGGAGCCGCGGCAGCGCCGGCGGTCGAGGAGAAGACGGAGTTCACGGTCGTGCTGAAGGCGGGCGGCGAGAAGAAGATCCAGGTGATCAAGGAGATTCGTGCGATCACCAGCCTCGGTCTGAAAGAGGCGAAGGATCTGGTCGAAGGCGCACCGGGGACGGTGAAAGAAGGCGTGTCCAAGCAGGAGGCGGAAGAAATTAAAAAGAAGCTCGAAGCGCAGGGCGCGGTCGTCGAACTGAAGTAGCCTCGAGTGCGCCCTGGACCACGGGGGTCCAGCGGCCAACCCGAGTCTCGCTTCGGTTCTACGACATGCGCGGATTTACTACAACCTGCTCGCTTTTCCGAGCCCTAGCATCCTCTCCCGCACCGCAGCCGGGTACGGGGGCGGCAGGGCCTTTTGCATTACTTGAGGGTTCGAATGACCACTAAGACGGCACCGCAGCTTTCGTTCGCAAAACTGGAGACGGGCATGCCGATGCCCCATCTCCTCGACATTCAGACGCGCGCGTTCCAGTCGCTGTTGCAGCCGGACGGCAAAGATGGCGTGCGCTCCGACGTCGGACTGGAGCGGGTCTTCAAGGACCTGTTCCCGATCCAGGACGTGAACGGCAACTACTCGCTCGAGTTCGTGAAGTACGCGCTCGGGGAGCCGAAGTACACCGTCGAAGAGTGCATCGAGCGCGACATGACGTACTCGGTGCCGCTCAAGGCGACGCTGCAGCTCGTCGTGATGGAAGAAGTCGGCGAGACGACGAAGACCAAGCGGCCCAAGAACATCATCGAGAAGGAAGTTTATCTCGGTGAGCTGCCGATTCTCACGCCGCTCGGCACGTTCGTCATCAACGGCGCCGAGCGGGTCATCGTGTCGCAGCTGCACCGCTCGCCCGGCGTCGTGTTCGAGGAGAGCATCCACCCCAACGGGCAGCGGCTCTTCTCGGCGCGGATCATTCCGTTCCGCGGCTCGTGGGTCGAGTTCACCGTCGACATTCACGACGTGATCTACGTCCACATCGACAAGAAGAAGAAGTTCCCGGCGACGGCGCTGCTGCGCGCCTTCGGCTACGGCACCAACGCCGACATCCTGAAGCTGTTCTACGCGCTGAAGGAGATCGACATCACCGGCAAGCTCGAGGGCCGCGCCCAGAAGCGCGAGGTGCTCGGCACGCTGCTGGCCAGCGATGTCCCCGATCCCGAGAACAAGAAGGGCGAGCCGCTCGCGCGCGTGGGCGATGAGCTGACGCTGGAGCGCTTCAACGCGTTCCGGCGCGCCGGTATCACGTCGGTGAAGGTATTCGCCGGCTACACGTCGCTCGACTTGCGCGAAGACGCGCAGCCCACGACGACCCAGCAGGCGCCGAGCAAGTACGTGCTGGCCTTCGACGTCGCCGATCCCGACGGGGAAGTCGTGGGAGAGACGGGGCGCGAGGTGTCGGACACGCTGCGCAAGAAGCTGCTCAAGGCCGGGGTGACCAAGGTCGACGTGCTCCTGCCCGCCGGCCGCAGCGAGTCGCCGCTGATCAAGAACACGCTCGCCAAAGACCCGACGCACACCGAGGCCGAGGCGCTGGCGCAGATCTACACGCTGCTCCGTCCCGGTGAGGCGCCGAACATCGAGACGGCGCGGGAAGCGCTGAAGCGGCTGTTCTTCCACCCCAAGCGTTATGACCTGGGGCGCGTGGGCCGCTACAAGATCAATCAGCGCCTCAAAGTGAACGAGGCGAAGGACAACACCGTCCTGACCGAGAACGACTTCATCGCGATCATCCGGTACTTGATCGAGCTGTCCGAGGGCCGCGGCTACACCGACGACATCGACCACCTCGGCAACCGCCGGGTGCGCTCGGTCGGCGAGCTGATCGCCAACCAGTTCTCGGTCGGTCTGTCGCGCATGGCGCGGCTGATCAAAGAGCGGATGAGCATCAACAACGATCCCGAGCGGATCACGCTCGATGACCTGGTGAATGCGCGCACGGTGAGTGCCGTCATTCAGGCATTCTTCGGTTCGTCCCAGCTGTCGCAGTTCATGGACCAGACGAATCCGTTGGCCGAGCTGACGCACAAGCGGCGTCTCTCGGCGCTCGGACCGGGCGGGCTCACGCGCGAGCGCGCGGGCTTTGAGGTGCGCGACGTGCACTACAGCCAGTACGGCCGCATGTGCCCGATCGAGACGCCGGAAGGTCCGAACATCGGCCTCATCACCAGCCTGTCGTGCTACGCGCGCGTGAACGATCTCGGCTTCATCGAGACGCCCTACCGCGTCGTGAAGGACGGCAAGGTCACGGATGAGACGCGCTGGCTGTCTGCGTCCGAGGAAGAGGATTACGCGGTCGCGCAGGCCAACGCGCGCCTCACGCCGGAGGGCCGCTTCGCCGACGAGCTGGTGCTGTGCCGCAAGCGGGACGACTACCCACTGCTCGCGCCGAACAAGATCGACTTCATGGACGTGGCGCCGGAGCAGCTCGTGTCCATCGCCGCGGCCCTGATCCCGTTCCTCGAGCATGACGACGCGAACCGCGCGCTCATGGGCTCGAACATGCAGCGGCAGTCGGTGCCGCTGCTCTTCCCGCAGGCGCCGCTGGTGGGCACGGGACTCGAGGACAAAGTCGCCCGCGACTCGGGCGCGGTCGTCATCGCGCGCCGCGCCGGCGTAGTCACGCGCGTCACCGCCGACGAGATCATCATCGATGCCGGCGACGACGAGAGCAGAACCGGCAACGGGGATCATCCGCTGGCGCGGCTCAAGCAGCATGACCGCTACCGCCTGAAGAAGTTCTGGCGGACCAACCAGGACACCGCCATCAACCAGCGGCCGCTCGTACACATGGGCCAGAAGGTGAAGGCGGGCCAGATCGTCGCGGACGGCGCGGGCACGGAGCGCGGCGATCTCGCGCTCGGCGCCAACGTCACGGTCGCGTTCATGCCGTGGTACGGTCACAACTTCGAAGACGCAATTGTGCTCTCCGAGCGCCTCGTCAAGGACGACGTGTATTCGTCGATCCACATCCAGGAGCTCGAGCTGCACGTCCGCGACACCAAGCGCGGCCGTGAGGAGATCACGCGCGAAATCCCGAACGTCGCCGAGGAATCGCTGGTCGACCTCGACGAGCGCGGTATCGTGCGCATCGGCGCACACGTGAAGGCGGGCGACATCCTCGTCGGCAAGATCACGCCGAAGGGGGAGACCGAGCTGTCGCCGGAAGAGAAACTGCTGACCGCGATCTTCGGCGAGAAGGCGAAGGACGTGAAGGACTCGTCGCTGAAGGTGCCGCCGGGCATGGAGGGCGTCGTCATCGACGTGAAGATCTTCTCGCGCATCGAAGATCAGGTCGTCGAAAAGGACCGCGGCGAGCGCATCGGCGAAGTGCGCCGGCTCGAGACGGAAGAGAAGGCGCGCATCTCCGAGGCAATGTTGGTGGAGATGGTCGAGCTGCTCGCGAATCAGGAAGTTGGCCTCATGCTGAAGGCCGGCACGGTCGAGGAGTTCCTCCCGGCTGGCACCAAGCTGACGAAGCAGCAGCTCAACGAGATCAACCTCGCGGACGTGGATCTGAAGACGCTGCGCGTCGCCAACAAGGCGGTGAACGAGAAGGTCCGTGCCGTGCTCGACGCGGCCAGCGCCGAACGCGCCAAGATCGAGGAGAAGTCAGAGGATCAGATCGACAAGATCCTCCAGCCGGATGAGTTGCCGCCCGGCGTCATCCAGCTGGTGAAGGTCTACGTTGCCGAGAAGCGCAAGATCTCGGTTGGCGACAAGATGGCCGGACGCCACGGCAACAAGGGCATCATCGCGCGGATCGTGCCGGAGGAGGATATGCCGTTCCTTCCCGACGGGACGCCGGTGGACATCGTGCTCAATCCACTGGGCGTGCCGAGCCGGATGAACGTCGGGCAGATCCTGGAGACGCACCTCGGCTGGGCGGCGCACCTACTGGGCTTCGATGCGAAGACGCCGGTCTTCCAGGGTGCAGACGAAACGGAGATCGGCGTGCTGCTGCGCCTGGCGGGACTCCGCTGGGCGGCGGACGCGCTGCGATTGCAGGTGCGGCCCCCCGAGCTGGATTCGGCGCGCGTGCTCCAGATCGTCTCGGACCTGCGGAAGCTGCCGTCCACCAACGGCGGGCGGCCGGACATCGGGTCCGCCGGTGTGGAGTTGCTCGGCGGGCGCAGTGTCTCCGCCGAGACGCGCGAACTGCACCACCAGATGGTGGACTTCCTCAAGTTCGCCGGCAAGGAGCTGGCAGAGCGGGAGATCGCGCAGCACACGATCGAGCAGGAAACGCACAGCGCGCGGCTCGAAGCGGCGGACGCGACGAATCTGTCCGCTGCCGAGCGCGCCGCGCTGAAGAGTGGGTTGAAGGACATCGAGAAGGTCCTGGCCAAGGACAAGCCGGCCGAGGTGCTCGAGGCGACGGGACGTCCCGCCCTCGCAGCGCTGTTCGGCGCGAAGTCCGAAGCCGACGTCGACGCCGCGGCCGACGAGCTGCTCGGCGCGGCAGGACTGTCGCCGGTCGGCAAGTGCCGGCTGCGCGACGGCCGCACCGGTGAGCTGTTCGAGTCCGAGGTGACGGTCGGCTCGATCTACATGATGAAGCTGTCGCACCTGGTGGACGACAAGATCCACGCCCGCTCCATCGGCCCGTACTCGCTGGTGACGCAGCAGCCACTCGCCGGGAAGGCGCAGTTCGGCGGCCAGCGGTTCGGCGAAATGGAAGTGTGGGCGCTGGAGGCATACGGCGCCGCGCACACGCTGCAGGAGATTCTCACCGTCAAGTCAGATGACGTAAACGGCCGCAGCCGTGTGTACGAGGCGATCGTGAAGGGGCAGAACCTGCCGAAGCCCGGGATCCCGGAGTCCTTCAACGTGCTGGTGAAGGAGCTCCAGGCGCTCGGATTGAAGGTGACGCTCGGCACTACTGAAGACGTGGAGGAATAAGTGATCGATTTCCGTAGCGGAGGGGGCCACGAGCCCAAGAGCACCAGCTTTGACTATATCCAGATCCGGATCGCCTCTCCGGAGGAGATTCGGGGGCCCAAGGACTCCAAGGAGCGCGAGCGCCTGGAGCTGCAGGGCCAGCGCACGTGGTGGTCGTGGGGCGAGGTCACCAAGCCCGAGACGATCAACTACCGCTCCTTCAAGCCCGAACGGGATGGGCTCTTTTGCGAGCGCATCTTCGGTCCGGTAAAGGACTGGGAGTGCCACTGCGGCAAGTACAAGCGGATCCGCTATCGCGGCGTGATCTGCGATCGCTGCGGCGTCGAGGTCACGCTGTCCAAGGTGCGGCGCGAGCGGATGGGGCACATCGAGCTGGCGGTGCCGGTGGCGCACATCTGGTTCTTCAAGACGCTGCCGTCGCCGATGGGCAACCTGCTCGACATGACGCTGCGCGACCTCGAGCGCGTCATCTACTACACGAACTACGTGGTGATCGAGCCGGGTGAGCAGGAAGTGCAGGAGCGGGAGCTGCTGGACGAGGACCGCTTCCTGGAGCTGCGCAACAAGGCGAAGGCCGAGGGCGACACGGCGTTCCGGGCCGACATCGGGTCGCCCGCGATCCGCTTGCTGCTGGAGCGGATCAACGTCGACAAGCTCGCCGACGAATTGCGGGACACCGTCGCAAACGAGACGAGCCAGCATCGCAAGAAGCAGATGCTCAAGCGGCTCAAGATCGTGGACGCGTTGGTGCCGCTCGACGGCGGCCGCTTCGCCACGTCCGACTTGAACGATCTGTACCGGCGGGTGATCAACCGGAACAACCGGCTGCAGAAGCTGATCCTGCACCGCGCGCCGGAGGTCATTCTCCGCAACGAGAAGCGCATGCTGCAGGAGGCGGTGGACGCGCTGTTCGACAACGGCCGGCGCTCCAAGGCGATTCGCGGACGCGGCAAGCGGCCGCTGAAGTCGCTGTCCGACATGCTGAAGGGCAAGCAGGGCCGGTTCCGGCAGAACCTGCTCGGCAAGCGCGTCGACTACTCGGGCCGGTCGGTCATCGTAGTCGGCCCCGAGCTGCGGCTGCACCAGTGCGGCCTGCCCAAGGCAATGGCGGTCGAATTGTTCAAGCCATTCATCATCCACAAGCTGGTGGAGAAGGGGATTGCCGAGACGGTGAAGCGGGCGAAGAAGATCGTGGAGAAGGAGTCGCCGGAAGTGTACGAGATCCTCGAGGAGATCATCGAGGACCATCCGGTACTGCTGAACCGCGCGCCGACGCTGCACCGACTGGGCATTCAGGCGTTCGAGCCGGTGCTCGTCGAGGGTAAGGCCATCCGGATCCATCCGCTCGTCTGCGCGGCGTTCAACGCGGACTTCGACGGCGACCAGATGGCGGTGCACGTGCCGCTCTCGTTCGAGGCGCAGCTCGAAGCGCGGCTGCTGATGATTTCGTCGAACAACATCCTGAAGCCGTCCGACGGCCGGCCGGTGGCGGAGCCCAGCCAGGACATGGTGTTGGGGTGCCACTTCCTGACCAAGGAGCCGGCGGATTTCGAGGAGCAGCTCAAGACGGCGCCGCGCATCGGCTCGATGGCGGAGCTGGAGATGGGGCTCGCCGTGAAGCGGATCGAGTTCCACTCGCCCGTGCAGATGTGGCACGAGCGTCCGGACCTGCCTGGCGGCTGGGTCGCGACGACGGCGGGACGAGTGATCTTCAACAGCATCGTCCCGGTGGGATTGCTGCGCGAGCTCGGCTTCCAGAACAAGGTGATGCGGAAGAAGGATCTCTCCGAGCTGGTGTTCGAGAGCTACCGCCGCGCGGGGCTCGCTCCGACGGTGCAGTTCCTCGACCAGCTGAAGGAGTTCGGCTTCCGCTACGCGACCATTGGCGGCGTCTCGATCGGCGTGGCCGATCTCGAGATTCCGACCGAGAAGTCGCCGCTGCTCCACGACGCGGAAAACCGCGTCGAGCGGTTCCAGCGCGCGTATGCGACCGGCCAGATCACGTTCGGCGAGCGCTATAACAAGGTGATCGACGCCTGGACGCACGCGAACAACGACATCGCCGAGGCGATGGTTTCGACGATGCGGAAGTCCAAGGGCGGCTTCAACCCGGTGTTCATGATGTTCGACTCCGGCAGCCGCGGCTCGCGCGACCAGATCCGGCAGCTCGCCGGTATGCGCGGGCTGATGGCGAAGCCGCAGAAGAAGCTCACTGGCGGCATCGGCGAAATCATCGAGAGCCCGATCAAGTCGAACTTCCGCGAAGGGCTGTCGGTGCTCGAGTACTTCATCTCGACGCACGGCGCGCGGAAGGGTCTCGCCGACACGGCGCTCAAGACGGCGGACGCGGGTTATTTGACGCGCCGGCTGGTGGACGTCGCGCAAGACGTGACCATTACAGAAGAGGATTGCGGCACGATCCTTGGCCTCGAGATGTCGGCGCTGAAGGAAGGCGAAGACATCATCGAGCCGCTGCGCGAGCGCATAGTCGGCTGCGTGGCACTCGAAGAGGTCATGGATCCACACGAGCTCGATGAAGACGGCCGCGCCAAGGTGTTGGTCGAGGCGGGCAAGCTCGTCATCGAAGAGACCTCGCAGGCCATCGAGGATGCGGGGATCGAGACGGTGAAGATCCGCTCGGTCTTGACGTGCGAGGCGAAGCGCGGCGTGTGCCGGATGTGCTACGGCCGCAACCTCGCCACGATGGACATGGTGGACTTGGGCGAGGCCGTCGGCATTCTGGCCGCGCAGTCGATCGGCGAGCCGGGCACGCAGCTCACGCTGCGGACCTTCCACATCGGCGGCACGGCGGCGCGCATCGCCGAGCAGACGGTGCGGAAGACCAAGGTCGAAGGCGTGATCGAGCACGGCGACCGGCTGACGTTCGTGGAGACGCCGGAAAAACAACGCGTCGTCACGAGCTACGAGGGCGAGCTGATCCTCAAGGCCGCGCCCCATGGTGGCACGTCCGGCACGGCTGCCAGCAAGCTGGCCGTGCACTCGCGCTTCCAGGTGCCGCTCGGCGCGACGCTGATGGTCGACGACGACCAGCAAGTCGCGAAGGAATCGGTGCTGTTCACGTGGGATCCGTAGACGAGACGGTGCGCGAGGAGCTGGACGAAATCACCGGCCGGCGCCAGCGCGTGATCATCGAAGACCGGGAGAAGAAGCTCCACCCGCACATCGAAGTCGTCCAGAAGAAGGGCGACAAAGAGAAGCGGCTCCGCGACTTCGTCATTCCCGAAGGCGCGCAGCTCACGGTCGAAGACGGATCAGAGGTCTATGCGGGCCAGGTCCTCGCCAAGGTGTCGCGTGAGGCGTACAAGACGCGCGACATCACGGGCGGCCTGCCGCGCGTCGCCGAGCTGTTCGAGGCGCGCCGGCCGAAGGATCCGGCCACGATTTCGGAAGTGGACGGCGTGGTGCGGTTCGGCGAGATCAAGCGCGGCAAGCGCGAGATCTGGGTGCATCCGGAGGAGGGCGAGGCGCAGTTGTACGAGGTGCCCGCCGGGAAGCACTTGCGCGTGCACGAGGGCGACCGCGTGCGCGCCGGCGACCGTCTGACCGAGGGTCCGGTGAATCCGCACGACATTCTGCGGATCAAGGGACCGCGCGCCGTGCAGGAATATCTGTTGAACGAAGTGCAGGAGGTGTACCGGCTGCAGGGCGTGAAGATCAACGACAAGCACATCGGCGTGATCGTGCGCCAGATGCTGCAGAAGGTGAAAGTCGTCGAGCCGGGCGACA
>WNGJ01010124.1_pt1 | contig 11784 bp, 9 predicted proteins | sample 5400611 | NCBI WGS metagenome assembly WNGJ01 (sample SAMN13153375, study PRJNA577476) | soil metagenome | isolation source: 40 cm soil or saprolite under Garry oak tree replicate 1 | place: USA:California | collected 2016-06-15 | reverse complement strand
CTCGCGTGGGGGGCAAACCGGCCAACTTCCTCGATATCGGCGGTGGTGCTAAAGCCGAAGTGATGCATAAAGCCTTAACTTTTGTAGCTCGTGATCCACAGGTGAAAGGCATCCTGGTCAATATCTTCGGTGGCATCACTCGTGGCGAGGAGGTGGCACGCGGCGTGATTATGGCCCAGGCCGAACTGCCGAAAGGCATGCCCGTTGTGGTACGCCTATCAGGCACGGGATCAGAAGAAGGCAAGGCCATGCTCAAAGATGCCGGACTCGATTGGGGTAAAGATATGCGCGACGCTGCTCAGAAGATCGTCGCAGCCGTAAATCAAAGGACGCAGCAATCATGAGTATTTTGTTAGATGAGAAAACACGAGTAATCGTGCAGGGTATCACCGGGCGTGAAGGACAATACCATACACGCAATATGAAGGCAGCGGGCACCAACATTGTTGGCGGGATGACACCCGGTAAGGGTGGAACAAGCATTGAAGGTGTACCTGTTTTTGATACTGTCGCCGAGGCGAAGGCTGCCACAGATGCCGATGCCAGTTGCATTTTTGTACCCCCTGCTGGTGCAGCCGATGCGATCATGGAAGCGGCCAGCGCAGGCATTAGCTTGATCGTGTGTATCACCGAGGGCATTCCCGTGATTGATATGACCCGCGCTATGCTGGTGGTGCGCGAACATGGCGCACGGCTCATCGGCCCCAACTGTCCAGGCATGTGTACACCCGGACACGGCAAGATCGGTATCATTCCCTATCAGATTTTTACCCCTGGCCTCGTGGGTTTTATCTCCCGCTCCGGCACGCTCACCTATGAAGTGGTCGCCCTGCTAACCGAGGCCGGTATCGGACAATCTACCTGCATCGGTATCGGCGGCGACCCCATCATTGGCTCAACCTTCGTAGACTACCTCAAGCTCTTTGAGACTGACCCTGGCACTGATGCGATTGTAATGTGCGGAGAGATTGGCGGGAGCGATGAAGAGGATGCTGCCGAGTTTATTAAGACGATGAACAAGCCCGTCGTGTCCTTTGTCTCCGGTCGTACGGCACCTCCGGGTAAGCGCATGGGCCACGCGGGAGCGATTATCTCTGGTAATACCGGTACTGCTCAGGGCAAGGTGGCCGCCTTGCAGGCGGCCAATGTGCCAGTTGCAGATACCATTTTTGATATTCCTGATCTGGTCAAACAAGCTCTAGCGAAGTCACCGTAAAAACATAGAGATATGGATGAGCCGCACAGCGTGGCTCATTCATGGTTGGTTACCTTAAAGGGAAAGTTATGACCACTGCACTCATTTACGATCCAGTCTTTTTGGAACACCTCACGCCGTCCCATCATCCTGAGAGGCCGCAGCGTCTTGAGGTGGCAATGAATGTGTTAAAGGCCCTTAAGTGGTTAGAGCGTGAGGGGCTGGTGCAGCTTGCGCCGCGCTCTGCCACTGAGGATGAGTTGGCTCTGGTGCATGATCGCTCCTATATTCATCTGGTAAGAGCTACCGCCGAGAGAGTTGCCATTGATGAGTACTATGGTGGTCACCATACGCGTTTCTTTGCCACTGACACGTACATTTCTACCCGCTCTTACGATGCCGCAATCAAGGCGGCGGGGGCCCCCCTGACTGCTATTGATGCGATTATGAGCGGTCAGGTGGATAATGCTTATTGTCTGGTACGTCCGCCCGGCCATCATGCCTTGCCTGATGAGGCCATGGGCTTCTGTCTCTTTAATAACGTTGCCATTGCCGCCAAATATGCGATCGAGCGACATGGTCTTGAGCGCGTTATGATTATTGACTATGACGTACACCATGGCAACGGCACCCAGGATATCTTCTATGAAGACCCGCGTGTCCTTTACTTTTCCACCCATCAGGCACCCTTCTATCCAGGGACAGGGGCTTCGGATGAATGTGGGGCAGGAGCGGGACTAGGCGCAACCATCAATGTACCCTTGCCCACCACAACCGGTTACGAGACGTTTGAACCGGTTTTCCGGCAGGTGATGGCCCCTGCCGCTGATCGTTTCGATCCCCAATTGATCCTGGTATCAGCAGGTTTCGATGCTCACTGGGACGACCCCCTCGGTGAAATGAACATCTCTACGGCAGGTTTTGCTCGCCTCACTGAGATCATCATTCAATTGGCGCAACAGCTCTGCAATGGACGGCTGGTGATGGTGCAAGAGGGTGGTTACAGTCTACCAGCGATGGCAGGTTGTGTAGCGAGCTGCATCAATTTCCTGCTAGGCGATGATGCAGCTGTCGACAGCCTCGGCCCTGGCCCGGAAACCGGTGAATTTCACCTGAACACCGATGTGCTGATCGCCGAACTGCGCCGTATTCACAATTTAAAGGGCTACCGCATGCGTAACGCTCCCAAGCCGGATATTGCACGTTTACGAAGGGAAGTCAAAGGCCCCGATGCCTAGTGAAAAAACACTTGACCTGTTCGGATTGGTTCTGCTAGAATGAGACGCATCGGAGAGCATGACAAGCGATGGCAAGCTCCCTGGCTTTTTCCCATTCCCTTGGTCCGTCTGAGGATACTGCATAGTGATGTGAGGAAGCATGCCACGAAGTCTTGAAGAAGTACGCTTGCTGACTAGTGCCGATCTACCACTAGTCAGCCGCTTGCTTCAAACTTCTGAATATATCTATCAACGCTTTACATTAGAAGAGTTGCCGACTATCCTTGCACGCTATCCGGCTATAGGCCTCTTTAGTGGATCATCACTACGGAGTTTTCTCCTCTCGCAAACAGTGAATGCTCCTTCAGCATGGATAGGTGGGTTTTGTGTTAGTTGGACGGAGAGTCGGGCCTATGCGCGTTTCCTGGAGACGCTGCTCCAGCACCTCACTCCCCACCTTAGAGCCAAGCGAGTGCGTTACCTACACTACTCTGGCAGCGACACCCAAAATGATTGGCTCCATAGCGCACTCCTCACGCAAGGCTTCTTGCCTTATCGCAAGCTCTACGGCTACGACAAATTCGACTACCGTATCCCCTCACCGGGCAATTTACAGGTTATCGTCCGCCCTGTGCGAGCAAGCGATATTCCCGCACTGCTCAGCATCGAAAAAGCCTGCTTCGAGGACCTCTGGCGATACGACGCCATTGCCTTTCAAGATATCGCTGCCTCGCACCCCTATTTTGTAGTAGCTGAACTCTCCGGCAAGGTCGTCGGCTATCAGTTCAATGCTCTCGACAACGGATTTGGCTACCTTGTGCGTATCGCTGTCCATCCTTCTGTCGGTGGGCGCGGTATTGGCGTACGCCTGATGGCCGAGGCGATACGCTTTTTTGAGCGAGAACGGGTGCTACGCATCATGCTGAATACGCAGGATGATAATACATATGCTCATCGGCTGTACGAATGGTTTGGGTTTGTGCGCATTGAGCAGATGGGGTTTGTATTACGAAAATTATTATAAAAGGGGCCAAACCTCAACTCACCCAAAATGCAACCGCGTCCCCACGCTGGTTTGAACATAAGCATCCGGCAACTGGCGGGCTAATTCGTGGGTGGCTTTCCATCCAGTGCAGTGTCCAGGTACCACAATCGTTGGCCCGATAGCCACCAGTTCCGCAATGGTGCGTGGAATGATTGGCTCAAAAAGTCCTCCTGTAAGATGCAGGCCTCCCACAAAAGCGTAAATTTTGTCGATGCCAGTGATACGTTGGGCATGCTTGAGAACGTTGATTACGCCTGCATGGCTACAACTGGAAAGTACAAGAAGTCCTTTATCCTTTATATGGCAGACAACTCCCTGATCGTCCCAAATCCAGATGTCTGGTTCCCATCCATGCTCGGTCCGTATCTGTTGCAGGGGGAAGCCTTTCTCGAAGTCCGTTACGCGTTCGACCTGGCCAGTTACCAGTACCATCCCATCGAGCAGGAGCGATGGGCCACGTTCCTCTATTATCGTGACGCCCTCGCGGTCGAGGTCATTGTGACTGGGCGGAGGCATATGGATCTCGACGCCGGTGGGAAAGACGACGCGACGGTCATGCCAAACATCGGGATGCAGCACGAGAGGCAGGTTGCGCTGTCCAATGCGCTGCACGATCCCTTCGAGTCCACCGTGATGATCGGCATGACCATGGGAAAGAACGATTGCTCTCAGATCATTTGTCCGCATAGAGAGTACATCCATATTGTGGAGAATTGTGTTGCGCCCCAGTCCTGCATCGTAGAGAACAGATTCAGTGCGACCGTCTCGCTGCACTGTAAGCAACAACGAGTAGCCGTGTTCAGCGATCAGTTGTTCTCGTTCGGACCAATTCCAGGCGAGAGGTGGACGCAGTGCTGTCTGTGTGCTGGGCAAGAGAATGTCAATAGAGTTATCCACCAGGATAGTGACATCTGCGGCGTCAATTGGCTGAAGGGTAACTTGTTCACTCATGAATGCGTATCCTCAATTTCCTCGGCTATGCTGCATACTTAGATCATACCTAGCAACGACCACACATCCAACGGGGCCGACTTATTCTTTACCTGTAAAGGTGGCAGTTTCGAGACCTTTACATGCTGGCGTGCACGTACAAAGGTAGAATGGTTCAAGAGAATGTTGTTGTCGGAGGCATTGGTTTGCAGGCGCGAGGCAACATTCACGGCATCGCCAATAGCGGTGTAATTTTGCTGGCGTCCCTGTGAGCCAAGGTTACCTACAGTGGCTTTATCTGTGTTGACACCGATACCAAAGGATATTGGAACGCCCTGCGGGTGAGTGTGTTGGTAATCAAGAATAGCCATACGCATCTTCCAGGCGGCCCGTACCGCTCGTAAGGCATGATCTTCTTGTGCCAAAGGAGCGTTGAAGATAGCCATGACGGCATCACCAATAAAGGATGTTACGGTGCCCCCTTCATCCCAGATTTCCTTCACCATGATCTCCAGGTAGCTATTGAGCAGGTTCATGACCTGCTCAGGAGCCATGCTCTCGCTGAGACGTGTATAGCCACGAATATCGGCAAAGACAACCGAGATCTCTTTGGTTTCGCCACCCAGGTTGAGAGCCATGGGGTCGCGCATCAACTGCTGCACCACGTTGGGGTGAACATAGCGTTCAAAAATGCGCCGGATTTGTTTGGCCTGCGCCTCCGAACGTTTGAGTTCGGTACGATCATCGATCACCAGGGCCATGCCAATATGGTTGTTTTCCGTATCGCGCAGAGCCGAGACATACAGATTCAGGTTGACCTGACCGGCCCCCGGAATTTCACAATCGACTGAGTTTGTGACCATGGTGCCATGGTCATGCTGCAGCCTGGCATTCTGGAGCAGTTCACCGATCCCAACTTGTGAGCGTGTGCCAAACGCCTGTTGAAAATGCTGGCCTACAGCAGATTGCGGATTGAGACGTAAAATTTTAGCCGCGGCATTATTAAATGTCTTAACAATACCTGCTGAATCTGTGGTAATCACACCATTGGCAATAGAAGAGAAGATGTTATTCATATACTGTTTATCTTCCTCGACCTGGCGCAGTGTCTTTGTGAGATCGGCGAAGAGACGGGCATTATCAATGGCAATGGCTGCTTGATGACAGAAGGCTAGTAGTAGTTCACTATCTTTGGGACCAAAAAGATTGACATTAATACGACTGTCCACATAGACAGCTCCGATGCAGAGATCACGAACAACCAGAGGCGCACACATGATTGAGCGAATGCCATAGGCCATAATGCTTTCTTGCTCTTTCAACGCATCATCGAGCTGAGCATCACCGGTCAGGACAGGCTCTCGCGTGCGTATTACCTTCTCAACAGTACTACGGCTGTTCCTGTAGGCACCTCTATCAATCGTTTTGCCGTTTCTATCCAGCGCAATGGTAAACTCAAGCTCTTTGGTCACCGGATTAATCAGGGCAAGAAAGCCACTTTCGGCTTTGACGAAACGAATCACCTGCTCCATGACCAATTGCAATACTTTATCAAACTCAAGCGTCGAATTGAGGATGCGAGCAATCCTGTAGAGCGTCTCCTGGTCGCTGCGCTCCCGTTTCAAGGCATTAATATTGGTATTGAGAACTTCACGTTCACGCTCAAAGGATGTCTGGGCTTGTTGAGGGGGAGAAGCTAGTTTAGAACCTGCGAGGATATCGCCGTTGCTCTGACTTTGTAAGGTTTGTAAAACACTCTGCAAAGACCGACTGATATATCCCAATTCCATGTCAGCACGTCGGCTCATATTGAGTGTGTCAGCAAGTAAACGCACACGCACATCACTGTTATCGCTGGCATATGTGCCCTCAACGGCCACCTCTAGTTTATGGGTATGATCATGCAGCAGGCGCGAAATGTTGATGATTTTCTCACCAACTGAGCGTAGGTCGTTGCTCATCTTCCATGCGAAATCAGACGTGTCAGCCAAACCAGTTCCTCCGTCCTACAATGCACCGTTTAAGCAGACGGGCTTGATATTTTCCCCAAAGTGATGACGATATACAATAACCAGGGAAGATAGGAAGCCATCCACATAGAAATGAAGGGTATACTTTTCTCCCCTAAAGAAGACGTTTATACCCTCTGATTATAGCATAGCAGTATATGTATTTGTACCAGTCCTACACGCCGGGGTGTGCGTGAGATTTTTGCCAAGTCCATGACGTGGTGAGCATAATGACCGCCCCGCCGCCCCATGATGACCGCAAGGGTCATCACTACTATACACGCCTGAGTCGGCCTGTGAAGGCGGTGTATAGTAGTGATGACCCTTGCGGTCATCATGCTTGGCAAAAATCGCACGCCCAGTCCTACACGCCGTGCTCCTGCAAATATGCAGAGAACGACATAGGCGTAAAACCAAAGTCGCGCTCAACACTATTGAGGTCGGTAATGTTATCGAAGCTAAAGAGTGTCATAGCGGCTTTGGTCAACGGTGGTTTGGGCAGAACGGGCTCCATTACGGCGGCACCAACCCCCACCACTGGACTAGGAGCAGGGGCTTTGATACGTGTCTTGTGCATAGCATGGAGCAGTTCATCTATGACCTGGGTAAAGGTGTAGTAGGCTGGCCCACCTATGGTATAGGTGTGATTGGCGGTACGTTCAGGCTCTTCCAGCACTTTGACAATCACTGTTACAACATCCTCCACATAGATAGGCTGAAATTTGACCTTCCCGCCACCGATTAATGGCACGATTGGCGCCGTACGAATGAGAGCCGCCAATCCGGTGATAAAGGGAGCATTTTTCCCGAAGAGGACCGAGGGTTGAATGATCGTCCATGCCAGACCACTCTCTTTAAGCATCTTTTCCGCCATATAGCGACCTTGCATATAGCTGCCCGGCTTATCTGGCTTGGTACCCAGACCGCTGATCTCTATCATGCGCGTGACACCAGTATCTTTGGCTGCTTTAATCAGGTTGGCAGTTCCTTGAACGTTGGTTACTTCATAGTGATTACCCAGTGATTCCTTTTTATCTGCTGTAATGAATGAGGCATGCACAATGGCATCAACTCCCTGTACGGCAGCTATTAACGAGTCAGGACGCGTGGTGTCGCCCTGAACCAATTCAACTTTGTCAGTTGGTAGAATGTTTGCCGCACGCCCGGTATCACGTACTAAACAACGGGGGCGTTGCCCCTGAGCCACCAGACGAGCCACCACATGCGATCCAATGTATCCCGCTGCGCCAGTAATCAAGATCATGGCATCTCCTCCTTCAGAAAGTCCTGTCACATCATACACTATTTAGAAGAGAGACGTCTCTCAGGCTAAAATCAAGTAATATACCTTCGGCGAATATCATACTCCTAGTATAGTGACGCACTGAAGGAAAAACCAGAGAGTAGCGGCATGAATAGAAAGGTGAGTACACTCATATTATCTTAAACACTCGGCAGAGAGTTGGATACGCACGGTGACGCCCTGATGCGGTTCGCTTTTAACGGTCAGGCTCCCACCAGCGATGGCAAGCAAGGCACTATGGGTGAGCAGGCCACCGCCGGTGCCGGTGGTGGCAGAACTGGCCGAAAGCAACCCCACGCCATCATCGACCACAAGCACTTCTAGAGATGGTTCCTCACGACGGCAGACCGCTTTGAGCGTCAAGCACAAACGGCGATGAACATCGGAGCCACGGGCATGACGAGCGGCATTGCGTAAAGCCTCCTGCACTGCTGCGAAGATCAACTCGGCGATGGCAGGTGGGGTCACTTCGTCAATACAACTTGCCGTTTCCTCAGAGACATCCCAGACTACTTCATCGAAGGCATGTTGAAAATCCTGAGCCAGCATGGTGTGAATGGCGTTCATGAGACCATCGTGTTCCAGACGATGGGGTGCGCTGGGAGCCGTGGCGCGCATCATGGCTGCTAGGCGACGATGTGCCTCACTTATCATACCTACTGCTTCATCCAGGATCATTTCTGGGGCAGGACTCTCTCCCAGCTCCTGGCAAGCATCATTTGTCGTTGCCTCACCTAGTCGCACATACTTGCGGAGTGTTTCCAGGCGTAAGAGAGCGAGGTGCATCTGTGGCAGAATATCATCGTGCAGAATACGACGCTGTTGCGCTCCTACAAGTTTGACATCGACGATCCGGCGTCGTAAGAGGCTTGCTACTGCCTGCATAGCCTCGTGATCTCTGAGCGTGTCCAGGATACGCTGACCACAGGCATGAGCCAGATCCATATCTTCATCGGTAAAAGCTCCCCCATCCTCACGCGGGCCAAGATAGAGCATTGCCACCAGACCCAGCTCATCATAAATCGGCAAGACCCAGCAAATCATGGGCTGCCCATTCACTGTCAAGCGTACATGGGATGGAGAACTACGTACGCTTCCCTTTTCATCGTCAGGCTCCCTTTTAAGCGTCATTTTAGGAATAACATTGAGTAAATGCTCTTTGGCCTGGGCAGGCCAGCGATAGCTAAAGCTGCGTCGCACCGGGCCAGCTACAATAGCCAGCCGCGCACATTGCACGGCCAGCACATCATGGCAGAGATGCACAAAGAGGTCTTCCAGGCCCCGTTCGGTCCTGTACAGATCGGTATTCAACCAGTGGCGCACATTCGTATTGGTACTGCGTAAAAAGGGGACAAGGAGCGCAATATAGCGGTCATGAGCCGTATAACTGCTCCATGTGAACAGAGCATAGACGCATGTCGCTACTGAAGTAACTAATAACAGTCCTCCCAGGTTGTTGCTATGTGTAAATACCACGAGCAGAGCAATGAAGAGTGCTACCAGCGTTGCCACAATAACAATACCTCGCCACTGTTCGAAGAAACCACGCCGAGCTAAAGGACGCTCAATGAGGATGCCATGACGTACAATAGCATAGCCAATCAGCAGGATAATCAATGCGACCGCTCCGGTGGCTAAGGCATCCAGCACCAGTAAATTTAAGGGAATGGTGCTCAAGGTGAGTACGGGTAGAGAGGCAGTGTTGCGCCTCTGTCCCCCAAACCAGTCAGCAAGCGACCAAATACCGAGAATACCCAGAGAGGTGGTCAAACCGACCATCAACATGGCGGATAAAAATAAGCCTGGACGGGCCAGATGCCAGGAAAGCAACGGCTCCTCCAATAGCTCAACCTCCGTTGGATCGTCCCAAAATGCATCTGCCACAGTGCGCCTCAAAGAAGGGGCCGGACGTTCTATAGGTCGAGGCGTCACAATATATTCCCAAATGGCACGCACTACACGCACAATACGCCCCAATGTAAACCATGGCCCAATAGCACAGAACGTGACATAGAAGAGAAAGAGTATCGGTAGCCAAACCGAAAGCGAAAAGGGGCCGTCACCGCGATCCTCGAACAGATCGCCATAGGCCAACATTCTTAGCGTGCCAACAAAAGTGAATGTTGCCCGATAGACAATGAGGAGGAGCAAAATGAGTAAGCCAAGTACACCGCTGCTTATAAGCAGAAATGGACGCCGTTTGGTGACTGCACCAGTGAACCGGCGATGATCAGAGCATGAATAGAAAAGAAGAAGGCTGAGCATCCCAGGCCAACAACACCCAGACGTGCAATTGAGGTACGACGGTCCCCATTCAGCCAGACGGTGGCCGCCAGCCAGAGAAAGGAGACCAGGTTAAAGATGGAGAGTGCCAGTATCAGTGTTTGTAGCAGGTGAGCCGGTTCAAGAAAGGTCGTAAGTGGCATGTTTATTCCTCTTTATAGAGGGGGATCCATTCTCCCCGCCGATCCTGTACCAGAGCCTTACCATCCTCGTTCCAGATGATCATACGGTTTAGTGTATAGATGAGTGTGGCACGAGCGCGTGCTACTTTATCATCAACCGCTGTGTCGCTCAAGCCCCAGGCAGCATAGATACGCCCGTTGGTACGACTGACAGCTCGTTTATCATGCAGGTTGAGGCGAGCGGCTATCTGCTCATTCGTCATGCCCTGCGCTACCAGTTCAACGACCTTTAATTCGTTTGGCTCTAACAAGGCTCGGGGCGATTGCTCGTCCAAGTCGCGCACTTCCTGTACTCTATCCTCGATCTCAGGATCAACCAAGCTGCGACCATTGATAGCATCCCGCAGGAGGGGCACAAGCATGCTGGGCAAGAGGTAATTGCTTTTACGCACATAGGCATAGTGCGTCAAAATGCCAGAGGCTCGAAATTCGCGATAGTATTCATCATCATCTTGAATAGAATAAAAGACGACAGGCATACGTGGTCGCTCACGACGAATAGCGATGGCAGCTCCCACACCGCTGAGAGCGTTGCGTCCCACCTGGGGGTCTTGCAACTGCACATCCATTAAGATCACCTCGCTGTCCAGTTCCAGGGCACGCGCCACAGCTTCACGTCCGGTGGCAGCTTCGCCAACAACCTGTACAGCTCCTGTCGCCTGCAAACCCTCACGCAAGGCTTTGCGTAAAGGGCCATGATCGTCAACCAGTAATAGTTTTATCGGCATATCTTAATATCACATCTCCAACATCTTGAGTGTATTTCCTTTAGTATACCAATTTCAGAACCAGGTATATAGCCTTTGAGGCACCAGAAAATGGTACCCGAGAAATTCTGTACTTCCATATCACTGACCGTTATGCTATAGTTGTCTTCAGGTCAGATCATAGCTTGATTCATCACTATGCTTTTTTTCTTTCTTGATGAGTAGTGAGGTAGAGAAATGCCCTTAGATGGTTTAGAGTTGGGTCGCTACCACATCCTGCGCCTGATCGGAAGCGGTGGTATGGGTGAAGTGTACCTGGCGGAAGATACACGCATCAGTCGGCAAATCGCGATTAAGGTCGTGCGTAACGAGACCCTTCCCTATTCAGAGACAGACAGTTCAAAGGACATACAGCGTCTTTTTCTACGCGAGGCAAAGGCCATTGCCACGCTCAATCATCCTCACATTCTTTCACTCTTCGACTACGGTGAGAGTAGTGTTAACGATACTGTGCTTACCTATATGGTGATGCCCTACTGCTCCAATGGTTCTCTCGCCACCTGGCTCCGCTTACGTAGTAATAGTAGCTCACAACCTCTCGCTCCACAAGAGGTTGTCCAGATTCTTCTGCAAGCCGCCGACGCCCTGCAACATGCACATAATCAGGGAATTATTCACCAGGATGTTAAACCGCAAAATTTTCTCATTCGTGGCTGGCGCGACAGTCATGTTCCTGATCTTGTGCTGAGCGATTTCGGTCTGGCAAAATTTATCTCGGCCACTTCCAGCACCAGTCAATCCATTCGCGGCACACCGGTCTATATGGCTCCCGAACAGTGGCAAGGTCACCCCGTCGCTGCCACCGATCAGTATGCCCTGGCTATCATGATGTATCAACTGCTTACTGGACATC
>WNGJ01011953.1_pt1 | contig 11785 bp, 8 predicted proteins | sample 5400611 | NCBI WGS metagenome assembly WNGJ01 (sample SAMN13153375, study PRJNA577476) | soil metagenome | isolation source: 40 cm soil or saprolite under Garry oak tree replicate 1 | place: USA:California | collected 2016-06-15 | reverse complement strand
AAGCCGGTCGCGGTCTGAGAGGTGCCGGTGATCGGGCCCGGCTGCCCCTTGGTGGTGCCAGGCTCGTAGATGCCGTTGAAGCCGTTCGGGGTCGAGTCGTGCGCGACCGTGCCTGATGACTCGCCGAGCGTCCACAGGAACGACGGGTGCGAGCCCAGCACCCGCTGCGTGTAGCTCAGCGACGGGTTGTTCGCCGAGACGGTGACCGGGGCGGATGCCAGGGACCTCGTCGACGTATGAACGCCGTCGGAGGCCTTGACGCTGTAGCTGTGGGTTGAGCCGGCCGTGAGCCCGGAGTCGCGGTAACGCAGCACGGGCAACGCCCACGGCCATGACGTCGCGGTCAGCGTCGCGAGCACGGTCGTACTGCCATCCCGGTAGATGCGGTAGGTGAGGGTGCCGTCGTCGGGGTCACTCGAGCCGGTGAAGGACACCGAGTCCACTCCGGCCGAGGTGCTCGTCACCACCGGCTGACCGGGACGGGTCGGCGACGTAGCATCCGGCGTGGGGGTGAACCGGGCGAAGCCCTGCTGGCCCTTGTTGTTGACCGTGGTGAAGTCCCCGCCGAGGAACAGTTGGGTGCCGTCGGTGGCCATCACCCGCGGGCCGAGGTTGTTGCCGTTCGTGTTCGGCGTCCAGTGCCCGATCGAGCCGTCCACCAGCGACTGGGTGAGGTCATGGGCGTGCGACCCCTTGTACAGCCAGCCGTTGAGAACCACAAGCGACTGGGTCGCGCCCAGGCAGTCGTTCTGCCACGCCAGCCTGCCACTGCTCACGTCGACCGCGAAGTCGCCGTCGAAGCAGCCGCCGCCGGTTCCCTCATTGGCGATGTACGCGGTGCTGCCGCTGATGACGATGTCCTTGACATCGGAGACGCAGTTGGAATTGTTGGGAATGAAGTTCGACGGCAGCGCCCACGGCTCGGACGAGCCGTCCACCGGGTTCGTCGACCCGATCGCCTGCTGCGTAACCCCGTTGAACGAGGTGAAGTACCCTCCGATCAGGACCCGGGAGTCATCCGGCGCCACCGCCACCGACGTGACCGACCCGTTCACCACGGGCGCCCACGGCTCCAGCGCCCCTGAGGCCGCCGTCACTGCGCCCACGCGGTTCCGCGCCACGCCGCCGAGCATGGTGAAGTCACCGCCCAGGTAGATCTCCGACCCGTTCGGCGACGGCGCGATCGACAGCACAGGGCCCCCCGCATGCGGCGCCCACGAGCTGACCGTCGCCCCGGTGGCCGCGCTGAGAGCCACCGCGTACCCGTGGAACGCCCCGTTCACGTGCGTGAAGCTGCCGCCCGCATACAGCGTCGACCCGTCAGGCGACATCGCGAGCGCCGTCACCTTCCCGTCAAGCACCGGATGGAAGGACATAATCAGGTCACCGGTGCTCGCGCTGAAAGCCGCGAGATACGTCCGCGCCACCTCACCCGTGCCCGCCGGATCACCCGGCGGCCGCACCGACGTGAACTGCCCGCCCACGTAGACCACCCCGTTCGCCGAGGCGAGTGCCCACACGATGTCATTCGTCTGCCACGACGGAGCGACCACGGCAGAGACATTCTGCCCGGGCCCGGAGCCAGACGCAGGGATGCTCGTGGCGGGTGGCGCTGACTGGCTGGCCAGCGCGGCTGGTGCCGCGATCGCGGCCAAGCTAATCGTCGGCACCACCACCACCGACGCCGACGCGATCGCGACGAGGCCCGGACGTAGCCGTTTCTTCATTTTCGCTCCCAGGATCCTCTTCGGAACCGCTCGCTGGCCTAGTGCTCCAGCGCGTTCGCCGCGTAGTGCGCCGCGATCTGAGCCGCCGACAGCGCGGACGGGTAGACCGCCACGTCGCCGATGGTTCCCTTGAAGTAGTAGCTGTACGGCTCCGTGGTTCCCTGGCTGTTGCTGCCCCAGGGGTCGAGGTTCCAGCCGTTCAGGTTGTCGCCGCCGACCCGCCAGAAGCCGTTGAACGCCTGAGCGCTCGTGGTCGAGTTGGTACCGGTTAGCTGGCCGTCAACGTAGAGCTTCATGCCAGATCCGCTCAGCGTGGCGACCACGTAGTGCCACTGGCCGTCGTTGTAGGCCTGCGCGGTCTCGATCGTCTGGACCGAACCGGTGTAGACCCCGAACACCAGCTGGCCGTCGTTCATCATGTAGATGTGCCGGTCGTAGTTCGAGCTCGTGCCGGTCTGGCTGTTGCCGAACCCGACCAGCTTGCCGCCGGTGTTGGCGCTGGTATTGAACCAGGCCTCGATCGAGAACGTCTGCGGTCCCGGCACGGAGGAGGCCGAGGTCACCAGGCCGCTCTGGCCGTCGAAGCCGGTCGCCGTCTGCGAGTCGCCGGTGATCGGGCCCGTCTGTCCCTGGGTCGTGCCTGGCTCGTAGATGCCGGTGAACCCGTTCGGGGAAGAGTCGTCCGCCGTCGACCCGGAGGTCTCATCGAGCTTCCACAGGAAGGACGGGTTGTCCGCCAGTACCGCTTGGGTGTAGGTCTGCGACGGGTCCGTCGCCGAGATGGTCACCGGGGCGGAGGTCAGCGACTTCGTGGATCCGTGCGGGCCGTCGGTCGACTGGATGGCGTAGGTGTGGCTGGATCCGGGAGTCAAGCCCGTGTCGCGATAGTGGATCACCGGCAGCGCCCACGGCCACGATGTCGCGGTGACCTTGGCGATCGCGGTGGTGCCGCCGTCACGGTAGATCCGGTACGTCAGCGTGCCGTCGTCGGTGTCGCTCGATCCGGTGAAGGACACCGAAGCGACGCCCGCCGAGGTGCTCGTCACCACCGGCTGGCCGGGACGCGTCGGTGACGTGCCGTCCGGACTCGGCTGGAAGATGGCGAAGCCCTGCTGCGGCTTGCTGTTCACGGTGGTGAAGTCACCGCCGAGGAACAGGTCGGTGCCGTCGGTGGCCATGACCCGCGGGCCAAGGTCGTTGCCGTTGGTGTTCGGGTTCCAGTGCCCGACAGAGCCGTCGACCAGCGACTGGGTCAGCAGCCGATGCGAGACCCATCCGCCTGACGGGTTGCTTGCCTGCGGGAAGCCGCCCGGTGAGAACGCGCAGTCGTGCGCGTGCGATCCCTTGTACAGCATGCCGTTCACGATCGCCAGGGACTGGGTCGCTCCGAGGCAGTCGTTCTGCCACACGAGGCTGCCGTCGCTGACGTTGACGGCGAAGTCGCCGTCGAAACAGCCTCCGCCGGTGCCTTCACCCGCGACGTACGCGGTGCTGCCGCTGATGATGATGTCCTTCACGTCGGACACGCATCCGCTTTGGTTCGGAACGAACTTCGGCGGCAGCGCCCACGGCTCCGATGATCCGTCCACCGGGTTCGTCGACCCGATCGCCTGCTGGGTGACGCCGTTGAAGCTGCTGAAGTACCCGCCGATCAGGACCCGGGAGTCATCGGGCGCGACGGCGACCGAGGTCACCGAGCCGTTCACCAGCGGCGCCCATGGCTCGATGGTGCCCGAGCCTGCCGTGGTGACAGCTCCGACCCGGTTCCTCGTCTGGCCGTCAACCTTGCCGAAGTTCCCGCCGATATACAGCTCCGAGCCATCGGGCGAGACGGCGAGCGACAGGACCGCGGCGGTGGCCGACGGCTTCCAGGTGTTGATCAGCGCGCCGGTCGAGGTGCTGAACGCCGCGAGGTAGGCATGGTAGTTGCCGTTGACGTGGGTGAAGCTGCCTCCGACGTACAGCGTGCTGCCGTCGGGCGAGACCGCGAGAGCGGTGACCTTCCCGTCGAGCGTCGGGTCGAACGAGGTGATCAGGCTGCCCGTGCTTGAGTCGAACGCCGCCAGGTAGGTTCGTGCCACCTCGCCCGTGCCCAGCGGATCGCCCGGCGGCCGCACCGAGGTGAACTGGCCGCCGACGTAGACCACCCCGTTGTGGTAGGCCAGGGCCCAGACGATGTCGTTGGTCTGCCAGGACGAGGCCGCCGTGGCGCTGAGTACCTGCCCCGGCCCGCTGCCGGACGCCGGGAGGCTGGAAGCGGCCGGAGCGGCCTGCGCCGTCACGGTGCCGACCGCCGGCATGACGGCCGCCGGCACCGCTGCCACGCCGATCACGACCCGGCGGGTAAGTAGGTGTGCTCTCATTGCTTCTCCCCTCGAGCAATGCTCGGCGCCGCACGTACACCTGAAGTGCGGCCTCGTGAACCCAGTAAGCCATCCACCGGGTCCGGTCCTGTCTGTTCATCTCCTGTCTGTTCGTTGGCAGCGGCACCGAAGCCCGTGCCGGCGTTGACGACGTGGCGTGGACGCCTCGCCCCCCTTGCGATCAGCGGCAGCCTGCGGCGTGGCTCGCTGATCAGGTCGTTTACCAGCGCGTCGAAGCGTGCGACCGCATGCTCGACGGCAGCGTCGCCGTCGGCGACCACATCGCCGAGCAGGAAACCCGCCCGGTCGGCAGCCGCTTCACCGACCAGCGTGCCGAAGGTCGCGGCGTCTTCCGCGACCCTGACCCGGCCGTGGCCGCCCAGCGTGCGGCAGAAGTCCACCTGGTGATCGTCGACGGCCTCGCGGAACCGCCGCAGCCGCGGCACCACGATCGGCACTTGCCCGCGTTGCCAGGCATCGGCGATCGATCCAGGGCCGCCGTGGCAGATCATGACGTCGGCCTCGTCGAGCACCTGCCGGAGCCCGGCGTCGTCGAGGAACTTCGCCGAGGCAGCGGCCGGGGCGACGCTCGCGGAACCCGACTGGACGAAGAATGCGCCGACCTGATCTGGATGCCGCGCCAGCCAGTCATTGACCCAGCCGATCAGGCGATCGAAGGGATGGTGATCGGTGCCGACGGTCACGACGAAGCGAGGCAGCGGGCCACCGTGACCGTTCCCGCCGTCTCCCGCGCGCACGCCCTGGCGTGCGGCATCCCTGCCGCTCACAGCAGACACCCGATAACCTGGCCGCGCGGGTAGCATACGAGCTGCTCGGGCCACTGAAGCAGGAACAGCTCCGACAGCGGGTAGCACAGCCGGCCGGTCATGGTCCGTCGCGAGATGCGGTCGTAGACCTCGATGTAGACCGTCCGTACCCCGAGCAGTCGTCCGATGACGAAGAACGGGAAGGCCACGCCCGCCCCGTCCGATATGAGCACATCCGGCCGCTCCGCCCTCATCAGGCGATAGGCCAGACGCAGATTTCTCAGGGCGTTAGGAATGTTGCGGGTGGTGGGGGCGAATGCCGGGGTTACCAGCTCGCCGGCCAGCAGGGACTCGGCGTGCGCGTCGGCGAAGGTGACCCAGGTCCGCTCGTGCTGCTGCCACCATGGCCTGAGCTGGTAAAGCTGAGTCAGATGTCCGCCCGATGAGCAGACGAGCATCACCTTCATGCGACCCGGTCCTGCACTCGCGGGCCGGGTGCCGGCTGAACCGGGACCGGGCGGTCAAGCATGCGCATCGCGGCAGGAAAGAACCTGTCGTCGGCGTCGCCCGTGCTCGCGCGGGCCTCCTCATGACGGACGCACAGCTCGAGCAGGTGGAGTTCGGACAGCAGGGCGTGCGCTTCGGCGGGCACGGCCAGGTCCGCGAGCGCCCCGCGGGCCTCGCCGGCCGCGCGCGCTACCGCCTGAGCCAGCGGCACCCGGCCGGCAACGAACGCGACCTGGAATCCGAAGTGCAGTGCGTCGAGTCCCACGGGAGCGCTGGGAGCGCTGCTCTCCCAGTCCCAGGCGTAGAGCCGCGAGCCCAGGCGGGCGAGATTCCACGGCACCAGGTCGCCGTGCCAGCAACCGAACTCCAGCCGGACGTGCCCGTGCGCGGTGCTCAGCCGGTCGGCGGCGAGCTCGAGTCTGGCTCTGGATGCCGGGTCGGTCACGCCGGTGGCGATGCGTGTCCTTATCTCGCTCCACCATGAGCTCTCGGCGAGCGCGCCGACCGTCACGGCCGACAGTTGGCAGATCTCGCGCAGCGAGCCGGCCGCGGGAAGTTCTGGTCCCGGCCGCCGCACGCCCGCTGGCAGCGGAGCGGTCACGATCAGCTCAAGGTCATGCCACTGGCCGTGGTGCAGTAGCTCGGGAGCGGCCAGCCGCCCGTGGCGGTCACCCGCGGTAATGGCGCGCAGCGCCGCGGCCTCCCGGCGGACCGCGTCACGGGTCCACGGATTCCAGCCGACCTTCACGTAACCGAGCGGTGCCCCGTCGGTGCCGAACACCTGGAGCACGGGCTTTCGGTACGGGCCGCTGCCGCCGCCGAAGGCCATGACCACCTTCGGCCGGCCGAGCAGGCCGGCCAGGTGCTCGGTGATCAGCGCCTCGCCGAGTTGCCGCGCGGTCGCGTCCGCGGCGGTGCCGATGTCGATCGTGGTACCCAGGAAGGGCCCGGCGGTTCCCGACCGCAGCGCCAGGCCGACGGCGAGGCGGCCGAGCCGCCGGCCCGGCGGGCGGAGCCGGCCGTACGAGGTCAGAGCGGCGGCCGAGCCCCGCCTGCTGGCGAGGGAGACCATGAAGGCACGGTCACGGCCACCGGGAAGCACCGCGAACTGCTCGCTGCGGCGGAATCGGGAAGGAAGGCGGCCAGCCGGGGCCCAGGTCACCAGGCGGGACTGGCTGTCCGCCGCGGGCCGGCCGTAGAGCAGATCGAAGAGCCAGGCGTAACTCGCAGCGGGAAGAGTCCCGCCGGAATGCCGCACGTGATTACCTCCCCGCGCACCTGGCGCGGTGCGCTAGACCGCCGCCATCCCGGCACCCGCAGCCCATCTGAGTCCTGACGGTCGCGTTGCGCGCACCCGGCGGTTCAAATCCAGATCAAAGTAGTGGACGTCTGACCCGGCAGGATGGTTTACGCCTAACGGTCTTTGTCAGAAGATCATAGGCGAGATCGTCACTTAAAGTCAGCGGATCGCGCCGAGGCAGACGGCATCGTTGCGAAGTGGTGACCCGAGCGCCGAGGGCCGGCCGTGCCGGCCGGTCAGCCGGCGTCGGTGATCATCGCGGCGCCCACGGTGGCACTCGTCGACTCGTCGATCAGGATCAGGCCGCCGGTCACCCGGTTCCGCGCGGAGGGGTCGCAGAAGATCGGCTGGGTCAGCCGCAGCGCGACCCGGCCGATCTCGTTCAGCCCGAGGCGGTCGGCGGCCTCGTCCCTGTGCAGCGAGTTGATGTCGAGCCGGTACCCGATGTCGCGCACGATCGCCTTGACCGTCCGGGTGGTGTGCTTGACGATGAGCCGGCTGCGCTCGGTCAGCACCGGCGCGTCGGCCATCCACGCCACCATGGCCTGCACGTCCTGGGTGACGTGGGGCTGGTTGTGCGGCCGGCAGATCATGTCGCCGCGGGAGATGTCGAGGTCGTCGTCGAGCAGCAGGGTCACCGACATCGGGGGGTAGGCCTCGTCGACCGGGCCGGCCGCGGTGTCGATCCGCCTGATCGTGGTGGTCAGCCCCGACGGCAGGTGCATCACCTCGTCGCCCGGCTTCAGGATGCCGCCCGCGACCTGGCCCGCGTAGCCGCGGTAGTCGTGCAGGTCGGGGTCGGTGGCCTGGTGCGGCCTGATCACGTACTGGACCGGGAACCGGACGTCGATCAGGTTGCGGTCGGACGCGATGTGCACGTGCTCCAGATGGTGCAGCAGCGACGGGCCGTTGTACCACGGCATGTTCAGCGACCGCTCGACGACGTTGTCGCCGTGCAGCGCCGAGATCGGGATGAAGGTCAGGTCACCGATCTCCAGCTTGCTGCCGAACGCGGTGAACTCCTCCACGATCTGGTCGAAGGCCTCCGACTCGTACCCGACCAGGTCCATCTTGTTCACCGCGAGCACCAGGTGCGGCACCCGCAGCAACGTGGTCAGGAAGGCGTGCCTGCGGCTCTGCTCGGTGAGCCCGTTCCGCGCGTCGACCAGGACGATCGCCAGGTCCGCGGTCGACGCCCCGGTGACCATGTTCCTGGTGTACTGGATGTGGCCGGGGGTGTCGGCGATGATGAACTTGCGGCGCGGCGTCGCGAAGTACCGGTAGGCGACGTCGATCGTGATCCCCTGCTCGCGCTCCGCGCGCAGGCCGTCGGTGAGCAGCGCGAGGTTGGTGTACTCCTCGCCGCGTTCCTTGCTGGTCCGCTCCACCGAGGCGAGCTGATCTTCGAAGATCGCCTTCGAGTCATACAGCAGCCGCCCGATCAGGGTCGACTTGCCGTCGTCCACCGAGCCGGCCGTAGCCAGCCGAAGGATGTCCATCGCCCGCTCCGTGCCGTCCGGGTCGGATGTCATCAGAAGTAGCCCTCTCGCTTGCGGTCCTCCATCGCGGCCTCGCTCGCGCGGTCGTCGGCGCGGGTCTGCCCGCGCTCGGTGATCCGCGTCGCGGCTATCTCCGTGATCACTTCGGCGAGCGTGGCCGCCGAGGACTCGACCGCCCCGGTGCAGCTTATGTCGCCGACGGTGCGATACCTGACCAGCGTCTCGAACGTGGGCTCGGCGTCGGACCGGCCGGTAAACGGATGGTCGGCGAGCAGGATGCCGTCCCGCTCGAACACCGACCGGCGGTGCGCGAAGTAGATGGACGGGATCTCGAGCTCTTCCCGGTCGATGTAGTGCCAGATGTCGAGCTCGGTCCAGTTCGACAGCGGGAAGACCCTGATGTGCTCGCCCCGGTGGATCCTGGTGTTGTACAGGCTCCACAGCTCGGGCCGCTGGTTCTTCGGGTCCCACTGTCCGAACTCGTCGCGGAAGGAGAACACCCGCTCCTTCGCCCTGGCCTTCTCCTCGTCCCGGCGGGCGCCGCCGAACACCGCGTCGAAGCGCTGGTCGGCGATCGCGTCGAGCAGCGTGGTCGTCTGCAGCCGGTTCCGGCTCGCCCACCGGCCGGTCTCCTCCACCACCCGGCCCGCGTCGATCGACTCCTGCACCGAGGCCACGATCAGGCGGACGCCGAGCTCGGCCGCCCGGCGGTCCCTGAACTTGAGCACCTCGTCGAAGTTGTGGCCGGTGTCCACGTGCATGACGGGGAACGGGATCCTGGCCGGCCGGAACGCGCGCTCGGCGAGCGCCAGCATGACGATCGAGTCCTTGCCGCCAGAAAACAGCAGCACTGGCCGCTCGAATTCGGCGGCGACCTCCCTCATCACGTGGATCGACTCCGCCTCGAGCACGTCGAGCTGCGAGAGCTGGTAATCAGAGCGGGACACTGTCATCTGGCGAACTCCGGATCGGGTGCACTCGGTCCCGGCCCGAGCGGGCCGGGCTCGGCCTCACTGCTAATGCTGCTGTACCGCGCTGATCGCATCGAGCAGCCGGCCAGCCAGCGGGACGGGACAGATCAGGATATCCGGCATCCACGGCTGCTCGGAGTTGTAGCGCAGATTTGACCCGTCGATCCTCGACGTGTGCAGGCCGGCGGCCCTGGCGACGGCCACGGGGGCCGCGGAGTCCCACTCGTACTGGCCGCCGCTGTGCACGTACGCGTCCACCTCGCCGGTGATGACGGAGGCCGCCTTGGCGCCCGCGGAGCCGAGCGGCACGAGCTCGGCTCCGAGCTTTGCCGCCAGCCGCTGCACGAACTCGGGCGGCCGTGACCTGCTGACCACGAGCCGCAGCGCGGCTCCCGGCGCGGCCGCCGGAGGCGCGGGCGGCGCGGCGGTCGACAGGACGGCATCCTGGGCAGGCAGCGCGACCGCGCCCGCCGTGAGCTCGCCGCGCTCCCACAGCGCGACGTGCACCGCCCAGTCGACCCGGCCCACCTCGCCGAACTCCCTGGTGCCGTCCAGCGGGTCGATGATCCATACCCGGTCCGCGGTCAGCCTGGCCCGGTCGTCGACCGCCTCCTCGGACAGCACGGCGTCGTGCGGGCGGGCCCTGGCCAGCTCGGCGGCGAGGAACTCCTGCGAACCGAGGTCGCCGGCGCGCCTCAGGTCGTCGGCCGTCGATCCGGACGCGCGGAGCTTGAGCAGGCGCTCGCCGGACGCCACGGCCAGATCGCGGGCCAGGCAGTCGTCATGCCAGGTGTGTCCCTACGCCGCCAGGCCGGGTGCCGCGGCGAGGCCGCGCAGCTCAGTATGCGCCTGAACCGCGGACCACCGCCGCGGAAGTCTTCCACAGGATCTGCAGGTCGAGCATGAACGACCAGTTCTCCACGTACCGCAGGTCGAGGCGGACCGACTCGTCCCAGGGCAGGTCGGCCCGGCCGTTCACCTGCCACAGGCCCGTCATGCCTGGCTTGACCGCCAGCCTGCGCCGCACATGGTCACCATACATGGCCGCCTCTTCGGGCAGCGCGGGCCGCGGGCCGACCAGGGACATGTCCCCGGCGAGCACGTTGAGTAGCTGCGGCAGCTCGTCCAGCGACCAGCGCCGCAGCCAGCCTCCTGCCCTGGTGATCCGCGGGTCCTTCCTGATCTTGAACAGCGGGCCCTGCTGCTGGTTCCGGCAGGCCAGCTCGTCCTTGCGGGCCTCGGCGTCGGTCACCATCGTGCGGAACTTGTAGACCGAGAACTTGCGCCCGCCCCGGCCGACCCTGGTCTGCCTGAACAGCGCCGGGCCGCCGTCGTCCAGCCTGATGATCATGGCCAGCAACCCGAGCAGCGGCGCCGCGACGATCAGGCAGGCCACGGCGAGCAACCTGTCGAACACGGCCTTGAGGATCCGCCGCCAGCCGCCGAACTCGGGATGGTCCATGTGCAGCAGCGGCAGCCCGGCCACGGGCCTGATGGTCGTCCGGGGCCCGGCCACGTCCAGCAGGGCGGGGGCGACGCACAGGTCGGTCCCCGTCTTCTCCAGATCCCACGCCAGCCTCCGCAGCCGCTCTCCGGCCATCTCGGGACAGGCGAGCACCGCGACCGTGTCGGCATCGAAGCGACCGACCACCTCGGTGACCGCATCGAGGCCGCCGGCGACCGGGACGCCCGCGATCATGCCGCCCTCGGTGACGCCGACCACGCAGGCCGCTACGACCGACAGGCCGTGGTAGGTCTCCTTGCGCAGCACGGTGGCGATGTCGTCGACCACGGGCCCGTACCCGACGACGACGACCTTGCGCATGCAGCCGCCCCGCGCGCGCATATGGTGCAGCCTCTTGCGCAGCGCGTACCTGGCCGCCAGGTCCAACACCGTCACGCTGGGCAGGGCGATGACGACATAGCCTCTGGCCAGGCCGGCCTTGCTGGCGTAGGACAAGATCGCGACGGCCGCGACGAGGAACACCCCGGCGTTGAGCACCCGGCGGAACTCGTCGGTGCCCACGCCGATGAACCTGGAGTCGTATCCGCCGGCCACCAGGACGGTGCCGAGCCACGCGAACGGCAGCAGCAGGCTGGCCGCCAGGTAAGGCGCCGGCCGGTTGCCGACGGCCTCGAAGCGGACCTGGTAGGCAAGCAGCCCGGCGGCCAGACCGCAGACGCCGTCCGCGGCGGCGGCCTGGCGTAGGTAGATGACCGTCCAGGAGGCGGACCGGATCGCGACCTTGGCAGTGCCGTCCTCGAACCTGTGCCTTGCGCGAGCCGCGCCGACAGCCGTCAGGCTCAACACCTAGACCCTCCCCTCGAGACCGGTCCGGCTGGCGCGGACCGGCGCCGCGCGCCGGAGTTTGCCGGTCGTTTGCCGAGTACTCCAGCAACTAGACGCATAGGCGTTGGGTGCAGTTGACCTGAGTAACACAATTAAGATCAAGTCGCAACCCGCCACAACTCCGTCGATTGTGGCGCACCCGGCAAATCAGGTCGGCGATTTATCTCATCTTTATCGATACCGGGCGTACCGCGCGCCACAGGGCGCCTTGGGCCGGGATCAGCCGAGCGCGTGGATCTGGTTCTGGGCGGCCGCGAGGCCGGAGCGCAACAGGGCCTCGACCGCGTCCGCGGCGAGCTCG
>WNGJ01007253.1_pt1 | contig 11785 bp, 8 predicted proteins | sample 5400611 | NCBI WGS metagenome assembly WNGJ01 (sample SAMN13153375, study PRJNA577476) | soil metagenome | isolation source: 40 cm soil or saprolite under Garry oak tree replicate 1 | place: USA:California | collected 2016-06-15 | reverse complement strand
CAACATCTTCCTTGGCGTTGCGGTGCGTGTCGATTACAACATCGGCCACTTCTCGCAGCGAATCGACTTGCGCTTCGGTCGGATCTTTGAGCGCCTCGTCGTACGAAGGCAGTTCGGCGATCGAACCGGCTCTGTCCTTGTATCTCCTACGCAGTTCTTCAATTGGGGCCGTCAAATGCACGTGAATGACGCTGCGCCCGTATGCGCGGCGCAGCGCGTCGATTTGCTCCTTTATGCGAACCGAATCCACCACCACGGGAGCAGACTCCGATTCGCGTGCAAGGCGACGCACGAGCGAATCCGCTACCCACTGCCCTTTCGTCTGCTTGTCGAGAGCCTCGCCAGCCTTCTGCAACGCTGCGCGTTCGGCTGGAACACCTGGGCTCACCGCTCTGATGAGCTCATGAGTCTTAACCAGCAAGAAAGCGAAACGGGCAACCAGTTGCCCGACTAGAGAACTCTTTCCGCATGCGATGGGCCCGGAAAGGACCACGACCCTGCTTGGCACGGTGTAGGATCTGTTGATGGGTGTTAGAACATCGAACCCTGGGTAGTCTCGTCAGGACGCGGAGCCAGATGGGTGACAGGCGAGCGGAGTCGAGATCCAGGTAGCTCGTAGACCGTCACGTGCACCTCCTCCTCACACAGCGTGAGTCGGATTAGCTCCTCCACAACATCCCACGACCCGCCTGCCTGTCCAGTCCCGATCTTCGGCATGTGCACCGTGGCCCCCTTTTTGCGAGCGACGGTCGATACTTTGCGAAGTCCTTCTCGAAGGGCGTTATAACGGACTCGCGGCTGCGCTGAGGCCCCATAGCCGTGCTGGGCAACGACGCTTGCTACGTCCACGTCCTCCCTTACGGAACTGAAGTGCACGTTACCGAGAACCAATTCCTTCCGCCCAGGTCCCACCCACAGGCGGAATTCGTCCTGGGCCATAGGCCACGCCCGACGCACGGCGGCAGCGAAGCCGCTACCTCCCCAGGTGATGGCGGCATCAGTGACGATGTGAACGATCAGTTTCGGTCCGTCCCCCCGCGGCTCAGTGGCATCGCCTATCACGTATTCGACTAACTCGGGCGCAGGTTCTCGACCCTCGTCAATCGTTCGAAGGAGTCCAACGACTCGCGGCCTCAAAGAACCCGGATAAGGAGGAATCCCGAGGGCCTCAACGTGGAGCTGATCGCTCTTGTGCGTCCACGACTCGTCGCCTTTGGAAGTGAAGCCAATTGCACTGCAATGCGCCACGAGGGTTCGTTCGGGCAAGACCCAGCCGCGGCTGATCGAGCTGGGTTTCCACGCCCGAGACCCGATCAAATAATCGATCCGGTACCTGCCCTTCTTCCCGCCTTTCTCGATCGGCGAAGCACAGAACATCGCACACGGGTCGCTGCGGAGATGCACAGCACGTATGAGGATTGCCTCCATCGAGACCTCGTAGCGCTTCTGTTCCTCCAGCAACACGTCGACACCGACGTCTGGTGTCGCGAGGTCCGTAAAACTTCCTATCGGCATCACGAACTCGGCAGCTGCGATGTTGCAGAGGGCCTCCAACTGCCAGTCGTCGCCCTCGAGCTCACTGTGAGGCGCCCGCTTCCGAACCTGCTCAGCCCAGTCGGGGAAAAGCGTGTGCGCAATCTCATGGGCCAATGAGTAGCGCAGGCGACCTCTGGGACGAGTCGGGTTGTACTCAATGCGCGGCTTCCCCCGCTCAGTGGCTACAGTCTGCGCTTCGCGAACGTCATCGCGTGGGATCACTTCGATTTCGAGTAGATCTGCCAGGGCGAGTGGATCAAAGGGAGGACCAGACCACCCGATGTCCATTGCGTTCATGGTGATCTCCCTGGCGCGCTCCGTCACGGCCTGGACTGGGTCGCGCTGCTTGGAAAAGGCGAGCACCGATTGGTGCGTCCACTGGCTGGGAGCTGGGGTCATGGGGCGCCCAATACCTCAGAGTTGATACCGAATATTTACCGAAGAGAGCGGGCTATCAAGTCCGGACACGATCTGCCGCTGCGCCAACTGATTGAAAATACGACGGTTTACGACTCAGTTCCAGCGATTCGGATCGCTCCTCCCCTTACCTCCGCGGCGTTGCTGCTAGGGTGCGCTCCCAGTATTCCCATATCAGCACCATTGCCAGGGAATCGAGTCCACAATACTGCAGCAGCAGGTCGCGCCATTGTTTCCGTGCCTCCCCATCATCGCGCTCGACGCCATACATCATGGCTTGATACGCTCGCATGGCCCCCGTTCCCTCGATTACCTGCTGACGGACGCCGTTGATGACGAGCGGTGGCAGCGCAGCATAGGGATCTGCATTCGGGAGGGCTGCGTGACCCGTAATCTCCTCGAACCGAGCCCGCATGGCACTGTCCGTCTTCCACAACGCATCCAATACGACCTTGATCGAAGTCCGACCACCCATGGCAGGATGGAAAAAGTTCTCGCGAGTGACCTGATTGAGATCCAGAATGCGATCCGACTCCGTGAGAGTGTTGATCCATCCATCGAGGTCTGCGTTCGCCTGGCCAAACGCTGGAAGCTCGCGGAGGATCTCCTTCATCGTGGAGCCCTCATGTGTAGCCCAGGCCAGGACAGTACCTTCCTCTCCGATAGCCTCCCGCAGCGCATGCGCGAACTTGCCGTTCGGCCATGTGTCTTCGGTATTGATCCACTCGGAATGTACGGGCCGCTCGCCGGCTCGGTTGAGCGTGTGACAACTCCATTGGAACGCAACAAGACCATACGGCCGCATTCCAGCATGGTAGGGGAGCGCAAGCCGTGAAGTCTCAAAGTCGATGAAGTGCAACGGATACTGGGCTGCTTGTAGGGCTGGCCGCAGTTCATCGCCGACCCAGACCTGCCCCGACCTCGTGTGCCTCAGTTGTACCAGCTGGCGCGCATTGATCACGCCGACACTGCCATCCGCCTTCGAACATGCCTCCTCCGGGACGTCCAGGAGCGAGGCCTTTTTGTTCTGCAGGAGTTCTTCAACCAGTGGCGCTGCAGATCCTTTGAGGCGCCCGCCCTGGTAGAGGTCCAGGACCGACGGCGTTGCATCCGCAAGTCCTCCCCAGCACTCGCGAAAGCCGCTGGGCTGAACGCCCGGCTCGACTCGATACTCGCAGTCGCGGCACCAAAAACCGAGCGGGGCCGGTAGCTTGCGAAGGTCCCCTGACAACGACGCCTCGAACCGACCCGCTTCGGCCTCAACCTCTGTACGCAATTCAGCAACCTCTGAGGACACGTCTATCTCAACGACGCACCGATCCTGACGTGCTCGCTCCACGTCCCCAGTGAACACTGCGTGATGCGCACGAGCCTTTCCGTCGCGCGACTCCCGTCGCTCGATTTTGAACCAATTGGGAAGTCCGTCGATTGCAGTCGTGGCAGCCTTGTCAACGAGACAAAGGAATGGCGTGACAACCGCCCCCCCAATCATCGCCGACAGCACGCTGACCTGGAACGCAACATCCTCGAGGTACTCACGCCACTTCTCACTGATGGCGAAGGGCTTGCGCTTACCGCGGAACAAGTTCGGTGCGCCGTCGCTCAGCCGGGCCGCGTTCTCTTGCGAGTCGAACGACTTTGCCTTCACCTCAACCAATCGAAAGTCACTGCCCCGTTTCTGAATGATGTCAGCGCGGGCAAGACGGTGTCCCGCAAGGAGTGTCGCCTCAAAGACAGTGACGCTTTCGTTCTTGAACGCTTCCCGAGTGGCGGCGGCTCCCACAAGTGGATCGCTGCCGTACTCGAGCGGGACCCCCTCCGGGTAGTGGAGCTTCGCCAGCGTCTCAACCATGTAGCCGCCTTCGGCGAGCATGCGGAGATAGTCGTCGTCCTCCTTTGTATTTGGATAGCCAAGTTCACGATAGTAAAGCTTTGTTTGGCACGAGCGCGCTACTTTGAAATCGGATTTGGAGAGCGTTTGGAAGCGATCCTCTCTCGGCATCATCCCTCCCCATGCGATTCTCGCGGAGCGCTCACAACGCAAAAGCCCCTGCTCGCCTGCATCTTGAGTCAGTTAATCCGAGGCGCCGAGGCGAATGCACTCGGAGTCCCGGACAGTCACCTCATCCTCAACAAACTCACGTAGCTCCGGGAAGCTTGATAGGGCGAAATTGCGGCATCGAGGGGCGGTTTTGCGGCACCCGTCGCTCCCGACGCTGGGTCGATGTCGCCTTCCCGCGAAGCCCGTATCTGCCGGGACGCAGCAACTCGGTGGGTAGTAACCGACAGGCAGATGAGAACACAGCGCTAGCGGCCAGCGATCCAATCAGCGCTCACGAGACTGGCGTATCACGCGCCCAATCCGCTCCAGAACGGCTGCGGGATCGTTTGCCAAATCGAAGTCCCAAACCCGGATCACGAACCATCCCAACCGGCGCAGCCTTCTTGTGACAGCTCGATCCCGAGCGCGGTTCCGCTGGATCTTCTCTCGCCAAAATCTCACGTTGGTACGTGGGAACCGATCGAAGCCCGGGGCGCCGTGCCAGAAGGCCCCATCAACGAAGACCGCGATGTGCTCCTGGGGAAAAGCGAAGTCAGGAGAACCAGGCACTTCCTTGGGCTGCACTCTCCATCCCCGCACCCCAATTCGCATCAGCAACGCCCGCAGGCGGCGCTCGGTGCTTCGGTTGCCCCGCGACCGAACGCTTGACATGATCCTCGATCTGACTTTACTAGGTACGCTGTCCATTCTAGATGGCGAATGTCACCTGCTGCCTGGATTTATGAGCTCGGTGAGAGCAGCTTCCGGACAATGTGCAACACTTCTCGTCGTAGCGTCGTTGCGTTCCGTTCGAAGAAGGCCGACAGCGAGTACCCCAAAATGCGTTGGCAGAACGCGAAGGTGCTAACCGTTGAATCGGCGCTCCGAACACCTTTCAGGATAAGCAGCTGATCGGCGATGTAGCGAACGTAGACCGCGTTGCTGATCTGACCTGAGACTACCATCAGCGCCGGTAGCAGGTTCTGATTGTAGGCTCTCATAGCGCTCCGGAGATCGGCGTTCTGTCGCTTCGAGTCGGCGCTCTTGTACCCCTGCCGCACCTCGAAAACAACCCCCGAGAGTGCGCGACGCCGACGGCTAGGTAAGCCGATCCTATTCGCCGCCCTCAATAGCCAAGATCGAACGCGATTTCTCCTTCGGGAATCACGAACCTCCGACAGCGAGATTCTCGCGTCCAAAGTGATCGTAGCTCTTGAGCCGTCCGTCTTCTTGTACTGATAGCTCCAAGAAACCTCCGTGTCGGATAGGCGCAACGTGTCCTGGATAATCCGTCTAACAAGGCGTTCGCAGCCGATGCCCAGCTGTCGGTAGAGCGACGTGATGCCGCCGCTAGCTTTGTGGGCGGCAAACATCAGCTTTGAATCGAAGCCGATCCAGTGGTAGAGAGGATCGCCTCCGTACAACGCGCGAAACTCGCTGAGCGAAATGCCGGCCTCATCGTCGGTTCCGAACTTTGGCAGGTAGTCCGTGCAAAGGCGTATCGGTTCCAGAAACAGGTCGAGATATTCCTTGTCTGTTCGCCATCGCCTGCGTGACCGACGCCGCTTTGCCATGGTTCCTATACGTCAGTCGACAGGGTCGGTGGCAACGCCCTGCGAGCGCGTGTCGGGCAGGTTCGCTTCATCAGTTGGCCGTGAGGAGCCGCTGAACCACGGTCGAGATTTCCTTCCTCAGCTTGTCTGCGTTCCGCTCAAAGAACCCGGACAAAGAATAGCCCAAGACGCGCTCACAGAACGCGAAAGTACCGATCGTGGGGTCGGCATCCGCGACGCCCCTGAGGACAAGGAGTTGGTCCGCAACGTAGCGCGTGTAAACGGCGTTGTTGACCTGAGCCGACACCACAATCATGGCGGGAAACAGATCGTCGTTGTAGGCTCTCAGCGCACTGCGCAAATCGGCGTTCTGTCGCTTCGAGTCGGCGCTCTTGTACCCCTGGCGGATCTCGAAAACAGCCCCTGAGAGCGCCCGAAGACGATCATTGGATATGCCGACTCTCCGAGCGGCTGCGCTGATCCAATCGCTTACGCCGTTTCGCTTCCCCGCGTCTTTGACGTCCGAGAGGGAGACTCTCGCGTCCAGAGTGATCGTCGCCTTCGAGCCATCCTGCTTTTCATACTGATAGCTCCAGGACGTTTGTTCGTCCGAGAGCCCCATGGTCTTCTGGATGATCCTTCTGACAAGCCGCTCGCAGGCGATCCCTAGCTGCCTGTATAGCGACGTGATACCCCCGCTGGCTTTGTGGGCGGCGAACATGAGCTCCGAGTCGAAACCGATCCAATGGTAGAGGGGATCGGCTCCATATAGCGTGCGGAACTGAGCGAGCGAGACGCCATCCTCGTCGTCTGTGCCGAACTTCGGAAGGTAACCTGCGCAAAGGCGGATGGGTTCAAGAAAGAGCTCAAGGTACTCTTCGTCCATTGGCAGTCAGGCCTCTCGTTCAAACCGCGGGGCTTGTCAGTCTCTGGGAAGAGGGTTGCACATGCTGTTCCAGGAACGCCGCTAGCTGGCGAGCGACTACATGGCCGATTATCGGGGGCACAGCGTTCCCGATCTGGAGGATGTTATGACCGGCTGCATGCGGGAATACAAACTCGTCTGGGAACGACTGAAGCCGGGCGCACTCACGAACCGTCAGCCGCCGAGTGAGAGCGTAATGGAAGTGAACGCGCGCCTTCGGATTCGCCCGCACGTTGTACGCAAGCTCTCCCTTCTTAGATTTGTGATCGCCCTGGCCCGCGCCTTTCGTCGCCTTCGTGGCGACAAAGTACTGACTCTGGTTGGGAATTGTTTCATCGTCCACACCCTTCAAGTCATCGATCGCACCATCAATGGAAGTGTGCTGGAATGCATGTGTTGGGGTTGGCATCTGAGGAAAACCTTCTAATCCATTCCTGACGCCAATGAGAAATAGACGGGTCCTGCTCTGGGGGAGTCCGAAGTCGGGGCAGAACACCCGCCATACCTTGAAGTGGTAGCCAACGGTGCGAAAGTCCTCCAAGATCGTCTCGAGGGCCTTGCCCTTATGGAGGCGCTCAAGGAACGGCACGTTTTCCGCGACGACTAAAGACGGTTGATGGAGCGCCATATAGTCTCTCATGACTCTGTAGAGCGCTCCCCTGCGGCCGGCGAGCCCAACCTTCGGACCGCTTGACGAGAAATCCTGGCAAGGGAACCCCCCCGTCAGGATTGCTGCAGCTGGGAACTGGGACAAATCCGCGTCCGCCAAGTTTATTTCAGATATGTGGTCGCTCAGATTCAGGCGATAGGTTTCCGCCGCCTTCGGGTCGTTGTCGTAAGCCTGCACGATCCTGAAGGGAAGAACGGGATACTCTTCGCCCAGAAACTTGAAGCCGCCCAGCATGCCGAGATCGAGGCCACCGCAACCGGCGAACATGGATAAAATGGACCAGGTCTCTGAACGGGGGCTGCTCGATCGAAGACTCGGGTTGAGGTAAGCCGCGGTGTTCGGGTTGTCACGAAACCCGTATTGGAACTGTGGCATCCGACGTAAGGCCTTGCGCTTCGGCAGTCCGGATTTGGGTCTCATCTCACTCCCTTGAAAGAACCTCGGGCGCTGTCCTGCGTCGCCCGATCAGCATTAGCAGGCTTCAAAAACTAATGCGGCGGCGTCAACGGCCGGGCCGCTTAGCAGATCTTCCAGACGTTGAAGGCGTGCCGAAACAACATAGTCTCAATCCGCCGCCGCGCTCCGTGCTGGGTTGCGTAGGGCACTACGGGAGCGTGAACGGACGCCGAGCGCAGCCAGTAGGTGAGCTCGCATCGCTCGCGCCGGCCTCCTGGTGCTCGCGAGCCCCTCATTGGCGAGGATCTCGGGTTGGCCTGTGGTCGATCCGCAACGGTGGCTGAGCCAAGACACGCCTGGTAGGAACGAGCGTCGCCGCTGGCATTCGGGCGAGGTTTGCTTGCTTGCCAAGGCTCGTGTGCCGCTCCGATAGCTCCGATGCGGCAGGACGTTGGGCATCAGGCGGTCACCGCCGGGCTAAACCTCTATTGACAGGGCAGTTGGTACCATACATTTTGCATTTCGCACTTCTGGAAATAGCGAAATCGTAGCCAACTCGCTTAGCTGGAAGCGCTTCAAGAACGGAGAGCAGCATGGACACCGCGACAACCCCCGCACCCGCCACGCCACTGCCGCCCCCGTTGGTGGGGACGGACATGGACGCCGACGAGACGCTGCTCGGCCGCGTCATCTCTGAGGACGGCAGCCCCAACATGGAGCGCGTCCAATTCCGCATCCTCCCCGGGCGGCACACCGCCGTCGGGCGCATCGTCGGCATCCGGCACCGCCGGCCGAGCCACGAGCCCGTGATGACCCTCGTGCGGGTCGAGGAGATGCACGAGTTCAACCCTCACGAGGACGCGGCCAGCTCTACTGTCTCGGACGTCATCCCGTTCGAGACGCGCTACGCACCGGAGGGGCGCTCGACGGTCATCTATCGGGCCGCCCAGGGCGAGCTCCTGGAAGAGGCCCTCCTGAATCCGGACGGCAGCCTGAACCGAATCGAGAGCCCCGAAACTCTGCCACTCTCAGGCAGCCCCGTTGTCGAGGTGCCGCCAGACTTCATCGCCAAGGCCCTCAACTTCGCCCCGAGCCCCGAGACCGGCCTCGACCTCGGCACAGTGCACGGACTGCCGGGCGTGAAGGCCATGCCCCACCGTAGCATCGTGCAGACCCACATGTTCCTGGCGGGCGGGATCGGGCGCGGCAAGTCGTTCGCGCGCGGCGTCATCGCGGAAGAGCTAGCGGTGCACGGCGTCCCCCAAATCAATATCGATCCGATGGGCGAGATGGTCGAGGCCACGGAGGACCTCGGAGGCACCAATGTAGTGCCCGGGAAGAAGTTCGCGCTGCCGCTCAGCGCGCTCGAGGCCGAAGACGTGCTCGATGCGATCCCCGGCATCAACCGCTCCACGAACATCGCGACGCTGATCGCTTACGCTCACAACAGCCTCCTCCACCGCAAGGTGCTGGCGAAGGGCGAGCACTTCGGCGTGAGGGAGCTGGTTGAGCGCATCAAGGAGGTCGCGCCCGACCTTGAGATGCAGAAACCGAACACGCTGATGCCGGCGGTGCAGCGGGCCAGCAGCCTGGAGCACATCGACTTCATCGGCCAGCCGTTCCCATGGGAGCAGGAGCTTCAGCCGGGGCGGATCATCAACATCGACTGCCGCGGCCGCCTCGTCCCCGAGCTCCGGTTGATTGCCGCCTCGGTCGCGCGCGACATCCAGCGCCTGGCCAAGGCGCGGAAGCTCCCGTTCGTCGTGCTGTCGATGGACGAGGCGCACCTGATCGCGCCCAACAACGACGACGTGGTGACCACCCAAGTGATGCGAGAGATCGCGCGCATCGGCCGGCACTACCGCATCGGCCTGATCATGACCACGCAAAGCCCCGCGGACATGGACCGCTCGGTGCTTAAGCGGCTCCTCACTCGCTTCATTTTCGCGATCGAGCCCGACCAGCTGGAGTCGCTGCGTGGCGTATTCGCCGACGCGCCCGAGGCGATCATCCGCCACCTCCCCAAGTTGCCTATCGGCACCTGCGTGCTCACCGGCGTGTCAGAGACCGTGAAGCACGCCACCGGCGTTGACGTGCGGGAGCGGAAGACGCGCGTGGGCGGCCAGACGCCCGATATCTTCGCGGACCTGTCGGCGCGCGGGTGGAAAGGCCGCAAGACGATCGAAGACCTGAAGGCGGGGCAGGGTGACAAGTGAGCAAGCCCGTCGCCGTCCACGAGCGGTCGATCTGGATTGTGGACTATCTCCGTCGCACAGCGGAAGGCCCGGAGCGCACGATCCGCCACATGTGGGAGGAGGCGAGTACGCCCCGGAACGACGACGGGACCGGCGGTCTCGGCGACACGGCGACCCTTCCGACGTACCATCGAACCGTCGCCAAGCTCGTACGCCAGGGTCAGGTCGAGGAGGCCGGAACGGCGCCGGACGGCGCGGCGATGTACCGTGCCGTTGCCCAGCTGTCGCCGTTCAGCACGTACACGCTGGCCGACCTCAACGCCGCCCTCTGGGAGCTGTCGGCCGTCGAGGCAATGTCCCAGTACCTCGATGCCGTGGACTACTACGAGTCCCAGGCGCAGGGCGTGTTGCGGGAAGCGGCGCGCCGACTCCTCAAGGAGGACCCGCGGGAGCTGATCCTTCGGATGCTCAAAGACCGGTCGGCGGAGCTCGATGAGGACCTTGGCATCCTGGAGGACCCTAGCGCCGACGACCGGGCGCACCGATCCCAGACCAAACGGCGCCTGGAGGACTTGCGCTACTTCGTCAACAGCGAGCTCGGCATCAGCGCTAAGGTGTGGAGCTTCCCGGCCTTTGACCAGATCGAGAAGGGCGCCACGAAGTACGCCCAGCCCGACTGGACAGCGGTGACGGCCACCCTCGCCGAGCGCGTGTTTGGCGCGGCCTTCGTGGAGCTGGCGCGGGTCCCCGACGTGCAGCCGAGGGAGACGGCGCTGCTCGTCGCCGGGAGTGACGGGAGCAGCCACACGGGCTACGTGCGCGGGGTTCCGGCGCCGCAGTACGTCGAGGAGGAGGGCCGGATGCTCCTCACCTTCAACAACAGCGTCGCCTACATCGACCTGCCTGCCGGCCATCCGCACAAGATCCCATTCCCGTACCACGGCGTGCCGATGACTCGCGCGGCGATCGAGGACCCCGGCAACAGGGGCATGATCGTCTCGCGCCCGTGGTTCGAGGACCTGACCGACAGCCAGTTCGAGCACATGAAGAAGGCCGCCCTCGATGTGGTGCAGTTCCGCGTCGATGAGCGACTGGTCGCCGGCGTCGCGCGAGCCTTCGGGAGCAACCCGGCTGGGGGCGAAGGCGGCCTGCTGCCGAAGCCCAACGTGCTGATCCGCGACGGCACCGTGACCCCGCAGGAGCGCGAGTTCCAGCACTACTGCCACCGCTCCTCGTACGGCGATGTGGTACGCGAGGGCATCGGCCTGAGCTACACCATCCTGCGGGCCGTGCGCGACTCCGAGTCGCGGGTCTACGGCGGCGCGGTGAAGCAGACCCAACTCAAGACCTTCTCGAAAGTGCTCAACTGGTTCATCAAGCGGACGATCGACGAGAGCTGGGACCTCAGCAAGGCGTCCCACGTGACCGACTCCGTCGCGGTCACCCGGCTTCTCGCTGCGCTGCCAGAGTGCGCGCCGAACGAGTACTACCGCACGTGCGTCGTCGTGCGTCCGTTCGCCGCGCTGGTCACCGACCTTAGGTCCTTGCGGTGCGACTCAGACGCCGAGTGGCTGGAGTACTTCACGCGGCGCCGGGATCAGCAGCAGCGGGAGTACGATCAGCACGGCGGCGAGCCTTCGTGGCTCCTGGGCCAGACCCTTGAGGACGACCCGTACCTCCGAATGTGCCAGCAGGCCGACTACGCGGCATTCTACTTCGGCAAACCGGGCGGGGAGCCCGAGGTGACGCTCCCGCGGTTCGAGTTCCTCGACTCGCTGCGGAAGCGCGCTCCGGAGGACCGGGCACGACGCGTGGAGCGGGCCGTCGAGCTGATCATCACCGGCGTGCACGTGACGAAGTGGACGCTGGACCGCGAGCACAACTTCATGACTCAGCGCCGGATGCCACGGCTCGTTCCGTACGTCGTCTACGAGGCGCACGAGAAGTGCAAGGCGCTCGGCCACAAGCTGGAGGCGGAGCTGATGCAAGCGATCACGCAGCGCCTCAGCGACCTCAAGGCACTCCGGGGCCTCCCGGTGCCAAGGGTAGAGA
>WNGJ01007248.1_pt1 | contig 11789 bp, 8 predicted proteins | sample 5400611 | NCBI WGS metagenome assembly WNGJ01 (sample SAMN13153375, study PRJNA577476) | soil metagenome | isolation source: 40 cm soil or saprolite under Garry oak tree replicate 1 | place: USA:California | collected 2016-06-15 | reverse complement strand
AGAGTCCCAGGAAGGGTCCGGCCCTCGTTGAAGTAACCGTACGCGCCAGGATGAACGGCGTGGACGTTAACGATTACGAGATTTGGTATGTACCAAAAGGTTGGGCAAGCAAAGAAACGGTATTCAAAAGATTTGATAAGTTAACCAATCAATACAGCCCTCCGAGAATGTTCCTGGCCCCTGGCAATTATTTCATGTGGTTGAAGAAAGCGCCCGGCAAAACTGAGCGCCAGCCAGTCACTCTCGGCGGCGATGGTAACTCCAAAAGAGAAATTGAATTACCTATTTCGTAAGCGCGACAGGACCCTGCATGGCGGAAAGTGCTGGTAGTGCAAGCTGGCTTGAAAACATTAAGAGCACTTGGGGCATGCTGGCCGGCTTCGCGGTATTTCTGTTCGGGATTGTCGGCAGCTTTGTGCTACCGCCTCCGGGATGGGTATCGAGCGGCGGCGAGAAGCCATTAGTCAACCTGGCCCAGTTTTTGGTTACCGTACTAGCTGGGTTGATCCTGATCTTCGTTCATAAGTGGCAACGAAAAAAAGATCTGACCCGCTGGGCCTTAATTGCGATTGGTTCACTAATTCTCCTGCTTGCTGCCTACTTCAGTTATCAACACTTCCTGGACACACGCACTTGTAAATATTTTGAGAATTCATTAGTTATCGGTTCGGTCTATACGCGGCAGGCACAGGATTACGTCGGCGGCGCTGTCAACTCTTCGTGCAGCACTCTGTTGGAGGATTTTGCGGGTAAAGCTGACGACGTCTGGACTCAGGACTCAATCAATCGTTCACGCTACATTCTGGCGCTTTCTTACATTCTTATGATGCCTTTGCTGGTCGTGTGCGTAATCGCTGTCGTCCAGGCGGTCTATTGCATAACGCCGGGTAGGCGCGGGCGGTTGAAGGCAGGTAGCAGTACGAAAAAGAAACGACGGCAACGATAATCTGATGTGGCTGCTGGCAAAGCCCGAAGATTCTAGACTACTCGTAACTAAGGGCTTCGACGGCATCCTGCCGCGCGGCGCGCAACGCAGGATAAAGGGCGCCGACGGTGCCGCCAATAATTCCCACGAGAAAAGCGATCGCGATCCAGCGTGGTTCAATCTCGACAACCAGATTTGTCATACGCATCACGCCCAGCCGTGCGAGAAGAGTAAGAACCACACCTACGGTCACGCCCATCAGGCTGACCAGTATTGCCTCCTGTTCGATGACCCAGGCAATGCCGGTTTTCGACATTCCCAGTGCTTTGAGAATACCGATCTGACGCGTGCGTTCAGTAACTGTTGTGTACATTGCCAGCAGAATCACCAGCATACTAATCGCGGTCGCTACCCCAACGACAACTCTGATGAACACATTCAGTGCCGGAACTCCGGAAGCGTAAATTTCCGGCAGGTCGCGCGTGAAGATAATTTGATCGTCGGGAAAACGTTCCCTAATGCGTGCTGCAACTTCGTCTTGTTGAGCCGGATCCTCGACAGCCACCAGGACCGCAGAGGCGCGGCCTTCTGCCCCTTCCTGGTCCTGCATGGTCGAAAGCGGTATCTTGATGCGGCCGCCGCCGGGTGGTTCGTAGATGCCGACAATCTTGAAGGGTCGCTCAAACAGTTGCAGAGTCGATCCCACCGCGGCGTCATGTTGTTGCTGCCAGACGGCATCGATGATGGCCTGATCTCCACCTGTTAGTTTCTGGCCTTCCCTGAGGTTGATTCCGGTCAGTTTCGCGTAATCGTCAAATTCGATTGCATCGATGAGTCGCGAGCCGAATCCTGCATCACTGCGATCCAGTGCCTGACCGATAGGAGTCGCGGCGCGGACGCCCTTGATGCGCGCAATCTCAGTAGCACGCGAAACCGGTAACATGAAAGGTGAATTGCCACCAAAGCCCAGCGAGCCTGAGGAACGAACCATAATCTGCGCGCCGATATTTGACTCGCGTCGTCCGCGTTCGCGCAAAACGCCGTGCGCCAGGCCAACAGTAAAAATAATTAGCAGCACGCCAACCGCCGTTCCCAGAATGCTGACTGCGGTGCGCGCGGGCCGGTGAGCGATGTTTGAAAGTACAAGGCTATCCATAAGTCGTTGTAAGTGTGGGCTGCGATTCATCAGCCGGCCCCAGGCATTCGGCAATGTCCGCCAGGTTAAGATTAGCAGTCCTATAGACGTCCAGAAAACTGTGCCTGCTTTTCGCACCAGCGCCAGCGTTACTCCGGTCGCCGTAGTAAATCCCAGCGTCCTAAGTACAACGCCGGTGCCGCCTTCATAAACGCCAATAGTGCCAGGCACGAAGCCGAAGATAAAATTAATTACTTTCGTCAGTGACTCAATGATGTAGGCCTGGCCGACGTGGGGCAGATAACCCAGCATGCGTAAAGTCACGTAAACCTCAACGACGCCTGAGGCATGCGACAGCAGATCACAAGCAATCATTCCGAAGAAAACGCCGGGATGATGTTTATAGAAATCATAGACTTTCGACTCGATGTGAGCAATATGCTGCCGGCGCTTGAGGATCACTTTGGGGTTCAGTCTCAGTCTGGCCGTCTGATCAAGCATCCAGGTGACCAGCATGATGCGGCGCTTTGCCGCAAGACCTGCGGCAACGATTCCAAGTGCGGCAACTACGGCTATACCAATAAGTGAGTAATAGATGAGCGGCGGCAGGTTGTAAGTAAACAGCATTACGCAAGCGCCGCTCAGAACAAAAAAAACTACCGAAAGGTTGTAGAGCAGGTTGTCAACGACGAGGGCCGGTACGCCGTAAGTTAAGGGAACGCGGCGGCGCAGAAGGGCCACCTTGGTCGCTTCGCCGAGCAGTGGGCCAGTGAAAGTAAGAAAACTTATTGCTTCGCCTCCCAGTCGCACTGCAAAGGCTTGAGAGAAATTGAATCGCCGATGCTCCTTGGGAACGGCCGCAGACATTGCCAGGGTGCGCAGCACATGACGCGAGCCGCTGATCGTAAGCAGAATTAGGAAACCAAAGAACCCAATCCGGATGAGCGCATCGAAGATCGGTTGCAGTCCGACGAGATTGATAACGTAAACGAGGAGGCCAAGTCCGAGTAAGAAAGCAATTGCCTGAAGCCAGACGAACGATCGGCGGGACTTATCGGGACCAGTGGGCTCACTCTGGTCGACTAGTTCTTCCAGCTCGCGAAAATCCTCTGGCCACTCTTCAGTCAACTGGTTTTCCGAAGTCGTCAAGGAGTTGTAGTTGCTCCCGTAACTGTGATTTTTCGGTTTTCTGGCTTGGCCAACACTTCCTTAACCGGACGGCCGGGAAAGCGCCGGAAACCTTTGTCCCGCAGAACCGGAATTGGATTGTTATCATCGCGTAAATTTCCTGTTAATGCCAGTACGGTGGGAACAAAGCTGAGGCTATCATAGGGTTCTTCCACAACATCGGCGCGCGGTATTGTGGTCTTATCGCCGCCAGCCAGCATGAATGTCGAGTGGGTAGAAATGCGAAAGAAGGAGCCGTGGTTGCCACCAGGGTTAAAGCCGCGGACATCAAAATTCCAATGATCGTTGGCCACTACCAGCATATCGGCTTCGATGTTGTCGCGTTGTCTTCGCAGCAGCCGGCGCAACAGGCGTTCATCAGCAGAAATGCCGGGTTCGTCGAGCGAAAGCCTGGCGACGCGATGACGGGCGAGTTCTTCGTGCAGACCGATCAGACCGTTGGAGTAGCGTGTTTGGTGCAACGCACGAAGCCATTCCACGTCAGTGTGCCACTCGCTGAGCCACGCCTCGCGGTTGCTACCCGGCACTTCCAACTGTGGGTCCTCCAGAATTTGCAGCGGTAACCCGGGACGCAACGGAATTAATTCAAAAGACAAGCGCCCGGCGCCATCCTGCGTTAGTTTATTGATCGGTACGTAACGAAAACTTAATTGCCCCTGGGGATCTTCGCGCGCAAGGATTAGCGCCTGCTGATCCGGACCGGCACTGACCCAAACGACATCCGTAATTCCAGTCTCGTCGATCGGTTGACTCACCAACTCGACCGGTAGGCTTACTGCGATCAGGTCGATGGGACGATTGGCTATTCCTGGCTGTACATTGTTGCGTACTGTCATGCTGTGCAAGAGCGTGAAGTAGTTGATGTGTACCAAACTCTTCTCCGTATCGAGCGAGCCGTCGGTTTTCAAAACAAGTCCGCCAGGCGCGATACCCGCCACATAATTCTGAAGTTGGTGGATGGAGTTGTGTTCACCCATGGCTCGCCTGGCAATAACCTCGTCGATTCTGACCGTTGAAGCATCGAAGTTATCTTTTCGCAGCGCCAGAAGGTTAGTCAGTATTCTTCCGTATTCGCCGTAATTTTCTTCCTGGCCAATCCAAATATCGGCCCAGGCGCAAACGCGTTTCGCTTCGTCATCTCGCCCAGCGTCCGCATCATCTTTCGTAAACTTCTTTGACTGAACTGCGCACGATTCTCGTTGCTGCTGGATTCGAAGACGCAAAACGGCGAGTTCCTGGTTAAGCTCATCGAGATTTTGCTGCCATTCCGGCCGTCTCGCGTCCACTGTCTTAAAAAACTGATCGGTCAGTGCGTTCCGAAGCGCCGTGGAAAGGCCGGATCGCTGCAGTTGCTGCAAAATGATCTGCAGCAAATTGAGATCAGAATCTCGGAAATGAAGTGATGCTCTTTCATTGCCGTCGAAATCCAGCATCGCCGTTGGGTAATCGGCACTTTGACCCTTGAGGTAATAGGATTCGCGCGTCGTCGTGGTGATTGCCTGGACGAATGGGTTGACGCCTTTGAGGGAATACTCCAGAAGCGGACGACGCTTTGTGACAACGTGATGCCCGCCTCCACCGGCACTGGCAAATAGTTTCACCAGGTTAAAGCCCTGGCTATAAACTCGCTCACTCGTATTGAATCCGTGATCGGAAATAACAATCAGCGCCGTCTCAGAAGCAAGGGGACTCTTCTGGATAGCAGTCCATATCTGACCGAGCATGGCGTCAAGTTCCTTCAAGACGTTCAAAAGAGTTTCGCGATCGTTGTTGTGGTGAGCAGTATGATCAAAAGCAGTCGTAATGAGTTCAAAATAGCGAAATCGTGGATCACTTAAAGCCGAGATCAGCTCACGCGCCAGCTGATCCGGAAGCGAACTCTTGAGGCCCAGTCCCTCCATGGTCCACTCGTCGAATATTTCTTTCGGGGCTTTCTTGAATTTGTTTTCTACGGCTCTCCCAAAGGTTGTATATCTTGGGCCTCGTTGAAAGAGTGAGAGGGTTATATGACGTTCGTTATGGGCGAAGGCATCCGGCAGCATGGGCACGCCGATCGAATCGAGCACTTCAACGCCCTGCATATCAACGCGCCTGCCGGCCGTGGCTTCAACATAGAAGGTAACGAAATTCAGATAATCGTAGGTCTGCAGGGTGTAACGATCGAATTCCACGTTTCCTTTGATTTGCAGGTGTTGTCCGGTACCGAGCAGCGACCAGGAGGGGGCTGAAAGGCTCATGCCGCGAACGTAAAAATTAGCCAGCCTTGTGCCTCGCTGATAGAAAATATAGTCGAACCAGGGAAGCTGACTCTTACCGGTGCGCGGATCGCGCTCACGCACAAAGCGGTCGACGAGCGCATAGGGCAAACCATCGATTTGAAGCGTGACCACGCGCCTCGTTTGGGCAAGGGCAGGCGCCGCAAGCAGGACAAGCAACATCCCGGCGAGCAGACCAATGGCTCGGGTGCGACAGCGCTTCGCTACAGTATTGGAGAATTGAGGAAATTCGAGCGAATTATCCACGCTGAGTCGCAACATGATCACTGGTCGACTCGGGTGCTGTTGGTTTTTTCGCTTGATGCAGCCATAGGCTCCGTTGTTGGACGCGGCGTGTTCAGATAGAAAATGACTAAATCCTTACCAGGCTGATCGAGATCCTTTTGTTGGGAAAGACGAAGCATTTCCCTCCTGGCCTTCGGATTGTTCATGCGCGACAACCCTTCCAGACAAAACCGTCGGATTTCGGCGTCTTTTGTTCGGACGAAAATGTTCGCGGTCGCGTTTGCCGTCTTTTCGTCGGCATCGGCGGCGTGGTCCATGAGAAACTGGAGCGAATGCTTCACGTCATCCAGGTTCCAAACAACATCAATCTGCGGGCTTGATTTGGCGACCTCACGAAGAAAGCGCGTATGGTAAACCAGTCGCCGGGCGACGTCGATTCTTGCATTGATGCCTGGTTCGGCTTTCTCGCGATGTGTATATTTTCCAAAGCTAAGAATGTTCGCCAGCCGGAAGAATATCTGCTGCGACCGCCCATGCTCCAACGCAACCATCTCCACGCGACGATCTCGCTCGACTTTCTGTGGTAATCCATCCGGCCGTTTCGCGTAGGCTAATAACGCCGCATATTGCTCCGCTGCAAGTTTGGCCTCCACCTTAAGATCGTTTTCCATCGGGTTGAGGGAAACTTTTTCCAAACGCGTTCCAATCTGTTCCCGCAACTTCGGATCCAGCGATTGATTAAGAGCGAGAAGAAGTTTGAGCTGCGAATAAGTGTGCAGGCGCGAAGGTTGGTTAATGTCGATACCGCGCCTGCCGGTAACGAAATCCAGAACAGTTCGACCGAGAAAATAGGGCAGGTCGCCAAAAGGGGACAACGAGAGAATATTTCTGGTGACGTCCTGCAAGGCGCGGCGCGACATCTCACGTTTCTTCGGATTAAGACCATCGCGAAAATCCACCAGCAACATGGGAATCTTAGGATTGTCTAGTCCGTAAAGGGCAAGCGGAATCATCTCGGTCTCGCGAGCGCCCGGCGTTTCCGCTGACACCATGCGGTTGTCAGAATCCAGGAAGCGTTTTTCACAATATCCTTGCCAGGCGAGCAGTCGTTTGTCGGCCCATGGATTGGCAATATTCAGAAAGCGACCGTCGTATCTTCTACTTTGATTTGGCGCAAGCTCCGATTTTGCCACCCAGAGCAGAGCGTGAGTAGTACCTCCATCGGGCATTTGCAGTGGCTCGAAGAAGAGCGATTCGGCTTCTGCCCGTTGCCGCAACAGCTCCCAATTATGTCCGCGTGCATCTCTGAGCGCAGTTACCTGTTTGTCGTTGTAACGCTCGAGATTCAGATTTCCGACCAGCCCCCCGAATGTCTTGTCAGTAAGCTTAAGTCGCGCCTGGATCTCAGAGAGCTCAGACTCTGAAAAAGCCGGTGGACCCTCCATCGCCTGGTAAAGAGAAAGTACTGAGAGGGCACGGATAATGTGAGACTTACGATAGGCAGCAACGTTGTGTTCGTAAGAACGAGTCGAAGCTTTTACGGGCATGCCGTACGGATCGAGTAGTAGATTTTGAAGCGCCGTCCAAAACATTTTGTTCCAGACATCATGATCCGTAGCCGCCAGGTCAAGTATGGGTGGGGGTGCCTTTGCCGGAGAATGATTCTTGTTTCCGACTCTCGAATAGAGAAAGGGAACCGCACCCGAAAGACGTTGTCCTATTGTGGGACGCGTATAAGTTAGTGGCCAGACGTAGCGAAGGCGGTCGTTTTCCGGGCTGAGGTCGCCAAGCGTGTCCCGTAGCACCGTTACCAGCGGCACCCATTTGCCGTCTCCGGCAGATTCAATTCCGTCAAGTTTGGCGTGGATAGTTATGAGTTCAGCGCCGCCGGCAACCGGAACTCGCTCAAGACGAAAGATCTCATCAACGGATGCGGCGGCCGGATTTGCTTCGCTTTGTGCGTACGAGTTTCGCGGGAAAAAAGAAGTGGCAGGGAAAACGACGAGAAGGAAAACTAAGACACTGGTTCTACGTCCTGACGCTTTGTCGGGGCAAACGCGCATCTTCCGGTGAACCTTGATGGCTTTCAACCCTGTGAAATTCCTTCTGATGACGGAGTCTAACGGCGCCGAGTTTCGCTGAAACTCATTCTGAAATCATGTTCAACCGCGCCATCGCAAACTCTTCATGACATTTCCTGGTAATGCCTGCGAATTTCTGCAACTACTGTGCCGACTGATGACAAAGAAGAAAAGTAATATAACACCACTTTGGACCTTGTAGTAATCGCCGTTGGTCCATTGCTACGGCTTTGCACAAAGTGAACGGAGCAGCAGGCGCAGCCGTATCAGAACCGGGAGCGGTAGCGACCGGCCAGAAGGTCAACGTGAAATCGCACGCATACTTAACGGCACTGAACATAAGCCTTGAATCTACGGCCGGTCGCTACCGCTCCCGGTTCTGATACCGATGGAATCGAACACTTTTTGTGCAGAGCTTTGCTACGATGCGCCTTCGATGCCAAGGCAAAGGCGGCGAGTTGCCGCTGAGGGACAGAGCGAAATTTTAGTTTGCAAAAATTCCAGGCGGGCTATTTCGCGGGAGAGGCTGCGCCCTCGGGCTCTTTAATCTCTTTCTCAGGAGGGAATCTCCAGCCGGCGCGCTCGAGTAACGAAACTCCATATTGAATTGGAACCGCATAGTTCGAAGCAGCGTTTTCTGTAAAAACGGCAAAGTTGACGCCGATGACGCGTCCCGTTGGACCAAAGACCGGAGCGCCGGAACCGCCTTCCGCGGTGCGCGCGTCGTAGGCAATGCGCCGGACATCAAGGTCCGTGATATTGCCCTGGGTTGTAAGTGGTTGAATTCGTCTCGATTCAGCCAGATAACCGAGCAGAGCATCGAGCGAAGAGTAGCGTTGCTGTATGCCGCGCGATTCCGCGTCGTCAAGTAGAGCGAGCAGGCGATCGGGACCCGAAGGATAGCCCATCATTACCACAGTCTTGCCGACGGCAACGGCGTCCTGATTCGTTTCCAATGGAAGCAGCGGAATCTCAGTTGGCAAATCTTTGGTATCTAGTAAGCAGACAGAAAGATCTTCGCGGCTGGCGGCCACTTTAAACTTGAGGGGTATCGGTTGTGTGTGATCGGGAAAATAGGCGCTGAGCTTCTTAAGCCGCGGCTGCCCTTTGACACTACTGCTGAGACTCTGCGCGCGGTCGTCGGCGAGCCAGGGCTGTGCAATGTGTCTATTGGTCATTACAAAACCGTCGCCCACGTAAAAGCCCGTACCGACAAATTCAAACTCAGCGATTGCCGCACGACCTTCCGGCGTCAACGTGGTTGAATTGCCGCTGTTCTGGACCGTGCCGCCGGTTTCGTTCATTTGAGCTTCAGGATACCGAAGGGGTCGACCAGTGCCCGACTCGACAAAATAGTAAGAGCCCGCGATCAAACATACTCCGTTGCCGTAGTCGCTGCGCAGCTTGACGGCCAGCGAGAGGCTGTCGCGTATCTCCTTGTTGGAGCGACCAATATCAGTCAGGGTCTGGTTCATTTTCGAGGCTTGCTTTTGAGATTCCGCTAGCGCCGAGCGTTGGTCATCGATCAGGCGACGCGTGCGCTGAAGTTCCTTGAACATCGAGAAGCCGAGATAAAGGCTGCCGCCAACAAGCACCACCACGATGGCCAACGTAATGAGTTTCGTACTCGGATTAATCTCCTTAACCAACTCACGAGTAAACTCGCGCAGAAAAACTTTGGCGTCATCGCGCCGTGCGGTAGCGGCTGACTCCAGTGCAGCCTGTTCAATAAAAGGCGCAACGTGTGCTTCGTGGGCCGAGGTGCCTATGACTGCCGGCAGTGAGCGAATGGGATAGAACGTTAGCAGCAGGTGGGATTTATCAATACGAACTTCGTCGCCATCGTCGATCTCGGCGTTGAATTCCAGCGGTTTGCCGTTCAGCTTGAGGTTAAGTGATTCATCGAAGCCGGTTAGGCGGTACGATCCATTCTTACGCTCCAGCTCCAGCACCGGCCGATCGTCAGCGCGTCGTGGTAGAGACGATGAACGCAGACGCACCTCGCAGTCTTCGCAATTGCCAATGCGGACAAGTTCATCAGTCAACACCTGAGTATGTTTGTCTTTGCCCGAAGAGATGTGAATTACGAGGCCGGTAGCCATAAGAGTCAGCGGTGATTTTGCTCGTTACAGTAATTCGGGCGACCGATTCGGACCCGCTCTTCTCGACGCGGTCCGTGAGAGCGGTCGCCCTGCAGGGCGTATTCTACCTCGTATTTTTTGGGCTAGCAAAAGTTTAGTGTACAGGATCAAAACCCGCCGCGCCGCATCTGTTGTGTTAACATTCCGAGCTAAGAATTCTCTACAAACACCGGACAGTTTCGATGACCGATATCCCAGTGATTACTGAACCAGAAGAGCTGGAAAAGCTCGCGCCGGTCATCACAGCGCCGATCCGCCATCACGTTTTCGTGTGTACAGGGAAGTCCTGCTCGGCAGTTGACAGCGCGGAGGTGAAGGCAGCGTTTGAGCACGAACTGCTCTCGCGAGGAATGCTTTTCGGCAAGGAGAAGAAGGGTAAGAACCCGAAGGGAAGTATTCTGGTTACAGAGTGCAGCTCGGTTGGCTTCTGCGCGATCGGAGCGGCAGTGATGGTTTATCCGGACGGAATTTGGTACGCGCAGGTTCGTGCAGGTGACGTTGCAGAGATAGTGGAAGAGCACCTCATCAACGGCCGTGTGGTGGAGCGGCTGGCGCTGTTGAAGGTTCCGGCAAAGGGGAAACAAGTGAGTGACGCGGATGCTGACATGCAGAAGTGGGAAGCGTAAAGGACCCAGTCAACTAATCGCAATCCTCAAGCTCCTGGCGTTGTAACGAATTTTTCGACGATGCCTAGAACTCTACAAATTCTTCAGGGTGATGTGACAGATCGAGCCTCTCTTCGTCAGGGATAGGTCGAATTCCCCACTGCCGCATCGCCAGGGCCCCGAAGAGAATCTCGATCGCCTTGCCGTCTTCATCGCGGCCGATGTTTTCCAAAACTAATGCGTGAGTAGAGATCGGATGTTCCTCAATCTCAGCCTGCAATACGGTAGCTGTATTCGACTCCTTGATTTCTCCGCCGAGCGCAGTACGGACAGGGCGTGGCATGGGTGTGGTATTGAGAACCCGTGCCACTGACGAAGTCACATAGGTGTTCCGCGCACCAGTATCAAATAGCGTCCAGCATTCTTGTCCATCAACCTTAATGGTTTGTTTGATTCGTCCCATTCCAATCAATTTCCTTAATTCCACGGGTATAGAATCGCGAAATAATTGAAGTTCACTCGCTGCATTGCTCTAGCCCTTCTTGCCCAACTATATATTATTCCGCTCAACCTCGATACGGACAGGTCCGGGTGCTCTTGGTGTAACTACTGGTCGCAATCACCGAAATTATCGCTTTGCGCCCTTTACCGGCTCGCTACGGCTTGCGGTTCACTAGCTGCCTGTTTTGGTTTCCAGCGGAGCACAGGCTTCCGGGCGGCGGCGGCTTCGTCAAGCCTGCCAATACGGGTGGAGTGAGGCGCGTTCAAAACTAAGTCCGGATCTTCAACCGCTTCACGCGCGATTGATCGCATCGCCTCGATAAACTGATCCAGTTCCTGCCTGCCCACTGATTCTGTCGGCTCGATCAGCATCGCTCCCTGAACAATTAGTGGAAAGTAAATCGTCATCGGATGGAAGCCGTAATCGATTAACCGCTTGGCGATGTCAAGGGTGTGGACCCCTTTGCGCGTCTGTCGCTTGTCTGTAAAAACCACTTCGTGCATGGGCGGAGCACCAAAGGGTTTTTCATAGTCGCTCGTGAGGCCATCGGCGAAATTGTGCCGCCAGCATTCTTGCGAGATGACGACCTTGAAGGTGTGCCGGAAGTAAGCGAAGTCGATGTCATTCGCCATTTCGTTCGCATGTCCACCTGGAACTATTCGATCGATCAGGGCATGTATCCGCTTGGCTCATGCACGATGAAATACAATT
>WNGJ01007247.1_pt1 | contig 11789 bp, 11 predicted proteins | sample 5400611 | NCBI WGS metagenome assembly WNGJ01 (sample SAMN13153375, study PRJNA577476) | soil metagenome | isolation source: 40 cm soil or saprolite under Garry oak tree replicate 1 | place: USA:California | collected 2016-06-15 | reverse complement strand
GCTGGGCCGCTGGATCGGCACCATGGGCGACCGAGCCAAGCGTCTTGCGCGCCATCGTTCGCGCTTCGTCGGGCGTGAACGTACCGACGCGACCGAGAGTAATCCTGCGGGTTGGGGCGGCCCTACCGGTACCGGCCCTGTATTTAACGACGTAGGACATGGCGCCGGTCGATTGCACGCGAACGCCAAACCCGGCGAGCGAACCGTCCCACACAAAATACTCGCTCTCGCGAGCTTTCAGGCCGTCAACGAGCCGCTTTGTGATCTGGATGTGGGTCACGTTTTGGGAACCCCCATTTAAGGAACCACGGAACCACCGCGTAACCACCATATGGGAATCACGGGTAACTCCGGGAATTGACCGTAAACCCGAAAACCCCTATATCAAGCGCGTTTTTGGTGCTTTAGAAATGCCGAGTAATCTCAAGCAATTGCGGACCACCTAATTCGTAATGACGGGGTCACAGGTTCGAATCCTGTTTGCGGCACCAATCTTCTCTCGACCGGGTCGCCGGGCGCGGAGGAGAGACGTCTTGCCGTCTTCTCCTCGCGCTTTCCATTATTGCGTACGCCGCGTGGGGTGTAGCCAAGCGCAGGTTCAAATCACCGGCTCACGACCAGCTTTGTTTGCTGTTCGAAGCACAGCACCTCGATAGGGGCCGAAGTACCGGCGGCGAGGCCGAGAACCCGCCAGTTTTGCGGTTCACTCCGGGATGCCGGCGCCGCGCAATCCCTCGATGTAGAGGTGCAACTGGTCCGGGTTCTTGACGTAGAACAGCCGCCGTCGCGCAAAGCTGCACGAAAAGTCCGGCTTGCGCTGCAGCAGTTCGTCCACGGCGACACGCAGCTCCTCCAGCCGCTGCAAATGTCCCAACGCTGAGGCACGGTGTGCGAATGCCCAGTAATGTGCATTCGGCACGCGCGTTGCTTTCTGCGCCCAATCGCTGGCCGGTTCGAATTCCCGCGCGAAAATGTGCGCGAGCGCGCGGTAAGAGTAGAACGCCCAACGCAGGGGATCGTAGGGGCTGAGCTCGATCGCTCTTTGAAAATAAGGGATCGCTTCGCTGATGCGCCCCTCGTAGGCGAGCGAGTCGCCAAGACCGCAATAGCTCACGGCGAGACAGGGGTTCAACGTCACCGCCGTTTCCAGTTCAGCGAGGGCGTGCTCATACGACTTCCGCGCCAAGAGCGCGCGCCCGTAGGTGAAGCGGATCAATCCGTCCTGGTCGTCGAGCTCGACGCCCTTCCCTCCGATCGCAACGGCCTCGTCCAGCCGCTCTTCGTTCGGCTCGGCCTCAAAATAAACCATGCTGAGAACGATCGCATAGGACAGGTAGCCATACGCCTCAGCCAGATTGGGGTCGAGTTCGATCGCGCGGCAAAACAGCCGCTGCGCTTCGAGGTTATCGGCCGCAGTTGATTTGTAGAAATGCTTCGTGCCGAGCCGAAAAAAGTCCCATGCATGCAGCGCCGGCACAGCCTTTCGCTCGACGCGCAGGCGTTCGGCGGCGCTAACCTCCGGCTCAATCCGTCCCGCGATGGTGGTCGTGATTTCGTCCTGTAGCTGGAAAAGGTCCTGGAGATCGCGGTCGTAGCGTTCCGCCCAGAGTTGCCTTCCGCCCTCGGCCTCCACCAGCTGCGCGCTAATGCGCACGCGCTGCCTGCTCTTGCGGAAGCTGCCCTCAACCAGGTATTCGGCCCCGAGCGTCAAACCGACTTGACGCACGTCGCCGCCACCTCCCTTGAAGGCGAAGCTCGAATTGCGCGCAATCACGGCGAGGGAGCGATGCCTGGATAGGGCGGTGATGATGTCTTCGGTGATTCCATCCGAAACGTATTCCTGCTCCGGATCGCCGCTCAGATTCTTGAACGGCAGTACGGCAACTGATGGCCTTCCGCCCCAATTAAGTACTGTGCCGGGAGTGGTCGGCACAGGAGCCTTGTCCTGGAATGGCTCGGTTCTTTCTTGTGGCTGTTCCGGCCAGCCGGCAGTTTCAGCAGCCGGACCGTCGACCCGAACGTCGCCCACAAAGCGGACGCCTCTTCGGGGGTAGGTTTTGATCAGAGCCTGCCGTCCGCCGTTGTCCCCCACGGCCTTGCGGGCCGCGTTGATGCGGGTGGTGAGGGTCGAATCGGAGACAATCCGCCCCTTCCATACCGCCGTGATCAGGTCATCCTTCGTCACCACCCGCTCGCGGTTCTGGACGAGGTAGAGCAGCAAATCGAAAACCTGAGGTTCGAGCGCAATGCGCTCGGAGTTTCGGCTGAGCTCTCGCCGTCCGCTGTCAAGGATATAATCGTCAAAGGCAAACTGCACGCGGCCTCCTACGGACGGAGAGTGGTTCTCGGGAAACAATCAGGCCAATCTAACGGACAGATCAAGCGTTTCTTAAAGCCTTCCGAGCCGTGCTTCGGCATCCTGCATTCAGTCCGATCGCGCATGGTGATGGGTCCCCCAAACGGAGGAAAAAATGGCTGAATCTTCGCGGGAGCTGGTCGTTCTCATCACGCACGGCCCGGACCATGAGCTGTCCTCGGTCGCTTTCACCATCGCGAATGGCGGCATGACCAGCGGATTGAAAGTCTCGGCGTTTCTGACCAGCGCGGCAGTTGATCTCGTTCGCAAGCGCGCAATCGACAGCACGGTCGTGCCCCCGCTCGAACCGTTGGCAGGCCTGGTCAGGGATTTCCTCGCGCGCGGCGGCCGCTTGTGGGCGTGCACGCCCTGCGTCAAGGCGCGCGGCTACGAGCAGAGCGATCTCATCGAAGGGGTCGAGATCGCCGGGTCCAGCAAAATACACGAGCTGATCAAGGCCGGTGCCGCGACACTCAGCTTCTGACATTCGCAATTACGGTTCAGGTGCGCCGCGGCCGATATTCGCCGGGTGCGGTAACCGGCCAGCCTTCGCGAGAGGAGTCAGTCATGACCACGACCACCACATTCGACCCGAAGGAACTGGAATCCAAGGTGAAGGCGATGTACCGCAGCGTCGCCGAAAACCCGCACGGGGAGTTCCACTTCGAAATGGGCCGCGCCATGGCCGAACGTCTCGGCTACGCGCCGGCAGATCTCGACCGGGTGCCGGCTGAAGCGATCGAATCCTTCGCCGGAGTCGGCTATTATTTTCACCTGGCGGATCCCCAGCCGGGCGAAACCGTCGTCGACCTTGGCAGCGGTTCGGGGATGGACACGTTCATTGCCGCCCTGAAGGTGGGTTCGCGGGGAAAAGTCATCGGCGTCGATATGACGGACGAGCAGCGAGCCAAGGCTGAGCGGCTGCGCGACCGCGATGCCTTCCTCAACGTGACCTATGTCAAGGGCTACATCGAGGAATCTCCGCTGCCGGACCGCCTGGCCGACATTGTGATCAGCAACGGCGTCATCAATCTTGCCACCGAGAAATCGAAGGTGTTCCGCGAGGCGGGACGCCTGCTGAAATCGGGCGGTCGGTTTGCGATCTCGGACATCGTGACGGAGGTGCAGCTGCCGGAAAGCATTGTCTGCGACCCCACTCTTTGGGCGGCCTGTATCGGCGGCGCCGCGCAGCAGGACAATTATCGGCAGATGATCGAGGCGGCCGGGCTGCGTCTGGTCAAGGTGGAGGATAATCCGCAATATCAATTCATCTCCGACAACGCGAAGGGCGCGAGCAAGAAGTTTGGCGTGAAGAGTATCTCCTTGCTGGCCGTGAAATCTTGATTATCGAAAAGAGGAATGCCAAACGGAGACGACAGCGCGTCAGCCTGACGCGGCCATCGTCGGCGGATCGGACCGAAGCACGCTGGCCGGCCTTTTTCGAAGGGACGCGGGATGCCAGATGCCAATTGGTGGGAAGCTGTGGCCTGATCCGGCGAGCGTGATCGGCGACGAGGGGTTGCGCCTGGCATGACGGTTGTGGACCTATGCTCCGGGGATGGCTGGTTCACGCTGCAATTGTCGAAGATTGTGCGGGAGGCAATCGCCATCGACATTAATTGCTTGAGACGGCGCGCAATCGGAAGCCTAGACCGGGATATCCGTCTCAGCCGAATTCCTTATCGGCAACAGATCATTCAGAAACGGTCGCGAGATATGGATCATACAAGCCGCCACGGCTCCGATCGCCGCCAGCAACAAGAAGAAATCGACGTGCGAAAACGTCGACCATAAACCGCCGAGCCAGCCCGAGGCCAGGTTTCCGACAAAGCTGGTCGAGAACCATATTCCCATCAGGGTGGAGCGCGAGCTGCCGGGGGCGATGTTCGAGATCAGCGATAATCCGATCGGCGAGAAATTCAGTTCGGCGATCGTCAGCACGACGAAATACAATAGCAGCCAGAGCCAGCTGGCATTGGTGGCGCCGCTGACGAACGCCGCGCCGGCCATGATCAGATAGGCCAGAGACAGCAGCACACATCCAATGAACAGCTTCTGGACCGTCGAGGGTTCGCGCCCCGGCCGCGCCCAAAACGCGATCAGGGGCGGGGTGAACGCAAAAATCATCAGCGGGTTGAATGACTGAAACCAGGTGACGGGGATTTCGCCTTGCCAGAACAAGAGATTGACCGAGCGGTTGGTCGAATGCTCAGCCCAGAGCGCGATGGTGTTGCCCTGCTGTTCGTAGGTGGCCCAGAACAACGCGGTTGGGATGAAGAGGATCATCATGCCGACGAGTGCTGCGCGCAGGCGCGCCAGATCGAAAGGCTCAGGTTTTACCGGCTCGGGCGCGACGCGGTTTACGGGTGCGCGGGGAAGGCCGGCCAGATAGGTCACAAGTCCGATCGCCATGCCTATTCCGGCGCTGGCGAATCCGTAGTGCCAGCCGACCTTTTCGCCGAGCGAACCGCAGACCAGTGGCGAGAAGAACGCGCCGATGTTGATGCCGACGTAGAAAATCGAGTAGGCGCGGTCGCGGCGCGCATCGTCCGGCGCGTAGAGCTCGCCGACCTGGGTGGCGATATTGGGCTTGAAGGCGCCATTGCCCAACACCAGCAGCAGCAGCGCCAACAGAAAAAGCTGCTCGAACGCCATCATGAAATGGCCGGCCACCATCAAGGCCGCGCCGATCACGATCGTGGGGCTGCGGCCGATCAGCCGGTCCGCCAGAATTCCGCCGAGGATGGGTGTGAGGTATACAAAGCCGGTGTAGAGACCGTAGATCTGCGACGCCAACGGCTGGATCTCGAGCGGGCCGAACAGCGCGCCCAGCGCGCGCTTCAGGTTGGCCAGTCCCAGAACCTGATCGGCATGCTCCGACTTTAAGAGATAATCGACCATGTACAGAATGAGCAGCGCCCTCATTCCGTAATAGGAAAAGCGCTCCCACATCTCCGTTGCGAACAGGAACGTCAGCCGCCTGGGATGACCGAATAGCTCCGGCGCATGCCGACCAGCTTCCGAACGTTTGTCCGCCATCAGGTCCCCGGGGGCTCGCTGCAGGCCGGCGCATCCGGCGCCAGATCATCTATGTGAGCTTCCTCACATAGCGGGCAATTCGGCCGGCCTAGTCTTCCCCATCAAACAACGGGAGACTTCAGATGCGCAAATTCATTCTGGTTGCGGCCATGGTTCTGGTTTCCGCGACGGCCCAGGCCGGCGGCAAGAGAAGCCTGACGCTGGTATCGACCGATCAGCCGGCGACCGCCGCGCAGCCGCAGGCTGCCCAGACGCCGAAATCCGTTGAAAGGCCGCGGCTGTCGGTCTGGCAGCACATTGGCCGAAGGCCGCACCGGCCGTACCCCGCTTCAGCGCAAGGCGCCCCGGCCATGAAGGCCGGCATGATCAGACGCCACCGCCCCTCGGTGATCGGACGCATCGTCTATGCGCTGCATCGGCACGGGATTTATTGGTAAGGCGAGCGGGCCAGCCAAGACAGCACGATTCGTCATGCCCGGGCTTGTCCCGGGCATCCACGTCTTGGCTCTGTGAAAGCAAGAAAAAACGTGGATGGCCGGGACAAGCCCGGCCATGACGAGGACAATTATTCTCCGATTACTTTCCCGAAGCGCCTGCTTGACGAGCCGCTAGTCCGAAACCGTCTGCACCACGCTTCCGAGCGGCCGCGTGCTTGCGACCGGCAGTTTCATGTCCTTGACGAGACCGTCGTCATATTCCGCCAGAGTCTGCAGCGGTATCTTGGCTTTCATCTGCACGATCTTGTAGCCGCCGGCCTTCAGCCGGCCGAGCAGCGTCGGCAGGGCTTCTGCGGTGTGTTTCTGGAAATCGTGCATCAGGATGATGCCCTTGCCCTGTTTGTCCAGTTTCGTCATGACGGTGTTGACGGTTTGCGCGGCGTCCTTGGCCCTGAAGTCGAAGGAGTCGAGGTCGCAGGAAAACATCGCGACGTTGCGGGTCCCGAGGTAGGTCATCGCCGCGGGACCATGCTGCAGTTCCGGAAAGCGGAAGAACGGCGAGGGGGCCGTGCCCAGCGCCAGCTTCACCGCGCTAAAACCTTTCTCGATCTCGTCCTTGGCGAGCTGCTCGGTCATTTTCTTGCTGTTGAGATTGGCATGCGACCAGGTGTGGGCGCCGACGGTATGTCCGGCCGCGGCCACTTGTCGCAGGATTTCCGGGTGGTAGGTGGCGTGCTTGCCGATCGGGAAAAACACCGCCTTGGTGCATTCGTCCGCCAGCGCCTTGAGCACTGCCGGCGTATTGCCCGGCCACGGACCGTCGTCGAAGGTCAGCACCACTTCCTTGTCGGTAAGAAAATCGAACTGCTTGAAATGCTCAAAGCCGAAACCCGGTCCGCCCGTGGTGTCGATTTCGACCACGCGGGCAACGCCAAGCGCATCCGGTTTGGCGCATGAGGTCTTCGGCTGCACGGGTGTCCTCGGAGCAGCGGCAGGCGGGGCCATGATGGCCGCGGTGATCTCGACATCCTCTCGCGCCGGCGCCGGTTTGGCAGCGGCGGTCGCGGCAAGCCGCTCGGGCTGCCAGGCGGGTGCGGTGCTGGGCGAGGCCAGTTGGGGGCGCGGCGAAAAGGTCCAGAACCAGATGGCAGCGATGACTACAGCCGAAACAACACTTGCCAATATCAGAACTGCCGCATTACGCATCGTGTGCCTCTCCAAAACAGACGTGGTGGCCCCCGGGCATTAATCCGAACGAGTCTTAACGCCGCACCAACGCGGTCCGGTTCGGACGATAAATTTTGTCTTTGACGGGCCGGATTGCGGCCTTCGGTTCCATCGATGTGACCTCGATTTGTGCTGCTTCAGAAATTCAACGGCGCATTTTGCCGAGTGAGGGGGGTCACAGTGCGAGCTGCGGATTGGGGGCAGAGTGGGGGCATCAGAAACGGCCCAATGGCTGGGCCAACAGGAGCCGATCATGACTGCCTATCTCACCCGGACCATTCGCCAGGCCGCTGTCGTTGCGGCGTTCGCGGCCTCTCTCTGCGCGCTGTCGTCGACGGCGAGCTTTGCCTATACCGCTGAGCAGCAGCAGATGTGCACCGGCGATGCGTTCCGGCTGTGCAGTTCCGAAATTCCGAATATTCCGGCGATCACCGCCTGCATGCGCAAGAATCGGTCGAACCTGAGCGTCGGTTGCCGCACGGTCATGGACCGTGACCTCGCCGCGCAATCGGGCAAGATCGCTGCCCAGTGATTCAGGCAAGAAATTCGGGCAAGTAATTCGGGCAAGAAATTCGGGCAAGAATTCGGACAAGAAATTCAGGGTCGGCAAATCGAGGTTGGTATTTCAGGTTTGGCCATTCAGGTTTTGCGTCTTGGCCTACCCACACGCCGCAACGCTGCTGAAAAGCCGTTGCGGCGTTGGTTTGAGCGCATTAAAGCGTTTTCAAGCGAAGCATGCCCTCGGACGTGATCCCCGGGGGTGGATCCGGTTCGCGTAAAGAAAACGCGTCAAAGCAAAAGGATAGAGCCTCGGTTCTGATTCCATCAGAACCGAAAAGGCTCTACAACGCCGTCGGATCATGATCGGGTAGGCTCAGCACATGGCCAGGTTTGTTTTCATCGTTCCCTTTGTTTTGATGATTTCGGTTGCGTCGGCGCAGCAGGGACACGACGCCTGCGCGCGCGATGTCTCGCGTTTCTGCCGCGCGCAGATGAACGACGGCGACCAGATCGTGCTGGCGTGCCTGAAGCAACACCGCGAGCGGCTCAGCAAAGCCTGCGCCAAGGTGCTGACCGAGCACGGGCAGTAGTTTTGTCCGCGTCATTCCGGGATGACGACGTCACGTACTGCTTCCCGCCGCCGTGGCCACCGGCAGCACTTCACTGGCGGCGCGGTCGGGCGTGTCTTCCTTCCAGCGCACCGATCCGAACGGCCGCTCCAGCATGCGGCGGACGCGCACCGGATCGGGCCCGAGATGGAAATCCATCGCACGCTGGTGCAGCGCGCGTTCGGATTGCGTCGAGCGATTGCGCTGGCGCAAGTAATCGAGCCAGGTCGGGCAGTGATAGCGCTCGGTCCACAATTCGGGATCGGCGATGTCGCGGGCGATCGACCAGCCATAGGCGCCGTTGCGCTGGCGGCTGAGCTGCACCTCCTGCATCACATTGTGGAAGGCGCGGGCGCTTTCCTGATCGACGCGATATTCGATCTCGACCACCAGCGGCCCGCTGCGCCCGGTCAGCGACAGCCGCACCTCGGGGTCGGCCAGCAACTCGGCGGGTTCATTGCGCGCGCCGACCGGCGGCATTCGCAGCCACAGGCCGAGCAAGGGCGAGGCGCACATCAGGCCGGCGGAAACGAGTAGCGCGGTCTCCACCCCTGCCGCGTCGGTCAGGTGTCCCCAGCCCCAGCTTCCGATCGCAATGCCGCCGGCAATGGAGGCCTGAAAGGCCGCCAACGAGCGGCCCGCGACCCAGCGCGGCGCCGAGAGCTGCACGCCGATATTGAACAGCGCGACCGCCGCCATCCACACCGCGCCGGCCACGACCAGTGCCGCCGCCGTCAGCACCGGCTGCCGGCTCAGCGCGACCGCCGTCATCGCGCCCGCCAGCGATAGCGTGCAGGCGCGCACCGCGGACTCGCCGCTCAGCCGTTTGCGAAATTCGTTGATGGTGAGCGCGCCGACCACCGCGCCCATGCCGAAGGCGCCGAGCATGATGCCGTAAGTCTGCGCGCCGCCATGCAGCAGGTCGCGCGCCACCAGCGGCATCAGCGCCATGATCGAACCGCCGATCACGCCGGTCACCAGCGTTCGCATCAGCACGATCCGGATCGGCGGCGAATTGGTGATGTAACGCACGCCCGACACCATGGCGCGGTTGAGCCGCTCGCGGGGAAGCCGCGACGGCTCGCTGATACGGCGCCAGAGGAACAGCACGACCAGCAGCGGGATATAGAGGATCGCATTCGCCGCAAAGGCCGCGACCGCGCCGGCGGTGGCGACGATAACGCCGCCGATGGCGGGGCCAAAACTGCGCGCGATGTTGTAGCTGATGCCGTTCAGCGCCACCGCGGACGGCAATGTTTCCGCCGGCACCTGCTCGCTGACCGAGGATTGCCAGGCCGGTCCGAACAGCGCATTGCCGCTGCCGACGATGAAGCAGAAGGCCAGCAGGATTTGCGGGGTGACGAGGTCAAGCCACGCCAGCACCGCCAGCGCGGTCGCGCCCGTAAGCGCGATCGACAGCGAGATCAGCGCGACGACGCGGCGGTCATACATGTCGGCGATGGCGCCGGCCGGCATCGAGATCAGCATGATCGGCAGCATCAACGCAGTCTGCACCAGCGCGACCTTGTCGGCCGATGACGCCATCTGCGTCATCGCCCAGGCGGCGCCGACCCCCTGGATCAGCAGTCCGAGATTGGAAAGCAGGCTGGCGAGCCAGATCCGGCGGAACAGCGCATGCCGCAGCGGCGCCGTCACACCGTCGGCGGCAAACATCTGATATTTCGGCTGGTCGGTCATTGCCTGTGCGCCGGTCGCGCCCCTCCGTGATTCCCTGAGATTTCAGAGTGATGCCCGCGAAAGTCCCTGGCTGTCCAGTGCTTGCGCCGCTACCAGCGGTAACACTGGGCGGATAGAGTGCAGAAAATAACGGGAGGACACCAAATGAGTATATCGCGGCGAACGATCCTGAAGGCTGCGGGAACCTTGCCGGTGGCAGCCGGTGGTTTCGGCTTTTCCGCCTTTGCGCAAACCCCTTCGGCCGCGCCCGGAATAGCCGAGGTTCCGCCGATCGTTTTCGTTCATGGCAATGGCGACCATGCGGCATTGTGGATCACGACGTTGTGGCGGATGGAATCGAACGGCGTTCCGCACGACCGGATGCTGGCGATCAATTTCACCGATCCGCTGGCGCGAACCGACGATGCCGTGGCGCAACCGAACCGCTCCTCAACCGAAGACGCGCGCCGCGAACTCACCGAGGCCATCGCGGAATTGAAGCGCCGCAGCGGGGCGTCGCGGGTGGCGCTGGTCGGCAATTCGCGTGGCGGCTATCCGATCCGCGGCTATATCAAGAACGGCGGGGCTGCCGATGTCAGCCATGCCGTGCTGTGCGGCGTTCCCAACCACGGCGTCTACGATTGGGACGATGGTCTCGGCAATGAGTTCAATGGCCGCGGCCCCTTCCTGCGCGGGCTGAATCAGGGCGACAGCGAAGTCACGCCGGGCACATCGTTCCTGACCTTGCGCAGCGACGGCATCGACAAATATGCCCAAGGCGACGGCCGCTTTGTCGGCAAGCCGGGCACGCCGACCGGGATCACTGCCGAAGGCCCAGCGCTGAACGGTGCGACCAATCTCGTGCTCGGGGCGATCGACCATCGCGAGACGGCGTTTCATCCGCGCGCCTTCCGCGAGATCTACAAATTCATCGCCGGCCGCGAACCCGATCGGATCGCGATTGCGCAGGAAGCGCAAGTCAAACTGAGCGGCCTCGTCACGGGAACGCCGGGCGGCGTTCAGACCAATCGTCCGGTGGTGGGCGCATCGGTGCAGATCTATCGTGTATCTCCCGACAGCGGCGAACGCATCGGCGGCGCGATCCATGCCTCGCAATCGGCTGAGGATGGACGTTGGGGGCCGGCTGAGCTCGATCCCGCCTGGTCTCTCGAGATCGTGCTGACATCGGCTGGTTCTCCCACCACGCATTTCTACCGTTCGCCGTTTCCGCGCTCTTCCGACATCGTGCATCTGCGCGCCGCGCGCCCGTTGGGGCCGGCGGACGCGGGAGCGGGCGCCGTTGTCATCATGTCGCGGCCGCGGGGATATTTCGGTATTCCCCGCGACGTGGTGCTGCTCGATGGCAAGCAGCCGACGGACGTCAAGCCGGGCGTGCCGGCCGACTCGGTCAGCACCTTGCGGCTTTCGGCCGCGGAGGTCGGTCGCCCCGTTATCGCGCTGTTCAATGAGGAAAGCATCGTGGCGCGGGCCTGGCCGGCATCGGAACACCGAATTACGGTCGCCGAACTGACCTGCTAGCCGGCACGGAACATGATAGGATTGCGGAGCGCCGCCCGTATCATATCTGTCCATAAAACCGCGAGGCCGTCAGTGAGCATAGCCGAAACCTGGGACATGTCCGTCGCGCGTCGGCCGCTGGTGCCGCCGAGCCCACCGCGCGCGTCCGAATCGATGACCGCGCTGGGGCGGATGGCGGCGATGCGCAAGAGCGCGATCGGCACCTGGGGCCAGCGCGCCTACGAAGAGGATGTCATCAAGGGCCGCTTCTTCGGCCGCAGCAGCTTTATCCTCAACACCCCGGATGCGATCCGGCATGTGCTGGTCGACAATTACGAGAACTACACCCGAACCCCCGCCGGCATCCGGGTGTTGCGTCCGATGCTCGGCGAAGGCCTGCTGATCGCCGAAGGCCGCGCGTGGAAG
>WNGJ01029419.1_pt1 | contig 11790 bp, 11 predicted proteins | sample 5400611 | NCBI WGS metagenome assembly WNGJ01 (sample SAMN13153375, study PRJNA577476) | soil metagenome | isolation source: 40 cm soil or saprolite under Garry oak tree replicate 1 | place: USA:California | collected 2016-06-15 | reverse complement strand
GCCCTGTCCGGCATCGTCTCCGATACATCGATTCGCACGGGTGGTGACGAGCTCGATCAGGCGATCGTGCAGTTCATGCGCAAGAATTACAACCTGCTGATCGGCGAGCCGACGGCAGAGCAGATCAAGATCCAAATTGGGTCCGCGGCCCCGATCGGCGAAGAGCGCGAGATGGAAGTGAAGGGGCGCGACCTCGTCTCCGGTATTCCGAAGATTGTGCGCGTCCACTCCAGCGAGATTCGCGAAGCCGTCCAGGAGCCGATTCAACAGATCGTCGACGCGGTGCGCCGCGCGTTGGAGATCACGCCTCCCGAGCTCGCGTCCGATATCGTCGACCGCGGGATCGTGATGGCCGGCGGTGGGGCGTTGATTCGTGGACTCGACCTGCTGTTACAGCAGGAGACCGGGCTGCCGATTCATCTGGACGAGGACCCGATGACCTGCGTGGTGCGTGGAGCGGGGCGCATCCTGGACGCGCCGGAGAAATACCGCAACGTCTTGACCACCTAGTCGCATGGTGATCGGCACGGATCGGTACGCGTCGCGGGCCGACACGCTGCTCTTCATCGCCTTTGTGGCGCTGTCGATTGCCGCGCTGAGCCTTCCCGATCAATGGCGTGACCCGCTCGCGCAAGGACTGCGGCAGAGCGTGCTCGCGCCGTTTCTGTTTTTGCAGCGCCAGACCGAGCTGCTCGCCGCCGCCCGCTATCGCTATGACGCCGTCGTCGCGCAGCGCGACTCGATGGCGTTGGCCGCCACCTTCCTGCCCGAGCTGCGCAGCGAGAACGCGCGGTTGCGGAATCTCCTCGGTCTGAGCGCGCGCCTCGCCGGCGGTTATGTCAGCGCCGAGATCCTGCACCAACCCGAGCCAACGAATCCGTTGAGTTTCGTGGTATCCGCGGGGAGGAAAGAAGGGGTCCGACCACTCTCGGCGGTCGTAAGCCCGGAGGGCCTGGTCGGGCTCGTGGCCACCGTCGACGAGCACACCAGTGTGGTGTTGAGCTGGGCACACCCCGAGTTTCGCGCCAGCGCCATGGCCACCGACGGCAGTGTCGTCGGCATTGCCGCGCCGCATGGGGCGGAGAGTCCCGGCGTGTGGCTCCTCGAGCTGCAAGGCGTGTTGTATCGTCAGCAGGTGCCGACAGGAACGGTGATCGTGACGTCGGGTCTCGGCGGCGTCTTTCCGCGCGGTATTCCGATCGGCAGGGTGATCGGGCCCGCGGGTGAGGAAAAAGGTTGGGGGCGGACGTACCTCGTGCGACCCGCCATTCACCCGGCCGAGTTGTCGCATGTCATGATTCTGAGCGCGCCACGGCCGGCGGGATCCGATCTGCGGAACGCGTTCACGATCCCGCAAGACAGCGTTTCCGGCGAGCCGCCGCCATGATACGACGCACGGACCGCTATCGGTATCCCGTCATCATGACGCTCCTGGTGCTGCTGCAGTTCACGGTCCGGAGTCATCTGGGTGGGGATCGCGTCGCCCCCGATTTCCTGCTCCTGGCGCTGCTCATCTACACGATCCGCGCAGAGCCGGGGAAGAGCGCCGCCGCAGGATTCATCCTCGGCCTGCTGCGGGATGCGCTGACGCCGGCGAGCTTCGGCGCGGGCGCGCTGGCCCATACCATCGTGGGATTCACCTCGTCCTGGGCGAAGGCGGTGTTCTTCGCCGAGCACGTGTTCGTGAAAGGGTGTCTGTTCTTCGCCGGCACCTGGATCCGCAACTTCATCGTCTTGCTCGTCGCGGGACGGCTGCAGGGGTCGCAGGTCGCGTGGGAGCTCCTGGTCTGGTCCCCGTTGCAGGCCCTATCGACTGCTCTCGTGGGCATCGTGGTATTGTGGTTCTTCCGCGGGTGGTTGATGCCGCCGCGACGGAGTCTCGCGTGAACGCCTTCCATCCCTACCTGGTCGATCGCCGCCTCGGTATCGCCCGCACCGTCGTCTGGACTGTGCTGGGCATCATGGTGCTGGCGTTCTTCCGCACGCAAATCCTGGGGCACGGCAAGTATCAGCTGCAGTCGGAAACGAACCGGCTGCGGCCGATTCCGCTCCCGGCGCCGCGCGGCGTCATCTACGATCGCAATGGCCACGTGATGGCGGAGAATGTTCCGGGCTACACGGTGTCGCTCTTGCCGGGTCCCGAGGCGAGCCTGCGATCGACCCTCGCGCGCATCGCGTCGATCGCCAACATCGACAGCGCCGCGATCGAACGCGCGCTCCAACGCGTGCGGCGTGCCCCGTACCAACCCGCGCTCGTCCTCAGCGACGCGCCGTTCCATGTCGTCTCCGCGCTCGAGGAACGTCGCGTGGCCATTCCCGGCCTGCTCATTCAGGCAGAGCCCAAGCGATCCTACCCCGACAGCGCGGTCGCGCAGCTCGTGGGGTACGTGGCCGAAGTCACGGAGGCGGAACGCACGGCCAAATTCGCGAAGGTGCGACTCGGTGGCCTGGTGGGGAAGGACGGCCTGGAGCTCGAGTACGACTCCCTGTTGCGCGGGGACGAAGGTCTGCGATTCGTCGAGGTCAACGCGCGGGGCCAGATGGTGCGGGAAGCTGCCGCGGCCGCGAATCTCAGCCCGGTGCCGGGCACCGATCTCCATACCACGATCGATCTCGATCTCCAGCAATACATCGCGCGCTCATTCCCGCCAGGCCAGCGTGACGCCGTGCTGGCGCTGAACCCCAACACGGGCGAGGTCCTCGCACTGTATAGCGCCCCGACGTTCAATCCCAATGCCTTCGTGAGCGGCATCTCTCCGGCCTACTGGCGAACCCTGAGCGAAAGCCCGTCAACGCCGTTACTGGACCGCGCCATCAAGGCCCGGTATCCGCCCGGGTCCACCTGGAAGCTCGCCGTCGCGGCAATGGGGTTGAAGCGCGGGATCGTCGGTCCACGCAGTCACATGCCGATCCCCTGCCGCGGCGGGCTCCAGTTCGGCAACCGCTTCTTCCGCTGCTGGAACGCTCGCGGGCACGGTGATCTCACGCTCACCGAAGCGATCGCGCAAAGCTGCGACGTCTACTTCTACCAGCTTGGTATCAAGTTGGGCGTGACCTCGTTGCTCGAAGACGCCAACGATTGGGGGTTTCGCGGTCGCACGGGGATCGATCTGCCCGGCGAGATCCCGTCCGAATTCCCGACGGGTCCCGAGTACTATGATCGTCTCTATGGGCCGCGCCGCTGGACGTCCGCGGTCGCTTTGAACCTCGCGATCGGGCAGGGCGAGAATGCCCAGACCCTGATTCAGATGGTGCGGTTGTACCAACAACTTGCCAGCGACGGGCGGATGCGTACGCCGTTCGTCGTCCGTCAAACCGGGACCAGATCGCAGCACGCGTCGCTCGATCTCAGCGCGGATCAACTCGCGACCTTGCGGCGGGCCATGATTGCCGTCGTGGAGCAGGGGACGGCCCGGGGCTCGCGCGTCGCGAACCTCACGATCGCCGGCAAGACGGGGACGGCACAAAACCCGCACGGTCTCGACCATGGCTGGTTCATCGCCTTCGCGCCCGCCGACAAGCCGGAGGTCGTGGTGGGCGCGATCATCGAGTTCGCCCGCCACGGCACTGCGGTTGCTCCGCTGGTGTCTCGCGCCATCGCGCACTACCTCGGCATCGACGAGCGCACGGCGGCCACTCTGCAGGTGACGGTTCCCAACGACTCCGCACCGGCGCCCTTCCCAATGCCGGTGATCCCGGACTCGGTGCGTCCGGATTTCACGCGCCCGGATTCCACCCGTCCGGACTCCACCCGTCCGGTCATCCCCGACAGTGCTGTCACGCGTCCGCCAACTCGATAAGCCGGTCGTCATTGCCGTCGTGGCACTGGCGCTGTACGGCCTCGCCACGCTGTATTCCGCGGGCCAGACCGACATCCCGACGTTCGTCGAGACGATCTGGCACCGCCAGCTGCTGTGGCTGGGGCTCGGCTTGATCATCGTTGTGCTCACCTTCCGCACGTCGCCGCGGATGGTCGAGTGGGCGACGCCGTTCGTGTACGGCATCGCCCTGTTCCTGCTCGTGCTCACCCTCCTGGTCGGCAGCGGTGCCGGAACGGCGGCCGGGAGCAAGTCCTGGCTCGCGATTGGCGGCCATCGCTTCGGCCAGCCCGCGGAACTCGCGAAGCTGGCGGTGATCCTGATGCTCGCCCGCCAGCTCGCCGCCATGCGCGAACCGCCCTCCACGCTGCGCGATCTGATCGTTCCCGCACTCATCGCCGGCATACCCTGCCTGCTGGTCCTGAAGCAGCCCGACCTGGGCAGTGCCATCGTCTTCGTGGCCATTCTGTTTTTCATGCTGTTCTGGGCGGGGACGAAACCCTCGCTGTTGCTGCTGGCCTCCTCCCCGGTCATTGGGCTCGTGCTTGCCTTCTCGACGGTCGCCTGGGGCGTGTGGATCGCCACGCTGACCGCCTTACTGCTCTGGTGGCGCCCGTACGTATGGGAGAGCATCGTGATCATGGCGGCGAACGTCATGGGGGGCGTACTGGCCATCCCGTTCTGGAACCGGCTCGCCCCATACCAGCGCAGCACACCGACTTCATATTCTCGATCGTGGGTGAGGAGCTGGGGTTCGTCGGCGTGCTCGTCGCGCTGACGCTCTTCGGCTGGCTGCTGTTCGGCCTGCTGCGCGTCGCGCGAAAGGCAACCGATCCCTTCTCGAGTCTCTGCGTGTTCGGCATCGCGGGCCTGTTTTTCACGCACATCGTCGAAAACGTGGGCATGACAATCAACCTCATGCCCATCACCGGTATTCCGTTGCCGTTTTTCTCCTACGGCGGCTCGTTCCTCCTCGCGTGCTCGATTGGCGTGGGAATCGCGCTACGAGTGGCGTGGGAGTCTCGCCAGTCTGGGTATGCTGAGCTAGGACAATAGCTTAGCTTCGCGGGGCTAGCGTCCACGGGAGACCGAACCCAAATTGTGCGCTTCGTCACTACATATGGCGCGAATGGCCTGGTTCAAAAAGGAACGGAAGCCGCGCACCTCCGAGCGCGTCAAGCTCGAGATCCCGGCGGACGCTTGGGAAAAATGTGATCAGTGCGGGCACGTCGATATCCGCGAACGATTCGTTCGCGCGCTCAACGTGTGCCCGAATTGTGGCTACCACCGTCGCATCAGCGCCCAGGAGTACGTCGACCTGCTGGTCGACGAAGGATCGTGGCACGAGCTGTTCGCCAGCCTGAAGTCCGCGGATCCCCTGAGATTCGAGAACTACGCCGACCGCGTGCAGGCCGCCGTGAAGAAAGCGGGGCCACTGGATGCGATTCGCACCGGCTATGCGCGGCTGCACGGCATGGCCGTCAGTCTCGGCGTCATGGACTTCGCCTTCATGGGTGGCTCGATGGGATCCGTCGTGGGGGAGAAGATCGCCCGGCTGGCGCGACACGCCATCGACAAGCGCACGCCGCTCATTCTGGTCTCGGCCTCCGGCGGCGCGCGGATGCAGGAGGGCGTGCTCTCGCTCATGCAGATGGCGAAAACGTCGGTCGTGATTGCCGAGCTGCAGGGCGCGGGTGTGCCGTTCATGTCCATACTCACCAACCCCACGACCGGTGGCGTCTCGGCCTCCTATGCGATGCAGGGCGACGTGATCCTGGCTGAGCCGGGTGCGGTGATCGGCTTTGCCGGTCCCCGCGTCATCAAGCAGACGATCGGCCAGGACCTGCCCGAAGGGTTCCAAACGGCCGAATTCCTGCTCGACCACGGCATGATTGACGCCGTGGTGCCCCGCGGCGAGCTCCGGGACACGGCCGCGCAGCTGTTGCGTCATATGACCGGCGCCTGGCCGGCCGAGGCAGCCGACTGACCTTCGAAGACGCCTGCCAGTTTCTCTTCGCACGACAAGCTGGTCGCATCAAGTGGAGCCTCGGACCCACCGAAGGGTTACTCGACGTCCTGGGGCATCCCGAGCGCCATTTCCCGGCGATCCACATCGGTGGCACGAATGGGAAGGGTTCGACGTGCGCCTTCGTCGCACACGAGCTGCGCGCGCAGGGCTGGCGCGTAGGGCTGTACACGTCGCCCCATCTCGTCTCCCCGGTTGAGCGCATCACCGTAGACGGCGTGCCGATCGGCGAGGATGCATTCGCGGAATGGACCGCCCAGCTCAAACCGCACATCGAGCGAGTCGATGCCAGCTTCTTCGAGGCGACTACGGCCATCGCGTTCGCCGACCTCGCCGCCCGGGACGTGGACGTCGCCGTTATCGAGGTCGGTTTGGGTGGTCGGCTGGATGCCACGAATGTGCTCACGCCGCTGGTCAGCGCGGTCACGAAGATCGCGCTCGAGCACGTGGATTACCTGGGGTCGGATCTGAAGGGGATTGCGCGCGAAAAAGCGGGGATCGCGAAGCCCAACGTCCCCTTTATCACGGGTGAAGCCGATCACCACATCAGGTCGGAGATCGTCAAGGAAGCCAAACGGCGTGGGGCCCATCCCATCATGATGGTGGACACGACGCTGAGGCCGAGGAAGGACACACGCTTGGGACTGCGCGGCAAGCACCAGGTGGCCAACGCGCTGGTTGCGCACGCCATATTGAACGCGCTCCCGGAGCCGTTCGGCCCAGTGGGTAAGGGTCTTCCGGCGAGCTTTGCCAACGCCTACATCCCCGGCCGCTTCGAGGTGCGCGGGAAATGGATTTTCGACGTCGCGCACAATCCCGACGGAATGAAGGTGGTGGCCGAGGCGGTGCAATCCGCCGATCCACCGATCGGACGGCCCCTGCACGCACTGGTGGGCATCCGCAATGACAAAGACTGGCGGGCCATGCTCGCGATTCTCCGGCCGGTCGTCGATAAGCTGATCCTGACGGTGCCGCCGTCGATTCCCGTGATGCAACGCTGGTCGCTCGAAGATTTGGACGCGCTATCGCATTTCGATCCCGACTTCCCGCGCGCACTCGAGGACATTCAGCGCGGCGCGGAAACGGTTCTTGTCACGGGCTCGTTTCACACCGTGGGCGACGCGTTCGAGCGACTGCCCGGTTTTGCGCCGGTGGGCTAGAGGGGGCTAAATTCTTGTGATGCAAGGGAAAGCGCTCCCCGGCTTCCGCGATTTCTATCCTGAAGACCTGACCCTTCGCAACCACATCTTCGCAACCTGGCGCAGTGTGGCCGCCCGCTATGGGTTCGAGGAGTACGACGGGCCGCCGCTCGAGTCGCTTGAGATGTATACGAAGAAAAGCGGCGATGAAATCGTGCAGCAACTGTATTCATTTCGGGACAAAGGCGACCGCGAGGTCGCACTGCGACCGGAAATGACGCCCACGCTGGCGCGCATGGTCGCCACCCGGGTCCAGGCCCTCAAGAAACCGATCCGGTGGTTCTCCATTCCCCAGCTGTTTCGCTACGAGCGGCAGCAGCGGGGACGGCTGCGCGAGCATTTCCAGCTCAACATGGACATCATCGGCGAGGCGTCACCACTGGCCGACGCGGAGCTGATGGCCGCCGCCGTGGACATTATGAGGGCCTTGGGGTTTGGGGCTGGGGACGTGAGGCTCAGGGTCTCAGACCGCCGGCTGATCAACGCGCTACTCACCAGTCGCGGGCTGACCGAAGGGCAACTCCCGGCCGCTCATGCGGTCATCGATCGTAGCGAACGCGTGCCCAGACAAGTGCTGGAGGAAATGCTCAGGGATGCCAAGTTCGGGAAACAGGAAACCTCTGCCGTTTTCGAAGTCGCGGCGCTGCGCGGTAAAGACGCGCTCGCCCAGGGCGGCCAGTCCGCCGAGCACCTCACCGAGGCCGTGCGCGCCCTCGAGGCCATGAGTCTCGGGGACTTCGTTTCGATCGATCTGACAATCGTGCGAGGTCTCGCCTACTACACCGGCATCGTGTGGGAACTATTCGATGCGACCAAGTCATTGCGCGCGATTGCGGGGGGAGGCCGCTACGACGGGCTGCTCGACCTGCCCGCGTTGGGGTTCGGCATGGGAGACGTTGTCCTCGGCGAGCTCCTCAAGGAGCGCGGGGTTGCTCCCAAGGCGTCGATCGAGCTCGGCGCCTTTTTGATAGCGGTAGGCGGGGAAGATATGCCCTGGGTCCTGAGGCTTGCCCATGCGATGCGGGAGCGCGGGATCGCGGTTGAGTACGGGCTCAGGCACACCGGTGTCCGTAAACAGCTCGAGCTGGCCGCGTCGCGAGGAGCCCCACGCGCTGTGATCATCGGTCCTGAAGAACGCCAGGCGGGCCTCGCGGTCGTGCGAGATTTGAAGGCGGGTACGGAAGCGAAGGTACCGTTCGACAAGCTTCTCAACGGATATTTCGATTAATGGCCCAAGCTCAGAACGCTAAAGCGCAGCGAATCACCCCACGCGCGAAGGACTTCAGCGAGTGGTACGGCGATGTCATCATGCAGGCGCAGCTCGCCGATTACTCCCCGGTGCGCGGGTGCATGGTCATCCGCCCCCACGGCTACCGCATCTGGGAGCTGATGCAGCGCGCGCTCGACGACATGATCAAGGCGACGGGCCATCAAAACGCGTACTTCCCGCTCTTCATCCCGATGAGCTACCTCGCGAAGGAGGCCGAGCACGTCGAAGGATTCGCGAAGGAGGTCGCCCTAGTCACGCATACGCGTTTACGGGCGACAGGCAAAGAGGGAAAGGATGCCATCGAGGTCGATCCCACCTCGGCGCTCGAGGAGCCGCTCGTCGTGCGGCCGACGTCGGAGACGATCATCTACGGCATGCTCGCGAAGTGGATCCAGAGCTACCGCGACTTGCCGGTGCTGCTCAACCAGTGGTGCAACATCGTCCGCTGGGAGATGCGCACGCGGCTGTTCCTGCGCACCACGGAATTCCTGTGGCAAGAAGGGCATACTGCACACGCCACGTCGGACGAAGCGGAGGCCGAGGCGCGCCTGATCCTCGGCATGTACCGCCGGTTCCAGGAGGAGTGGCTCGCGCTGCCGGTGCTGACGGGTTTGAAGACCGACAGCGAGCGCTTCGCGGGCGCGGTGCGGACCTACGCACTCGAAGGCCTGATGCAGGACAACAAGGCGATGCAGGCGGGGACCTCGCACTTCCTCGGCCAGAACTTCGCCAAGGCGTTCGGCGTGCAATTCCAGACGGCCGCGGGCGGGCTCGACCACGTCTGGTCGACATCGTGGGGCGTGTCCACGCGCCTCATCGGCGGGCTGATCATGACCCACTCCGACGACAACGGGCTCGTGGCACCCCCCAAGGTCGCACCGGTGCAGGTCGTGATCGTGCCGATTTGGAAGACTGACGAAGAACGTAGTCAGTTATCGGTCATCGGTAATCAGATCAAAGCCGATCTCGAGAGAGCTGGTTTGCGCGTCGAGTTCGACGTGCGCGAAAACATGAAGCCAGGTGCGAAGTACTTCGAATGGGAAGGGCTCGGTGTCCCCGTGCGGCTGGAGATCGGGCCTCGCGATCTCGCCAGCGGGCAGGTGGTGCTGGCACGTCGGACCGGCGGCAAGGCTCCCGTGCCACTCCAGAGCGCCGTGGCGGCGGTCACGGCCGCGCTCGACGAGATCCAGGCGGCGTTGTTCGCCGCCGCCAAGGAACGCCGCGAGAAGAACTCGATTCGCGGCGCCACCAAGGCCCAGTTCCTCGAGTTCATCAACGGCAGTGGCGGCTTCGCCTACGGTGGCTTCTGCGGTAAGCCGAGCTGCGAGGCGGAAATCAAGCAGCAAACCAACGCGACGATCCGCGTCCTGCCCGATCCTGAGTTCCGGAGCAAGGAGGCGCCGAAGACGTGCATGTGGTGCGGAGCCCCGAGCATAGCCGAGGCCGTGTGGGCACAGGCGTACTAGGATTCGATCCGGGATTGCTCCAGGCAATCGCGGATCGCGTCGGGACGCCGGCCTACGTCTACAGCACCAATCTGATTCGCGCGCAGTACAACGCGCTCCACGACGCACTCCACGGTATCCGGCATCGCATCTGCTACTCCGTCAAAGCCAACGGCAATCTCGGCGTCCTCCGCGTCCTGAAGCAGCTCGGCGCCGGCGCCGACATCGTGTCCGTGGGCGAGCTGCGCCGGGCCCGCATCGCGGGGTTCGATCCCGACGGCATCGTGTTTTCCGGCGTGGGCAAGACCGCAGCGGAGATCGAAGAGGCGATTCGCGCGGGTGTCGGCTTCATCAACATCGAATCGACCAGCGAGCTGGCGACGCTCACCGCCGTCGCCAAAGACCGCCAAGTTCGGCATTCCGTTCGACGAAGTCGTGACCGTCGCCAAGCGGATCGCTGCCGAGCCGCGGCTCGTGCTGCGCGGGTTGGCGATGCACATCGGCTCGCAGATCACCGATGTCGCGCCCTACCATCGCGGCGCAATCAAGCTCATCGAGCTGGTCACCGCGATCCGTGCGTCCGGCATTACGACGCTCGAGGCGCTCGACGTAGGCGGTGGACTCGGCGTGCGCTATCACAACGAGAAGGCCCCGGCGCCGAAAGCATTCGCCGACGCGGTCGTCCCGGTGGTGGGCGCGGCTGGGCTCGGGCTCCTGTGCGAGCCGGGGCGCTATCTGGTCGCCAACGCCGGGGTGTTGCTCACGCGCGTGCTGTACCGCAAGCACGCCGGTGGCAAGGAATACGTCATCGTGGACGCCGGGATGTCCGATTTCGTGCGGCCGAGCCACTACAACGCGCACCATGACATCCTGCCGTTGCGCGACGGGAAGCGGCCTGAAGAGACGGTCGATGTGGTCGGCCCGATCTGTGAGAGCGGCGACTTCCTCGCGCTCGACCGCAAGCTCGTGGCGGTCGGACCCGGCGAGGTGCTGGCCGTGCTCGGCACGGGCGCCTACGGCTTCGTGATGAGCTCGACCTATAACCAGCGACCGCGGGCGCCCGAAGTCGTGGTCGACGGGGATCGCTACTACGTCGCGCGCCAGCGGGAGACGCTCGACGACTTGGTCCGCGGCGAGACCGCCGAGCCCACAACGTGGTACAAGGCGTGAACCGGATCCTCATCCTCGACTGCGGGTCGCAGTTCACTCAGCTGATCGCGCGGCGCATCCGCGAAGCGAGCGTGTATTGCGAGATCCATCCCGCCGCGCGCGGCTTGGATCTGCAATTCGTGCGAGCCTTCGACCCCAAGGGGATCATTCTCTCGGGCGGACCCAACTCCGTCTTCGAGGACGGCGCTCCCACGGTGGACCGGGGGATCCTGGAGGTCGGTACGCCCGTGCTGGGCATCTGCTACGGCATGCAGCTCATCGCGCATCTGTCGGGCGGCAAAGCGACGCCGGCGCAGCAACGCGAGTACGGCCGGGCCGAAGTCACGGTGAAGGAGAATAAAGGCCTGTTCGCGGGATTCGAGCCCGGTGCCAGCGTGATCGCGTGGGCGAGCCACGGCGACCGGCTCGAGAACCCGCCGCCGCAGTTCCGCGTGACGGCGACCAGCGCCAACGCCCCAGTCGCCGGGATGCAGCACGCGACCAAGCCCGTGTATGGCGTGTTGTTTCACCCCGAGGTCGCCCACACGCCGCGGGGTGGTGAGATCCTCCACAACTTCCTGTTCGACATCTGCGGCTGCACGCCCGACTGGACCCCGGGGCATTTCGTTGAGCAAGAGATCGAGCGCATCCGCACGCTCGTCGGCGACGGGGGACGCGCGATCTGCGGCCTCTCGGGCGGCGTCGATTCCGCCGTCGCCGCCGCGCTGGTGCATCGTGCGATCGGGAATCGGTTGACGTGCGTGTTCGTCGATCACGGCCTGCTGCGCCGCGGCGAGCGCGAACAGGTTGAGCATACTTTCCGCGCGCATCTGGGCATGGATCTGCGGGTCGTCGACGCGACGCACCGGTTTCTCAAGGAATT
>WNGJ01013801.1_pt1 | contig 11790 bp, 9 predicted proteins | sample 5400611 | NCBI WGS metagenome assembly WNGJ01 (sample SAMN13153375, study PRJNA577476) | soil metagenome | isolation source: 40 cm soil or saprolite under Garry oak tree replicate 1 | place: USA:California | collected 2016-06-15 | reverse complement strand
GCATCCTCCTTGAGGAGGGGCGGCACAACGATATTACATGGCTGATCGAGCAGGGGGCGGTTGGTGGTGTGCCACTGCTCGATTTCCAGTTCGGCTGCGCCTCCAATGCCGAGGCCATCATGCCATCGCCATATCAGTTCACCTATTTTCAGGGCGGTGGCTTTGACGCTTCGCTCCTCTCATTTCTCGAGATCGACAGGCACGGCTCGGTCAACGTCTCGAAACTAGGTTTCAGGCCGCATGTGACGGCCGGCGCCGGCGGCTTCGTTGATATCACCGCGCGTGCTCGCAAGATCGTGTTTTCCGGGTTCTTCACTGCAGGCGCCAAGCTCGACATCGTCGATGGCGCGCTCGTGATCCGCAAGGAAGGCAAAGTCAAGAAGCTGGTCGAGGCCGTCGAGCAGGTCTCGTTCTCCGGACCGCGCGCTGTCGAACAAGGCCAGCACGTCACCTACGTCACCGAACGTTGTGTGATGGAACTAACGCGCGACGGCATCACGGTGACGGAGATCGCACCCGGTGTCGATCTCGATCGCGACGTGCTTGCCCAGGCCAACTTTCCGCTGCGCGTCCCTCATCCGCCGCGCACGATGGATCGGGCGCTGTTCCAGCCCGAACCGATTGGCCTCGTCCTGAAAGGAGCAGCCACATGAGCGACGCTGTCCGCTTGTCCATCGACGCCGGTATTGCCCGCATCACGCTTGCGCGACCCGCGAAGCTCAACGTGCTCGACGGCGCAATGATTGCGGCGCTCGTTTCGGCCGCCGACACGATCGAAGCCGACCATGACGTGCGCGTTGCGATCCTGACCGGGGAGGCGGCTCGCCCGTTTGCGGGTGCCGTTGATCGCGGTTCTGAACGGCCATGCGCTCGGTGGCGGGCTCGAACTCGCCGCAACCGCGGATCTGCGCATCGCCGAAGAACAAGCGAAGCTCGGCCTGCCCGAGACGAGCCTCGGCATGGTGCCTGGGTGGTCAGGCACCCAGCGGCTCGTGCGTCGCTTCGGCGCGCGGGTGGTGCGGCGATTGGCGCTGTCCGGTGCGATCGTCGAGGCCGCGGAAGCCGAGCGCCTCGGCCTTGTCGACGAGGTTGTGCCCCAGGCACAGGGGCTTGCGCGCGCCGTGGAGCTCGCTGCCGCGATCAGCGCGCGTGGTCCGGTCTCAATCGCGATCACGAAGCAATTGATCAATACCGCCGAGGGCGAGGATACCGCCACGGCTATGGAGGCGATCGCGGGCGCGCTCACCTCCTATACCGAGGACCTGAGGGAAGGCGTGGCCAGCTTCCGCGAGAAGCGAAAGCCCGCGTTCTCCAACCGTTGAGACATCATCGATGAATGCCCCCGTGATCCTCGACCGTTTTCGTTTCGACGCTGCGCTGGCGACGACCGCGCGTCGCTACGAGCTGCTGATCGACGGCATCTGGTGCCAAGCCACCGATCGCGGCGAATTGACCCGCACGAGCCCGGCCCACGGGCTCACGGTCTCGACCTATGCGCGCGCGGGCGCGGTGGAGGTCGAGACCGCTCTCGCCACCGCACGTCGGGCGTTCGATGAAGAGTCCTGGCCTCGCTGGACGGGCGCCGAGCGATCCAGGCTCTTGCTCAATGTCGCTTCATTCATTGAACGTGACGCCGAGCTGCTCGCTACCCTCGATGTTCTCGAGAGCGGCAAGCCGATCGTTCAGGCCCGCGCCGAAATCGCGGGAGCCGTTGATATCTGGCGCTACGCCGCGGCTCTGGCCCGCGATCTCCATGGCGATAGCTACAATGCGCTTGGGCCCGCCAAGCTCGGCGTCGTGATCCGCGAGCCGATCGGCGTGGTCTCCATCATCACGCCCTGGAATTTTCCGTTCCTCATCGTCAGTCAGAAGCTGCCGTTCGCGCTTGCAGCTGGCTGCACCGCCATCGTCAAGCCCAGTGAGCTGACGTCCGCCTCCACACTTCACCTTGGACGGTTGCTCCTCGAGGCCGGCCTGCCAGCCGGCGTCGTCAACATTCTCGTCGGAACCGGACCTGAAGTGGGCGCGCCGCTCACGGCCGATTCGCGGGTCGACATGGTGTCCTTCACCGGCTCGACGCGGGTCGGCAAAACAGCAATGGCGATGGCGTCGGCGACCTTGAAAAAGACCTCCATGGAGCTCGGTGGCAAGAACCCGCAGATCGTGTTCCCTGACGCTGATCTTGACGCCGCGCTCGACGCGGTTGTGTTTGGCGCCTATTTTAATGCCGGTGAATGTTGCAATGCCGGCAGCCGCATCATGCTGCATGAAACCATTGCCGACGATTTTCTTGCTGCCGCATGCGACCGCGCCGCGACCGTGCCGGTTGGTGATCCGCTTGACCCGGTCGTGAAAGTCGGAGCCGTGATCACCCCAGCTCATCTCGCGCAGATCGGACACCACGTCGAAGCCGCACGATCAGCCGGCGCCGCGGTCATGCTCGGCGGAGCGCGGGTGGCAACTCCGGTCGGTCATTTCATGGCTCCGACCATCGTGAGTCGCGTCGAGCCGGCTATGGCGATCGCCCGTGAGGAGATATTCGGCCCGGTGCTGTCCGTCATGACCTTCCGCACTGCGGCGGAAGTCGTCGCCATCGCCAACGACACGGTGTACGGCCTTTCCGCGTCGGTGTGGAGTCGCAATATCGACACTTGCTTCGCCGTTTCGCGCGGCGTCCGCGCTGGCACGGTTTGGGTGAACACATTCATGGACGGGGCCGCCGAGCTGCCGTTCGGCGGCTTTAAGCAATCCGGTGTCGGGCGCGAGCTCGGGCGCAACGCCGTCGCCGACTATACCGAAGAAAAGACTTTGTACTTTCACACCGGTCCGCGGACGAACTGGTGGTTGCCAGCTCGCCCGAACGGAGCTGCGTGAATAAAGCGAGCGTAGTCCCAGAAGAATGACAACAGAGAGAAGGAGGAAATGATGAAGTATTATCGCGAACTGATGACGGCCGTCATGATGGCGGGTGCCTTGTCGATCGGAACCGCCCGGGCCGATGAATCCGTCGAGGTCCTGCATTGGTGGACCTCGGGCGGCGAGGCCAAGGCGCTCAACGTCCTCAAGGACATGCTGCAGAAAGAGGGCGTGACCTGGAAGGACATGCCAGTTGCCGGTGGCGGCGGCACCCAGGCCATGACGGCATTGAAGGCCCGCGTGGCCGCCGGCAATCCGCCCGCCGCCGTCCAACTGCTCGGCTACGACGTCACCGACTGGGCCGAGGAGGGCGCGCTCGCCGACATCAGCGCAGTGGCAGAGAAGAACGGCTGGGACAAGGTTGTCCCACCCGCTTTGCAGGCGTTCTCCAAATACAAAGGCAAGTGGATTGCCGCACCGGTCAATGTCCATTCCACCAACTGGGTATGGCTGAACAAGGCGCTTTACGACAAGGCCGGCGGCAAAGCCCCGCAGAACTGGGATGAATTCATCGCGCTGCTCGACAAGTTCAAGGCGTCCGGCGTCACTGCTCTCGCCATGGGTGGAGCGCCCTGGCAGGATGCCACCATCTTCGACTCCGTCGTGATCACGACCGGCGGCATCGACTTCTACAAGAAGGCGCTGGTCGATCTTGATCCGGCAGCACTCGGTTCGGATACCATGACCAAGGTGTTCGAACGGATGTCGAAACTCAGGAGCTATTTCGATGCCAACCGCGCCGGACGCGACTGGAACCTGGCGACTGCGATGGTGATCAAGGGCGAAGCCGGCGCGCAGATCATGGGCGACTGGGCCAAGGGCGAGTTCGTCGCCGCCGGCAAGAAGCCGGGCGAGGACTTCGTCTGCATCCGCTTCCCGGGCACCGAAGGCGTCGTGACCTTCAATGCCGATCAGTTTGTCGCCTTCAAGGTCGGCAAGGAGCAGCAGGACGGGCAGTTCAAACTTGTCGCCGCGGTCGAGGATCCGGCCTTTCAGTCGTCGTTCAACGTGATCAAGGGCTCGGCCCCGGCGCGCATGGACGTTCCGGATGCCGCCTTCGACTCGTGCGGCAAGAAGGCGATCGCGGATCTCAAGGAGGCGAGCGCCAAGGGCACGTTGATCGGCTCGTTTGCTCACGGCCATGCCAGTCGCGCCAACATCAAGCTTGCGATGTACGACGTGATCACGCGTGAGTTGAACGGGCAGCTCGAGCCCGCGGCAGCCGCCAAGGCTTTGGTCGCGGCTGTGAAGAACGCCCAATAGAGGCCACCGAAGCGGGGTGCCGCCACCAGCGGCATCCCGCCTCGATCCAATAGCGTTCAGGGAGGACATGCCATGACCGTCACGACACTGGCGACGTCGCGGACACCGCGCGCCGAGGGCAGCATCGGCTGGCTGGAGGCCAATCTGCCGAAGATCGTGCTCGCGCCCTCGTTCGCGCTGACGCTGGTTTTCGTCTACGGCTTCATCCTCTGGACCGTCTATCTCTCGTTCTCGAAGTCGCGGATGGTGCCGAACTACGACTTTGTCGGCCTCGAACAGTATTATCGACTGTGGAGCATTCCCAACTGGTACGTGGCGCTCACCAATCTCGCCATCTACGGCATCCTCTATATCAGCCTTTCGCTGATCCTCGGGCTCCTGATCGCGATCCTGCTCGATCAGCGGATCCGCGCCGAGGGATTGTTGCGCACGATCTATCTCTACCCAATGGCGGTGTCCTTCATCGTCACCGGCACCGCTTGGCAGTGGTTTCTCAATCCGGGCCTCGGACTCGACCGGGTGATGCACGCCTGGGGCTGGCAGAGTTTCACCTTCGACTGGTTGATCAATCCCAGGATGGCGGTCTACACCATTGTCATCGCCGGTGTCTGGCAGACCTCCGGCTTCGTGATGGCGATGTTCCTCGCGGGACTGCGCGGCATCGACAATGAAATCATCAAGGCGGCCCAGATCGATGGCGCGTCGACGCCGAAAATCTATTGGCGGGTCATCATCCCGCAGCTCAGGCCGGTGTTCCTGTCGGCGCTCATCGTGCTCGCTCATATGGCGATTAAGTCCTACGACCTGGTCATCGCGCTCACCGGCGGCGGGCCGGGCAACGCCACCGAGATGCCGTCGACCTTCATGTATTCCTACACCTTCAGCCGCAACCAGATGGGAATAGGAGCTGCAAGCGCGGTCATCATGCTCATGACGATCTCGGCGCTGATCGTGCCCTATCTCTACTCGGAGCTCAGGGAGAAGAAGACATGAGCGCGCAGGCTTCAGCTACTCGTTCGCGCGGTCTCTCGCGCCTGTTCATTTATGGTTCGCTCGTCGTGTTCGCCTTGTTCTATCTGCTGCCACTGTTCGTGATGATTGTCACCTCGCTGAAGAGCCTCGACGAAATTCACTCCGGCACGATGCTGTCGCTGCCGGTGGCGCCGACCTTCGATGCCTGGGAGAAAGCCTGGTCGAGCGCATGCTCCGGTCTGAGCTGCAATGGCCTGAAGGGCTATTTCGTCAATTCCATCCGCATGGTGGTGCCGGCGGTCGCGATCTCGGCCCTATTGGGGGCGTTCAACGGCTACGTGCTGACCAAGTGGCGCTTTGCAGGCCACCGCTGGGTGTTCGGCCTTATGCTGTTCGGCTGCTTCATCCCCTTCCAGGTGGTGCTGGTGCCGACCGCGCGGCTGCTCGGCGCGCTCGGGATCGCCAACACCACGACAGGCCTCGTGCTGGTGCACGTGGTTTACGGCATCGGCTTCACGACGCTGTTCTTCCGCAACTTCTACGTCGCCTTCCCCGATGAACTGGTCCGCGCGGCGATGATGGATGGGGCCGGCTTTTTCCAGATCTTCTTCAGGATCCTGCTGCCGAGTTCGCTGCCGATCATCGTGGTGACCGTCATCTACCAGTTCACAAACATCTGGAACGACTTCCTGTTCGGCTCGTCCTTTGCCGCCGGCGAGGCAGCGCCCATGACGGTGGCGCTCAACAATCTGGTCAATTCTTCGACCGGCGTGAAGGAATACAACGTCAACATGGCGGCCGCGATCTTCGCCGCCCTGCCGACGCTGTTCGTCTATCTCGTCGCCGGGCGCTATTTCGTGCGCGGCCTCATGGCCGGCGCAGTGAAGGGATAACCGACATGGCCTTTCTCGAAATTGCAGGTCTTAGAAAGGGCTACGGCACGATAGAAGTGCTCAAGAACATCAGTATCGAGCTGGAGGAAGGCGGTTTCCTCGTCCTGGTCGGACCTTCCGGTTGCGGCAAGTCCACCTTGCTCAACACCATAGCCGGGCTGGAGACCATCACCGAAGGCGAGATCCGCCTGGCGGGCAAGGTCATTAACGAGCTGCATCCTTCGAAGCGCGATATCGCTATGGTGTTCCAGTCCTACGCGCTTTATCCGACCATGACGGTCGAGGCGAACATCGGCTTTGGTCTCGAGATGCGCGGCGTGCCCAAGGCGGAGCGAGCCAAGGCCGTGGCCAAAGTGGCGCAGACCCTGCAGCTCTCTCATGTGCTCAAACGCAAGCCGAGTCAGCTCTCCGGCGGACAGCGGCAGCGTGTTGCCATGGGCCGGGTGCTGGTGCGTAATCCTCGGCTGTTCCTATTCGACGAGCCTTTGTCGAATCTCGACGCCAAGCTGCGGGTCGATATGCGGATCGAGATCAAGCGTCTGCACCAGGAGACCGGCCGCACCATTGTCTACGTCACCCACGACCAGATCGAGGCGATGACGCTTGCCACCAAGATCGCGGTGCTCAAGGATGGTGAGCTGCAGCAGGTCGGGACCCCGCACGAGATTTACAACCGCCCGACCAATATCTTCGTCGCCGATTTCATGGGCTCTCCGTCCATGAACCTGATGCAGGCGATGGTGGTTACTCGCAATGGGCGAAAGGGTCTAAGTCTCAGCCGTCGCAACAATGGAGGCGACCTCGTCCTCGGCATACCGCCGACCATCACCGCGACGACCTTGGAGGACGGGCGGAGCGTCGTTCTCGGCCTGCGGCCGGAAGCCATCACAGATCGTGACGGCGCCGATCGCCACGCCCGCGCGGTGGAAATCGTCGAATCTGCCGTCGAGCTTGTCGAGCCCGCAGGGTCGGACACCTTCGTAGTCACCCATCTCGCTGACAAGGAAGTGGTCGCCCGCATGCGTGCGGACGCGGATGTCCGGCCCGGGCAGACCGTTGCTTTCGCCTTCAATCTCGACAAGGCGGTGGTGTTCGATCCTGAGAGCGGGAAGCGACTGGTATGACCGGCCTGCCGCACCAGACGGACGTTTTGATCATCGGGTCGGGGATCGGCGGCGCCACGCTCGCCGCGGGACTTGCCGAAAGCGGGGTCGCTGTCACCATCCTCGAGCGCGGCGAGCAACTGCCCGATTGTGCGGCGGCCCGCGATACCCGCGCCATCTTTGCAGACGGGGTCTGGCGGCCGAAAGAGACCTGGCGAGACGCTCGGGGCGTGTCCTTCAACCCGGGAAACTACTATTTCGTCGGAGGCAATTCCAAGTTCTACGGCGCGGTCCTTATCCGTTACCGGGAGCGCGATTTCGAGGCGCTCGAACATAAAGATGGGCTCTCGCCGGCTTGGCCTTTCTCTTACGGCGAACTCGAGCCTTGGTACGCCAAAGCCGAAGCCATGTTCGGCGTGCGCGGGCAAAGCGGTGAGGATCCGACCGAGCCGTCGCGCTCGACGGCCTTTCCCCATCCGCCGGTTCCCGACGAGCCCTCTATCGCCGCCGCCCGTCAGCGGCTCAAGGCGATCGGGCTCAAGCCGTTCTCGCTGCCGCTGGCTGTCGACATCGAGCGTTGGCTCGCTCGCGGCCGCACGCCATGGGATTCTTATCCAGATACGCGCTGCGGCAAGGTTGATGCCGAGACCGGCCCGCTCGCGGCGGCGCTTACCAGTCCGAATGTATCGCTCGTCACCGGGGCGGTGGTCGAGCGTGTTGTTTGCAGCGCTGATGGACGGCGGATCGAGGGCGTCGAGGTTCTGTATGAGGGCGAACGCCGCCTGGTCCGCGCCGGCCTGGTCGTGCTGTCCGCCGGTGCGGTCAATTCGGCCGCGCTACTGCTGCGCTCTGCGAACGGGAATGATCCCGCGGGCCTCGCCAACCGCTCCGGTGCCGTCGGCCGTCACTTCATGAACCACAATTGCACGGCGATGCTTGCCGTCGACCCGCGGCAAAGGAACGAATCCGTCTACCAGAAGACGCTTGGTCTTAACGATTTCTATCTCGACGACGGGCGCGGCGGCCCTGCGCTCGGCAACGTGCAACTGCTCGGCCGTATCACGGCGCCGATCCTGAAAGCCAATCTTCGCTGGGTGCCGGAGCTGTTGCTCGCCCGGCTCGCAGCCCACAGCGTCGACTGGTATCTGATGAGCGAAGACCTGCCGAACCCTGAGAGCCGCGTCCGGATTGACGGTGACGACATCGTGCTGGACTGGCGGCGCAGCAACATGACCGCACATCGCGGCCTCGTTACGCGCATGCGCGAAATGTTTCGCGCCGCCGGTTATCCGATCGTGCTGACGCGCCCCTTCGACCGGCGCACGCCCTCGCATCAATGCGGCACTGTCCGCTTTGGCAATGATCCCGCAACCTCGGCGCTCGACCCCTTCTGTCGCGCGCACGATCACCCGAACCTATTCGTGGTCGACGCGAGCTTCATGCCCTCGTCGGCGGCGGTCAATCCGGCTCTGACGATCGCGGCACAGGCGCTGCGCGTCGCCGATCACATGGTCTCGACGGAGTTCGCCACGTGACGAGCCGACCGGTCGCCATCGTCACCGGCGCCGGGCGGGGTATCGGCCGCGCCATCGCGGAAGCGCTCGCCGCGCGACGTTTCGACCTCGTCGTGACCGATCTCGTGCCGCAGGCGGAGGGCGAGGTCTTGTTGCAGGATCTCGCTGGTCGCGGCTGTCGGGCGTTCTATCAGTCCGGCGATATCGCCGACCTCGCTTCGCATCCGCCGCTTGTCGCGCGAACGCTCGCCGAATTCGGTCGCATCGACTGTCTTGTCAACAATGCCGGCATGGCCGCCTTGGTGCGGGGTGATCTGCTCGACCTCGCGCCGGAGAATTTCGACCGGATCACGGCCGTCAACCTGCGGGGCACGGTTTTCCTGACACAGGCCGTGGTGAGAGCCATGCTCGCGCAACCGCCCGCCGACGCACCGCGATCGATCGTGACTATCACGTCGGTGTCGGCTGAACTCGCATCGCCCGAGCGCATCGACTACTGCATGTCGAAGGCGGCGCTTGCGATGTGGGTGCGCGGCCTGGCACTCAGGCTCGGGCCTGAGGGCATCGGCGTGTTCGATGTACGGCCCGGCATCGTGCGGACCGCCATGACGGCGAAAGTTGCCGCCACATATGACGAGCGTATCGCCGCTGGACTCGTGCCGGCGCGACGTTGGGGCGATGCGGGCGACGTGGCCACCGTGGTTGCGAATCTCGCCTGCGGCGACTTCGCTTTCGCGACAGGCAGCGTCATCGCTGTCGATGGCGGGTTACCTGAGTGAAGATCCGACGATCCGAGTGCTCCTCGTCGAGGCGGGAGGGCGCGATCACAATCCGCTGTTCCATATGCCGGCAGGCTTTGCGAAAATGACCAAGGGAGTAGCGGCCTGGGGCTTCTCGACCGTGCCGCAGCGTCACCTCGGCAGCCGCGTGCTCCGTTATACGCAAGCAAAAGTCCTCGGCGGCGGTTCCAGCATCAATGCTCAGGTCTACGCCCGCGGCAACGCCTGCGATTACGATGGCTGGGCTGCAGACGGCGCGACGGGCTGGAGCTACAAGGAGGTTCTGCCTTACTTCAAGCGTGCCGAAGACAACCAACGCTTCGTCGACGCCTATCACGCGCGCGGCGGGCCACTCAGCGTCTCGGTCCCGATCAATCCGCTGCCGATCAGCGAAGCCTTCCTGCGCGCGGGGCAGGAATACGGAATGCCCTACAATCCGGATTTCAACGGCGCTCGCCAAGAGGGCGTCGGGCACTATCAGGTGACGGTGCGTGGTGCGCGGCGTTGCTCCACGGCCACTGCTTACCTGAAGCCGGTGCGGGGCCGGCCGAACCTCACTGTCAGCACAAGCGCACACGTCACGCGCATCGTCGTTGAGAACGGGCGCGCCGTGGCAGTCGAGATGGCGCGCCATCGCGGGCCTCTCGAGATCATCCGCGCCGAGCGGGAAATCATCGTGACTTCGGGCGCGATCGGATCGCCACGGCTCCTGCTATTGTCGGGCGTGGGGCCGGCCGATCATCTGAAGTCGGTCGGCATCACACCCGTGCATGAGCTGCCCGGAGTCGGCGAAAACCTTCAGGATCATCTCGACCTTTATGCGATCGCCGAATGCAAGGGCGACTTCACCTATGACGGCTACGCAAGGCTACATCGGACCGTTTGGGCGGGCTTGCAATATCTCCTGTTCAAGAGCGGCCCGGTCGCGTCCACACTATTCGAAACCGGCGGGTTCTGGTACGCGGACAAGGCGGCAAAGGCGGCGCACTGGCCCGACATCCAGTTTCATCTCGGCCTCGGCTCCGGGATCGAGGCCGGAGTGGAGAAACTCGAGAATGCTGGTGTCACGCTGAACTCGGCATTCCTCAGGCCTCGCTCTCGCGGCACCGTTCGCCTCGCTAGTGCAGATCCCCTGGTGATGCCGCTGATCGACCCGAACTACTGGGCGGATCCCCACGACCGGTCGATGTCGATCGAAGGGCTGAGGATGGCTCGAGAAGTCCTGCGGCAGCCGGCACTCGAGCCGTTCATCATGGCGGAGCGCATGCCGGGCCCGGCAAGTACCAACGACGTCGAACTCGCCGATTATGCTTTCAGGACCTGCAAGACTGATCATCACCCCTCCGGCACCTGCCGGATGGGAACGGACGATATGGCGGTCGTTGACCCGCAACTGAGGATTCGTGGTCTTGAAGGCGTCAGGATCTGTGATGCGTCTGTCATGCCGCGGATCACCTCATCGAACACCAACGCACCGACCATCATGATAGCAGAGAAAGCTGCCGATCTGATCCTCGGCAAGACGCGCCTTCCAGCCGCCACGCTCCGCCAGGCATCGCCAGTCTCATCCCAGCAGTAAGTGCACACGTGACAAGGCTGGCGATCTGTCCCAGGCTTGTACGGTCTCTGCGATCAATCCAAGGTCCAGAAATGGTGCATACAGCACAATAGGCCACCGACCACGCGTGGAAATATCACGCTCGATCACTATTATTGCGGGATCAGCCGTGATCAACCGTGCAAGTAGGGTATCGAGTGGAATCTTTGTGCACCACAATCGCTGAGCTACAAAGAATGAACGCTTAGGTGGTAGTCGCCCATTCCGACAGGGAGAAATTCCGTAGTGATCTCAATCGCCCAAAAAGCCGCGAAATGTCGGAACGGCTCTTGAAAACATTGCGGAAATTCGGAGACTTCCAAGCTGAATACCGTAAGTCGCTAGGATGCATCGCTGTTCAAGCAGCCGCCTCGAATAGCAATTTGAGATGGTTGCGTGTCCCCGCAACCACTTTTGTTATAACTCACTCACCGTCCCGGTCTAACCGCCGGATGGATTTAGCTTTACTGGGAAACGCAGGGGCCGGGCGACGGAGCAAGTCCGGCTACGTCTGCTCCCGACAGAGTGTCCAGAGAAGCCACTCTCTCGCGGTCTTCCAGCAAAAGAGTGGAGACTGCGGATTGATTGTCAATCGGCGTTCAAATTTGACCCCCCGTATTGCCTCATCTGAGGATGTTACTTTCGCTTGACGGATGTAGCTCCGACTGTCGGCCGGTCCGAGGTTGCGTCATTGCTCGCAGGATCGGAGGGACTGGGGACGTCGCGGAGTGCCCATCACACGCAGCGCCGGCC
>WNGJ01012839.1_pt1 | contig 11790 bp, 9 predicted proteins | sample 5400611 | NCBI WGS metagenome assembly WNGJ01 (sample SAMN13153375, study PRJNA577476) | soil metagenome | isolation source: 40 cm soil or saprolite under Garry oak tree replicate 1 | place: USA:California | collected 2016-06-15 | reverse complement strand
CGTCGCCTGGACCACGCGCACCTCCCCCGGACGTACCGGCCGCAGGGCCGCGCCCGGCGTGGCTGACCCGGAGGGCGCGCCGGGCGCACCGGGCGCGTCCGGCTCGGCTTGGGCGTCCGGCTCGGCTTGGGCGTCCGGCTCGGCCGGCGCCAGGCGGGCGGCGGCGGCCTTGGCCGCGCCCTCCAGCACCATGACGAATCCGGGCACGCTCGCCTGCTCCGCCTCAGTTTCCCCGGGCTCCCCGGGCTCGCCGGGCTCTCCGGGCTCATCCCGCAGGATGGCGCGGCCGCTCGCCTCCAGCCGGGCGATCTCGCCGTGCAGCCGGACCGCGGCCCCGGCCCGGTCCCGCCACCACCCGTCGGGACGCGAGCCCATCACGTTGGCGACATCTACGACGATTGTCACCAGTTGCCCGCCGATTCCCATCTCCTCCGCACCGTAAGCTGACCGCATGGCAGACGCGATACTCGCCCGGCAACTCACCGAACAGGTCACCAGGCTACGGCAGCGCCAGACGGGCCCGCTGATTCTCGAGCTCGACCTGACCGACGGGATCGGAGAGGGCCCGATCGGTGACCCGCTGTCGGCGATCATGTCACGGCGCAAGGCGCGCATGCAGGACATCATCGACGGCCTGCGGCGCGCGCGCCGCGACGACCGGGTCCGCGCCCTCGTGGTCAAGGTAGGCGGCGGCCGGATCGGGCTGGCCCGGATGCAGGAGCTGCGCGAAGCGGTCGGCGCGTTCCGCGAGTCGGGCAAGCTCACCGTGGCCTGGTCCGAGACCTTCGGCGAGTTCACCCACGGCAACGTGCCGTACTACCTCGCCACCGCGTTCGACCGGATCTACCTGCAGCCGTCGGGATCGGTCGGGCTCACCGGGATAGCGGTCGAGCAGCTGTTCCTGCACGACGCCCTGGCCAAGGCCGGCGTCGCCTTCCAGAGCGCCAAACGGTACGAGTACAAGTCGGCCGCCGACAACCTGACCGAACGCGGCTTCACCGGGCCCGCCAGGGAAGCCGCCGAACGCCTGGCCGAATCCATCGCCGAGCAGATCACCGCCGCGATCGCCGAGCGGCGCGGCAAGACCGTGGAACAGGCCCGTGCGCTGCTCGACCGGGGACCGTTCCTGGCCGAAGACGCCCTAGCCGAGGGCCTGGTCGACGCGCTCGGCTACCGGGACGAGGTCTACGCGGACGTCCGCAAGGAGGCCGGGCCGGACACGATCTTGCAGTACGTCCTCCGCTACCAGCGGTCGCACACGCTGACCCAGCGAGCCAAGAAGCTGCCCAACCCGCGCGAGCGCTTCGTCGCGGTGATCTACGCCTCCGGGCCGATCAAGCAGGGCCGCAGTGGCCGGAGCCCATTGGGCGGCGGCTCGATGGGCTCGGACACGGTGGCGGCCGCGCTGCGCTCGGCGACCTCGGACGACCGGGTCCGCGCCGTGCTGCTGCGGGTCAACAGCCCCGGCGGGTCCGCCGTCGCGTCAGACACGATCTGGCGAGAGGTGGTCAGGACCCGCGCCGCGGGCAAGCCGGTCGTGGTGTCGATGAGCGACGTGGCGGCTTCGGGCGGGTACTACATCTCGATGGCGGCCGACGTCATCGTGGCGCAGCCGGGCACGCTCACCGGGTCGATCGGCGTGATCACCGGCAAGCCGGTCTTCGAGGAGGCGTTCGGGCGGATCGGCATCACGACCGACTCGGTGTCCGTGGGCCGCGGGGCGACCATGTTCGCGCCCACCCACCCGTTCAGCGAGGACGAGTGGCAGCGGGTCAACCACTGGCTCGACGCGATCTACCGCGACTTCACCGAGAAGGTGGCCTCAGGTCGCCGGATGACGGTGGAGCAGGTGCACGAGATCGCCAGAGGCCGGGTCTGGACCGGCGCCGACGCGGCGCGGAACGGCCTGGTCGACGAGCTCGGCGGGATGTCGGCCGCGGCCGGGATCGCCCGCCGCCGGGCCGGGCTGCCCGCCGACGCGCCGCTGCGCGCCTATCCGCGGCTGACCCCGTTCGACCAGTTGCGCGCGCCGGAGTCGAGCGAGTCCCGCCCGGCCGCAACGGCCACGCTGGATCTCAGGTTCGCCGACGCCTGGGGCCCCGCCTGGCGGTTCGCGGCCCAGGCCGGCTTGTCGCCGTACGGACCGCTGATCCTGCCGGGCCGCTGGGTCATCAGTTGACCGAACGGACCGGCTTTCCCGCTCCGCCGACGGCGGATCTCGCGGGGGTGCGGGCGGCGTGGGCGGGAGCGGTCACGCTGGTGACGGTGGCGGACGGCCGGGACGACATCGGGGCCACCGTCAGCTCGTTCAGCCCGGTGTCGGCGGAACCACCGCTGGTGCTGGTGTCGCTGATGTCCGGTTCTTATCCGGCTGAGCTGTTCAGCCGCCCGGACGAGCCGGTCACCCGGTTCGCGGTCACGCTGCTCTCGGCTGGGCAGCGGGTGCTGGCGGGGCGGTTCGCCGCCTCAGGACGGCCTGCTGCCCGGCTGATGCTCGACGACGTGCCGCACCGGCGCGGCCCCGACTCCGGGGCGCTGATCCCGGAGGGCAGCCTGGCCGCGCTGGAGTGCGCAGCGGAGCGGCTGGTGACCGCCGGAGATCACATCATGGTCATCGCGGGCGTCACCGGCGTGGTCTACGTGGCCGGCTCGGGCGAGCCGCTGATCAGGTTCCGTGGCCGTTACCTGCCTGCCAGGCTCGGTAGCGGGCCGGGCCCGGGCTAGGGACCCGCCGCGGCAGCGGCCAGGGGGCTCATGCCCGCGACCAGGCTGCCCGCCTGCCAGACGGCGGCGATCTGCGGGACGCCGGGGCGCCCGCCTGCCAGACGGCGGCGATCTGCGGGACGCCGGGGCGGTAGGCCAGGTAGGTGTGCGACGGCGCGTCCAGCAGGATCAGGTCGGCCCGGGCCCCGACGCCAAGATGGCCGATGTCGGTCCGCCGTAGCGCCCTGGCGCCGCCCGCAGTGGCAGCCCAGACCGCCTCCTCGGTGGTCATCCCCATCTCGCGCACGGCGAGCGCGATGCAGAACGGCATGCTGGACGTGAACGAGGAGCCCGGGTTGCAGTCGGTGGCCAGGGCCACGGTGGCGCCCGCGTCGAGCAGCCGGCGCGCCTGCGGGAACGGCTGCCTGCAGCTGAACTCCACGCCGGGCAGCAGGGTCGCGACGACCGGGGTCGAGGCGAGCGCGTCCACGTCGCCGTCGGTCAGGAACGTGCAATGATCCGCCGACGCGGCGCCCGCCGCGGCCGCGACCCGGACGCCGGGGCCCGGGCCGAGCTGGTTGGCGTGCACGCGGGCGTCCAGGCCCGCGGCCTGGCCCGCCGCGAGCACCGCGGCGGCCTCGTCCGCGCCGAACGCCCCGTCCTCGCAGAACACGTCGACCCAGCGGGCCGACGGCGCGCAGGCGTCCAGCATCGGCCCGCACACCAGGTCGACGTAGCCGGCCGGGTCGGCGGCGAACTCGGGCGGCACGACGTGCGCGCCGAGGTAGGTGACCTCGGGGGTGACCTCGGCGGCCAGGGCCAGCCCGCGCGCCTCGTCCGGCACTGTCAGCCCGTACCCGGACTTGCACTCGAACGTGGTCGTGCCCTGGCGGAGCATCTCGGCCACCAGCCGCCGCAGGTTGGCCCGGAGCACCGCGTCGGACGCGGCACGGGTCGCCTCGACCGTGCCCAGGATGCCGCCCGTCCGGTACGGCCGGCCCGCCATCCGGGCGGCGAACTCCGCGCTGCGCTCCCCGGCGAAGACCAGGTGCGCGTGCGAGTCGGCGAACCCGGGCAGCACGGCCCGCCCGGCCGCGTCCACCACACTGTCGGCGGCGGGCGCGCGCGCGGCCGGGCCGGTCCAGGCCACCTTGCCCTCGGCGATGACCAGCGCCGCGTCGGTCATCGCGGCGAACGCATTGTGCTGGCCGTCGTTGGGCTGGCCGTCGTTGGACTGGCCGTCGTCGGGCTGGCCGTCGTTGCTGACCAGTTCACCGATCCCGGTGATCAACGTGCTCTGCGCATCGGACACAGCACAAGCCTCCCACTAGCCGGTCCCCGGGCTGATCAGGCGGAGCGGGACGCGGGTTAGGTCTTCGTAGAGCTTGATCGGGAGCATCTCGCCGCCGGCGTCGCCGTACTGGGCGCGGGCGCGGCGGTAGACCTGCTCCACTACGGCGCTCAGCTCCACCGGCACGCCCACTGCCCCGGCCAGGTCCACCGCGAGGCCGAGGTCCTTGCACGCCAGGGCCAGCGCGAACGAGTCGTCGTAGTCGCCGCGTTCGAGCACCGACAGCACGTCGTGCTCGAGGAAGGTGCTCGCCGCCTGGCTGGCCAGCAGGCAGCGGCGCAGGGTGGCCAGGTCCACGCCGGCCCGGGTGCCGATGGTGAGCACCTCGGCCGTGGCGACCAAGTGCGAGAACCAGAGCAGGTTGAGCATGAGCTTGATCGTGTAGCCCGCCCCGTGGCCGCCCGCGTACAGGATCCGCTCCGGGTCGCCCATCGCCTCGAGCAGCGGCCGGACCCGGGCGAAGACCGCCTCCTCCCCGCCGGCGAAGATCTGCAGCGTGCCCGCCTTGGCGCCGGCCGCCATCCCGGCCACCGGCGCGTCCAGCACCGCGACGTCACCGGCAGCGGCGCGCACCCGGTCCGCGACGGCGGGGACGCTGGTGGACATGTCGATCCAGACCGAGCCCGGTTCCAGGCCAGGGAGCAAGCCGTCCGGGCCGAGCAGCACCTGCTCGACATGCGCCGGGGCGGGCAGCATGGTGATAACCACGTCACGACCGGCCGCGGTCTCGCGCGGGGTGGCGGCCCAGGTGGCGCCGCCCGCCACGAGTTCGGCCGCGGCCTCGGGGCGGATGTCGTGCACGGTCAGGTCGTACCCGGCGGCCAGCACGTTGCGGCTCATGTGGCCGCCCATGTGGCCGAGGCCGATGAAGCCAACTTTCATGGTTCGCTCCGGTTGCGGTCAGGCGGGGAGGGCGTAGCGGGTCACGGCCTCGGGGTCGATGCGGGCGCCGAGGCCGGGGGCGTCGGGTACGGTCAGGCAGCCGTCGGGGTCGATGCGGACCGGCTCGGCGAGGAAGAAGTCGCGGCGCTCCTCGGTCCAGCCGGGCGGGTCGTAGGGAAACTCCACATAGGGGCCGCCGCCCACGCCGGCCACCACGTGCAGGTTGGCCAGCAGGCCCAGGCCGTTGGTCCAGGTGTGCGGGGAGAACCAGCGGTGCCGCAGCAGGGCCAGCTCGGCGATGGTCCTGGCGCGGAGCATGCCGGTCGACAGGACCACGTCGGGCTGCAGCACGTCGAGCGCGTCGGCGTCCAGCGCGGCGAGGAGCTCGGCCGGGGTCCTGGCCATTTCCCCTCCGGCCACCCGGACCAGGCCGCGCAGCGCGCGCATGCCGGCCAGATCGCCGCCGGGCAGCGGTTCCTCCAGCCAGAACACGCCGAGGTCGGCGAGTTCGGCCGCGATCCGGCGCACCTCGGCGAGATCGAGCGCCGGGGACACGTCGCCGGGCATCCGCCACCACTGGTTCAGGTCGGCCATCAAGGTGACCTCGTTACCCACGGCCGCCCGGGTGGCGCGCAGGCAGGCGAGGCTTGAAACCCAGTCCGTTCGGGATATCCGGATCTTCATGGCCCGGAAGCCGGCGGCCTTTGCCGCCACGGCCGCCTCGGCCCGGGCCTGCGGGTTCCTGGCCTCGCCGAACGAGGCGTACGCGGGCAGGCGCCGGCTAGCCCCGCCGAACAGGACGCTGACCGGCAGCCCGGCCGCCTGGCCCAGGATGTCCCAGAGCGCAGCCTCCAACGGCCAGTACCGGCCGGCGTGGAAGCCGATGGACTCCAGGGTCCCTACGTGGCCGGCGATGGCGAGCGGGTCGCGCCCGGTGAACAGGGGCTCGAACGGCTCGAAGCCGTCCATGGTGTCGCCCGAGCCGTGTCCGGTGAGGCCCTCGTCGGTTTCCACCGTGACCAGGGTGGCGTCGAAGTGGCGGCGCGGCACCGGGTCCCAGGCCGGGTGGAACGGCGGGTCGAGAGGCAGCCGCATCCGGTCCAGCCGGATACTAGTTATCTTCACTCGAGGCTGAAGAACGGGTTGGCCGGCTCGTGCCTGGCGGCCAGGATCTCGTCCAGCTTCGGCGCGCCGGCGGCGGCGTTTTCCAGGGCGTTCCGGGTGGCGGCCCGGTTGTTCTGGTAGACCAGCGCGGCGTCCCGGGCGGCGGGGTTGACCCAGACGGCCGCGATGAGCAGCAGGTGCCCGGCTGCTTCCGCGCTGATCACGCCATCGGCGACCGCGTCCGCGACACCGCCGGCCACACCCGCCTGGGCCGCGCCCCAGGTGAGGTCGCCGTGCTGCTCGTCGGCTATGGATGCCTTGTTCACGAACAGGGTCAGCGGCTTGACCGGCAGGTTCGGCCGCAGGATCACGACGAAGGCCGAGTGCCCCGGCCTCGGGGTGGCCAGCGCCGTGGCCCAGGCCGTGCCCACCGGCCCGTCGCGGCCGCCGAGCACCGTGTTGACGTGCGCCGCCTCGGCGCCCTCGCCCACGTAGCTCTCGCCGATCAGCACCCGCGATGTCCGGTTCTGGTCCTCCATGCGGGCATCGTATCCAGCGATTGTGCCTGCTCAGGCGGCCGGGGTCAGGGTACCCATGGTAACCAGCTCGACCAGCGGTTCCAGGTCGGCCGGCAGCGTGCCGTCGGCCTGGGTGAACGGGACGAGCTCCCTGATCATCCGGTAGGCGCGGCCGGTGCCCAGGCCGAGCTGACCCCCTCCGTTCGGCCCGAGCGCGCGCAGGTCGATGGCCTGGGCCGCGACCACGAACTCGATCGCGGCGACCCGGGCGCACAGGCTGACCATTTCGGCCAGCCGCCGCGCGGACAGCGGCGCCATCGTGGCCCGGTCCTCGATGCCCTCGCCCTTCACCGAGCTGGCCAGCTCGTAGGAGACCGGGTGGGCCAGAGTACGGGCCTCCACGGTGATCGCCTGCCCGGCCACCGCCAGTTCGGCCAGCGCGTCGTCCGGTGAGCCCGCGCCGGCGGCCAGGCCGGCCGGGAGCCCGGAGTAGGGCGCCTGCAGCAGCTTGACCGCGCGCTCGTTCGCGCTGGTCACCACCGGGGCGAGCGCGATGCGCAGGAAGTCGAGGGCGGCGGCGAGCTGGCCGATGTCGAAGTTGCCGACCGAGACGATCCGGCCCTGCTCATTTCCGGGCTCATTTCCGGGCTCATTTCCGGCGGGCACCACCACGACCGGGTTGGACTGCGAGGAGTTGAGCTCGATCTGGAGGATGTTCTGGGTGTAGGCGAGCGCGTCCCTGGCCGCGCCGTGGATCTGCGGCAGGCAGCGGAAGGTCAGCGGGTCCTGCAGGAACCTGGCCGCGCCCGGCTGCCACAGGTAGCTGCCCGCCAGCAGCAGCCGCAACCTGTCCAGCGTGGCGGCCAGACCCGGGAACGGCCTGATCTGCTCGATGACCGGGTGCAGGCAGGCCAGGTTGGCGCCGAACGCCTCCAGGTCGAGCGCGCCCGCCACGTCGAACACCGCCAGCAGGGCCTCCGCGTCGGCCGTGGCCAGGCAGGCCCACGCCGTCGTGAACGCGTTGCTGCTGACCAAGGCGAGCCCCTCGTTCTCGGCCACCTCGAAGCCACTGCGGGTGATGAGCCCGTGGGCCAGGTCGGCCATCGGGCCGAGGTCGCCCTGGCCGATCGAGCCGAGCCGGCGCACCGGCGGCGCGAACCCCTCGTTCAGCAGCGTGACGATCATCTCGGCCAGTTCGGGACGGACGCCGGTGACGCCCTTGGCGTAGCTGTTGGCCAGGCAGAGCATGGCACCGCGGACCACGTCGGCCGGGGCCGCGTCGCCCTGGGCGATCCTGTGATTGAGTACCAGGCGGTGGTTGAACCGCTGCCGCTGGGCCGGATCGAGCAGGTACGCCTTACGCTCGCCCACCCCCGTCGTCAGGCCGTATACCGGCTCGTCGCCAGCGAGAACTTCCTGGACGATCGCGCGGGACCGGCGCATGGCGGCGACCGCCTCCGGCGCCAGCACGACCGCCTCGCCGTGCCGGGCAGCCGCCACGACCTGCGTAACAGTCAGGTCACTTCCATTCAGCGCGATCGTCATTAATTGCTCACCCATCTATAACTGAGCTAGGCTCTGCCACCCGGGGGCGTTCCTCATGTGGCGGCCCAGCATCAAGGAGGCCAGCGATGGCTATGTTCCTTCTGAGGCGCCTCGGGCTGATGATCCTTACGTTGTGGATTCTTAGCCTGATCGTATTCTTCGCCGGCCAGATTCTCCCCGGTGACCCCGGTCGCGCCATCCTCGGGCCGCTAGCGAGGGAAAACTCGGTGCAGGCCCTGGACCATCAGCTCGGCGTGGACCGGCCGCTGCTGACCAGGTACCTGAGCTGGATCGGCGGGTTGGTACACGGGAATTTCGGTACCTCGTACACCTACCGGACCGCGGTCGAGCCTTTCGTCCGGGCGGCTCTGATCAATTCGGTCAAGCTGGCCCTGCTGGCGTTCGTGATCGTGGTGCCGCTCGGTATCATCGGCGGCGTGATCGCGGCGCTTTACTCGGGCCGCGCGGTGGACCGGGTTATTTCGGTTTCCGGACTTTCCCTCTCCGCGATGCCCGAGTTCGTGACCGGGATCGTACTCATCGTGATATTCGGTGTGGAACTGAAAGCGCTGCCCGTGACCGCTTCGGCCGGGACCGGCGCCGGCGTCTTCAACCAGTTCCGGCATTTGATTCTGCCGGCCATACCGCTCGTCTTGATCCTGTTCGGTTACATTGCACGTATGGCCAGGGCGGGGACCATCGAGGCGCTGAACTCGGACTACGCCAGAACCGCAGTGCTGAAGGGCCTGCCCCAGACGACCGTGATCAGGCGACATATCCTGCGGAACTCATTGCTGCCGACCATCACGGTCATCGCCACCCAGACCGGGTACCTGATCGGCGGCCTGGTGGTGGTCGAGACCCTGTTCAATTACCAGGGAATCGGGAACCTGATCTTCAAGGCCGCGCAGGCCAAGGACTTCGCAATGCTGGAAGCGGGGGTGCTCACCATCGGAGTGGTCTACGTGCTGGCCACGCTGGCCGCTGACCTGCTGCTGATCGCGCTCAACCCGCGGCTGAGGATCGGGGCGAGCGATGACTGACATCGCCGGCATCCCCGGCGGCGCGACGCCGGCCGAGTCGGGGGGATCGCTCGGGCCCGCGGGGGGCACGGTCGCGATCGCGGTCGCGGCCCAGCGGATGGCGCCGACCCGGTGGCGGCTGCTGCTGCGCCGGCCCACCTTCATCGTCGGCGCCGCGATCATCGTGTTCTGGGTGGTATGCGCGGTCTTCGGACGCCTCATCGCGCCGTACAACCCGCTCGCGCAGCAATTGCTCTTCGCCAACACCGGCCCGTCGGGGACGCACTGGTTCGGCACCGACCCGCTCGGCCGGGACGTGCTGTCCCGCGTCCTGGTCGGGGCCAGGGACATCCTGATCGTCACCCCGCTGGCCACCATCCTCGGCACCATCCTCGGCACCGCTCTCGGCCTGGCCATGGGCTACTTCGGCGGCGCGCTCGACCTGATCGCCGGGCGACTCGTGGAGGCCGTGCTCGCGCTGCCCGCGGTGATCATCTCGTTCCTGTTCATCGTGGCCCTCGGCGCGTCCAAGATCACGCTGATCATCGTCATCGGCTTCATCTTCACGCCGCTGATCGCGCGCACGGTCCGGGCCGCGGTGCTGACCGAACGCCACCTGGACTACCTGTCCTCGGCCCGATTGCTCGGCGAGAGACCGCTGCGGGTCATGTTCGGTGAGATCCTGCCCAACGTCCTGCCCGCCATCCTGGTCGAGTTCACCGTGCGATTGGGCTACGCGGTGTTCGCGGTGGCCACCCTGTCCTTCCTCGGCTTCGGCGTGCAGCCGCCCACGCCCGACTGGGGCTCGGACATCGCGGCCAACTACACCGGCCTGCTGGCGGGCTACTGGTGGCAGACGCTGTTCCCGGCGCTCGCCATCGCCTCGCTGGTGACCGCGGTCAACCTGATCACGGACTCGATCGAGCAGGTGTTGAACGCATGAGCGAGCTTGCGGCTGCGGCTGACGCTTCCGAGGCGCTGGTCGTCTCGCACATGGACGTCACTTACCAGGTGCGCGGCCAGGACCGCCTGGCGCTGCGGGACGTGTCGTTCTCCATCGGCCGCGGCGAGTCGTACGGGCTGGTCGGCGAGTCGGGTTCGGGCAAGTCGACGGCGGCGCTTGCGCTGGTCAGGTACCTGCCCCGCAACGGCAGGGTGAGCGGCGGCACGATCCGCATCAACGGGCATGATCCGCTGGCCCTGGGCCATTCGGGGCTGCGCGAACTGCGCGCCCGCACGGTCTCGATGGTCTACCAGGAGCCCGGGCGGGCGCTGAACCCGTCGATTCGGGCAGGCCGGCAGATCGCCGAAGTGTTCGAGATCGCGGGCCAGTCGTCGGGGGAGGCGACGGCCTCGGCCGAGGGCATGCTGCGCAAGGTGCAGATCTCCGACCCGGCCCGGGTCATGCGGCGGTACCCGCACGAGCTGTCCGGCGGGATGGCCCAGCGGGTGGTGATCGCGATGGCGCTGGCTGTCTCGCCGTCGCTGCTGATCCTGGACGAGCCGACCACGGCGCTGGACGCCACGGTGGAGGCTGAGGTGCTCGACCTGGTCGCGGCGCTGCGTCAGGAGTTCGACACCTCGGTGCTGTTCATCAGCCATAACCTGGCGGTGATCGCCAAGATGTGCGACCGGGTCGGGGTGCTCTACGCGGGCGAACTGGTCGAGGAGGGCCCGGCCCGGCGGGTGTTCGACGACCCGAGGCATCCGTACACCGTCGGGCTGCTGCGCTGCATCCCGCGGCGCGGGCAGCGCAAGGACAGCGACCGGCTGGACACTATCCCCGGCTTCCTGCCCGCGCCTGGCCACTCCCTGACCGGGTGCGTGTTCGCACCGCGGTGCGCACTGGCGCAGGACCGCTGCCGGTCGGAATCGCCGCCGTTCTTCGACGTCGGCGAGTTGCGGACCTCGCGCTGCTTCTTCCACGAGCAGGCGCCGGACCTGCCCCGGGCCACCCCGTCGTCGGTGGCGGCGCTCGCCACCGACGGGACCGGCGGCCCGATCGTGGCGGTCGAGAAGCTGACGAAGACCTTTGCCGGCGGCGTCCAAGCGCTGGCCGGCGTGGACTTGTCCGTACTCCGAGGCGAGACGCTCGGCCTGGTCGGCGAGTCGGGCAGCGGCAAGACGACGCTGGCCCGGGTTCTGCTCGGCCTGACCGCCCCGGACCAGGGCTCGGTCATCACCCTAGAGGGAAAGCCGCTCAGCCCGGAGGCGCGGCGGCGCCCCCGCGAGATCCTGCGCGCGCTGCAGATCGTGTTCCAGAACCCCGACTCGGCGCTGAACCGGCGGCACTCGGTGCGCAGCCTGATCAGCCGCCCGCTGACCCGGCTGGCCGGGCTCTCCGGGACAGCGCTGCGGGACCGGCTGGCCGAGCTGATCGCCTCGGTCCGGCTGGAGGACCGCCACCTGGCGCTGCGTCCCGGCCAGCTGTCCGGCGGCCTGAAGCAGCGGGTCGCGATCGCGCGCGCCTTCGGTGTCCGGCCGGACGTGGTGGTCTGCGACGAGCCGACCTCGGCGCTCGACGTGTCGGTGCAGGCGGCCATCCTCAACCTGCTGGCCGACCTGCAGCAGCAGGAGCACGCCACATACCTGTTCATCTCGCACGACCTGGGCCTGGTCAGGTACCTGTCCGACCGGATCGTCGTGCTGTATCTCGGGCGGGTGA
>WNGJ01007246.1_pt1 | contig 11791 bp, 7 predicted proteins | sample 5400611 | NCBI WGS metagenome assembly WNGJ01 (sample SAMN13153375, study PRJNA577476) | soil metagenome | isolation source: 40 cm soil or saprolite under Garry oak tree replicate 1 | place: USA:California | collected 2016-06-15 | reverse complement strand
CGCGACAAGAACGACGTACGGGGCCCAAAAACCCGTCGCTGGAATGCGGCGACACGAAAAATCCCGCCGACCAATGCGGAACACCACAAGAATCAGGATGGCGGCAAGAAGCGCCTTCCGTGTGGAAATCCAACCAACCGGCCACCCAAGAGCTTGCGCTCCGTAGGCCAGCAATGGGGGAAAGGCTAGGGCGGGCGGAACGAGGTAGAGGAGCGGGTTAGTATTTCGCCTCCACAACCATGCGATGACGCCCGCAGACGCCATCCCGCCGATTACATATGTGAGCAGATCACACTCGCTGTTGGACCACGGAATGGTGGAATGACACAAGAGAAGGCGCAAGACTGAATCTGGCACGGAAATCGGGATGTCCCCATCTTGTGCTCACGGCTCAATCAGTCGGCTGGCTCCAAACGCTCGATACTCTGGAAGGAAGATGGATGCCCAAGCAGAACGCCGCGAAGATCGCCCACCAGTCTCCGATGCCGAGTTCTCGCGGGTTGAACGCGACTTCAAGTTCATTTGGCGCGTTGTCGAAAGGGTTAATGGGTCTATAGCTCGCGGCGCGCGTGTGCTCGACCTTGGATGCGGATATGGCTCGACCGTTTGGCTCCTTACGCAGCGAGGTTACGACGCCGTGGGGATCGACGTGTTCCCTTACTGGGCTGAACCAAAGGCCTTCGGGGACAACCGTCCTCCAGCGCCGGCAAGGTTGGCGAAAAGGCTTACACACGTTCGACTTGACGATTACCGCTTCCCGTACCAAGATCGCTCTATCGACATAGCAATCAGTTCGCAGGTTTTCGAGCACGTCGCAGACTTCGGGATCGTGCTCCGAGAACTGGGCCGCGTTCTCAAGCCCGATGGATTGTCTATAAACGTTTTCCCGGCACGTTGGCGACCAGTAGAGGGACATACATATGTCCCGCTCGCGACCGTGCTACGCAGCAGGAGGTACCTCGCGCTTTGGGCATGGCTCGGTGTGCGCAATGAGTTCCAGCGAGGCAAGGATTGGAGAACCGTGCGCGATCTAAATTATCGATATTTGAACAGCGAGACGTTTTATCCAACGCGACGCGAGATACTCGAGTACGCGCGAGCTGCCGGGGTCGATGTATCCTTTCGGCCTGACCTTTACGTCTCTGAGCATCCGGGGGCTATCAGCCGATTCGCGCGTAACGTCCCGCTGCCCGCCATTCCCGTCGTTCTTGAGCAGTTGACGCAGCGAATCATGCTCGTGCGACGTACGTCGGCTACTAGCCGTCCGTGAGTAGATCCTCATAGAGCTGCTCGTACGACGCTACAACGGAAGAAAGGCTGTAAGTCTTCTCTGCTCGGTCGCGTCCTGCGGACCCCAATCTCTCTCGCTCTTGGGGGTCCTCTAGAAGTCCGATGAGCGCTGAAGCCAACGACTCTGGGTCCCCCGGCGGCGTCAGAACACCCGTGACTCCATCAGCAATCTGCTCCTGCAGTCCTCCTGTCCTCGTCCCCACGACGGGAAGTCCGCTGGCCATTGCTTCGAGCACCACATTGCTCATTCCCTCATTTAGAGAGGGACGCACAACGACGTCAGCCGCGCGTAGCATGGTTCGCACGTCCAAGACCTGCCCAACGAACCGCGCCCTTTTCAAATCACGCTCGCCGCGAGCCCGGTACCCATCTCCACTAAGCTCCTCACCTGCCACTATCAGCGTCCAAGGTCTTCCAATAGCACGCTCCTCCACCAACTGCCACGCATTCAAAAGAATCGGCGTGCCGGTATCGATGGCTAAGCGACCTGCATAGAGTACCACCACTTCCTCCGACGGGAGTCCCATAGCTGCCCGCGTCTCATCACGTACGGAAGGCAGAGGGGGGGAGAATCGACTGCAGTCCACACCGTTTGGAATGCGCCGTATGCGGTTCCGGGAGATTCCGGCAGCGAGGAGTTCGTTGGTCATCTCGGCGTTTAGGCTCACGATCGCGTTGGCTCGGCGTAGACTCTTTCGCACCCAATTTCCGAACCAGATCCTATTGAGACGGGCGATATCCCCGTACAGCCCGCTGGACGCGTCCTTTACTACGGACCTCCTATTCAGCAACAGGGCGATGCGTATCGCCACCGCCGCGTTGTAGAAGGCCTGGTGAGCGTGCCAGATGTCATACGAGCGACCATGCATAATTAAGAAGCGGGCCAACGACGGAATAAATGTCGCAGTGAAGCGGCCTGGTCGCGGAATGGCCCAGATGCGATGCACTTCGACACCACGCAGTCGCTCAAAGGCCGGGCTTCCGGAAAAGCGCGCGGTCACGACGCCAACACGACGGCCGCGGGCTGCAAGACTCTCGGCGAGACTTTGGGCCTGCCTCGCTGCACCACCCTCCGCGACAGGAGCATAGTTATAGGTCACCATCAAGACCGACGGTTGGGTTGTGGTCAGAATCTCGGGCTCGTCGCTGCGATGACTTGGTCCCACAACTGAGCCACTCTCTCCATTCCGAACCGCGAGGACACCTCAACCGCACGCGCCCTAAGGCGGCTACGAAGATCCTCATCGTTCATAAGCCGCACCATCGCAGTCGTGAGTGCGTACGGATCGTTAACGGGAACCAGCACTCCATCAATGCCGTCGCGTACAATTGCCTTGGTTCCACCTGGAGCATCGGCAGCGATCACTGCGCAGCCGCAAGCCATTGCTTCCAAGAGGGCATTCGGGAAGCCTTCGTATCGTGAGGACAACACGAATATTTCCGCAGTGCGATAGTACTGCTCCGGTTGCTGTACCTTGCCTGTGAACAAAAAGGAGGAAGGCGGCAGGAGCTCGCTGGCCAGTCGTTGGAGCCGGGCGTAGCACGGCCCATCTCCCACGATCATAAGCGACCAGCGCGGGTGTGTAATCGCAAGTTTGGCAAACGCCTCGATGAGTATATCAAAGCCCTTTTCTCGCGACAGGCGACCGACGGCCAGGATTACTGAACCACGGGGTCGTCCCGCATCCACTGGTGCCGAGAACTGCGTCCCCACTGCGTTGGGTATCACGTGCACGCGCTGGGGAGCGATCAAACCTCGCGCCCAGACTCGTACGCCCTCCGATTGTACGATCAAAGCATCAGCCCGACGGTAGGTAAGCCGCCTAAGAACGGCCCAAACACCGCCAACTGGCTGGTATGAAGGATGGGTTCGCTCTGAAATGATGAGCCTAAGCCTCAAACCTACCTGCGCGAACAACGAGAGGATATTCGCCTTGTCCATGAAACTGATGACGACATGCGGCGCATTGACAGTGAAGACCCGGCGCAACATACGCACCTTCCTCAAGTTGTTCGAAATTGCCTTGACCAAGTTCGTAGTCCGCATCTCGAGATTCATCCCCACGCGTTTTACGCGTGGGTCGAGCTGGTACGCGTCCCCGGTAGCTGGTCCAAATGTCACCACAGATACCACGTGGCCACGCGTTGCCCATTCGTTGGCTAGAAGCGATAGCACGCGTTCCGCGCCGCCGGACTCGAGATTGGGAATGACGCAGCAGATTCTCACTCGGCCGGGAATGGCGTAGTCAGTGCGGTTTTACCTTCCTCTAGTGAAAGCCCACGACGCACGGCCAGAGCCAAATAGAGGCAAGACACCACAAAAACGAGAGACGTGGCAAGCGCAATTCCACCCACCCCTAGAAACCTCATCAGCACGAGATTCAATACGATGTTCAGCGGGAGCGTGATCATCGCCCCCATGAGCACGATCTTGTTCCGCTGGAGCGACGAAGCCAGCCTAACGAACAACATGCCCACCATGACGAACGGCACTTGGATGAGAAGGAGAGACTGAATCCTCGCCACAGCGGCAGTGTCAGCCGAGCCAAAAGCGCCGCGCTGGTACAGGAGCCGTATAATCAGAGGCGAAGCCGCAATCAGAGCGATCGTCGCTGGGATGACGAGGAGCCCGATCCCTGACATATAGACGCGTAGCGTGTGCCGGATCGCAGCCCAATCACGCTGCGCAACCATGACCGAAAAATGGGGCAGAAGCGCCGTTGCCAACGCCAAAGATCCAATCTCGCTCATCATGTTGACGACTCGGCTACCGTAATTGAGCGACGCCACGCTACCAGTCGGGAGCAACGCAGCCATTGCCTGACCGATCGCCCAGCTGCTGCTCGTCAGGGTCGCCCCCGCTACTGTTGGGGCGTATTGAGTCGCTACTCGTCGCAGCTCTGGCGTGATGCCAGACCACCGCGGGACAAGCGGAAGCCCGCGCCGGGCGACTACAAGCCCCAGCACCATGCATTGGGCCGCGAACCCCAATACAGTCCCACACGCCAAAGCGTAGACGCCCCACTCTTTGGCTGCCAGCAAGACCGCCCCCAAACTCAAGAGGGGAACGCAGATCGGAGCGAGCGCGACGGACCAAAACTCATCCTCCGCATTCAGGACCGCAGACCAAAGGGTAATTACGACATTGAGTGTCACGATCGGGAGCAGTATAAAGAAAATCGACTTGGTCAACGCCACCTTTTCGATAGAGAATGTGGCACCGAGAGGGAGGGGTAATGCTCCCACCAATAACACCAGAAGAGCCGTCAAGCCGAGCACCAGAACAAGGCTGGACGCGGTGACCCCGAGATAGAGACGCCGCGCGGCAACAGCACCCTGCGTCTCGCGAGTATGCACGAACACAGGCGTAAACGCGGACGTTAACGATGCTGCCACGGTGTTAACAAAGAGCGTAGGAACCAGGAATGCGATCCAAAACGCGTCGACAGCGTCCGTGGTGCCAAACCGGTACGCCACCGCAACCTCCTTCACCATGGAGGTGGCCTTCACCACAAGGGAGAACCCGCCAACCGTGATCGCCGCGCCCAGGATGCGGCGATTCGTCGATCTGGTAAACCAGTTGGCGACACGGTCGCGGAGCGACAGAGTCGTCACGGAGCAATCACTTGTCGTGGAGCCAAGCTTGAAACATGAGAACATCCCAGAGCAGATAGTGCCAGTTGCGCGAGCCGTTCTGGTGCTCTTTCCACTTCTGAGTTATCGGATCTGGGTCGAAGTACCCGTCGCGCTTCAAACCGGTCGGATCAAGCAAGGCTTGGGCCCAGTCTCTGAGTGGTCCGCGCAACCAACGGTCGATTGGCACTCCAAATCCCATTTTTGGTCGATCCACCAATACGCGCGGCACATAGCGATCCAGCAGCTTCCGCAGGAGCCACTTCCCTCGTCCTTGCTTCACCCGCATGTGTGACGGTATGCGCCACGCAAATTCCACGATCGCGTGATCGAGAAACGGCGCCCGGGACTCGAGACTCACGCCCATGGTCGCCCGGTCGACCTTGACCAGAATATCGTCCGGCAGGTACGTGATCAGGTCGAGATACATCATACGCGTCAACAGTCCGTCGAGCGGCAACTGGCGAGACGGGTCTGTCAGCGGCGTCGGAGGCTCGGCACTGTCGAGCACCACGCCCGCCGGCTCGCGCCAGTGCGAGACGATATCCTGATACATCGCTTCCTGCGTCTCCGTGCTCAGGATGTCCGCAACCTTGTGCAGCCGGTCGCCCGTCACTCGCCGAGCGGCCCGCGGGCGGCTCGAAAGCCCCACCATCCCGAGCACGTTGTCCCACCGCGCCGGACTCACCCGTCGAATGCCGTTCGCGATCGCGCGGCGACCAAAGACGGGGATCAGCGTGAGAAGACTCCAGACCCTTTGCGCAAGGAAGTATCGATCGTACCCGCCGAACAACTCGTCGCCCCCGTCGCCCGACAGGCTCACCGTCACGTGCCGGCGCGCGAGCTCCGCAACCAGAAAGGTCGGAATCTGTGAAGAATCAGCGAATGGCTCGTCATACAGTTGCGGCAGCTTCGGGACGACCGCGAGAGCCTCGGCCGGCCTCACGTACAGCTCGGTGTGATCCGTGCCGAGATGCTGTGCGACCGCTTTTGCATGGGTCGCCTCGTTGTACTCCGGCTCCTCAAAACCAATCGTGAACGTCCGCACTGGCCGCGTGCTCTCCCGCTGCATCAGCGCGACGATGAGCGACGAATCGACCCCACCAGAGAGGAACGCGCCGAGCGGCACGTCAGAAATCATCTCGCGTCGCACGGTCTGCCGGAGTAACCGATCCAGCTCCTCCAGTATGTCGGCCTCGCCGGCGTCCGAGGCCGAGCGAACGCCACGCTCCGCACTGTCCCGAGCCCACCAATAGACCTGTTCAGTCGGATCAGACCCGGGTCGCGTGAGGTCGTACGTCGTTATGGATCCCGGCCGCACCTTACAGACGCCCTTGTGGATGGAATAGGGCGCCGGCACGTAACTGTGCCTGAGGAACAACGCGAGGGCGCCGCGGTCGACTTCACCATCCCATGCCGGATGGGCGCGGAGCGCCTTGAGCTCCGAACCGAACAGGAGCACGCCACGCGACCAGCCATGATACAGTGGCTTCTCCCCCAGACGATCGCGCACGAGGTGCAATCGATTGCCGCGACGGTCTAGCAACGCGAACGCAAACATCCCGATGAACCGCTGCGTCGCCTTGAAGATTCCGTCGCGTTCGATCGCCTCGAGCATTACCTCGGTGTCGGAATGCCCGCGGAACCTAGCGCCGGTTGTCTCCAGCTCCTTCCGAATCTCCAGGAAGTTGTAGATCTCACCGTTGTAGATGATGACATAACGTCCGGACGCGGACGTCATGGGCTGACGTCCTTCCGCACTCAAATCGATGATCGACAGACGCCGGTGCCCAAGCGCAATGCCGACGCTGGCGTCGAACCAGCACCCGCTATCGTCGGGTCCCCGATGCTGGATCGCTCCCGTCATATCTCCGAGGACGCCGGTGGACGACTCGTTGAGTCCCCGCGAATGCCAGAAGCCGGCGATCCCGCACATCAGTCGCGGTGACGAGTCATACGTTGTAGAAGGATCGATACCATTCGACGAACTTCCCGACTCCGTCCCGAATCGAGGTGCGCGGCGCAAAACCCGTGGCCTCGACAAGGTCCCTAGTATCGGCGAACGTCGCGGGAACGTCGCCGGGCTGCATGGGAAGGAGATTCCGTTTCGCTTTCTTCCCGAGGGCCTCTTCCAGAAGCGCAATCACCTGAAGCAGCTCGACGGGTTGCTCGTTGCCGATATTGAAGATGCGATATGGCGCAAGGCTGGTATTAGGAACCGGCCGCTCACTCGACCACTTGGGGTCCGGCTTGGGGATGACGTCCATGATGCGGACGATCGACTCCACAACGTCGTCAATGTAGGTGAAATCCCGCTTCATATGGCCGTCGTTGAACACGTTTATAGGACGGCCTTCCAGAATGGCCTTGGCAAACTTGAACATCACCATGTCGGGCCGGCCCCACGGTCCATACACCGTGAAGAGTCGGAGGCCCGTCGTCGGCAGACCGAATAGATAGGAATAGCTGTGCGCCATGAGCTCGTTGGTCCGTTTGGTGGCGCCGTACATAGAAAGGGGATGATCCGCGCCATTCCTCGTCGAAAACGGCATTTGTGTGCTTGCGCCGTAAACGGAGCTCGAGCTCGCGTAGACCAGATGTGGCACCTTTCGATACCGGCACTCTTCAAGGACCTGGAGAAATCCAAGGACGTTCGAGGCTATGTAGGCGTCAGGTCGCTCCAGCGAGTACCGCACGCCTGCCTGGGCAGCCAAATGAATCACCCGATCGAACTCAGATCGATCGAATAGCAGGTTCATTGCTTCGGGATCGTTGAGCGCAGAGCGCACGAACTCGAAGTTTCGGTAGGCTCCCAACAACCCGAGCCGGCCTTCTTTCAGGCGCACGTCGTAGTAGTGATTGACACAATCGAGCCCCACGACTTCGTGACCGTCGTCGAGGAGCCGACGGGCAACGTGGAAACCTATGAACCCGGCCGCACCAGTAACTAGTATTCGCATAGACGTGTCTCGCCCTAGTTAGGCAGGAGGATATTGGTCACCACCACGAGACTACTCCACGCAAAGAGACGCGTGTGCCCTGACGCTGGCTGGATCTGCCGTCTTCGGGAAGTCCGTGGCGCGGGGTGCCCAGACATCCACAACTGTCAGCGCGCTTGTGTTGCCTTGTGCATCGACGCTGCGATACTCCACTCGGCAAGCGCCGAACGGCAAGACATCGATGTCCGCAGCAGCTTGCCAAGGTCCACCGTTCAGGCGTCGCTCGAACCGCTGATGGTTCGGAAGTGTCGAGCCAAGGTTAGCAACGTAGACCGAGTCACTCATGCTCAAGGCCCCTATAGAAACTCCTAAGGTGGGGAAAGCCTGGGCCGCCGTCACCAAACTCGACGCAAACTCTGGGTGATCTGTCTGATCCGACGAGTCGACAATGCTCATGAATCCAGTCCACGCGGTGGCATTCACCACGTCATTCATGTAGAGCCTGCTACCGACAAACACCGCACCTTCGGGTACCACGCTCATGTACGTCCGATTCTGGACATAAACCGCTGGGTCGTAGGTCGGACCGGCAACCTTTGACGGAACGACGCGACTGGAGCTGCCCTCCTTGGCGAGGGCAAGTAGATCCAACGGTGATAATGGTTCCCCCCCCCCATCCAACAGGTAGTCATCGCTGAACGCCACATCCTCATAGACCCAACGACTGAGCTCCGGAATGAATACCGCCGCCGGCTCGTGTTCGGGAACGTGGACGAGGAGTCCTTGTAGTCCCGCAGCTGCCCAGAGCGTGATGGCCAGGACTGATTGGAAGGTGCAAGGCGAGTACCGGTAAGAATCGAGGTCACGGATGCGATACTGTGCTCCCGAGACGTGCACCATCAACCCGTCGTCAGCGCGTTGACCCGTCGACGGATCGAGTGTTCCCAACAGACGCTCAAGCATGACATATCCATCGGCTGATACCGGCGTCCAGTAATCGGTATCCCGATTCCACTCATCCGCCGACAACGTCGCGTTCACGTCCGCCCACGTAGTCCCCGGCGGCAGCACACTAAGGTTACTCGTGCTTCCACCAGGATGTACGGTCGGGTCGGGATACACCGCCGTTCGCGCAACCCAGTCCCGGATTGCCCGTGCGCGCCCGAGGTTCGTCGTCGGGTTCCCATAGGCCGCGAGTATTTCTGTAACCAAAGGCCGGAGTGCGAGGATCGAAGGCTTGGCGAGATCTTCGCCGACGTACCGATAGAATGGGTCGACCGACAGCGGTTGCGCGGCCGTCACGATGCCAACCGAATCCGGAGCTGTTGCAACAATCACCGGCAACCGAACCTGCATCGCACCGAGCGCAAAAACGAGCGTGTCGTATCCCGACCGCGCCACCTGAGCATCACTGCATCCCGACCCGGTGACCGTCCCCTTAACACTCGCAACAAGAGCCGGATCCCGGGCGATGGCGTACCCATTTCTGTCCGTCGCCTGGCACGAAAGTGGGAACGATGCGCCGGCAGGGAGCGTGATGACCGCACTTCCAAACGTCGAGCTAACGTTCAACGTCCTCGGAACCTGATTTACCTCGATCACCAGCTGCCCCTTTATGCCCGCGACGGCCACAGTGGCAAGCGTGACGCCATTCCCGATAGCATGCACCGTCGACGAATCCATTACGACGCCGATCGTCGGGTCCGCCAAGGCAACCCCGGTAATGCCCCCTGCCACCGGCGATCCCAAGGAGTCGAGCGCGATCGCGCCAAACGTCACGCTGTCGCCAAACGCCTGGAAGCGAATCGTGTCAGAAGAGAAGCGCACATGCGTGGGACGTTGCCCGATCCGCACGCCAACTCGGCTGGTGTGTCCGCCCGTGCTTACCAGCAAGCCGGTTGTCCCGTTCTTAAGCGCGCTGACTTCCCCACCCTCACCGACCGCCGCGATCTGAGGATCCTCGATCGCATACGAGAGTGGTGCGTTATTCACCGCGACACCCAACCGATCCACGGGACGCGCAACCGCAGGCTGAACCGCGTGGAGTGACTCGAACACCAGACTGTCCTGGCCGAGTTCGATGCGCGCCACGCGTTGGGCCACCGCGATCTGCACCGTATCAGCAGGACCGTCGGGCGACTGTCCCATCACCAAGGCCGAACCGGTCCCGACGGACCTCACTACGCCCTCGGGACTCACCGTGATGACCGCCGGATTGGTCGACGAGTATGCAATCCGCGCCGACGTCGCCCGCACGCCGCGACGGTCCCACGCCGAAAACGCGATCGGCACGGAGTCCGTGAGCGCATCAAAAGTGACCGTGTCGGTGCTCAGCTGGAGCGCCGTAACGCGCTGCCAGACCGTAACGTTCGTGTTCGCACTCGCCGCCGTTCGGGGGTCGCTGATCGTGAGCACGAACTGCCCCTCCCGAATTGACCGGACGCGGTTGCCGGGCTCGACGCGCGCCACCGACGTGTCGCTGACGGAATACTCCAACGCCGGGTTGGAAATAGCTGAACCGAGTCGATCCCGTGCGATCACCTGGACCGGTAGCGTATCGTCCAGGGCGTCGAACACGAGCGGCGACAGCTCGATCGTCGCGGTCCGCTGGTCCACGACCAGCGGCGCCGTCACCGAAATGCCGGTCGCGGGATCGTACAGCGTCAACACCGTGACGCCCGGCGTGAGCGCTTGTATCGTGCGCTCACCATCCAACTTGGCGATGTGGGCGTCGCCCACGCGCGCGACCAGCATGGGATGGACGATGGGTGTGCCCAGGCTGTCACGTGCGACCGGATAAATCGTCGTCGTGTCCAGTAAGGCGTCGAACCGGATTGTGTCTGGGTGCAACGTGAGCGAGGCGACTCGCTGCTCCACATTTACCGGGACAACCGTCCGAACGCCGCCGATAGAAAACCGCAGCGCCGTCGAGCCCGGCATTATCGACCGCACCAGCGCGTCGGATACCTGCGCCACCCCCGTGTCGGCAACGGACAGCATGGCAGCGGTATCCGCGACGAGTCGGCCACGATCATCCCGGACGGTGTAGCCGATCGGCAACGCGGCACCAAGACTCGTTAAGTACAGGGTGTCGCACGCCGGAATGATCGACGCGACGTGTTGCACCACGTTCAGCCGCACGCGAGTGGTCACATAGTCACTCGTGAGCGTGACTTCCGCCGACCCGCGCCGCGGACCACCGACCACAACCCCGCCGATCACCTTCCCAATCGTCGTGTCTGTCACCGAAAGCGTAGTTGGCGGAGCGGGAAATACGTTGCCGTACGGATCGACGGCCGTGACGTTGACCGACAGCGAGTCGCCGAGCCGAAGCACCGCCGGAGAATCGACGGCCACGCGCAGCTGCGCGACTACGTGAGGAATCGCGCGGGCACGCAACGCCAGCTCCGCGTTCCGATGCGCTCCTCGCACCAGGACCTGCAGCTGCTGCACTTCGGACGCGTCGCTACCCAATTGCCACACAGCGGTCGCCAAGCCCTTCTCGTCACTCCTTGCCGATCCTGATGCGACGGCATTGCGACCTATCGCAGCCCACGTGACCGTCGCGCCGGCAAGCGGCCGCCCGCTTTCCCAATCCTTTATGCGAATTGTGACGCCAGAAGGAATCGGTTCACCGGGGGCACCCACCCAGGTAGTATCGGGCGCAGCCCCCACAGTCGTTACCCCTAGTGCACCCGGGCCCGTCGGCTCATCGGTGCAGGCGGTGACAACAACGAGTGGGAGGAAGAGGAGTAGTCTGGGCGCCCGGGACGGCAGGGTGCGCGCAAATCCTTCGTTCAGAACGCACCTTTCCGGACGCTGACGGCAGGGAGCGTGAGGAAGAGATTGTGCAGCGCCTTCCACACGGCCCCTTCTGCGACGTATTCACGATCAAGGCGTACCAAGGGAGTCGCCATGGGCGACTTGCA
>WNGJ01007245.1_pt1 | contig 11791 bp, 10 predicted proteins | sample 5400611 | NCBI WGS metagenome assembly WNGJ01 (sample SAMN13153375, study PRJNA577476) | soil metagenome | isolation source: 40 cm soil or saprolite under Garry oak tree replicate 1 | place: USA:California | collected 2016-06-15 | reverse complement strand
GGAACGTGCTGGATTGCGTAGATGAATGGCCGATCGATTTTCACTTCGACTGGGGGCGGGCGTTGTATTAGAGCGGTCCCAGCCATCATCGCCACGGCCGTGGCAGCGGCTGCTTCCGTTCCTTTTTCATCTACGGCTATAAAGGTCTTGTGAAAGACCTGCGAGATATAGAGGTAATCGTTCGGTTTCCGCGGCGCCATCCGGTCGAAATTCGCGCTGCCGGCTGGTTTGTTGAAGGCGGTTTTCATCCCGAGTACCTCGAGCTTTTCTGCTAATACTATCGTCGGCGGCTCGATTTTGAATTTTGGCATGTGCAGATCGACTTCGCGCGTTTCGAGCTTTGCGCATTTCGCCAGCATCTGGCTGGTCAGTTGCGATTCGAGGGCCCGCAGACCGTTTACGTCGTCTGGGAGAAGAACGATGAATTGGAGATCATAGCCTGCGTAAGGGAGGCTGACGGCGGTATATCCTTCACCCTTCGCATAACCGAAGTGCTTATCCCGTTTCCGCATCATCGGAATATCGACAGGCGCGCTTCCATGAATGTGGAACGGTTCCGGCCGGGTTGCCTTTTCGGAAAATGGGTCAACCCACGGCGCCTTGAGATAAAGTGCGTTTGCCAGGACGAGCCGGGTTGTCTCGTCCAGCGCACCCGAAGGAATCAAGTCGCGAATCCGGTCGCGAGTTTGATCGGCGACCCATTTATTGATGTGCTGCGTGGCTCGGGACGAATCGTGGACGAAATCGAGAAGCTCAAACGCCGCACCGAAGTTTTGTTTCACAAGCGCCAGAAACGACTCGCGAAAGTCGTATCCTTTTTGCGCAAAGAGCCGGTTGGCGATGCTGAGTGTAATCGGTTCGCTGGGACCGCCGAATCTTTTGGATTCTTTTACGAGTTCGGCCGTCTTCACGCTCATCTCTTCCAGCGAATGCTGGAGCGACGCGAACGAGGCGGACACTGCGCTCGCGTCGCTTGGAAAATGCAAAACCCGCGCCATTTCTGTGCGCGTTTCGCCGTCCGCGCCTGCGAACGTCATGGCCAGCGCGCTTTCGATTGAATAAGGTGAAACGCAAAGATTCTCGTTGCCTGTAGCAAGCTGACGATGAAGATCGACAGCGAGCTGATTGGTGGCAGTGGCTGCCAAATCGTAGCCTGTTGCGCCGTATGACATGGCGACAATTAACGCGCCAAATACCCGCAAGATCAAAAACCGTTTCATGCGAAACATGAAACATCGAAATTACGAACATTGCGACGCTCAAGATTGAAGAATTCATCGCTCGTGTTGGGGTACTTCTGTCATCTCGACCAAAGTGGAGAGATCTCTTATTGTTCTCCGTGAATCGCGGCTCATCGGATGACATTGAGAGATTCCTCGACGGAGCCTGTCCTGAGCGAAGTCGAAGGGCTCGGAATGACAAAATCGAAGCATCATCGTAGATGGCCTAGCGTGACGTACTGCTCTAACGCTTAACTGTATGGTCTCGCAACCAGCCAAACTTCCGCGAAAGCCGAACTTGATCGTCTTTTTGCCGGACCAGCAAAGAGCGGACACCATCGCTTGTTATGGGGGCAAAAAAGTCTATGCGCCTAACCTGAACAAACTTGCTGCCGAGTCGGTGGTTTTCGAGCGAGCCTACGTGACTCATCCGGTCTGCACTCCGTCGCGCTCCTCGCTCATGACCGGAACGTGGCCGCATATCAACGGATGCACGAGAAACAGCGTTGCGCTCGATCGCCGGTTCCGCGTCTTCCCAGAGCTGATGAAGGACAAGGATTATCGCACTGCATACATGGGTAAATGGCACCTCGGCGAGGAAGGACCTGCCGGACGCGGATTTCACCAATGGATTTCCACTGAGGACCACGGTGACTACACCAATTTTCTCATCGCAGCGGGCGTCACGCCTGACAAACAAGACGGACAATTCTCGGAATTGGCTATCAGCAACCTGCCACTCGACCTATCGAGGCCGAAATTTCTTGAAAAGCACGCGTGCGAGTTCATCGAAAAACATACTCGCGATCCTTTCGTTCTGGTTGTTGCTTTTGTGGAACCTCACTCGCCTTACAACGGTCCTCTTAACGATGAACATCCGCTCGATGAAGTGGATCTCGATGTTACCGCTACACTTCGCGAGAGCGAAAACCTTCCTCTCCGCTATCGGCTCATGCGGGAATGGCAGCAAGCGGAAGCGGTTCTTGATCGGCAGCGTCTGCCCCGTCAGTTTTTCTTTGGCGTCACGTCCGACGAATATCGCAGCATCAAACAGCGCTATCTGGGGTTAGTCACCCTGGTCGATCAAAGCATCGGCGCCATTCTTGGCTGCCTGGAGCAATTTGGCTTAAGTGACAACACAATCGTCGTGCACACGAGTGACCATGGCGACAGCTTGGGCGCGCATCATCTGTTCGGCAAAGAAGTAATGTTCGAAGAAGCCGCACGGGTTCCCCTCTTGGTCCGGATGCCCGGTCACAAACGCACCAAAATCGTTCCGCAACCGGTGAGTCACATCGACTTTGTCCCGACATTGCTCGATCTGCTGGGTCAACCGAAGCACCCTCAATGTGCGGGCAAGAGTCTGTTGCCGTTGATTCGCGAGGAAGCGATCCCGGAGGGAAGTATTTTCATCGAGTGGGCTCCAAACCGAACGAAAATCAAGAAGGGAACATCACTGGCTTCGCGGCGCATGATCAAACGCGCCGTCGATGAGTGCACTCGGCCAGTTGTTTCATCTGATGGGTGGAAACTTTGCCTGCGCGACAAGGATTTGAACGAATTATATAACCTGACCGATGATCCGCTGGAGACGCGCAATTTGTACTCAGACCGACAATATGCTTCCGTGATTTCACGTTGCGCGGGTGAAATTCATCGTTGGCAGGAATCCACCCACGACAGGCTCAAAATCTGAGCGAGCGAGTCAGAACTTCGTGAAGGGCAAGCTGTGTGCTCTCCAGAAGCAAAAAGCCGCCAGGCTGTGAAGCATGGCGGCTAATTGTGAATCCGCTATTATAATATCGACCTTTTATTATTGGTAAATAAACCCTGTCATTGCTTCGGTATTAGGCGGCATCGTAAGTGACCCATTCCCATTAAGGTTCGCATAAGCACCTGTGCCACTTACAATCTCCCACCTTCCCGAGGGTGGGGAAGTGGCAAATTGACATTGCTGATGAATAATGATGGTTCCATTCGGTGCTATCAACGTAACCACGCAATGAGCTGGCTGAGCTGGCGTACCATTATTAAGAAGGTCAACGTGCATTGTCGCAGGCCCTGAAATTGTAAGGGCCCCGCTTGTGGTGAAGGTTCCCGTTACATCGGGAAACGTCGAAAAATCAAATACCGCAGTGATGGTAACCGGTGTGGGCGTGGTAGCCGACGCGGAGGGCACCGAGCCCATCGTGAAGAAGGCAACCACACACAACATGATTACCAGTGATCTTTTGTTAATGTTCGGTTTGTTCATGATTTTAATTTCCTTTTCTTGTTTTGGCCTTCTTTGACATCCCGTCATGGGAAATCATTTCCGGCCGTTCACTGATGTACTGCGCGAAATCGAGCCGGGTGTTACGCGGAAAAATGCGGAAGACTTAAGAACCGCGGATTGCGAGGGATGAGTTCTTGGCTGGCGTCTGACACAGACGCGCCACAACTGGTCGCCCAATTCGGCACGCCTGGCGGTCGCGCCCTACCACTCCTTCTGAATCACGTCTGTATCTGCGTTATCCGCGTAATCCGCGGTGATGCTTATTTAGGCGCGAGGGAGACGACGATTTTTTCGAAGCGCGGATCGCGGCGGAACGGGTCCCAATAGGGTAGCAGTTTCGATTGGCCATAGCTGAGGGATCAACGGCCCTGTGTCAGCTTTCCAATCCAATTCGAGGAAAGCGCGGGCTACTTTGGCGTCCGCGTCATCCGGCTTGATCGCCAGCGCGTGATCCCACACGGCGGCCGACTCGGCATAGCTCGCAGAGACTGGTAGTGGAGCACGATCTGCTGCAGGGTACGGAGAATGCGCGGATCCAGTTCGAGGGCGCGCTCGAGACCGCGCACTCTCTCTTCGAATTCTCCTTGGCAACGCGTGATGAAGCCGGTCAGCATGAAGACACGGGGATCATTCGGTAACGTTCCTCGCAACAGCTTTTGACCGCTGGCAAACTCACGCAACGTCGCATCCGCGACACCGCCAGAGCCCTCGTTAGTCACCTTGGAAGCGTAAACACCATCCAAGGCGTGAGGAAAGCTAAAACGGTTATGCTAAGTTTTCAGCCGTTCACATGACGACGTGATTCGCGTTTGCGATAAAGCGGGCAACGTGATTGGCACGCACCAAGCACACTGGCGATTTCAAAGAGTGGTGAAGTGTCGCGACCGGAATGAGCAGCTGGGCCACGACGCCGTAGGCGACGGCAACCTTGTAAATGTTGCGCCGCTTTAGCTCGGCGAAAAAATTGCTCAGGTCCATTGCGGGCTACCTACCAGGTCCGATCTGCTCCGGCCCTGAGAGCAGTTGCTGGAAATCCGGACGGTTACGGATCGGATCCCAGACTGGGTCAATCTTCAAACGAGCTATGGAAACTGCCTCGCCCGCCGGGATGGAGAGCAAACGTCGAAGTCTCTTAATAGCTTCCTCAGGTGCGCCTGCACGCGCCTCGATTTGCGCGAGCCCGTTTTGGAAATATGGACCAACCAGAGCATCTTTTTCGACGGAGATTGTATCCGCTGCCTGCCTGGCAAGGTGCAGCGCATCGGCATTGCGTCCGAGGGCAAGGTAAACCCAAGATAACCGCGTCAGCGCGAAAGCGTCATCCGGCCGCTCTCGGAGTCTCGCCTCGAGTAATGGCAGCGCTTCTTCGCCCATTGATTTGGCTGCCTCAGTCTGTCCCGCCAGCACGCGAAGGGCGACGCGCCCAGCAAGCTGCTCGAGATGCGCAAGATCGTCGTTGCTCACGTCCTTCTCGAAAGCTTGAAAAGCATCGGTGAAACGTCTTTCGATGACGTCGAGATAAGCCCAGATACCAATGATAGCTCCCACATGGCCAAGACCGCGGCGGCGGCTGGCGGGACTGACTTTGGTGCCCTCTGGAAAACCGTCGAGAGCTCGCCGGGCCGAGCCGGTATCGCCCGTCGCGTTGAGGCGAGAGCTGAGCAGAAAAAGCGCTGCCTGCGCGTTGTGCGGATCGATGGCGAGAGCTCGCAATTCGGTCCGCTCCGCATCCTCCCACAGACGCAATGCCAGATAAGTATTTCCGATATTCATCGGGATTGTGGTGTCGCGCGGATCGAGCTCCTGCGCGCGTTGAAAATCGGCCAGCGCGCGCTCCCATTCACCGCGGCGGCGGTAAACCGACGCGCAATATGCTCGGGCCAAAGCATTGTTCGGCTGTAATTCCAGCGTGCGGTTAAGCTCCGTCAGCGCGTTCTCGTATTGGCGATGACCATAATAGAAGAATAACCCGAGTGCAAAGTGCGCTTCCGGCGAATTCGGAGCCAGCGCCAGAGCGCGGTCGATAAGCGACTTCACCTCCTCTAATTCCGGTGGCGCCAAAGGCGAGACAAACCAGTGCCGCGATAGCCGACTGCGCGCGAGCTCCGCAGCGGCTTCGGCAAAATTTGGATCGCCTGCCAGGGCCTGTCGGTAAAACGCGTCGGCACGATCGTAGGCGTCCGCGGTCAGACTACTTTCGGCCTGGCGAAACTCATACTCACCTCTCAAATAAAGATCGTATGCCTCCGTGTTGCGTTGTTCGTGGGTAGGAAGCGAAACGGCAAGCTTGATCTTGAGCGCGTCCACAATTGAGCGCGTGATTTCATCCTGCAGCGCAAAGACGCCCTTGAGTTCGCGCTCGTAAGTTTGCGACCAAAGATGAAAACCGTTGCGCGCATTAACTAACTGCGCGCTAATACGAATCCGGTTACCCTCGCGTCGCAAACTTCCTTCAAGCACGTTTTCGACATTTAGCTTTTTTCCAACCTCGCTCGCGTTCGCGTTCTTTCCCCTGAATGAGAACGACGAGGTGCGGGCAACGACGCGCAGCCCGTCAATTTTCGCCAATGCGTCGAGAATCTCCTCGCTTATGCCGTCGCAGAAATATTCCTGATCTTTTGCCGGGCTAAGATCGAGGAATGGCAGCACAGCGATTCCGGCCGGCATCGGACGCCGAACTAATTCGCTCTTCCAAACGATCCAGCAGGCGGCGGCTGCCAACGCGACCAAGGATGCTGCCAGTAGCGCGCTGGTTGGATTTCGCCGCACCCATTTCATTCCTCGCGTGAAGACTCCAGTGCGCCGAGCCAGAATCGGCTCATGCCTTAGCCAACGTTCCAAGTCCTCGGCCAGCGCGAGAGCGGAAGAATAGCGACGCTTTGGATCTTTCTCGAGGCATTTGAGACAGATCGTTGAAAGGTCACGATCTAGTTTAGGATTCAACACGCGCGGTTGGCGCGGCTCGGTATCCAGCAGCAATTTGATAGTCTCGTACGTTGTTCCACCGGCAAAGGGCGGCTGACCTGTCAGTAGTTGGTAAAGTACGGCGCCGAGTCCATACACATCTGTAACGCTGCTGACAGTCGCGTTGCTTCCCACTGCTTGCTCCGGCGCCATGTAACTGGGCGTACCCAGCACTTCCATCGTCTGCGTGACCGTGCTCTCTGTCTCGACCAGTCGCGCCAGCCCAAAGTCGGTGAGGCGTGGTTCCCCTTTTTGATCGAGCAGGATGTTTCCCGGTTTGATGTCTCGATGAAGAATGCCGTGCTCGTGCGCATAGTGAACGGTGTGCGCTACCTTGGCGATTAACTCTACGGCGCGCCGGATCGGCATTGGCTCACGCTTGACCACTTCGTCAAGCTGGCCGCCTTCGACTAGCTTCATGCTGAAGTAGCAGGAGCCATCGCTCTCACCGACTTCGTAGATGGGAACAATACCGGAATGATCCAGGCTCGCAGCGGCTTCCGCTTCTCGGCGAAAGCGCTTCAGATGCGCTTCCGTGGCCCAATGGCCCAAGCCAATCACTTTGAGCGCGACGGTCCGGTTGAGACTTTTCTGCCGGGCGCGGTAAACCACACCTTGACCGCCGCGGCCGATTTCCTCCAGCAATTCGTAATCGCCAAAGTCGGTCAACGTCTTTGCCGGACGCGGGGCCCTTTTAGTATGCGGCGCAGTGTTCGCATCACTCGATTCAACATTTTCAGCGAAGCCGCAGTCATCGCCAGTGTCTGCCGATGGCCCCGCGAGCAGACCAAGGCCCTTCTCAAACAGGCAAGCTGTGCAAAGTCCCTCCGGTGCGCCGGCAAAAATTTGCGTCCCGCACTTTCGACAAACTCTGAGTACGTTGCTCATCACAGGAGAGTCGTCCATGCGCTCCCCATCTTGTACTGCGCGGAATTCTATCATACGTTACGCTCGCAACACAGCGATCAAATGGCGCAGCTCATCTTCGATATCGCTTGCAATGGCAACAGTGTGGCTGATTTCCTCGCGCAACAAGACTTGATAACGGTGGCGAAGCCGATGTAAGGCTTGCCGAACTGCATTCTCCGTCATACCCAAGCGCGCAGCGATCTCCGACCGGGACGGCGCTCCCGGTTCGTCCGGCAGCAATTGTTTCAGCCAATCAAATAGCCCGGCATTGCCCGCGGTTCGGTATTCGTCCTTTAATCGCCGCAACACCTGCTCCATGAGGGTCGAGGCCCAGCGGCGCTCATAAAGCCGGTCGGCGCTGAGAGGGTCTGCTGGTTCCATCTCGATTCGCTCGATCGCGCTCAATTCTTCCAGCGGCACCAGCCGTTGTCCTTTGCCTCGCTTAATCGCCATCGCACGGCGCTGTTCGCTGGCGATGAAATGTTTCAGTGACGTGAGCAGATAGGAACGCAGTCGTCCCTTCTCCTTGCGGACAGCATCCAGGTCGCGTCGCTCCAGCAGCAGCGCAAAAAAACCCTGAGTGAAATCTTCCGCTTCCTCGCGTCCAGCGCCTTGTCGTCTGATGAAGCTATAAATCGGCCACCAGTAGGTGCGGCAAAGTTTTTCCAACGCCTCTTGTGCTGCGGCGGACTGGCCTTGTGCCTCCAGCACCACGCTCCAATGTGTGGTGGCAAATGCGACGCCCCCGTTTCGCGCGCTTCCACCGACTCCGGTCAGTGACGTAACCTGATCATTAGCAGGCACGTTGCGATCCAAGTAAAAAGTCGCCCCGAAATCAAGCCTGTATCGGGGTAAGCGCGAATCTAAATTAAGCCTACACGACAGCTAGGGCTCAAAGCGATATCCGTGTAATTCGATTTCTCTTGCAAACGCGTTTTCTACGATTCGCCGTTGTTCGTCGTTAAATACTTTCTGATACGGTCTCCGATCGATCCGGTATTCTGATTTGGCTTTGATACCAAGCGTGCCGTGGAAGGGGACGTTTAAATGCGAAAACACTTCGCCGAGCTCGGCAAGGAGGTTCTCATAACGGAGCACCCGATCCACGATGATTTTTCTCCCCGAGCGATCAGTATATCGGAAATAGTTAATAGGGAACCTGCCGCGCGCCAGATACTCATCAAGTGAAAGCGAACCGCCTTTCCGCGCGGCGTGCATGTGGTAATGAGATAAAACTTTGTCCCACGGATTTCTTTCCACGCAGAATTTGAAGTAGCTGTTCCAAACTTCGACAGGAACGCGCTTATGAACGAGGGACGCCGCCATGTGGCGGTAAAATTTCTCGCGACTGGTGATTGTGTGTCGCAACGCGGAAAAGATTCTGCTCGGTCTTTCGAGGATTTCAGGAACGGGGTTAATGAATCCCTCGTAATTGCGCGGCTGATGTCCTTCGACCGGCGGCGCGATCGGCGTGACGACGTCAGTCGGGCCGCAATATTTCGAAAGGAAAACCTCAATGCTAGTGCCTGCGGTCTTTGCCGTCTTGATAAAGATGAATTTATATTTGTGAGATAGGATCATGCGTCTATGCCGCAGAAGTGTGGAAGCACAGCGCAATCTGTCGCACGATTGATAAATGCCCGCCAGTACTCGCCCAATTGAAAGATGCACCGTAACGTAGGAACGCGCGCCGATGATCTCTTTTCAGAAACGTTTTCTGTTCGTTCATATTCCGAAGACGGCTGGTAACTCGATTCAAAGCATTCTCCGGGATTATTCAGAGGACGAACTTGTAGCTTTACGTGACGAACAGGATGGGATCGAGCGTTTTGGGCTGCGCAATCCGAAGTACAAAATTAAGAAACACTCAACGCTGGCCGAGTACAAGACGGCCCTCGGAGAAGTTCAGTTTGGCGACCTCTACAAGTTTACGTGTGCGCGAAATCCGTGGGACCGGATGGTCTCTTTATATTTTACCCCTACGCAAGACATCGGAGCATGGGATCGGAAGAAATTCAGGAAAGTTATTTCAAAAGCCCTGCCGGTCGCAGACTACCTGCGTCTGGATAAAGGCGAAAAAGATCCGTTCGACAACGTTGATTACGTATTGCGCTTCGAGAATCTGGCCGACGACTTTCGCACTGTGTGCGGGGCACTGGGCATTTCGCCAACGACGCTGCCGCAGTATAACCGCTCGCGGCGCGAACATTATTCGAAATATTACGATGATGAGCTTCGCGAATTGGTGCGCACGCGGTTTGCTGCGGAGGTCGGGCGTTTTGATTATACGTTCGAACAGCGATAGGACCTACAATTCTCCAAGCGTCACGTATTGCCCGTTTGGATGTTGAAACCACTCCGGCAACTCAATGCCTGCCGCCACCATGCTCTCATAACAATTTTGCGTAATCACACCTCTTTGGGTGCTTTCTCCAAAAACTGCGAAATTTTCTTTCGTCACAAATAACCGGTGCTCAGCCAATTTCGGCACGTCGTTCTTTAGCTCATCCATCACCTTGGCATTGGGAATATGGTCCGGCAGATGGGTGAAGAGGTGCCGCAGCACTTTGGCGCGTAGAAGCTGATGAATCCAAATTTGGAACCAGGCCTTACGCTCAAAGTAAATATCGCCGAAGGGATTTCGGATTTTGCGAGGGTGCAGGGCAAGCTTGGGGCTGCTCAATGTCGCCCTGCATCTACAGAATAAGAAGCCATCTACCCCTGGCGAACGCATGGCGTGGGAAATCAGGCTCGCAATTTTGTCCGTGACAAGCTGAATCGGATATTTGTCGTCCACGCACCAGTAAACCCACTCTTCATCGTCGATGTTCGCAAGCAAATGCAAAACCGTTGCCTTAATATCCGAGGGCGACGTGAAATATTGGATCCGTTCGCTATCGACCCCGCCAAGCTCCTGGTAGGGAACATGAAAGACAAACGGATGATCCGGCCACAATCGTTCGTATTGAAAAATCAGATGCTGCGTGATCGCTCGATACCGATCGCAGGTCAGAACGATCGCCCTTATTTTATCCGGCAAACTCATACCCAAACCGCTCGATATCTACTTTGAACTTGTTTGCGATCACATCTCTCGTTCTGGGCGTGTAGTATTCTGTGTAGTGCCGCGCCCGCGGATTGGCTCTTTGATGCGGCAACTTCTCGGTGATGCCGAGCTTTTGCGCCACAAAAGCCCAGTCCTCGTCGAGCCGTTCGAACTTCCCAATGAAATCGGCGAGCACATTTCCATTGGGATCGACAAACCAATCCAATTGATAGCGATGCGGAGATGAGTGGACGCAAGTGCTGCTGCTGTACTCGATCCAATCGACAAATTCTTCGAAGGTCATTTCGCTTCTGAGCTGTAGCGCTTCAGTGCGCTCATAGAGCGAGACGACACGGTCCCACGGATTGCGCACGAATCCGAATTTGAAGTACGTCTCGAATTGTTTGCGCCCAATTTCTCTCCGCCGCTCCTCCGGAAGCAACAGATATAGAGACGCCAGTATCCGGTTCTTTCTTCCTCCATAGCGCGTCCAATACGTCTCCATCTGATTTTTGATCTGCCACAAGTTCAGATGCGGTTTCCATGCTTTGCCCAGAATGGCCCTCACGCTGGTCGAACCGGTCTTGGGCACCTCAACAAAAATGCATTTGTACTTGTGAGAGATCACGTCTGACGGCTTGTTATTTTATATTGTTCTCTGCTGTTGTCGCGCCCACGTTTGCCGGTGAAAATAAGGCGAAAGTTTCGCACGCCGCTTCTGAATTGAAAAATCTCGCAGGCATCAGAAAGTGAAGCTCCGCGCGGGTCGGTAGCTCAATCGGTAGAGCAGCGCCCTTTTAAGGCGTTGGTTCCGGGTTCGAGTCCCGGCCGACCCAGCGAATCTGTAGCCGCGTCTTTGTGAGGCGCGCGCACGCCGTCCATAGGGCCCCGCGACAACAGCGAAATGGGGCACGGCTGCGGCAGGGGGAGGCGCATCGCTCCAAATTGATTCGCGTTCATTCGCCTGCCAACGCTGGAGTGCGCGAACACGGGTAATTCGTGGTTAGATGACCGTGAGCAAATCACGTAGCGAATTCTTTTGTCGATCTAAACGAAAGATCGACAAGCCTGCCTCTCTGGCCGCTTTCCAATCGCGTTCCGAATCATCGCCGACATGGAGGACCTCGTTCGGTTTTAGATCGATAAACTTCAGCGCGCGGCGGAACAGTTTCGGGTCGGGTTTGTCCGCGCCCAATTCGCTAGAAACGAAAACGTGCGCAAAATATTTCGAGATGCCGAGGTGCTCGAGGATGAACCGCAAGCGCCCATCAAAATTTGAAACCACGGCCAGCTGTAATCGGGGACGCAATTTCTCCAGGACATCGGTAACCTCGGGATACAATTCCCACGCACCGGCCTCGGCGAAATGTTCGTAGG
>WNGJ01007242.1_pt1 | contig 11791 bp, 9 predicted proteins | sample 5400611 | NCBI WGS metagenome assembly WNGJ01 (sample SAMN13153375, study PRJNA577476) | soil metagenome | isolation source: 40 cm soil or saprolite under Garry oak tree replicate 1 | place: USA:California | collected 2016-06-15 | reverse complement strand
AGCCCGCTGGACGATTGGGTCTCCTTCTGCTCGCCGGCGGTGATCTCGTAGATCGCCGAGGTGTGCGTGCGCGCGCCGACGAACAGGTCGTTCACGGCATGGAGCACCTGACCGTTGGTGAGGCTGGCCCTCGCCATGGTCACCGCTTTGCTCGCGCGCTTGTCGGCGGCGACCTCCGGCAGCAGGGCAGGGAGGTCGCGCGCCACGAAGGGCAAGAGGATGCCGTCGTAACGTCCGGCATCGGGGTTGAGGCCGATCAGTGGATGACTGTCGAGATATTTCATGGTGTTGGCGACCACGCCGTCCTGGCCGAGCGCCACCACGATGTCGGACGGACCGAAGATGAAGTTCGGCAGAAAGCTCCGTTCGATGATCTGGTAGCGGCCCCATTGCTCCAGCGCCTGCACGGTCCGGTGCTGCTGGTCCAGATAGACGTCGTGCTCGCGCTGATAGTCGGAGAAGTCGGCGCCGAGATGCTCGACATAGAAGCGGGCCTGCGCCGCCGTCAGATATTTGGCGATCAGATCCTCCAGCCTGGTCTTGCGCGTGACCAGAACCACCTTCCTGTCATTGCCGGCGGACATTTTTGGCCTCCACGGCCCTCGGCCTTTCCAGGTTCGGCCCTTCCAGCAGCGCGTTGAGCAGGTCGGGCGAGACGTTGAGCTGTCCGATCCGCTCGGCCTTTTCGGCTATCCCTGAGAAGGCCTGGGCGATCAACTGGCCGGGCTGCATGCCGGTCGCCGCCAGCGCCTGGATCACCTTGGTGTCGACGCCCTCGAATATCTTCATCAGCGCGCCGACCCGATAGGCTTCCGCATCCGCCAATGTCCGCGTGTTCTCGGCATTGAGCGCGACAAAGTCCTTGCGCTTGCCTTCGAGTGTGATGTCGGCGACCATGCCAGCTTCCCGCAGTTCGTTCTTCTTGGCGACCACGCTCGCCTCCGCATCCATCTGGGTCTCCCGGATCGAGCGCTTCTTCAGCTCGACCGCGATCTCGGTGTCGAGCTCGCTTTCGCGGATGGCGCGCTCCTGTTCGACGGCGAAATTGCGCCTTGCGAAGATCGCTTCGTCCGCGGTCTTCAGGATCGCCTCGCGCGCCTCGGCTTCCAGCGCCTTGGCGGTGTCGGGCGCAGGCTTCACACCGCGGATCGAGATGCCGAGGATTTCCAGCCCGAGCGAGGCGATGTCCGCGCGGCTCTTCAAGCCCGTCGCGATGATGTCGGCGATGCGGTCGGAGGCCCGCAGCGCCTCCTTCAAGGTCAGCTCCTTCACTGCCTGCTGCGCCAGCACCTCCACCGTGCCGAGGATGCGCTGCGGCAGCTTCTCGGGATCGTCGGATTCGTAGGTCTTGCCGTCGGCCTTGAGGGTGAAGTTGAGCATCGAGGCCGCCTTCTGCGGCTCGCTGACGCGATAGGTGACATGACCCTGGATGGTGAGGGCCTGAAAGTCGCGCGCGATCTGCTGGAAGATGAAGCCGGCATCGCGGCTACCGATCGGCACGGCGACCAGCGACGTCACCGGCGCGTAGTAGCTGTGTGGACAGCCCGGCGCCTTCGCGGGTGACCGCGCCGGCGCGGTATTTCATCAGATAGGTGGTGGGCTGGGCCTTGATGAATCTTATGCCGAACATGAGTTTCTCCTGCAGTAAGTTTGTCTCGGCAACTAACTAAGTTGGACAGTACAACTAAGTATGCTATTGTCAAGCCGAGAGTCGTAAAGGTTCATTTAAAGGGTTCGAACATGGCGGAAGCGCAGGGAACTGGCGGGAAGCGAGCGCCGCAGCTCACCTTTCCGAGGCCGATGACGACGGTCGACGTCGTCATCTTTGCCATCAGGGACGACGCGCTTCACGTCCTGCTGGTTCGGCGCGGGGCGGGGGATGGCGAGCCGTTTCCCAATGCCTGGGCCTTGCCCGGCGGCTTCGTGGATATCGCACAGGACAGGCATCTATTGGCCTGCGCCGTTCGCAAGCTGAAGGACAAGACCGGCATGGTCGGCCCCTATCTCGAGCAGTTGGGGAGTTGGGGCAATGCTGTGCGCGATCCGCGCGGCTGGTCGGCGACGCACGCTTATTTCGCGTTGATGCCGGCGGCTGCCGCGAATGCCGCGCCGGCGGCCGACGCGCAATGGTTTTCGCTTTCGCCGGGCAAAGTCAAACAGAGGCTCGCCTTCGACCACGGCGATATCCTTGAAGCCGCGCTCCAGCGCCTGCGCAACAAGGTCGAATACACCTCGCTGCCGGCCTATCTGATGCCGCCAGAGTTCACGCTGCCGGATCTGCAGCGGGTCTACGAGATCGTGCTCGACCGGCCATTGGAAAAGAGCGCGTTCCGCACGCGGATGCTCTCCGCCGACCTGATCGAGCCGGTGGCGAAAATGCGCAAAGGTCCCAACCGGCCGGCGCAGCTCTACCGGCTGAAGAAGGCGAAATCGCCGGTCTATTTCGCAAGGACGTTCAATCAGCCGAACTGATCGCGCGCGGGTCGCCGAATGGCGCGATTAAGGCGTGGCCTTGTGGCGTCGGCCTTCGCCGAGGAGTCGGCTGCGCAACCATGGTCACGAGCGCCTTGACTCTCGGTACTGGCGGGAGTGAGATGAGCGCCAATATCCCCGACGCCACAATTGTCGCGTTATCCACGACAAACGATAAATCGGCGTGGCGTCGTTCCTCCGGTGTGTTTTGAGTCGGAGGCAGGCTTCATGATCGAAACAGCGATATTTTCGCGCTCGGCTATCTCATTGCGAGCTTGCTGGCGGTGGGTGTCTTGCCGTTTGTCCACGGTCGCGCTGAACGTCTTATCATTTAGCATTTCGGATCGAAGCACAACGACCGCTATCGATCGCGGATCCAGGTCGATAAGGACCGGCGCGCCGACGTGGGCCCCGGCCGCACGAAGGACGATAGCTGTCCGGCGATAGGGAACGGAAGTGGTTTCAACAATGAACAATCCTCGCCCGCACCCTTGGAGTCGAATGCTGGTCTCGACCGCCCTCTGCTGGCACCTACATCTGGCCGTGGTCGCCGCGCATGCCCAACCCCGTTTTGAGGGAGAGGGCCGCGTGGTAGCGGTGGACGAGAGCGTGGGTACCGTGACCATGGACCACGGTCCCATTTCCGGTCTCATGCCGGCCATGCGAATGGCCTTTCCGGTACAGCAGGCTGAACAGCTTCAGGGACTTCAGGTGGGTGCGCTGGTGCGATTTTCCCTCCAGGCTCGTGGCCCCGAATGGGTGATTGCCACTATCGAGCCGGTCGGGGATCACCAGCCGCTTAATTTGACGAGCTTCCCGGCTCCTGACTTCACCTTGCCCACGCTGTCAGGGGCGCCGATCCGGTTCTCGGATCTACGGGGCAAAGTGGTCCTCCTCAACTTCTGGGTCACGTGGTGCGGGTCGTGTCGGGCGGAAATGCCGACCATCGATGCGCTATATCGGCGATACAAAAATCGCGGACTGGAGGTGCTGGCCGTCAATCTCGATGCGGCCACCACTTCAAAGGTGCAAGCGTTCGTGGGTGAATTGGGGGTGACGTTTCGCGTTGGGTTGGATCCGTCCTCGTCCATCGCCAGAACCTATCGGGTCGCTGGTCTGCCCACCACGTATCTCATCGATCGGGCCGGCAATGTAGCTGTCCAGGAAGTCGGTGCGCGGGACTGGCTCGATGCGGTCAGTCGACTGGCGATAGAGGGGCTGCTGCAATAACCCGAGCGATCGCAAGAAGCCGAGCGCAGCCCGCCGAGATTGAATTAGTCCTTGATAAGAGGGAGTTACGTACTCAGGACCAAACAGAGGAGCTGACGATGAGACGCTTCAATGCAGTCATCATGACCGTGGGGCTCGTTTACTCGTTGTGCGTGGCGCCGGCTGGCGCCGCGGACCAGAAGACTTTCGTTATGGGCTACGACCCGACGGGGCCGACCTGTCACCTCGGTCAATATGCCGTTCTCGTGAAAGGCTTCTTCGCCGAAGAAGGCCTGCGGGTCCGGGGCATCGCCGCGCTTGACAATCGCACTGCCGTCTCCGAGGGCAGATCCCATCGGCTCTGGGTGAAGACCGACGCGGGGCTCACCGAGGCCGATTTCGGATATTTCGACACGGACCAGCTTCATCACATGGTGGCCGGGAATGTTGACTACTACATCGTCGACGGCAACCACTTCGGTTGCTGGTCGGTGATGGTCGCGCCGGACGCCCCGATCCAGTCCGCCGCTGACCTCAAAGGGAAGACGATCGAGATCCTTCCATTTGCCGTCGAACCGTTCCTGTTGCACGGCCATATGTGGCTTCACCATTGGCTGAAGGCGCCCGGGCTGGATGCTCCCAAAGACATCACACTGACGACCTTGCCCTGGGAGGCGCTGCCGAGTCTGAACGACTATGTGGCGGAGGGGTTCAAGACGGGGAAGTTCGACGCGGTGGCCGTGGGAGAGCCCCGCCCATCGCTGATGGAGGACCAGCACGTCGCTCGGCGGCTCGCCACCCAGAACGATACGACGTACAATAACGAATATTGCTGTCTCACGGTCATCAAGCGCACGATCGTCGATAACGACCCCGAGACCGCGACGAAAATCACTCGGGCATTCAGGCGCGCAAGGGAGTGGGCCGGCCAACACCCGCGAGAGGCGGTGCTCGCCGCACAGGCCGCTGGCTACTATGGCGCGGCAGTCCCCGTCGAGGCATCGGTCAAGGCCGTGAAAAGCCTCGGCTTCGACAGCCAGCTCGACCCGGCGCTGGCGCTCGAGCGGGCGTTCAAGACGCGGATCGAGTCGGGCGCCATCAAATCCGATAAGACGCCGCAGGAGTTGGTCCGCCTGTACTACCGGAAGCTCGAGTAAGCAGGCACAGCCCGATGGAGCGAAGCGGGAATCGAGTGCGGCGGCGCGCTGGGGCCATCGGCGAAGTTAACCGCGGATGAACACAAGAGACGATGATCGGATCTTTCGTCATATATTCCGGTCGATGATACCGTGGTGTCAATCTGCACCGGATGTCCGGAGGTTACATCATGGACAAGTTCATCATCGAAGCGCATTTCCGCTTGCAGGAATGGGTCGCGGAAGAGAAGGGCTATTTCAGCGCCGAAGGCCTGGATTACGAGTTTCGCGAACTGATCAAATCGACCGGAGGCCAGCATCACAACAAAGTCAATGAAGGCGCCTTCCAGAGCATCGAAAAAGGGAGAGAGGCCAATCTGAGCTGCGCCTGTCACTGGACCGTCAATGTCGCCGCCTCAAGCGGCCACACCAAGCTCTATGTGGACGCCTATTCCGTGGCGCCCTCTGGAATCTTCGTGCCGACCGCCTCGCCGATCCGAAGTCCCGAAGATCTCGCCGACGTGCCGATAGCGGTCGGCTTCCAGTCCGGCAGCCACTATTCCACCATACAGGCGCTCGAACAGTACATTGCCGCCAGCAAGATCAAGCTGACGTTCGAAGATGGCATGCTTTTTCACCGCATGGAGATGCTGCTCGACGGCAGGAGCCCGGCGACCGCGCTTTTCAACGGTCCGTACTACCTCGCCGAACAGCTTGGTTTCCGCAAGATCATCGACACCACCTTCATGATCGCAGCGATGATCAAGGGAACGCCTGAGCCGGAGGATATTCGGCGCTATTTCCGTGCGCTCAGGAAGGCGCAACGCGATATCGACCAGCGCCCGGAGCTTTATACGCACTACTACAAGAACGAATTTCCGGAGCGCTTCCATGCCATGATGGATACGCGACGCTGGGGACCCGGCGAGCGCATCGTTTTCGAGCCTTATACGCGTCAGGTCTTCGAGCAGTCATTCGAATGGATCGAGCGGCACAATATCTTTCCGGAAGGGAAGATGGGATCGGGGGATTACGATCGATCGACGATTTCCTTCGCCGCCGCGGGTTGACGGTGCGGCCGGCCTTAAGCCTCCTGAATCCTCCTGCCGAGCTTTTCGATGCTGACCGCGTGCGTCTCGCGCGCGGTCGCGGCCGCGGCGGCGGAGACGATGCAGCAGCCGGCAACGAACATCGCGACGGGAATCCAGCCATTGGGGCCGTCGCCCAAAAGGCTCTGGCTGATGACGGGCGTGAATCCCGCGCCGAGAAAGCCGAGCTGGGTTCCGATCGCCGTCCCCGAATAGCGGACGCGGGTTTCGAACATCTCGGCATAGAATGACGGCCAGATCGCGTTGGGCGCGGTGTAGATCAGGCCCGACAACACCAGGGATGCGGCGAGGATCGCCACGGTATTGCCCGAGGTGACGGCGACGAAATAGGGGAACACCATCACCGCGCACCCGAGCACGCCGCCGATGAACACCGGCTTGCGGCCGACGCGGTCGGCGAGCATGGCCCAGAGCGGCTGGGTGACGAGCGCGGTCGCGTTGGCGAGCACGCCGGCCCACAGCATCGTCGCGCGGGGGACGCCGAACTTGCTGGTGGCATAGCCGAGCGCGAACACCGCGGTCATGGTGCTGACGGTCGCGATCAGCGCGCAGACGATCACCCGCAGCACGTCGCCCCAGTAGTCGCGGAGCAGCGCCAGCACGGGAAACCGCGCCAACTCGTGCTTCTCCCTGATCTCGGAGAACGCCGGGGTCTCCGGCATGGTGCGGCGGACGAGATAGGCGACGACCAGCACCACGAAGCTCAGCAGGAACGGTATCCGCCAGCCCCAGCTCAAGAGCTGCGCCTCGGGCAGTGAGGCGACCGGGATGAAAATCAGCGTCGCGAGGATGGCGCCGGCTTGCGTGCCCGTCAGCGTCCAGCTCGTGAAGAAGGCGCGGTTGCCGCTCGCGGAATGTTCGAGCGTGAGCGAGTTGGAGCCGCTCTGCTCGCCGGCCGCCGACAGGCCCTGCAAGAGGCGCAACAGCGTGAGCAATACCGGCGCCGCGCTGCCGATCGTCTTCGCGTCGGGCAACAGCCCGATGGCGAGGGTCGAACCGCCCATCAGGAGGAGGGTGAAGACCAGCACCGTCTTGCGTCCGATGCGGTCGCCGAAATGGCCGAGGATGACCGCGCCGACCGGGCGCGCCACATAGCCGATGCCGAAGCTTAAGAGCGCGAGCAACGTTCCGGTGGCCGGATCGACATTGACGAAGAACACCCGCGGAAAGATCAGCGCGGCCGCGGTGCCATAAATGAAGAAGTCGTAATATTCGAGCATGCTGCCGACGAAGGAGACGAGGGCGGCGCGGTGCTGCAGGCGGTCCTTGTCCAGTGTCCAGAAACTCATGTTTCCCCCGATGTTGATCTTTTGATCTTCGATCTTTTTGATCGTTCTTGTGACTGTTCTTGCCGCCGGACTTCCGCGGACCGGCTTTTCCGAACAAAAGCGGGCCCGTGGCTGCTTGCCGGCGGCGTCCCAATAATGTACGAACTGGTTCGTTCCTGGCAAGCGCGAACTTGCCGTGCCGGCTGTGCCCGATATCATTGGCGGGCAAAAGGAGAGGGAGCATGCTGCAGCGCACGGACATGACGCCGAGGCCGAAGAAACCTAAGAAAACGCGCAACGAGAAGCGCAAGAACGATCCGGAGCGGACCAGGCGCGACATCATCGATGTGGCGACGGAGGAGTTCGCCGCGGAGGGATATTCCGGCGCCCGCGTCGACACCATCGCGGCGAAGACGCGCACCTCCAAGCGCATGATCTATTATTATTTCGGCGGCAAGGAGCAGCTCTATCTCGCGGTGCTCGAAGAGGCCTATCGCAGCATCCGCACGCTCGAAAGCCGGCTCGACAGCGAAAAATACGGCGCGGAGGAGGCGCTGCGGCGCCTGGTGGATGCGACCTTCGACCACGACGAGCGCAATCCGAACTTCATCCGCCTGGTCTCGATCGAGAACATTCACCGCGCCCGGCATTTGAAGCGCAGCGCGGAACTGCGCGAGCTCAATTCCACTGTCATCGCGACGCTCCGGCGGATTCTAGAGCGCGGCCGCGAGGAGGGCGTCTTCAGGCGCGACGTCGATCCGATCGACCTGCATCTCGCCATCAGCTCCTATTGTTTCTTCCGTGTGGCCAATCGCCACACCTTCGGCGCGCTGTTCGACCGCGACCTCAGCAACGCAAGAGTGAGGAACCGCAACAAACAGCAGATCGGCGACATGGTCCTGGCCTATCTGAAGGGCGTAAGCACGGCGGAGACGAAACCGACGGGTAAACCGGCTGCGGTATCGCCGGGCGCATCCGGCAAACGTTTTCTCACCGGCCTGATCGGCGCGCCGATCGCGCATTCGGCCTCGCCCGCGATGCACGAACAGGCAGCCAGAGCGCTCGGAATGCATTGCCATTATCAGCTCATCGAGGTCACGGGCGCGAACCGTGCCGCGTTGCGCGATTTGTTGGAGGGCGTGCGGCGTCTCGGCTTTGCCGGTGTCAACGTGACCTATCCCTACAAGGAAGCGGTCGTCGATCTCCTCGACGAGCTTGCGCCGGAAGCCGCCGCCATGGGCGCGGTCAACACCATCGTGGTGCATGACGGGATCTTGGTTGGCCACAACACCGACACCACGGGGTTCGCCCGGGCCGCCGCCGACCTGGTTGCCAGCTCGGAGCATGGCGCCGTCGCCGTCATCGGCGCGGGCGGCGTCGGAAAGGCCATTGCCTTTGCGCTTGCGGGCCTGGGCGTGTCCGGTATCCGCATCTTCGATGCCGATCGGGCGCGGGCCGGGCAGCTTGCGGCGCTGTTGCGCGCGCATCAGGGTGTTGTCGTTGCCGACAGCGTCGAGGACGCGTTGCAGGGTGCTGTGGGTCTGGTCAACGCCACCCCCGTCGGCATGCTCCCGAACCGCGACACGCCGGTTCCGGATGCGCTGCTGCATGACGGCTTGTGGGTCGCGGACGCCGTCTATTCGCCGCTGTGGACGCCGCTCCTGACGGCCGCGAAGGCGAAGGGCGCGCGGGTGATGACCGGCCGCGCGCTTGCGATCGACCAGGCGGCCGACGCGTTCAAATTATTCACGGGCCTCGCCCCGTCCGTCGCCGCCATGGGCGAGGCGTTCGACGGCGTGATGACGGCGAAAGCGTGCAAAGTTTCGAAAGCCACCTGACACCGCGGGGCCGATTGCTTCGCAACGGAGGCCGGCATGACCAGACGACGTTCCATCGCCACCGTTTCGCTCAGCGGCGCGCTCGATGAAAAGCTGCGCGCCATCGCGGCCGCGGGCTTCCACGCGGTCGAGATCTTCGAGAACGATCTGCTGTCGTTCGGCGCGAGCCCCCGCGAGATCGGCCGGTTCTGCCGGGATCTCGGGCTCGCCATTTGCGCCTTCCAGCCGTTCCGCGATTTCGAGGGCATGGGCGAGCCGCAACGTGCGCGCTGTTTCACCCGCGCCGAGCGCAAATTCGACCTGGTGCAGGAGCTTGGGACCGATCTTCTGCTGATCTGCAGCAACGTCTCGCCGGCCTCGCTCGGCGGAATCGACCGGGCCGCCGCGGATTTCCACGAACTGGGCGAGCGGGCGCGGGCGCGCGGCCTGCGCGTCGGATACGAGGCGCTGGCCTGGGGACGGCATGTCAACGACTACCGCGATGCCTGGGAGATCGTGCGCCGCGCCGATCATCCCTCGATCGGGATCATTCTCGACAGTTTCCACGCGCTGGCGCCGGCCTTTCCGACCGGCGCCATCCGCGCGATCCCCGCCGACAAGATCTTCCTGGTGCAGCTCGCTGACGCGCCGAAGCTCGATCTCGATGTCTTGTCCTGGAGCCGGCATTTCCGCTCCTTTCCCGGTCAGGGCGATCTGCCGCTCGCCGACTTCATGCAGTCGGTGGCCGCGACCGGTTATGCCGGTCCGCTCTCGCTCGAAATCTTCAACGATCAATTTCGCGCCGGCTCCGCGACGCGCACGGCGATCGACGGCATGCGCTCACTGATCCTGCTGGAGGAACAGCTTGCCGCGACATTTCCCGGCGGATCGGGCGAGACGCTGACCCCAAAAGCAAAAAGCCGCGGGGTCTCTTTCGTGGAATTTGCCGTGAACGAGACCAAGGCGGGCGCGCTGGCGGAAATGTTCGCTCAGCTCGGCTTTCGAAAGACGGGCCGGCATCGCAGCAAGGCGGTCGAGCGCTGGTCGCAGGGAAGCGTCGAGCTTGTCATCAACTGCGAGCCCGTAAGTTTCGCCCATTCGCACTACATCACCCACGGCCCGGGCGTCTGCGCGATCGGGCTCGACGTCGACGACGCCGGCCGCGTCATGGCGCGCGCGGAGGCGCTGCAGGCCAAGGTGTTCCACCAGCCGGTCGGGCCGGGAGAGTTGGAAATTCCCGCGATCCACGGCGTCGGCGGCAGCCTGCTGTATTTTCTCGATACCGAGGGAAAGAACTGGAACACCGATTTCGACGCGCTCGAATCTCCCGTGATCGCAGACCGGCTGAGCGCGGTCGATCACATCTCGCAGTCGATGCCGTATGATGAGATGCTGTCGTGGCTTCTGTTCTACACGGGAATTCTCGACCTCAAGCGCCTGCCGCAGATGGAAATCGCCGATCCCCGCGGCCTTGTGCAAAGCCAAGCCCTCATCAACACGGGCCAAGACCTAGGCCAAGACCTGGGCCAAGACCTGGGCCAAGACCTGCGCCAACATCTGCGTATCGTGCTCAACGGCTCGTCGGCGACGCGCACGCTGTCGGCGCGCTTCATCTCGGAGTTTTTCGGCTCGGGCGTCCAGCACATCGCCTTCTCCTGCGACGACATTTTCGCGGTGGTTTCCGACATGCGCGCGAGAGGCGCTGATTTCCTGGACATTCCCGACAATTATTACGACGACGTCGAGGCCAAATACGATCTCGCTCCTAAGACCATGGCGGCGCTGCGCGCCAACAGGATCCTGTATGACCGCGAAGAGGACGGGGAGTTCTTCCAGGTTTATACCCACATTTTCGACGAACGGTTTTTCTTCGAGATCGTCGAGCGCCGCGACTATCAGGGTTTTGGCGCCGCCAACGCGGCGATCCGGCTCGCCGCGCAGGCGCGCGAAGTGCGGCCGCTGACCATCCCCCGCGTGTAGCCGAGGTCGCCCGAATTCGTCCGGAGCCTGTCTGAATCGCCGGTGCCGCGCCGCGGAATTGCGCGAATTGATCCAGTCCCATGCGGCAACGGACCGCGCGAGCGGCTTGTGTATGGCTTCATGCCGTGAACGCAGTGCTCCCCACGGCAAAATGGTGTATCGGCAAGCTCACAAGCCGCGCTCGCCGCGTCCCGATAAGATCAATCAACAAGACCCAGAATACCGGAGGAAGTTTCATGTCGGCCCTGCCGCTCTCAGGCATCAAGATTCTCGATCTCACGCGCGTGCTGGCGGGACCTTTGTCCGCGCAGATGCTGGGCGATCTCGGCGCCGACGTGATCAAGATCGAGCGTCCCGGCACCGGCGACGACGCGCGCGCCTTCGGCCCGCCTTACCTGGTCGACCCCGAGGGCAAGGAGAACAACAACAACTCGTTCTATCTCTGCGCCAACCGCAACAAGAAGTCCGTCACCGTCAACATCGCCAAGCCCGAGGGGCAGGCGATCATCCGCGAGCTTGCGAAATCCGTCGATGTGATGATGGAGAATTACAAGGTCGGCGATCTCAAGCGTTACGGCCTCGATTATGAATCGATCCGCGCCATCAATCCCGGCATCATCTATTGCTCGGTGACCGGCTTCGGCCAGACCGGACCCTACGCGCCGCGCGCGGGATACGATGCGATCTTCCAGGCGATGGGCGGGCTGATGAGCGTCACCGGCCACATGGACGGCGAACCGGGCGCGGGGCCGATGAAGGTCGGGCCGTCGATCGTCGACTACATGACCGGCATGAACTCT
>WNGJ01007241.1_pt1 | contig 11792 bp, 10 predicted proteins | sample 5400611 | NCBI WGS metagenome assembly WNGJ01 (sample SAMN13153375, study PRJNA577476) | soil metagenome | isolation source: 40 cm soil or saprolite under Garry oak tree replicate 1 | place: USA:California | collected 2016-06-15 | reverse complement strand
TTGCCCGAGCCGGTTCTGCCCAGGATCAAGATCCGCTGACGCCCGAGCAGAGTGTGTGAGGGATCGCGTTGGGCTGGCATCGTCGTGGACTTATCGTCAAGGTGGCGTGCTGGAGGCGTGTCGCCGTCAAGAGTCTTCCGGCCGGTTTGGCGTCCCGCAATCGATTGCGCTCCGTCCTCTTGACGAGTCATCCGTCCGCCCCCCTTCCGTAGAGCTTGTGCGGCAAGTGAACGCCGCCCCGGGCCAGTGCAGCAGCAAGTTCGAGTCAGCTTAGCCCCGCGCTCCCGGGCACGGCCGGCGTGTCGTGGTGCGGGCGCCGGCCAATCTTGGCGCCGAGCCAGACCAGCGGGTCGTACTTGCGGCCCACCACGCGTTCCTTCATCGGGATCAGCGCGTTGTCGGTGATCTTGATGTTCTCCGGGCAGACCTCGGTGCAGCACTTGGTGATGTTGCAATAGCCCAGGCCGAAGTCGTCCTGCGCGATCTCGCGCCGGTCGGCGGTGTCGGCCGGGTGCATCTCCAGCTCGGCGATCCGCATCAGGAACCGGGGGCCGGCGAAGGCGCGCTCGTTGTCGGCGTGGTCGCGGATGACGTGGCACACGTTCTGGCACAGGAAGCACTCGATGCACTTGCGGAACTCCTGTGAGCGCTCCACGTCGACCTGCTGCATCCGGAACTCGCCCGGGCGGATCGCGGGATCAGGGGTGAACGAGGGGATCTCCCGCGCCTTGGCGAAGTTGAACGACACGTCGGTGACCAGGTCCCGGATCACCGGAAAGGTGCGCAGCGGGGTGATCGTGATCGGCTCGTCCGGCGCGAACACCGACATCCGCGTCATGCAGGCCAGCCGGGGACGCCCGTTGATCTCCATCGAGCACGAGCCGCACTTGCCCGCCTTGCAGTTCCAGCGGACGGCCAGGTCACCCGCCTGGGTGGCCTGCAGCCGGTGCAGGACGTCGAGCAGGACCTCGCCCTCGTTGGCCTCGACCTGGTAGTCGGTCAGCCGTCCCTGCCCGGCGTCGCCGCGCCAGACCCGCAGCTCTACCTTCTCGCCCATCAGCCCGTCTCCTCGCCGGCCGCCGGCAGTTCCGCCGGGGTGTAGTACTTCTTCAGCTCGCCGGCGTCGAACAGGGCGAGCAGGTCCTCGCGCATCGGGGCCATCGGCTGCTGCTTGATCGCCACCCGGTCGCCGTCCAGCGAGCAGATCAGGGTCACCTTGCGCCACTCCGCCGACATCTCGGGGAAGTCGTCGCGGGTATGCCCGCCCCGGCTCTCCTGGCGCTCCAGCGCCGCCTGCGCCACGCAGTCCGCGATCAGGATGATGTTGCGCAGGTCCAGGGCCAGGTGCCAGCCGGGGTTGTAGGCCGCGCCGCCCTCGGCGCTGACGTTCACGGCCCGCGCGCGGAGCTTCTCCAGCTCAGCCAGCGCCGATTTGATCTCGTCCTCCTTGCGGATGATGCCGACCAGGTCGCTCATGGTCTGCTGGACCTCGGCGTGGACGGTGTAGGGGTTCTCCCCGCCGGAGCGCTCCAGCGGGGCGAGCGCCTCGGCCCGCGCCGCATCGAGGTCGGCGTCGCTGACCGCGGGCCGGGCGCCGCCCAGGGAGTCCAGGTAGGCCACCGCGCCCATGCCGGCCCGGCGGCCGAACACCAGCAGGTCGGACAGGGAGTTGCCGCCGAGCCGGTTGGAGCCGTGCATCCCGCCGGACACCTCGCCCGCCGCGAACAGGCCGGGCACGATCGACGCCGCCGTGTCCGGGTCCACCTCCACCCCGCCCATCACGTAGTGCTGGGCCGGCCCGACCTCCATCGGCTCCTTGGTGATGTCGACGTCGGCCAGCTCCTTGAACTGGTGGTACATCGACGGCAGCCGGCGCAGGATCTCCTCGGCCGGCCGCCGGGAGGCGATGTCCAGGAACACGCCGCCGTGCGGCGACCCGCGGCCGGCCTTGACCTCAGCGTTGTTCGCCCGGGCCACCTCGTCGCGGGGCAGCAGTTCCGGCGGGCGGCGGTTGTGGTCCGGGTCGGTGTACCAGCGGTCGGCCTCCTCCTCGGTCTCCGCGTACTGGGCCCGGAACACGTCCGGTACGTAGTCGAACATGTACCGCCGGCCCTCCGAGTTGCGCAGCACCCCGCCGTCACCACGGACCGACTCGGTGACCAGCAGCCCGCGCACCGAGATCGGCCACACCATGTGCGTGGGGTGGAACTGCACGAACTCCATGTTCATCAAGGTGGCGCCGGCCAGCAGCGCGAGCGCGTGCCCGTCCCCGGTGTACTCCCAGGAGTTGGAGCTGTACTTGAAGGTCTTCCCGATCCCGCCGGTGGCCAGGATGACCGCTGGCGCCTCGAACAGCACGAACCGCCCGCTCTCGCGGATGTAGCCGAACGCCCCGGCGATCCGGTCGCCGTCCTTCGCCAGCTCGGTGATCGTGGTCTCGGCGAAAACCTTGATCATCGCTTCCGGGTCGCCGTGCTCGCGGGCGTCCTCCTGCTGCAGGGCCACGACCCGCTGCTGCAGGGTCCGGATCATCTCCAGCCCGGTCCGGTCGCCGACGTGGGCCAGCCGGGGGTACTGGTGGCCGCCGAAGTTGCGCTGGCTGATCTTGCCGTCGGGGGTGCGGTCGAACAGCGCGCCCCACGCCTCCAGCTCCCATACCCGGTCCGGGGACTCCTTGGCGTGCAGCTCGGCCATCCGCCAGTTGTTGAGGAACTTGCCGCCGCGCATGGTGTCCCGGAAGTGGACCTGCCAGTTGTCGTTCGGGTTCATGTTGCCCATCGCGGCCGCGCAGCCGCCCTCGGCCATGACGGTGTGCGCCTTGCCGAACAGGGACTTGGAGATGACGGCGGTCCTCTTGCCCGCCTCACGCGCCTCGATGGCCGCTCGCAGCCCGGAGCCGCCGGCCCCGACCACCACCACGTCGTAGGGGAGCCGCTCGATGTCAGTCATGCGCCCTGCACCCTCTGCCAGCCTAGAAGAACCGCGGGTCGGTGATGGCCCCGCTGGCCACCAGCCGGATATAGAGATCGGTGAACAGCACCCAGAACAGCGACAGCCAGGCGTACTGCATGTGCCTGGTGTTCAGCCTGGACACCTGGGTCCACATCCAGTACCGGGCCGGGTGCTTGGAGAAGTGCTTGAGCCTGCCGCCCACCGTGTGCCGGCACGCGTGGCAGGACAGCGAGTACATCCACAGCAGCGCGGCGTTGACGAGCAGCACCAGGGTGCCGAGGCCCATGTGGCCCCACTGGTTCTGGTGGTTGCGGAACGCGATGATCGCGTCGATGGTGAGGATCACGTTGAAGGCCATCGCGATCCAGAAGAAGTACCGGTGCACGTTCTGCAGGATCAGCGGGAACCTGGTCTCGCCGGTGTACTTCCCGTGCGGCTCGCGGACCGCGCAGGCGGCGGGGGCCCGCCAGAAGGCCCGGTAGTAGGCCTTCCGGTAGTAGTAGCAGGTGAGCCGGAAGCCCAGCGGGCCGCCGATGATGAGGACCGCCGGCGACAGCCAGGTCAGCCACGGGATCCAGTCGAAGCCGGCGCCGGGCGTGCAGGTCGTGACCAGGCAGGGCGAGTACAGCGGGGAGATGTACGGCGCCCAGAAGTAGTCGGCGTTGACCAGGGACGCCCAGGTCAGGTAGATCACCACGATCCCGAGGGCGGCGGCGTTGATGGCCGGCTGCCGCCACCACGGGTCCTTGCGCAGGGTGCGCTCGGAGATCTGCGCCCTGGTCTTGGCCGGCGCCGTTGTTGCCTGCGTCATCTTTGACGTCTCCAGCCGTGAGCTCGCTGTGGGTTCACCTGCCGCACACCGGCTGTCCCCCGGCTGGCCGCGTGCCGCGCTGGAACCCTATTCCACTGAATATCACCACGCGGCCCCGGAGGCCGGTTACATGCATGTGACTCTGGCAACACCGGGTGGCTTGACCGTCGCCTACCTGCCCAGCTGACCCTTCAGTCCCAGCGCCTGCCGGAGGAAGTCCACCTGGAGCAGGAGCAGGTTCTCCGCCACCTCCTCCTGCGCCGCCATGTGGGTGACCCCGGACAGGGGGAGCACCGTGTGCGGGTATCCCGCGGCCAGCAGCGCGGACGACAGCCGCAGGCTATGGGCGACCACCACGTTGTCGTCGGCGAGCCCGTGGATGATCATCATCGGCCGGGCCGCGATCCCCCGGGCTTCCCCGTCCCCGGCTCCGTGCCCGCGGGCGGCAATCCGTTCGGCATCCTTGACGGGCGAGCACCGGTCGTAGACCTCGGGATTCTCGTCCGGGTGCCCCAGGTAGCGCTCGGTGTAGTGGGTGTCGTAGAGCCGCTGGTCGGTGACCGGGGCGCCGACGATCGCGGCGTGGAACACCTCCGGGCGCCGGAGCACGGCGAGCGCGGCCAGGTAGCCGCCGAACGACCACCCCCGGATCGCGACCCGGGACGTATCCAGGTCGCCGCAGCGCACGGCGGCCGCGTGCAGCGCCTCGACCTGGTCCTCCAGCACCGGATCGGCCAGGTCGTGCCAGACCGCCCGGTCCCACTCCGGCCCCCGGCCCGGGGTGCCCCGGCCGTCCGCGACCACCACGGCGAACCCCTGGTCGGCGAGCCACTGGGAGGTCAAGAAGGCCGCCCGCGCCGCCAGCACGCGCTGCACGTGCGGGCCGCCGTAGGGGTCGAGCAGCACCGGCAGCTTCCGCGAGCCGGGCTCGTGCCAGGACGGCAGCAGCAGCGCGGTGCGGATGCCGCGGGAGGAGGCCGCGAAGATGTCCGGCCGCGGGGCGGGCAGCCGGGGGAGGGCGGCCAGCGAGGTGACCGGTATGTCCGCGGATCCGTCGCGCACTACCCGCACGGTGACGCCGTCCTGGGCCAGCGACCTGTGGCCGATGACCGTGGTGCCCCCGGCCCGCCGCCCGTTGTGAACGCCGCTGGCGGGCGTGAGGCAGGCCAGGCCGCCGGGCCCGTATGTCCATAGGCCGATCTCGGTCGGCTCATCCGCCCACGCGCTGAAAAGCACGGTGCCGGAGTCCACGTCGAGGATGTCCCGGACCTGGAGGTCCGCGGGCGTGACCGGCGCCGCGCTGCCCTCGGCGAGTTCTTCCGGGCTCGCGACCAGCAGCCGCCTGGCCCCGCCGGCGTCCGTTGTCCAGACGATCCGGCCGTCGCTGGTCCGGGCCGGCACCCCGGGCACGATGTCCACCCACCGGTCGTCGCTGTCCTCCCGCAGCACCGCGGTGGCCGCCCGGGCCGGGTCCGCCGAGAGCAGGAGCATCCGCCGCTGGTCGCGGCTTTCCACCACGATCAGCGGGGCATCGCCGTCCCAGTTGACCGTCACCAGGTACGGGAACCTGGCCCGGTCCCAGTCCAGCGGGGCATGGCTGCCGTCCAGGCCGGCCAGCACCAGCGTCACGTCGGCGTTGGGGGTGCCCGCCGCCGGGTAGGCGACCTCGGCGGCGGGCCGGGCCGGGTTCGCCGGGTCGGCGATGTACCAGCGGTGGACGGGGGTGCTGTCCACCCTGGCCACGAGCAGGGCCGTGCCGTCGGGCGCCCACCAGTAGCCCCGGGTACGGCCCATCTCCTCGGCCGCGATGAACTCGGCGAGCCCGTAGCTGACCCCCGGCTCCCCGCCCGGCCCGATAATCTCGGTGTCCTCGCCGGTCGCCAGGTCGGTGACCCGCAGCGCGCCCTCGCAGACGTAGGCGACCCGCCGCCCGGCCGGGTCGGGGCGGGGGTCGAACGCGGGAGCCCGGGCCGGGATCTCCCGCGGGGAGGCGTCCCCGGTCAGGTCCGCCAGGTAGATCCGGCCGGCCATGGCGAACGCGGCCACCGTGAGCGCGGAGTCGGTGGCGAATCCGGTGATGCCCCCCGCCCGCTCGCGCGTCCGTTCCCGGATGGCCCGCTCGGCGTCGGTCATGGCCCCGCCCGGCGAGCCGGCCTTGGCCGGGTCGGCGACCAGGCGTTCCTGGCCGGTGCTGGCGTCGATCACCCACAGGCGGGTGACCGCGTCGTCGCCGCCCTGGCTGCGCAGGAAGGCCACCCGGCTCCCGTCGGGGGAGATCTGGAACGAGCGGGGGACGCCGAGGCTGAACCCCTGGGTCCTGGCCTGCTGCCGCGGGAAGCTGTCCGTCATGCCCCGATCTTGCCAGCCGGGGCACCGGTAGGCTCACCCGTGTGCTTGCCGCTGGTGGTTCCCGGCGGCTGCTGCTGGTCCACGCCCACCCCGACGACGAGTCGATCGGCACCGGCGCGACCATGGCCGCCTACGCCGCGCAAGGCGCCGCCGTCACCCTGGTCACCTGCACCCGCGGCGAACTGGGGGAGATCATCCCGCCGGAACTGGCGTATCTGGCCGACGGCGACGGCGACCGGCTGGGGGAGTACCGGACCGGCGAGCTGGCGGCCGCCTGCGCCGCGCTCGGCGTGACCGACCACCGGTTCCTCGGCGGCCCGGGCCGGTGGCGGGACTCCGGGATGATGGGCCTGCCGTCGAATCAGGTTCCCGGCTGCTTCTGGCAGGCGGACGCCGGCGAGGCGGCGGCGGAGCTCGCCGGCGTGATCCGCGAGGTGATGCCCCAGGTGATCGTCACCTACGACGCCAACGGCTTTTACGGCCACCCCGATCACATCCAGGCGCACCGGGTGACGCGACGGGCGGTCCAGGTCGCCGCCGATCCGGCAGCCACGGCCGCCGGCGGCGGTGCCCCCTGGCGGGTGGCGAAGCTCTATGCGACGGCGATGCCGCGCTCGGTGCTGGCCGGGGCGATCAGGCTCGGGCCGGATGCGCCCGCCCGCTTCACACGGGCGGGCTCGGTGGCCGACCTGCCGTTCGGGGTGGCGGACGAGCAGGTCACCACCGAGGTCGACGGCACCGGCCAGCGCGCGGCGAAGGTCGCCGCGCTCCGGGCGCACGCCACCCAGATCGCGGTCGAGGATCCCTATTTCGCCCTGTCCGACATGGTCGGCCAGCGGATCGGCGCCCGCGAGCACTACACGCTGCTGGCCGGCCCCCGCGGTCCCGGCGCCGGGCACCACGGGCGCGAACAGGATCTGTTCGCGGGACTGTAGAGGGACCCGGCCATGGGCCTGGGGCCCCTGGGGCAGGTGACGCCGGCCACGGCCGGGCCGGCGCCGTATAGCCTGCTCTGCGTGGACAGCACGCCAGAGCCGGGGCAGGCCCAGCCCGCCCGGACCGCCCAGCCGGGGCAGGCCCAGCCCGCCCGGGCCGCCCAGCCGGGGCAGGCCCAGCCCGCCCGGGCCGCCCAGCCGGGCCGGCCGGCCCGCCCGGACGCGGCCGGCGCCGGGAGCGCCTACGCGGTGCTGTTCCTGCTCGGCGTGATGGAGGGGCTGGTCGGCTGCTTCCAGTTCAGCCACGCCATCGGCCCGGTGCCGGTGGCGGCGCTGGCGTTCTGTGTGGTGGTCTTCGCCACCTGCCTGCTGGCCGGCCTGGGCATGGACTCCCCGATGGGTGCCCTGGTGCCGGCGTTCGGCTGGCTCCTCGCCTCGTTCGTGCTGACCATGCCCACCGCGGCCGGCAGCGTGATCGTCACCGACACCACCGCGGGCAAGTGGTACCTGTACGGGGGCGCGGCCAGCGCGGGCCTGGGTGTGGTGCTCACGTTCGTGCTGTCGCGGCGCCGGGGCCGATGGCCGCGGCGCGTGGGCGCATGACCGCGGTAAACCCGGCCGACTTCCGGCGGGCCGCCGGCCGGTTCGCCAGCGGCATCGTCGTGGTCTCCACCAGCCTGGACGGTGCCGGTCACGCGATGACGGTGACCGCCTTCACCGCGGTGTCCCTGGAGCCGCTGCTGGTCCTGTTCTGCGCGGAGAAGATCGCCCGCTTCCACGACGCGGTGCTGGCCGCCGGCACCTGGGCGGTTTCGGTATTGGGCGAGGACGCGGAGAAGACCGCCCGCTGGCTGGCGACCCGCGGCCGGCCGCTGACCGGCCAGCTTGACGCGTTGCGTCACCATCCCGGCCCGCTGACGGCCGCCCCCATCCTCGACGACGCGCTAGCCGCGATGGAATGCCGGACCACCGCCGTCCACGACGGCGGCGACCACAGCATCGTGGTCGGGGAGGTGCTGGCGGTCAGCGAGCCAAGCCCGGCGGGCGGCCCGCTCCTGTACTACTCCAGCCATTACCGCCGGCTGGGCGACGGCGCGGGCTGACCGGCGGCTGGCGCCCGGCTAGCGGACCGCCTCCTCGAGGCGGTCCAGCGCCCAGTCGAGGTCTTCCTTGGCGATGACCAGGGGCGGGGCGAGGCGGATCGCGGTGCCGTGGGTGTCCTTGGCCAGCACCCCGCGGGCGGCCAGGCGCTCGCAGACCTCCCGGCCGTTGAGATTGGCAAATTCCACGCCGGCCCACAGGCCGCGGCCGCGCACCTGGCGCACGACCTCGCGCGGCAGCGCCGACAGCCGGTCGTGCAGGTGCATGCCCAGCTTGGCGGAGCGCTCCTGGAGTTCGCCGGTGGACAGCATCGCGATGACCTCGCGGCCGACCGCGCAGGCCAGGGAGTTGCCGCCAAACGTGGAGCCATGCTGGCCGGGCCGGTACACGCCGAGGACCTCGCGGGAGGACACCACCGCCGAGACCGGCACGATGCCACCGCCGAGCGCTTTGCCGAGCAGGTACATGTCCGGCCGGATGTTCTCGTGCTCGCAGGCAAATGTGGTCCCCGTGCGGCCCAGCCCGGACTGGATCTCGTCGGCGATCATCAGCGCCCCGTGCGCCGTGCACGCCTCCCGGACGGCGCCCAGGTAGCCCGGCGGCGGCACGACCACCCCGGCCTCGCCCTGGATCGGCTCGATGAGGACGCCGACCACCCGCTCGTCCATGGCCGCCGCGAGCGCGGCCGGGTCGCCATAGGGCACGACCCGGAAGCCAGGGGTATAGGGGCCGTAGGAGGCGCGCGCATCCTCATCGGTCGAGAAGCTGACGATGGTGGTCGTCCGCCCGTGGAAGTTCCCCTCGAACGTCACGATGACCGCCTGCCCGGCGGGCACCCCCTTGACCTCATAGCCCCACTTGCGGGCCGTCTTGATCCCCGTCTCCACCGCCTCCGCGCCGGTGTTCATGGGCAGCACCATGTCCATGCCCGCCAGCGCGGCGAGCTCGGCGCAGAACGGGCCGAACTGGTCATGGTCGAACGCCCGGCTGACCAGCGTCACCCGCTCGAGCTGGCGCTGGGCGGCGGCGACCAGCCGGGGGTGACGGTGGCCGAAGTTGAGGGCCGAGTAGGCGGCGAGCAGGTCCAGGTAACGGCGCCCCTCGACGTCGGTCACCCACGCGCCCTCGGCGGAGGAGATAACGACCGGGAGCGGGTGGTAATTGTGCGCGCTGTGCGCGTCCGCCAGGGTGCGCAGCTGCGCGGCTGTGCTCGTGGCCCGCATTCATCCGCTCCTTGTCGACTGACGGCTGGGGTCACAATCCAGACTAAGAGCACGCCTGGGCAGGCGATATCGCTGCATCCTGCGTTCAGCAGCAGATTTGTTGCGGATTCAGGCGATGAAGCGGTGATCCGTTGCAGATGGTTCGGGGGCGGACGGTTCAGGCAATGGCCGCGAGGCGGGCCACGGCGGCGTCGATCCGCTCGTCGGTGGCGGTGAGCGCCACCCGCACATGCTCCCGGCCGGCCGGCCCGTAGAACTCGCCGGGGGCGACGAGGATGCCGGCCTCGGCGAGCAGCTGCACGCTGCGCCAGCAGTCCAGGCCGGGCCGGGCCACCCACAGGTACAGGCCGGCCTCGGAGTGCTCGGTGACCCAGCCCGCCGCCGCCAGTGCCGCCCGCAGCCGCTCCCGCCGCGCGGCGTACCTGGCGCGCTGCTCGTCGGCGTGCGCGTCGTCGGCGAGCGCCGCGGCCATCGCCGCCTGGATGGGGGCGGGCATCATCATCCCCGCGTGCCGGCGGATCTCCAGCAGCTCGGCGACGAGCGCCGGGTCACCGGTGACGAACCCCGCCCGGTAGCCGGCCATGTTCGAGCGCTTGGACAGCGAGTGCACCGCGAGCACGCCGTGGGCGGATTCCCCGCACACCTGCGGGTGCAGGATCGACACCGGCTCGGTATCCCAGCCCAGGTCCAGGTAGCACTCGTCGGCGGCGATGACCGCACCGCGTTCGCGCGCCCAGTCCACCATCTTGCGCAGGTGCGCCACCGGCAGGACCCGGCCGGTGGGGTTGGCGGGGGAGTTCACCCACACCAGGGTTACCCGCCCGGGGCCGAGCGCGGCCAGCCCGTCCGCCGCCACCGCCTCGGCCCCGGCCAGCCGGGCCCCGATCGCGTAGGTCGGGTAGGCCAGTTCCGGGTGGACCACGGTGTCGCCGGGCCCGCAGCCGAGCATCGCCGGCAAGGCGGCGATGAATTCCTTGCTGCCGATCAGCGGCAGTACGGCGGAAGGGTCGACGGACACGGAGTGGCGGCGGGCCAGCCAGCCCGCCGCCACCTCACGCACCCGCTGAGTTCCCTGGGTTGCGGGATAACCGGGTGCGTCCGCCGCGTCCGCGAGCGCCGCCCGCACCGGCTCCGGGACCGGGTCAACCGGGGTCCCGATCGACAGGTCCACGATCCCGTCGCCGTGCGCCCGTGCCTTGTCCCGGTAGGGGGCCAGGAGGTCCCACGGGAAGGTCGGCAGGCGGGCGGCGAGGGTCAGCGCTGTCCCCTACTGCATTGGCGGGTACGACGCCGTGATCGGGTGGTCATAGGGGATCTTGCCCACCTTGGACGCGCCACCGGGAGAGCCGAGGTTCTGGAAGAACTCGACGTTCACCCGGTAGAAGTCCTTGAGCTGGTCCGGAAGGTCGTCCTCGTAGAAGATCGCCTCGACCGGGCAGACCGGCTCACAAGCGCCGCAGTCCACGCACTCGTCCGGGTGGATGTACATCTGCCGGGCGCCTTCATAGATACAGTCCACCGGGCACTCGTCGATGCACGTTCTGTCGAGCAGGTCGATGCAGCCCTCGGTGATGATGTAGGTCACGTTTGGAACTCCCTCTTTCCGGCACTGTCCCCAAGATCGGTCCCGTAACGCGCAACGGCCTTAGTATTGCGCGTCTGGCGTGGCCTTTGGGGCGGTATTGCTCATTGGCCGGGGGAGCAGGTTATCAGCTGGCCCGGACCACATCCGGGCTCGTTTGGCCCTTGTCCCGCGTCCACCCGCTGCTGCCGGACGCCTCCTGCCACCGGAACCCGGCGTAGCGCACGTCGTGGATCCCGTACGACGACGCGTGCGTCACCAGCCAGGCCGCGACCGCCCAGCCCAGCGCCGGCCGGGAGGCACGCACCAGCATGGCCGGGTCGTCGCCCGGCGTTGCCGCCCGGTGCGAGCTGATCGGGCCGAACGCGTGCGCCAGCCCCTGGCGGGCCGCCGTCAGGTTGGCCTTCGCCGGGCTGGGCCCGGCGGACCAGCACCAGACCGCATGTGCGCGGTGGCCGGTGAAGTCGGTGGCGAGGGCGGCCGCCTCCGGCTGGTACTGGATGTAGGCCTGGCCGTCGGCGCTGCGCTGGACGGCCTGGGCGGCCCGGTACACCGGCTTGTGGATGTAGTCGGGCACGGTGGCCAGGGCCTGGAAGAACCTGGTGCTCGCGTAGACCGGGTCCTTCAGCTTCCGGGCCGGTCCCCAGCCCTCGGACGGGCGCTGCTGGAACACCCCGACCGAGTCGCGGTCGCCGTAGCTCAGGTTGTGCAGTTTTGATTCCTGCAGCGCGGCGGCGTAGGCGACCATGACGGCGTGTGGCGGCATCGACCGCCGGTGTGCGACCCCCGCGATGGTCGCCGCGATCGCGGCCTGCTCCGGGTCGAGCGTGACCGCGGCC
>WNGJ01007239.1_pt1 | contig 11792 bp, 21 predicted proteins | sample 5400611 | NCBI WGS metagenome assembly WNGJ01 (sample SAMN13153375, study PRJNA577476) | soil metagenome | isolation source: 40 cm soil or saprolite under Garry oak tree replicate 1 | place: USA:California | collected 2016-06-15 | reverse complement strand
AGCGCGAACCCGGCGACCCTATCACCCATATCCAGGGGGTGCGCTGGCGTACGTCGATTAGGATTTACCCCTTTTGCCGCCGGGACGTATAGTCCCGGGAGTTTTTTCGTTCACGTTGTCATGCTACATCGCGCGGAGCCATTATCTTGGGGGAGTGGCTGCTCGGGCAGGACCCGCGACGTCCGTCAGGGTCACGGACTGCCGTTGCCACTACGCTGGATCACGACCCGGTAGACCCCCGATAGCTGCCGACTTGCTGGAGCTTTATCTTCGCGCCACGCCACCTCCGGTTATCCTCCGAAGCTCGCCAGCGGCCGTGGCCACCAGACGACATCGTCACACGTCAGAAGTCGAATCCACCCTCGGTCGGAGGCTTCTGTGCGCTATATTCGGAATTCATTGCCGCAAACGCTATCCGATCCTCGTCACGCTATTGACGTAGGCAAATGCGGCTGCTGGGCAATGTCACAAAAGCGTTCATCCCTGCTGAAAGCAGGCAATGGCGAGTCCGCAGCGAGCGGCCGGCATCGGGCGCGTGAGGTCGCTAAGACGCTCGGCATCGGCCGGCGAGCGTTTATCGGGCACTGGAAGCGGGTAGAGTGATCGCCTTCCTGGCTAATGGCTTGGCCGACGACGCCCGGCGGTAGCCCCAGCGGCGGTAGCCGATCGCTTATGTGCTGATTTCCTGCGCGCCGCCCGATGCGAAGGCCTGCGTTGCGTCGTCAGGCCTTGTCCCCATACCTCGCCCGGTCGAGATGTCATGACCTCGGCGAGACTTCCGAGCCGTCGCTCAGCCTCATCGGCCATGCGCGTCGAATGTTCTCTCGCCTTGCGTGCGTAACTGACAACAGTTTCCATGTTATCGCGCAACAGCTCGCCCTGTAGTGCAGCGAAGTCCTGCGGCGTGCGGCATTGCAGAAATGCTTCAATGCGACCAAAACCCCGCTCAACGCGTGCTCGACCTATCTCTGCCCATTCCTCGAACAAGTGCTTTGCGGTTTCGCTCAATACGGTGCCGGACTGCACCATGGCGCCGAGTGGGGTTCTTTCGAAGGCCCGGTGGATTGAGTCTTCATTGCCGAATCGGGCTGCCTTCATGTCACGCTCCTGCCCCCAGACAGCACGACAACAGGGAAAAAAGGCAGTGGTTCCGGATTTCCGCGGTCCTCAACCACACCGGGAGGGTCGCGTGCATAACATTGAGACAGAGTGACGCCATCTCAACGGCTCCGGTTGGCCTTATAAGTCGCGACAACGTCTCAGGGGCAATGCGGGGCCTCTTACGCTGGGACATGAAAATCAAACGTCTTCCAGCCGGGTTCGTTGTCCCCGCCCAGCCGATTAAAGCTGCAAAGCCACTGTCTGGCACCGATTGGGTCCACGAAATCAAGCACGACGGCTACCGGCTGATGGTCCGTCGGGACGGTCCCGCAGTGCGGCTCTATACCCGCAACGCCTATAACTGGACCACGAGATTACCGGCGATTGCTGCCGCTGCCGAGCGGATCAAGGCCAAGAGCTTCACGATCGACGGCGAGGCGGTTGTGCTGGGACATGACGGCTTGTCGCGATTCGACGATCTGCGTCGGCGGGTCGCTGCACATAGCGCGATCCTCTACGCCTTCGACCTGATCGAGCATGATGGGGAGGATCTGCGCGATCGCCCGTTCCTCGACCGCAAAGCCGCGTTGGCGCGATTGTTGCGCCATACTGAGGCGGGCATCGTGCTCAACGAACACGTCGCCGGGGATGGCTCTACGGTGTTCGAACATGCCTGCCGGCTTGGCGCCGAGGGTCTCGTCTCAAAGAAGATCGACGGGACCTATCGATCCGGGCCATGCCGAGTCTGGATCAAGGTCCGCAATCCGCCCCCCAGCATAGCTGTGCAGCGGGAGCGCAGCGAGAAGTGGAATAGGTGACGTTGGGTCGTGGTCAAAACATTTAGGCCTGAAAGTCCTACTCCCGACTGACAATCCGTTAAGACGAGAACATTGTTAGCGCCCGAATGGCTCTGCAGGAGGTTCAATGCGACGAGCGTCACGGTCGCAGTTATCGTCAAAACCTCACTTCATTCCAGAATGGCGCCAGGCGCTTCAATTGCTCGCGCGCAACAAGCGTGGCGCCATCGAGGATGTGCTTGAGCTGGGTCATGGTTTCTCTCGCGAAATGCTGGGAATGCTTGTGCTCGCCGGACTCGCAACGGTGGTAACCGAGACGCTCATCGCGAACGGTACGACGTTCAAGATAGAGCGCATGCAAATCACAGACGCTGGTCGGTTTGCGATTCGAGGTTAAATGTCTGTCGTCCCGTCCACGGAAGGAACGCCGCCGCTGCTGCCTGCGTTGGCTAGCCAAGTGTGGGGCTGCTTAGACGGGCCTCGCGCTGCGCCGGCCCTCACTGATCCGCAATGGTCTTGCCCGCAGGGCCGGCGCTCGCTCGGTCGCCCAATTGCCGAGCTGCCGCAACCCGGAACGCGCCACCGGTGCCGACGTTGGATTCATGCGTGGGGCTGTCCGCGGCTGGACGGTCTCATGCGGCCCCGGTCCCCACTAATCAGCATTCGCTTACTTGGCCGGGGCCTCAATGTGCCTTGCGCCCGCGCCCAAGCAGCCCATCGCGCTCAAACTACGACGGGCCGCTTGGTCCGTCATAGTTGCGTTTCATTAGGCCAGCTTTTCGGTACATCCGACAACATGCGCGGGGCGAGATTTTGCCGCACATGATCTACTCACCAGATCGGCTCAAGACGTTAGTGCCACTTTTGACTGTTGTACCAGTTATCGATGTCCTTACGAACTTGATCTTTTGCAAGACCGTACCGCTGTTGAATCTTGCCTTCGAGCTGTTCGCGACGGCCGTTTATAACGTTAAGGTCGTCGTCAGTGAGCTTTCCCCACTTCTCCTTGACCTGGCCTTTAACCTGCTTCCAGTTTCCTTCGACTCGATTCCAGTCCATGTGAACCTCCATCGATCAGTTCACGGTATGACCGATAGAAAACACATGGGCTTCGACTACGGTTCCCGCATGCGACCAAACGCGGGGTCGTCCTAGGCTTCGAATGGCGCGACAGCCAGCAAAGAGGCGCTCCGCGCCCTTGTTCCAGCTTGTGATGATGCCATCGATGTCCTTACTGATTATTGCGTCATCACTGAACTCAACAATGGAAGCAAGCCCCCGAAACTGCTCCCTACTTTCGCGCAACGCCGTTTCCACCTCATTGCCCTTTAATTCAGCATTCTTCCTGGACGTGATGTTGCGCGTGATGCCGACAAGCTTGGCCCGGCCGCTCTCGGTGACCAGCCGCCCCGACCAATGGGCCCAACTCGTTTCACCCGTTGTTGGATTGATCACGCGGTGTTCGACACGGCGCGGCCCCTTGCCAGCGAACATCGCCTCACAGGCGTCCCGAACATGAGGCAGGTCTTCGGGATGCACGTGCGCGAAGCGTTCTTCCTCTGTTCGCGACACGTCAAAGCCAAAAACCGACCGTGGGTCGCCGATGATTTTCATGATGCGCGTGCCGCAGTCAAATTCCCAGACGTACTGGCCGGCCGACACCAAGGCGAGCTCCAGTGCTTCGCTGCTCACACGCAAAGAAGCTTTGACATCTCCCAACTCGGCGAGTGTCTGACGAAGCGTTTCACCAGCCTTCACGCGCTCGGCATCGGACGGATCAAGAAGCAGCCTAGCCAGCACCTCGTGCTTCTCCAGCACCGAGCGCATGTCAGGTTCGATCGATAACTCGGGACGAGTTTCGGTCCAGAAATGGGCGGTGCGGACAAAGGCAAGAAAGGCTGTAAGGGTTTCGAACGTGCCGTTGCCAACTGCGCGCCGCACGGCTTCACAGGCGCGTTCCCACCTGCTCGGCTCGAGAAACATGACCGTTAGCGCGTCGAACAGGTCATATTCCGCCTGGGTGTCAGGCGCCGGAATGTCCTTCGCCTCTTCGTAACCTTCGAGACCGGGGCCTAACCTTTGGATCGCCCGCAGGCCGGCCTTCGCCGATCAAAAACCCGACATGGCGGACAATGCAGTAGCGAATCTCACAGAAGCGCGAGAGATGGACGAACAGCCGTTCCTTGAAGAGAGACGGCAACGGGCTGTCGATATAAGCGGACTTGGCGAAGGCCCACAGTTGCTCATGAGCCCAGGGGCCGCGGACGCTGAACAGAAGAAGTTCGGCATGACGCCGAAGCAGCCTGACACTTCGCGTTCAAAAGCAGCTCTGGTGCCTATTGTGATCGCGACATCTGACCCTGCTCGCTCCGACATTTGGCCCGCTCCATTCGCCTTCAATCTGGAGACGAGCGCCCGCGTGTCAAGATCGATCGGCGCCGTCCGGGGGAGTTCGACAGAGGCATCGGCTTTTAACGCTGCAACCACCTGGGGTGGAGAGGTCGCGCCCCACTCTGCTTCGCGTGCTCGATACCAGCCCGCTGTGCCGCCCTGGTGGCCTCAGCCTGGGCCTGGGAGGTCGCAGCGATGAAGGCGACCAGCGCGTCACGGACGGCTCGCTGCATAGGATCACGGGTCGCGCCATCGAACGTGAAGTTGTTGATCACCGTGCGCGGATCACCGTGCGGATCGCCACACCCCTTCGCAATACGCCTGGGCTGCTGCGTCATTCAGCCACCCCGACGGGCCAACTGACTCACAAACATTCATGGCGGTTCGACGTTGGCCAACAAGTAACTCGACAGCGGAACGAATTCCACAGGAGATAAGGCCATGTTGAATACAAGAAAGTACGCAGCAGTGGCTTTTCTCGGCGTGGGTCTCGCAGTTGCGGCGGCCACGTCGGCTTCGGCACATCACTACGGCCATGGTTACGGATACCGGCCGTACTATGGCCATGGCCACCCCTACTACGGTTATGGCTACGCCGGTTGGCATGCGGCTTACGGCTATCGTGGCTGGGGCTGGCACCGCGTTTATGGCTACGGCAGTGCCCCAGCGTACGGCTACGGGTGCTGTCGCCCTTACTACGGGCGTTACGCTTATCCTGGGTACTATGCGCGGTATCGATATTATCGACCGGGCTTTGCCTACACAGCGTTCCGACTTTACCGACCGGCTTACGCCCACGCAGCGTACCTCCCGCGGTTTGGGTTTTATCGCGTCGCGAGCCTCGCGCGCTTCCTCCTCTGGTAGTCGGATTGTCATACACGAAGATGTCCATGCGAAGCTGTCGCTAATGAAGCAGCTTAGAGACGTGAGGAATTCACATGCAGGTGCACCAAATAATGTCCCAACCGGTTGAGGTCATAGATCCGAGTACAACGAGCCGCGAAGCGGCAAGACTGATGCGAGACCAGAACATCGGCTCGCTGCCAGTCGGAGAGGACGGTCGATTGGTCGGGATGGTGACGGATCGCGACATCGTCGTTGGCGCGGTCGCCGAGAATGCATTGCCGAGCAACACGGCTGTCGGTGCAGTCATGTCGCAGGGCCTCTACTACTGCTTTGAGGACGATACTCTCGTAGAGGCGGCGAATATCATGGCGGACCATCAGGTCCGTCGCTTGCCCGTTCTGAACCGAAACCAGAAACTGGTTGGCATTATCGCCATCGCCGATATTGCCCGTACTGGTTACAGGGAGGCGGAGGACACGGCAATCGAGGGCGTCTCACAGCCATCCGGGCAGGCGCGTCGCTGACTTCGGAATACATAGGAGCCCTGCTGGCCTAAGGAAACAGAGTGGGCCCCAGCCACTGAATGACAAGGCCGCGGGGCCTGGCTCGGGCTGGTGCCGCGGCAGATCTCGACCGGAGACCGCACCATCCTCGGTAAAATATCGAAGCGCGGTAATCGTTACCTGCGCGTCCTGTTCGTGCAGGCAGCCTGGGTGGTACTGATCACCGGCCGTCGTGCTGAATATGCGCCGCGAGATCAAGCGGATTGACGTCTCCGCCCTCAATGTCGACCGACTTGACGGGAACCTGTTTTTATACCGGCACCCACGTAGCGTTTCGTCGATCGTATTTATATCCGGCCGCACTCTTGAGAGCGTCCTTTGTGGTGTTCATAGTAAGCCACCGGTCACGCTTTCCGTGAGTGTCATGGACGTTATCAAACGGCACTGCCACGTGCTTCTCGCCCATGCCCAGGAAGCCGCCGACCGACACTATGAAGGCAGAGATCTTTCCGTCCTTATCCACCAAGACGTCGCTGATTTCGCCGATCTTATTCTCGGAAGGATCATAGACGTCTTGTTTATACCAGTTCGTTACCGTGGAAGCGCCCGGCGGCAAAGTCGCTAATGTCTGCGACTGCGCCTGCGACGCCGCGCCGGTCGTCTGCCTCTGCTGCGCATAGGCGGCACCGGTCAGAGTTGCCGCAACAGCGGCTGCCACAACGAGTTTGCTTAGCATCTTCGTGCTCCATTGCTAGCCTGTTATTTGCCAACGCCCGCGCATGAAGGGTTGTTCCCCCTGGCGCGTACCCCGTCGTTTGAAGGCGCCTGGCGATAGTATCTGAGACAGCACTCACCCGGCGCGTCGCCGACGCTCGCCGTGTCATTCAACCACGCGAGGGCAAACGGACCGGCGGTAAAAGCAAAGAGGCTAAGTTCCCGCCTCGCATCGTAGAGGCGGTTGTCGGCGCGCTGCGGGCCGAGTTTGCAGCCACTTACCTTGCAGCCATACTTATCAATGCCGAAGAGATGGAAACCCACAACGCCAACTCGTTATCTACCAGGTCGCCAAAAGTCCTGGTGAGCTTACGCCGGAACAGGAGCGGCAAGTCGGATATATTCGGCGCTCCGCAGAAAGCCTCCTTGAACTTGTCAACGATCTTCTTGATCTGGCAAAGGTAGAGGCCGGCAAAGTCGAAGTGAAAGCCACGTCTTTCACGGTTTCAAGCCTGTTCGGCGCGTTGCGCGGAGCGTTGCGCCCTCTCCAGGTCAGTCCCTCGGTTGAGTTGATATTCGATAGAGTCGACGACATGCCGGAACTCCTGACCGACGAGGCCAAGGTTGCGCAAATCCTCCGAAACCTGATTTCCAACGCGCTCAAGTTCACTGAAAAAGGCGAAGTGAGGGTGCGGGCTCAGTACGAGGGCGACTCCAAACTGGCTATCTTTTCGGTCCGTGACACAGGCATCGGAATTGCTCCCGCCTCGGGCAGATCTCCCGCGAAGTGTTTGACGCCGCTTTGTTTGAGCCAGATGCGCCCTTCCGGCACATCGAGGTGGTCGAACACGGGGGACGTCGGAAACTTGCCAAGCAGGCTCTGAGAGGTTTCGTCGGCATCCGGCGCGAGGGCCGCGATATAGACGAGCGCGGCTACCCGCGCATCGGTCCCTGCGTGCGTGATCAGTGTTCCACCATAGGAATGGCCGACGAGGATCGCCGGGCTGGGGACCCGACCAAGGCATGCCTTCACGGCGGCGACGTCGGTCGCGAGGGAATCGAGGCCGTGCTGACTAGCCATCACGTCATGGCCCTCGGTCTGGAGCGTTGGGATCAACTTGCTGAAGCATGATCCATCGGCCCAGAGGCCATGCGCGAAAACGATGCTTGGTTTGGTCACGATAGTCTCCGTTGGCTGCGTGAACCTTGATCGCGATGCGTAGCCTAAAGCAACTTAGCTTCATGTCTTATTGCGTTATCATCAAGACAGCCAACAGACGCCGGCAACGATAATCGGGCGAAAGTGAAAATGACGGATCGGGCATCAGGCCAAATACGTTTGAGCCGCTCAGCCTCTCAAAAGCGGTCTTAAAGGCAGCGGCAAGGAGTCAGCAATGGGTCATAACCGGCCGTCGCTCTCCTTTCAAATGCCCGGGCGAACTGATAGCGTGACCAATGAGCTGCCAGAGGGACGTGCCGTAGTCCTGAAATGAAGCAGCGTTGCGCCCTCGGCCGGCCACATGTGGTCGATTGAGTGGTGCTCTGCCTTGCCGTCAGGGGGGCTTGTCATGAAACTTCCGCGCCGTCAATTCCTGCATCTGGCAACGTGCGCTGCCGCGCTTCCGGCCGCGTCGCGGATCGCGAGGGCGCAAGCCTACCCGGCCAAGCCGGTGCGGTTCATCATCGGATATGTCTCCGGAGGCTCGGCCGATGTCACCGCGCGGCTGATGGGTCAATGGCTCTCGGACCGGCTGGGCCAGCCGTTCATCGTCGAAAGCCGGCCGGGTGCGGGCAGCAATATCGGCACCGAGGCGGTGATCCGCTCGGCCCCGGACGGTTATACGATCCTGCTGGTAGCGCCGGCGAATGCGATCAACGCGACGCTTTACGACAAGCTCAACTACAATTTCCTTCGCGACATGGCGCCGGTCGCCGGCATCATCCGGTTTCCGAACGTCATGGAGGTCAATCTGTCGGTTCCGGCCAAGACGGTTCCGGAATTCATCGCCTATGCCAAGGCCAATCCGGGTAGGATCAACTATGCGTCGTCCGGCAACGGGTCGACCATCCATATGTCCGCCGAGCTTTTCAAGATGATGACCGGCATTGAGATGGTTCATGTGCCGTATCGCGGCGGGGCGCCGGCGCTGACCGACATGCTGGGCGGCCAGGTGCAGGTGATGTTCGATAACGTGCCCACGTCCCTTGAGCACATCAGGTCCGGCAGCCTGCGGCCGCTGGCGGTTACCACGGCGACGCGCTCGGCTGTGCTGCCGGACGTCCCCACCGTGGCGGATTTCGTGCCGGGCTACGAGTCGAGCGCGTGGTACGGCGTCGGCGTGCCGAAGGGCACGCCTGCGGAGATCATCGACAGGCTCAACCGGGAGATCAATGCCGGTCTCGCCGATCCTAAGCTGGAGGCGCGATTTGCCGAACTGGGTGCCGCGGTTCTTCCGGGCTCGCCTGCCGATTTTGGCAAGCTCTTGGTGGACGAAACCGAGAAATGGGCCAAGGTGGTGAAGTTCTCGGGCGCGAAGGCGGACTGATCCAGGACGACCCATCCGGATATTCCATAGTTCTCGTACTGCGAATGACCACCGATCCCTCGATGACCGGTTAGGGTCATGTTCTGCCGTCGCGCGCCAACCCTAGTGGCGGCAGCTTATCCCCAGATAGCTGCCGTGCCCGGCGACGCTGGTGACGGCAGGGTTGGGCCACTTCCGGACTCATGCACCGCACAAATCGCGAAGACTTAACGTCACTATGCTTGCCGCTGGGGGACCACCGGCATCATCTGCGCCAGTGTGACGTCTGGCCAACTTATCGCCGGTGGACGGGACGTCCTGGGACTACGAGAGAAGAAAGTCAGGTCAGAAGTCGGGCGTTTTTGCCTCGGGCTGAGGAAACAGGTTCTGGTTGAAGAAATCGCCGTTGTTCTCAGCGCAGACGGTCTCCAGCATCGGGCCATCGTCGCTGCCCGCTGAGTCGAATCCCGCCCCGGCCTTGCAAGGGCTACCCGACGCAAGGCCTCTCCATCCAGAATCCCGAATTCCAAGGTCATTACATGTCTGAAGCAACAACCCGTTCCACAACGGCCCGCATCCGTTTCCCGAACGAATTTCTGGCCGAACTCGACGCCTGGGCCGCCGCCCATGGCCTGCCCCGCAGCGTAGCCGTCCGCGTCCTCATCCTTCGTGGATTGAGCCTGAACCTGAAGTGGACCCCGTCGGCGGGACTCCTTCTCTGGGATTATTAGTTGCCACCGTCCCTTGCTCCCGCAACGCCTCCAACGCGATCTTCGCCTTCAGCGCCGCGTCGATCTTCCGTCTCGTCTTCTTCGTCATCTCCCGCTCCGTCTGTGGTGACGGAACGGCTCCGAATCCAATTAGTCAACCGGTCCCAAATCCGGGGGCCACTTCAGCCTACTCGGGTCACCAACTTCGCCGAAGCGGCAGAGTAGAGGGGGGCAACCATGACCAACAGCAGCATCCGTTCCGACCGCCGCCGCAACCGCACTGCCGCTGCCAAGCCGGCAGCCAAGCCCCCTCCCATGAATTCGTTGAACTCTACCTCGGCGACGAGCAGTGCCAGTGGCTGACCAGATCATCGTCATTGCCAACCGGGACCGGGCCGAACTCGGCCGCATGCTGGCTGCCTGGCAGGCCCGCTAAGCTAAGCCCGCCTAGCCAGCGCTAGTGTACCGACACTAACACTTGTCTCTCCCTAGCATGCCCCAGACTCGCATCAACACTAGTCTGGGGGAATCCTTTTGTTAGTGCCGGAACACTAGCCACCGACGGCGCCGGCCTTAATCGCGGCAACAGAGCTGCCGGTCGTAACGGTACCTTCCACGATAGCCTTCGACCGGATATCCATATCCGTAGTAGGGTCCATAATAGGGGTAGGGGCGGCCATAGTAGGGTCCGTAATAGGGGTAGGGGTAGGGGTAGTAGGGCGCGGCGAGTGCTCCGCCGACGATGGCGCCACCGATAAATCCCGCCCCAACACCCCAGCCGAATCCCCTACCCCACACCATCTCGATGTCGGTTCCTGCCGCGTTTCTGATCGCAAGTGGATCAGCCAACGGCAAGGCCGATGCCACATTCGAAGTAACCGTAATGCTCGCCGCCACTACAGCGATCGAGAGGCAGAGCGTTCCCTTGGACATTGACATTTCTCCGTTCTTCTTCGCCTACGGGAGCCATGATGCGCGGAAATTAAGGCGCCACCGCGAATATGCTGCTTCGGTGCCGGCCTACCTCACACCGCCGCCTGCCGTCGCTGGCGCGACTGCTCACCAGGCGTTGGGTGACCGAAGGCGTCCTTCTTCGGCATGGGACCGTTGAGCGAACACCATCTTTGACGATCCGTTTCCTGCTTCGGCGAGCTGTCCAACATCCTGGGGACTCTGACCGTCCCGTTCGTGCTTCGCCTCACTTGGTCCGCGAACGGACTGCTCTTCTGGGTTCTTGACGATGTCTTTTAACATTGGTCGATTTTGCGGCTGCAGGGACGGTATGCGCCCCAGCCCCAGCAGATAACGTCACCAATCGATCAATTAGCCATCGGCCCGCAGGACCCGGCGGCGTTTCGATCTTGTGTGCCACCTGCATCGGGTACACTCCCCCGCGCCAATCAGGAAGCTCCAATCGTACGAGCCTGCCGGCTTCGATATCGGCGCGAACCATCGGTTCCGGCATTCCGCCCCAACCGAAACCACTGAGCAGTAGCTTGTGCTTCAATGTCAGATCACCAACCCGCCAGGTCGCCAGGCTGACAACGCCCTGGTCTCGCCCTTCGCCCGCAGGTCGATCCGATAGAACAAGCTGGACGTGGTCGAGGGCACGCGCAGCGGATTTGTCGCCAGCCCGGGCAAGCGGATGGCTGGAAGCAGCGACCGGGATGAGCGTAACTCCGCCGATCTCAATTCGCCGCAGACCCGTGCTGTCCATATGCATGAGCCCTCCAATGGCGATCCCGGCATCACCGTTGCGGATGAGTCGTTCAACGCCACCGAGCGCTTGCACCAGGAGCCGCAGCGGCACGGTTGAAAACTTCATGTGAAAATCATTGAGCACCGCTACCAGCTGGTTGCTCGGATACATGGGGTCGACGACCAGCGACACTTCTGATTCGAGCCCCTCGAGAAGGCCCCGCGCACGCGCGCGCAACGTGTCGACGCTGTGAGCGACAGCCTTGGCTTCTGAGACGATCGCCTCCCCGACACGACTCAGTTTCGGCTTTCGTGTGGTTCCGCGATCAAAAAGGCTAAGGCCAAGTTGCGTCTCCAGCGTGTCGATCGCGTAGCTGACGGCTGACGTCGCCCGCCGCAGACGCTTGGCAGCTCCGGTGAAGCTTCCCTCCTCGACTACGGCCAGCAGCACCAAAAGCTGGTCTACACTCGGCGTTCCGGGAGCTTGCATTTCGAATTTCCTGAAAA
>WNGJ01019352.1_pt1 | contig 11793 bp, 11 predicted proteins | sample 5400611 | NCBI WGS metagenome assembly WNGJ01 (sample SAMN13153375, study PRJNA577476) | soil metagenome | isolation source: 40 cm soil or saprolite under Garry oak tree replicate 1 | place: USA:California | collected 2016-06-15 | reverse complement strand
CTAACGAGGCCATCAAGAAGTTGATCGGCTTGCAAGCGCGTACCGCTCATGTCGTTCGCAGCGGGCAAGAAGTAGAGCTTCCCATCGAGCAGGTGCGGGTGGGCGACGAACTGGTGGTGCGCCCTGGCGAGAAGATTCCTGTTGATGGAGTCGTGCTGAAAGGTCTCTCATCAGTAGATGAGTCCATGATTACGGGTGAGAGCATACCCGTTGAAAAAGCTGAGGGAGAGTCCCTGATCGGCGCGACCATCAACCAGCGGGGACTCCTGCGCATGCGCGCCACCAAGGTGGGAGCCGATACCGTGCTCGCCAGTATCATTCGTATGGTTGAGCAGGCGCAAGGCTCCAAGGCGCCTATCCAGCGTTTGGCCGACACCATTTCGGGCATTTTCGTCCCCGTCGTGCTGGTCATTGCGGCGCTTACCTTCATTGCCTGGGCCATTCTTGGCAATCTGACTGCCGCGAGTACTTCTGGTATGATGGCAGCCAGCAACCCCTGGATCATCGCCATTGTGGCTGCGGTGGCCGTGCTAGTAGTTGCTTGCCCATGTGCGCTGGGGTTAGCCACCCCGACCGCCATCATGGTGGGAACAGGCAAGGGCGCTGAACAGGGCATCCTGATCAAAGGCGGGGAGAGCCTGGAACGCATCCACGCGGTGCGCGCGGTGCTGCTCGACAAAACGGGCACCATCACCAAAGGCAAGCCCGAATTGACCGATGTCGTCGCTGTTGGAGGCGGGCAGGCCGATGAGATGTTGCGTCTCGCGGCCTGTGCGGAGCAAGGCTCCGAGCATCCCCTGGCCGCAGCTATTGTCGAGGGGGCCAGAGCGCGAGGATTGGCGCTCGGTGGGTCTCCCGAACACTTTACCTCCATTACCGGGCGCGGCCTGGAGGCCACCGTCGAGGGGCAAGCAGTGCTTGTCGGCACCCGTCGTCTGCTGAGCGAACGCTCTCTCGCCTATGATGTGCTAGAGGAGCAACTGGCCGCGTTGGAGCAGCAGGGCAAGACCACCATGCTCGTCGCCATCGATGCGCGCGTGGCGGGGCTGGTGGCCGTGGCCGATACCGTCAAAGTGGGCTCACGAGAGGCCGTCCAACACTTACGCGCGCAGGGGCTGGCTGTCTGGATGATGACCGGTGACAACCGGCGGGCTGCCCAGGCGATTGCCGCGCAGGTTGGTATTGCTGCCGAGAACGTGCTGGCGGAGGTCCTGCCGGAAGACAAAGCCCATCAAGTCAAGCGCCTGCAGGAGCAGGGGCTGATCGTGGCCTTTGCCGGTGACGGCATCAACGATGCGCCCGCGCTGGTGCAGGCGGACGCCGGGATCGCCATGGGCACGGGCACCGATATCGCCATGGAGGCCTCGGACATCACCCTGGTCAAGGGCAACCTGAAGAGTGTCGCGACCGCGCTGGCCCTCTCACGGGCAACGCTGCGTACCATCAAGCAGAATCTCTTCTGGGCCTTTGCCTACAACGTCATCCTGATCCCGACCGCGATCCTGTCACCGCTCATCCCGCTCCTGCGGGAGAATGCGCCGATCTTCGCGGCGGCGGCGATGGCGCTCTCCTCGGTGACGGTGGTCAGCAATTCGCTGCGGTTACGACGTTTTGGGCGGTAAAGAAGAGTGTTGCATGAAAGGAAGACCTGAGATGCAAGAAGAACGAAAGCCGGATGTACTGAAACGCCTCTCGTACATCGAGGGGCACGTGGCGGGCATACGCAAGATGGTAGAGGAGGATAAGTACTGTATCGACATCCTGCGTCAAACCTACGCGGTGCGCAAGGCGTTGGAAAAATTGGAAGCGCTTATCCTGGAAGGGCATCTGCGTACCTGCGTCCCGGAAGGAATTAAGGGTGATCGCGAGGAGGAAGTCATCCAGGAGCTAGTTCAGCTCTACGCGATTGCCGGAAATCAGTAGCTATTGAATCAAAGGAGGATATGTTACATGGAATCTACCACACTGGTAGCCCCCGACATTTCTTGCGAGCATTGCCAGCACGCGATCGAAGGGGCCGTTGGCAGACTGGATGGCGTGGTTAGGGTCGACGTTGACATCCCGACAAAGAGGGTTCATGTCAACTACGACCCGCAGAAAATCACGCTGACAAAGATCGAAGAGGTACTCGACGATACCGGCTATACGGTAGCAAAGTAGCGATTCGTCCAGTCTCTGGTATGTATGGCGAGGACGGCAGGGTATCCCTACATACGATCTTGCCGTCCTTTCTTGCATGACAGGTCTTTCAGCAGAGTGCTGTGTCTTTCACACGGTTTTTCACGTAATGATGATGAGTACAATGTATTTCTTACTGTGCATAAGCGTTTATCCCCTCTTCAAGTGAAAACTGTGGCGTAGAGAGAATACCTGAATAAGGTCAGATTACTAGCACTTACCGGTACTGACACAAGGAGGCGATCCAATGACAGGCAACATTGCGGGAGATTACGCGCTGGCGGCGGTCATGCTTGCGCTCGCCCTCGTGTTAGGTCTGCTGACCCTGGCGGCAGGTCGTTTGTTTGGACCACCTCGACGCCCGCAGGAGAAAAATCCTCCGCCTGAACATGGAGGCCGAACAGGTCACAAAACCTGGGTGCAGTTTCGCCTGCGCTATGCCGTGATGGCCCTGCTCTTCGTGGCCTTCGATATGGAAATGGTGTTTATGTTTCCCTGGGCGGTGGTCTACAAGCGAGTAGGATTGGTGGCGTTTTTCGATATGTTCGTCTTTATCGCTATCCTGGCCGCCGCGATCTTCTTTGCCTGGAAGGAAGGTGCCTTTGACTGGGAACGGTAGGAGCGCGACAAGCACGCAGCGCGGGCGGTTTGCCCAGATTCGGCAAATGACCCACCATTATTTCGCCATCGATGGAGGCAGCGGGGCTCACTTACTGGAGGCGCTGTCAGGGCGATATCCCTACATACAGCAGGTCGCCTCGCCTCGTCATGCCGACCTGCTGCTGGTGGTCGAACCAATCAATCGCAAGCTTGCTCCAGCCGTGGGAGAGCTTGCGAGGGCGCTGCCGCGGCCCGCCCGCATTCTGACTGTTGGCGAACCCGGAGCCGAACGCGACCACTTTCCAGGAAATGATATTGTTCGCGTCGAGGAGCTGTTCCCCGGCTCGCATCGTGTGGCTTTGACCTCGGTAGAATCCGTTTTCGAGGCGATGCTGCGCTCAGAACAGTGGCCTACGACTGAAAAGATCGAGCAGCCAACTGTAGAGGAAGCGACGATTCAGCTTCCATCGAAGCAAGAGCAGGAGATGGCAACCGAGCTGGTTGTGTTGAGCCTGGGACCGGTTCAGCCGTTTACGGCAGGTCCACTCCGCCTCTTGCTTATTTGTGATGGAGAGCAGGTACTCTCCGCGCAGCAGGAAGCGGGTTATGCCTCCCGTGGAATTGCTGGGGCCATGACCCGCATGGATTGGCCACAGGCGCTCCCTCTGGCCCGCCGCCTCGATCCACTCGCGCCACTCGCCTCTCAGCTTGCCTATGTGCGCGCGGTTGAACAGCTGCAAGGTTGGCAGCCTGCATCACAGGTGGCCATGCTGCGCGAGGCGGCACTAGCGATGGAGCGCGCGCAAAATGTGCTCTGGTGGCTTGTGCGTTTCGCGCGCATCCTGGCTGATGCTGCGCTGACCGGCCGTGCCAATCAACTGGCGTCAAGACTGGCCGGGGATATCGCGCAATCCTGGCGGCAGGCGCCTTTCACGTGGGTGTTGCCACAGCTGCAGGTGCCTTTCGCTACCGTTGCTGGAAATACTGAAGCGATGGCGCGCCGGCAAAAGATCGCGACTGAGGTCGAAGCCTTGAGACGGGATATCGAGCGCAATCGCCTATTTGCTCTTCGCACTCGCGGCATCGGTGTGCTGGCAACGGAACGCCTCAAGGAAGCGGGGGTGAGTGGGCCGGATCTCGCGGGGAGCGCAGACGGCGCGGGTGATGTTCAGAGCCGCGTTCTCGCCCGATTGGACGCCGCGACCATTGATCTGCGACAGGCGGGCGAAGTACTGGCGGCAGGCGAATCGGCTCCGACGCGTGCAGCAAGCTGGGATGCGCCTGCCGGAGAGGCGCGTGTGACGGTTCGTGGTCCTCGCGGTGATATCGGCCTGCGCCTGGTGAGCGAGGGTGAGGAGCAACTCGCGCACGTTGAGTGGCAGCGTCCCTCTGCCGCGTTGTTACCCCTGCTCCCGGAGACCGTGGCCGGTCAGAAGCTCGCGGATGCGGAAATCATCATAGCGAGCCTCGATCTTGCGATGGCGGAGGCCGACGGATGAACATTGTGCTGATCTCCTTGCTGTTACTGCTCGGATTGCTACTCGGCGCGTATTGCATTGCGGTGATGGAGCAACTTCTGCTTGTTGGTCCACGTCGCATAGGCGTGGCTCTGTTCTTGCCAATTGCCGATGCCCTTGCGCTGCTGCGCCAGGAAAACCTGTTGCCGCGCGGCGCGGATACCTTTCTGTTCCGGTCGGCGCCCTTTGTTGCAGTGGCGGTCGTCTCCCTGGTTGCATTAGTTATTCCACTTGGGCCAGGTTTAATCGGCTTCGATCCCGCCATTGGCCTTTTCTACTTTATCGTGCTGCTCAGCCCGTTCGTTGTCGCCATGATGAACGCCGGCTGGAGCCAGAACGCGAAGGAGGGATTGTTCGCCACCTTCCGGGCAGCAGCCGCGCTCATCAGCTACGAAGTACCCATCGGCTTTGCCGCCATTGGCCCGGTCATGGCGGCGCAGTCCCTCTCGATCCAGCAGATTGTGAGGTCGCAGGCGGGACTCTGGTACGTGGTCTGGCAACCCCTGGGGCTGGTCATCTACCTGCTGGCATCTCTCTTCGTCACCTTTCGTCATCCGTTTGATAGTGCCCTGGGCGGGAGTGAACTTGAGGCGGGCGTCTTGTCGGAGTATTCCGGGCCGCGTTTGTTGCTCTTCAAGTTCGCCTTGCATGCGATTTTTCTCATCTTGATGAGCATGGGGGTGGTGCTGTTCTTCGGTGGCTGGCAGGGGCCGTTGCTTCCGGCGCCTCTGTGGTTGGTACTGAAGACCCTGGCGCTGAGCATCCTTGTCCTCTGGGGAGGCCGCTTCCTCCCGCGGCTGCGCCATGACCAGATGCTGGCCCTCTCCTGGAAAGTTCTCTTACCCGCCTCGCTCGTCAATATCACGCTGGTGGGCATTCTGACGCTTCTCGTGCCAGGAGGTAGCTCATGAGCGGTGTGTTTGCATGGATCATTTTTCTTTCTCTTTCGGCGGTCGCCGTTGTCACGGCGGCGGGTATGCTCCTGACCATGAGCATGTACCGCGCCGGGCTGGCGTTGATGGCGAGCTTCGTCGCGCTGGCCGGCCTGTTCATTCTCCTGAACGCCGATCTACTGGCGGCTATTCAAATCATGATGAACGTCGGCGGCATGCTGGTGATGGTGCTGTTCATGGTCATGATCATGATGGACCCCGGCGGCGAGATGATGTGGGGCATGAAACGCGATATGCGCATACCAGGCCCTGGCGCCTTTTCCATGACGATGCCGCGAGGCAGACCGCCAGAAGAAGAGCCTGGCGGGGAAAAGGAGCAGCCGGGATCATCTCAGGTGAGCGAGTGGACCTGCCCGATGCATCCAGAGGTACGGCAAGATCAGCCCGGGACCTGCCCGAAATGCGGCATGAACCTCGTTCCAGCAGAGGAGGCCGCTCAGGAGCAGCGCGGAAGAGCAATGGAAGATGGCGATAGCAGTAGCCACGATATGCCTATGGACCATACTGCTTCTGCTGACGATGCTCACATGAGTGATCACGAGATGAGCATGCACAACATGGACATGAGCGGGAGCGGTCACGATATGCACATGACAGGTCATAGCACGAATGGGTCTAGTATGGCGCCTCGGCAGTATTACGACACGATGGTCGATATGGCCATGTCAACGGCCCAACTGCCCTGGGCGATCGCGCTCGGAGCACTGGCGGCCATCCTGCTCATCATCCTGGTGATACTGACGCCCTGGCCGCTTGCCGCGGGAGGCCCAACCCAGGATGCAACGACCATGGTGGGCGAACTGCTGCTCTCGCGCTATATGATTGGTTTCGAGGGAGCGGCGTTCTTAATCCTCGCAGGTATTGCGGGCGCGGTCATCCTGGGAAAACGCGAGCGCAAACCTGTGGAACAGCCCGAAGCCCAGCAGCAAACCGGAACCGAGGAGGCTGAGCAACAGACGTATACCTGTCCGATGCATCCAGAGGTGCGGCAGAATCAACCTGGAAACTGCCCGAAATGCGGTATGGCGCTGATCCCGGCACAGGAGACGCCTGCAACAAGCGGGAGGAACAGACAAGGAGAACACGCATGAATGGACCAGGACTCGTTCCATTTCTGATCGTCGGCGCGCTCTTGTTCGGCATCGGCGTCGTCGGGGTACTTTCACAGCGCAGCGCTCTCATGGTGCTGATGAGCATCGAGATCATCCTCAACGCCGCCTTGCTCACGCTCGTCGCGTTCTGGCGCTTTGTGAAACCGGTCAACTTTGACGCCCAGGTCTTCGCGATCATCATCTTCACCATCGCAGCCGTCGAGATGGCTGCCGGGCTTGGGCTGTTTCTCATGGTCTTCCGCCAGCGCGGCACTGCCCATGTTGATTCGTTAAAGGACCTGAAGCGATGAGCGGCGTGCAACTGTTCTGGCTGGCCCCTGTCCTGCCGCTGCTTGTCTTTGCACTGCTTGCCGTTGGCGTGGTGCGCTATGGTCGGCTGGCCTCGGGACTGGCTGTTGCGGGGATGGTAGGAGCAAGCATCGTTTCCATCCTCGGACTTCTTGATGCAGCGCAGGGCAAGCGGGCCATGCTCTCGATCCCCTGGCTAGCAGTTGGTGGACGCCAGCTCTCGCTCGGCCTCTGGCTCGATCCCCTGAGTGCGTTTGGGGCAACGCTGGTCTCGGTTGTCGGACTGGTCGTCTTTCTCTATGCGGTCAGTTATATGGCGGAAGATCCCCGTCGCGGTCGTTTCTTTGCCGAGTTCAGCCTCTTTACCGGTTCCATGCTGACGCTCGTACTTGCTGCTGATCTCATCACGCTCTTTATCGCCTGGGAACTGGTGGGTCTCTGCTCCTACCTGCTGATTGGCTTCTGGTTTGAACGTCCGGGAGAGAACGGGAAATGGGCAAATCGATATCGTCCTTGGCGCTTCCACACAGGGACACATCGCATCTGGCCTGCTGCTGGCAATCGCACTGCTCATCTTCGCCGGAGCGGCAGGCAAATCCGCCCAGTTCCCTTTTCAAGGGTGGTTGCCGGATGCCATGCTTGGTCCTACACCCGTCTCAGCGCTGCTGCATTCGGCGACGATGGTCGCGGCAGGCGTCTTCCTGGTGGCGCGGCTCTATCCACTCTTCCTTGTGGCTGGCCCTTCTTTACAGGTCGTCGCCTGGATAGGCGCGATCACCGCACTGCTGGGAGGGTCGGCGGCGCTGGTTGAACATGACGTGAAACGCACGCTGGCGTATTCAACGATGAGCCAGATTGGGTTGATGTTTGTTGGGCTGGGCAGTGGCAGCCTGGCAGCTGGTATCCTGCTTCTGCTGGCGCAGGCCTTGTACAAGGCCACGCTCTTCTTAGGCGCGGGCGCGGTAGATCGCGCAGTTGGGGGAACAGCCTTCGAGTGCATGGGCGGGCTTGCCCGGCGTATGCCGCTCACCGCGATTGCCTTTGCCATAAGCGTCATCGCACTCGCCGGACTGCCCGTGACATTGGCGCTGCCGCCAAAGGACGCGGTGCTGGCTGCCGCGTGGCAAGCAAATAGCGCGCTTTTCGTGGTTGCCCTTGTAGCGAGCTTGCTCACCGCGTGGTACAGCGCGCGGATTTTTGGCCTGGTATTTCTTGGGAAAGCATCTGAACCGGCGCGACAGGCGCGTGAAGCGAAGCAAGGATTGCTCTTACCCCTCCTGGTGATAGCTGCGCTCATTCCCATTGGCTTGCTCGCGGACGCAGCTCTGCTAGGGCATCCGCTCGAACACCTGCTCGGAATGCCTCTACCAGAAGTACCTATAGTCACCATCCTGGCGCTCGCTACTGCCGTGGGGGGTGTTGTAATGGGACTCGGCGCGAGGCTGCGCTGGCCCGCGTCTGTTTCCTGGCCCGTACTCAATCGGGTCACACCTTTGTTTGCAGGCGAGTTTGGTCTCAAGGTGCTCTATCAGGAAGTGACGCGGTTGGGGTTCCGGGTTGTCGCATGGCTGGGCGTGTCTGACCGCCAGGTATTCGATACACTGCTGGGTGGCATCGTAGCAGGCGTGCTGGCGTTCGTACGGGGATGCGGCAGCATTGATCGACGCGTTTTCGACGCTTTCGCGCGGATGCTCGCCGATGGGACCCTGGCAGTTGTGCGTGCGTCCGGCCGTTTTGATGTGCGGCGGTTCGATGCTGCGGTGCGCGACCTGGGCCGGGGCATGCTCGCCCTGGGCCAGCGGGTCAGGGTTGCGCAGACGGGACGTATCGAGAATTACCTGCTCATGGCCTTCGCCTGGGGCCTGTGCGTTCTTCTTGTAGCTGTGGCGGCTACGTTCGTGCGGTAAGGAGGCGCGCTGCAATGCTCTCGATTCTGACATTTCTTCCGCTTGCCGGTGTACTGGCGCTCTACCTCGCGCCGGGCCGCATCGCCTGGCGCTGGATCGCCACGATCACCGGTGGTCTTGAACTCGCGGTTGGCATCGTTCTGGCGGTCCTGTTCAACTGGGGCAATGGAACCCTGCAACTTGTGGAGCGGGCGAACTGGATTCCCGCACTTGGCGCCAGCTACCACCTCGGCGTCGATGGACTCTCGCTGCCGCTCGTCCTGCTGACCGCCCTGCTCACCTTCCTGGCGCTGCTCTATGCCTGGAAGCAGGAGCAGCAACCACGCGAGTATTTCGCGCTCTACCTCGTGATGGAAACGGGGCTCATCGGCTTTTTCAGCACGATGGACCTGCTGCTCTTCTACGTCTTCTTCGAGATCGCATTGGTCCCCATGTATTTCATTATTGGCCTGTGGGGCCATGAAAATCGGGTGCAGTCCGCCCTCAAGTTCTTCCTGTACACGCGCGTGGGGAGCCTGGCGGTGCTGCTCTCCATCCTGGCGCTCTACCTGGGAACGAGTCCCCACACCTTCGATCTGCCACAGATTATTGCGGCGCATCCCTATGCCGGGACGGGAGTAGGCGCCACGCTCGTGCTGCTCGGTTTTCTCATCGGCTTTGGGATTAAACTGCCGATAGTTCCCCTGCATTCCTGGCTGTCCGACGCCCATACCGACGCGCCGACCGAGGGGAGCGTGATCCTGGCAGGCTTGCTGTTGAAGCTGGGTGGCTATGGGTTATTGCGCGTCGCGCTGCCGACTGTACCGGGTGCCTTCAGCGCCTGGGCCGTCCCGGTAGCAGTGCTGGCTGTTGTCTCGGCCATTTATGGCGCGGCCGTAGCGATGGCACAGTCCGACCTGAAGCGCCTGATTGCCTTCACCAGCGTCAACCATATGGGGTACGTGCTGCTCGGCGTGGCGGTAGCGGCCGTGGCCAGCGCCAGCCCGGCTGATCGTTCTGCTGCCGCAGTGGGTGCCACCTACCAGCTGGTGGCGCATGGGTTGGTGACCGGCATGCTGTTCTTCCTGGTCGGCATACTCGCTGATCGCACGGGAACCCGCGAGATTTCCCGTCTTTCGGGCATCTGGACAGTGCTGCCCCTCTACGGCTCTCTGCTGGCCTTTGCCATGTTTGCCTCGCTCGGATTACCGGCCCTGGCGCATTTCGCAGCCGAGGTGCAGATCGTTCTGGGGACGCTCGGCGTCTATCCCTGGGCCGCCATCGGTATGCTCCTGGGTATTCTGGTGACGACCGCCATGTTCCTCTGGACCTTGCAGCGCGTCTTGATGGGCAAGGTCTCGCCTGAATGGGCGAAACTCCCGCGCCTGAGCAGGAGAGAGATCGCCACGCTCCTCCCCCTGGTTGGGTTGATTATTCTCCTGGGTGTTCTTCCCGGCCCATTAGTCAGCATTATCAACGCGGCATTGCACAGTAGTAACCCGCTGGGCATACTCCTGAGAGGATGGTGAGCGCATGGGAGGCATGGAAGGCGGCATGGAACTCTGGGCGATTGTGCCCGAATTGACACTCGCGGGGCTGGTGCTCCTGCTGCTCCCGCTCGGCCCATTTTTGCCGCCTGGGCGGAAGTACGTCGCGACCTGGCTCGCGCTGGGGGGACTTGTCGTCGTGGCCATTGAAAGCGCGCGTATGCTCACCTTCACCACGCAGTCCATTTTCCTCGATACCTATGCCGTTGACCAGTTCGCCGTCTACTTCAAGCTCTTCGCCGTGGCGTCAACCGCGTTGGTGCTGCTGGCCACGCAGAGCCATTTTCGTGGCCGTCCGCACGAAGGCGAGGTGCCAGCGCTGCTGCTGCTCGTCTGCCTGGGGATCATGGGATTGGCCGCCAGCCAGGACCTGGCGCTGATTGCGCTCTTTATCCAGCTCGTCACGGTGGGTTCCTACATTCTGGTCGGCATCGCGAAAGAGAACCGTTCGGCAACCGAGGCCGCGTTCAAGATGTTCCTCTTCTCGGCGGCGGTTGGCGCGGTGATGATCTACGGCATGGTGCTGCTGTTCGGGCTGACCGGAACGCTGCGACTGCCGGAACTCGCGACGAAGCTGCCCGCCATGCCCGTGGTCACCACCATCGCAGCCTTCCTGCTCGTGCTGGCGGGCTACGGCTTCGAGGTGACGCTGGTCCCTTTCCACACCTGGGCGCCCGATACCTACCAGGGCGCGCCTACGCCCATCGCGGGGTTTTTGTCGGTCGGCCCCAAAGCGGCGGGACTGGCCGTCCTGCTGCGCACACTTGTGGTGGCCTTTCCGCATGACCTTGGACACTGGGCAGAACTCTTCGCCGTTCTTGCAGCCATTACCATGACGGTGGGCAATCTCTTCGCCTTGCGCCAGACCAGCGTGAAACGGCTGCTCGCCTATTCCTCGATTGCGCAGGTCGGCTACATCCTGGTCGGGGTCGCGGCGGCGGAACGCAGTACGCTGGCGGTACCCGGCGCGCTGCTGTATATAGCGGTCTACCTCTTTATGAACCTGGGAGCGTTCTTAGCCGTTGATGCCATAGAGAGGCAACTGAAATCGGACGATATTTCAAAACTGGCGGGCCTTGGAAGGCGCCTGCCTTTGACAGCTGCGGTGCTGGCCGTATGTCTGTTCTCCCTGGCAGGTTTCCCACCGTTCGGAGGCTTCATCGGCAAGACCTACCTCTTTGGAGCGGCGCTCGATGCCGGGTGGACGTGGCTGGCGGTCGTCATGCTGGCGAACGTCGCCATCTCGCTGTTCTACTACGTGCGCGTCCTGGAGCCGCTGTACCTGCGCCTCTCGCCAGACAAGCCGCTGCGCAGGGAGCCTGCGGCGTTGCGCGCTGCCCTTCTCGTCCTTGGGCTTGGAACCCTGCTGAGCGGCGTTCTACCGCAACTATGGGTCGTGCTGGCGACCCACGCCTCCTCGCTGCTGGCGGCAATCGTACCGCACTGAAAGGTGATCACAGGATCAGGAAATTTCTACTTTCGTTATGAATTTCACTGGAACTTCCACCGGGGACATATCGAATCCGCGCAACGGTTTGGCCGCGTCAGTGGCTGGCAGGAATGTGAGGAATAGAGAAGCAAAGAAGCAATGGATTAAACCTGGCTCAGATCGCGCGCAGATTGCTGATCGCCTGCTAAAAGCTTTAAGCTGAGCGTAATTTCTTGAGAACCAGGAACATTTTACTCGCGCCTCATGGCTGTTGGCTGCGATG